>Ga0209162_1000019_pt1 | contig 161561 bp, 147 predicted proteins | sample YNPNPMetaG_FD_187121 | JGI IMG/M metagenome (GOLD analysis project Ga0209162, IMG submission 187121) | Anoxygenic and chlorotrophic microbial mat microbial communities from Yellowstone National Park, USA - YNP NP MetaG (SPAdes) (version 2) ...
TGCAGTACTTCGGGGCGGGTTGCTTCCGGCCGGCCGGGCGCCTCTGCTCGGGATGATTCAGAGACCGAGGGAGCGGGTACGGAGAGGGCTGCAGCAGGTGGAGAGGACTCGCCAGGCGTCTCGGCCGGCGGCTTCTTGGGAGATCCGCAGGAGGTAGAGGCGAGAAGCGCCAGCAGAAGCGCCGCCCTCGCACCCCTGATGCGGGGAGTCCGCCGCTTTCTGGCCCGTCGTCGAGGATTTGGAGAAGTGGGGTTCGATTTCACTGCCCGCCTCCGATGACCTGAGAAACTTTGCGGTAGACGGTTGTGACTTCCGACGTGAGTGCGGAGTTCCCCTGGGGACTTGTTCGGGTGTGGACAGCCAGGTACACCGCGACCGTGCCGGCGCCCGCGCCTTTGCCCACGCCTTCGTAGCCGGCCGCGAATTCGATGCTCGAACCGGCCAGGTAGTCCGCTCCAAGGCGGTCGATGTCCACCGTGACGTCGGTCGCGGCGAAGGTTGTCTCCGCTGGCGCAGTCAGGGAAAACGCCACGTCCGGCTTTCCGTTGTCCGGATCCCCCTCGTTGTCGTTTTCCGAGTAGCCCTGGATGTCTGCATAGAGATTTTCGTCCATCTGGAAATTCTGGAGGTAGAGCTTTCCGTCGAGGAGCGTAAACGTTCCGCTGTCCGGGTAATCCTCTTCCGGGTCTACGGCGTCGTCCATGTGATCGAGAATCACCTGGACGCCCATGTCGGCCGCGCCGTCCGCCAGGTGAAAGGCTTGCTCGAACTGTTTGCGGTTTCCGGCGATTCTCACCTCAGACGTTGTGTCGCTGCTCATGCCCAGGGCGATGAGGGAAACGGAGGCCAGGATGAGCAGAGTGGAGATGAGGACCATGCCCTCCCTTCGGGAAACGAGAATTCGCCTTGGGCCTTTCGAAGCGCTCTTTTTCACGTGGTATCTCCGGTCTTGAATCCTCTCTCGAACGTTGTGAGCGTCATGGAGTGTTCCACGCCCTTTTCCTTCCAACGGACGACTGCGTAAACGATTTTGAGTTCCCGAAGCCGCACGTTCGGGTTCACGGAGATTCCCGCGAAGTCTCCAACGTTCCATTCGATCTTGTAGGCGTCCCCTGACTCATAGTCGGCCTCGGCGGCCTCTGTACCGTCCCAGCGAGAGCGGTACAAGGTTCCGGAGCCCTGGAGCTGGTCGAAATTGATCGTGCGCATCTCCTCGAGGGTCGCCAGTCCGGCGGTGCTCGCGGTGTTCATAGAGCGGGCAAAGGCCCGGCCGTTCACGCTCTGGAACTGGAGAGCCATGAACCCGAGAACCCCGATGGTGAGGACCACCAGGGCGACGAGGATTTCGAGCAGAGTGTAGCCGGCCTCTGACTCGGCCTGCGAAAGCCGGGACGGGCTGCTTTGCTTGGGCGAACGCCGGTCGAGCCGAACGTCCATGACGCTCCTTTCCTTCCCTTACAGGTTCAGGTTTCGGACCATGACCGTCTCGACGAAAACCTGCCTGTGGTAACGATGGTCGAAGTCCGAATCGACCCCGTTTCCATCGTTGGTATCGAGGTCGATCGTGTGATCCGCAATCGTGTAGCTGCCGTTGGGATCGGTGAAGTGCCGGTCCGGCTGCAAGCCTCGGACAAGGAGGAAGATGCGAACTGCCCGGATCCGCTCCTCGTTTCCGGCCGGGTCGTCCACGTACTCGGCGTCCGAAATCACGCCGTCCTCGTCCGCATCCCACCCGTAGCGGAACTGGAGATCCTCGATCCCCTCCGCGACCTGCACAAGGCGTTCGTCCGCCAGGTCCATGGTGTTGTCAAATATGGCGAGATCCGGGATCCCGTCGCCGTCTCCGTCGTCCGTGTCGCCGTCCCCGTCCACGTCCAGGGGCGTGTCCCGGTCGGCCTGGTCCAGCATGATCGTATAGGCGTTCACCCGAAAGACCTTGTCTCCGGCAAAGGCCGAGCGAGAGGATGACAGAGTCACATTCAGGTCGTTGATGGCTTGTATTTCCTGAAATCGGTTATTGTCAGAGGGAGCGATGAAAATGTATCGGCCTGTGGTCAGGTCGAAACCGTTTATGCTGGCAAGGAGAAAAATAGTTCCTTCTGCTTTTGACTGGATCCGCGTGCGACTGGCCAGCCCTGTGACGACAGTGAGCCGGTCCGGCCCGTCGGTATGGTTTTCCGCGGTGAATACGCGCGAAACCGTTCGAAACGCCCCCTGAAGGGTGTCCGTGCCGTGGGGCGGAAAGTTCTCGGTGCACCCCAGGCCTGCGTTCCGCACGACCCGGGCGATCTGGTCCAGGGCGAGGCGGCCGTTCATCTGGAGATCCCTGAGGTTGGCCTCGTCCTCATAGGTCCCCTTCTGAACCACGTAGCCGCCGGCGATGCCCACAACCAGCACTCCCGACACGACCAAGGCGACGAGCAGCTCGGTGAGGCTGAACCCGCCTCGGCCTACGGGCAGGATTCGCACAAGGAGCAGTCTGCGCACGTCTCCTCCTTTTCTCCGATTTCGATCCGTCCCACGTGGTTGACCCGGATCGGATAAGACACAGTCATGCACTGGCTCGCGCACTGGTGATAGTCGGTTCGGAAGGCTGTCTCCATTTCCAGGTCCGCGGCCCGGCTCCCTCCAAAAGGGGAAAAGAGAAGATCTGTTGTGTTGGCGAGAATGAGCGAGGATGGAATCACCCCCCGGGCGAGCGTGAGATCCTGAGCAGGATTGAAACCCTCCAGTCCGTCCTGTTCGGCATACACGACGTAGCAGCGGTCCCGGTCGTTAACCTGTCCGTCCGCGTTGCAGTCGATCGGGCCCGGATCGTAGAAGGCCACACCGACCGGAAGGCTCCGGGCCAGGGCTTCCTGTTTGGCCTTCTCGAGGCTAAACCGGAAGTCTCGTGCGAAAGACCGAAGGGCGGCGTCGTTCGAGCTGAGACTCACGGCCGCGATCGTGGAGGTGATGCCGATCAGGGCGAGCACCACCATGAGTTCGACGAGAGAAAAGCCCTTTGGGTTCATGTCATTTCTCGTACCAGATCACATTTCCGCTCTTCTGGTGAAATGGAGTCTGCATGATGATTTCCCGGATTTCCCCGGTGCTCTGCTGCACGTAGGCCTTGCCGCCCTTCTCCTGGCCGATGTGAATGGCCAAGCTCGAGGGCCGGCCCATGTCCAGGTCGAAGGATCTCTCCACGGCCTCTCCGGCCTGAGGCTGCTCGAACCCGAAGACGTTCTTGCTGTAGGCCGTGCCGGTTTCGTAGTAAAGGCAGTAAAGCCTGCCCTGACCGCCAAACCCGCATATGTCTTGGTCCGGCTTGTAGGAGGTGAACATCGTAAGGCCTCCGAACACGCTCGGCTTTTCCAGGACACGCTCCCCCGCGTTGGCGCCGGCCGTGTCCGTCAGGTCCAGGATCCAGCCATAGGTCGTGGTGCCGCCCGAGCCCCGCATGGCTTCAAGCATCTCCTGCCAGGACGCGCCGTCCGAGACCAACGTGGAGCCGCTGACCGTGCTGTTGGGTTCGCCGTAGCTTACCGCGACGTTCGTGACGTCGATGAGATCTCCGGGTCCTTTGCCCGGAGCGGGCGCCCCCTCGGCAAGGGTGAGATCCTTGACCCCGTAGAAGCTTTGCGTCGTGAGCAGGACCTTGTCTTCGATGGTGAAAAAGCGCCCCGTGCCCCAGTAGACCCAGGGCGTGTTGAGATGGTCGCTTGCAATGGCGGGCGGGGCATAGACTGGCTGGCCATTTCGCGTCGACGCCAAGAGAGATATAGTCCAAGTGTTGGGCGCACCATACCCGCCCTCAGGGGTTCCAATGAGAATCCGGTACATCTTGCCGCGCCAGGTCCCACTGACCAGGTAGCTGGCTCCGATATAGGCTGCGTTCGTGTTGTAGTCGAGGTTGAGATCCACCGTGGCCGCGCCTCCGGCAAAGCCGTTGGCGTCGGACTCGAACCGCCTGAGGAGGGTTCCTGTTTTCAAATCAAGGACGTACGCCGACACCGGTTGGGTGCTCGATCCGGCATAGTCTGTCGGCCCGGATCCCAGGATGAGATACCAGGATCCGGCCTGGTCCGCTTCCCCGACACGGGCCACGGCAGGATAGGAGGTGGTAAAGCCCATGTGGCTCGAATCAGAGAATTCCCACAGGAGCTCTGGAGCCCCGGGGTTCGTGACGTCCAGCGCAAAGTAGCAGGAGGAGAACGTCCTGGGGTCGTTGGGGTTTCCGTCCTGGTCGAAGTCGGTTACGGCATAAGTGCCGCCGCCGAAAGCCAGACCGCCGATGAGCACCGTTCCCCAGCCGCCCGGGTGGGTGCTGTCGTCGGCGAAGATCCTCGCATCCACGACTTTTGGCTTGAGGTCCACGTAATAGACGTGCGTGTAGTTGGGGTCCGTAAGCCATCGCAGGTGGGGGAGCAGGTTCTGGGGAACGAACGCCCAGATTTCTTCTCCCAGCTCAGGGCTGTAACCCAGGGCGCCGGTGTAATACGAGGGGTACTCTTCGGTGTACCGGCCATGTTCGCGATCCGGCGTTGCCGCGTCGTCTCCAGAGCGGTAGACTCCCGCGTTAAAAGCGTGAAGCATACCGTCGTTGGCTCCTACGTAGACCACCGTGGGTCTGGGCACGGGTTCGGACGTCGTGCCGCGAGCGTACTTGCGCTCGAATTCTCCGTAGGTCTTGTCGCTGTAAATGTCGTCGTAGTTCTCCAGCGGTCTGGAGACAACGGCCGGCGTCGAATACACGATGTCGCCCAGGCGCCACGTGCACTCCGTATCCGGCATGCTGTCCCCGTTTGTGTCGACGAACATTCTCCGCGAGCGCATCCCGGTCATGTCCTCACCCTGAATGTACCGGATGATTTGCTCAGATTGTGCCTCGGAGGAGGCACGAAGATAGTTCTTCAGAGCGGCGGCCTGCGCGGGTTCGAAGGGCAAGAGGTTCTCTCCGTTCAGGGTCGTGAAAATCTTCCGGGGCCTCGTACCGAGATTTCTCAAAGCCAGCTTTTTGCCTGCCTCCCACAACGAGCGCGTGTCCTCCAGAGAGATGTTCGTCTCGTCCCAAGCGCCGTCCCCGTACGGTTGATCGGCTGAAACGAAATCCCGCTTGAGCCGGGTCTCGTTCTGTTCGTCGAGGTAGAACTTGACGATGTTGTCCTCTTCGTAGATCAGCCGGAAGTCGCCGTTGTCCTCCCGGAGGTTGCCGTGGTCATCCACCCAGAGGCCATGGAGGAAGCCGATCCAGTTGAGCTCCACGGACTCGCTGCCCATGAAGCGGATCTCCTTGGGCTTAAAGTAGGCCTGGAACAGGCTGCCCTCGCCGTGGGCGCTCGTGGAAAGAATGGAGACGGCGGTGCCAGAAGAGGTGCGCCGCAGGATATCCGTGATAGCCGCCATGATGCTTCGAGCCAGCGCCTCTCCGTCGTCGGCTTCGTAATACGTGTCGGGGGTTCCGTCCCCATCCCTGTCGTACTCGACCTCGAGATCCGGAAGAAAGTTGCCGTTGCGGTCCTCGAAGCCGCCGTTTCGGGCCGCCTGCTTGAGGAGCCTCCGGCCGTCGGGCGAGGCGCCGCCGAAAGCGGCAAAGACGAAGTAGCTTGTCAAATACTGGTCACCTTGGAGATCGCTTCTCAAGTCCCTGTACTTGTGGGCTCCCAGGTCCACGCGGCTCCAGAGCGCCACGTCGTCCAAGTAATGGGAACCATTGTTTGGGTTGTACCAGAAATAGTTGGGATTGGCCGGGCCGGCCCAGGAGGGGACCCGGGCAGCGTCGTCCGTGTAGGACGGGGCGTATCCCTTGATGGAAGCCGGAATCGAATCGTCCCTGGTGGGCTCTCCATCCGTAATCACCAGAACGAAGCTCTTTGCGCACCAGATGTATTCGGGTGTTCCTCCAGTGCCATAGTTGAATGGATCCGCGTCCGAACCCACCCGGTAGGACTGTGCGTTGGGGGTGAAATACCGGGGGCCCGTGGCACCCGTAGTGTTGTCCTGGGCGAAATAACCTGCCGCCGTGTAGAGCGCCTCTGCAAGAGGCGTCCAGGTCCCGGGCCTGTCGCCTTCGATGGCCGTGACCATGCTGCTCACGATGTCGTCGGTCATCTCCTTTGCGACTCGGCCGCCTTGTTCGTAATTGTAGAACATGAGGCCCAACCTGACCTTGTCGCCGACGTCTTGAATCACGCCCGTGGGCTCTGAGGAGAGATGAACTTTGACCACGTAGTTGTCTGTGCCTGCACAGGGGCAGGCCGAGGAGGAAGATCCGACGGTAAAGTCGGAAGTGCCGGACGATCCATAGGAAAAGGTAAAACACCGGGTGCCGGTATAGGGCGTGTAGTTCTCGGCGTTTTCGACCTGCTTTCGGTAGCCTCGGGAGCTTGCATCCGCCTTTTCGGCAAGGAGGTCATGGGGGTTTCCGGGCAGGGAACGGGAAACGCATTTGCCGCCAATGAGGACCTTGCGGGCGATGTCGATTCTGCGCATGGTGAGCCAGTTGAGGAAATTTCCGTCCCACTCGTTGGCGAGCTTGGCCCGATCGGCCTTGTTTCCCGACTCTTCGAAAAGCGTGCCTGAATACACGTACCACTTGTCGGGATCGAAGTACCCGTAATAAAGGACTGCGGGGTTGAACCCTGTGCTCGTGCCGGAGCCGTTGAAATTGTATGCGAAGTAAAACATAGAGCCCGAGTTGTCCAGAGCGATCAGCACGTTCGGCTTGGGCGATACGACAAGAAAAGGCGGGTAGGCCGTATAGTCGGCCATGGTGGGCTCGGTGTGAGCGGACCGGGGGAAGGTCAGGGCAAAGGCGATTGCGACGAAAACGACTCTTTTCCGGTTCATGTCACCTCCGCAGAATCAGGACCCGGACCTTTGCCGCACAGGAACCTTCCAGGGTGACCTGCACGCTTTCAGTGGCGCAAAGGCCGCTCACCGTGATCGGGTTCTCCTCAGGGTCAACGATGGTCGCGTCCTTGCAGAGACGGACCTTCTCGCCGTCGACCTCGACGAAGTTCTTGCTATATCCGGTTAGCTTGCCTTCAAGGAGTCGGGCTTGGCCTCCCGTGCCGCCCAGGTCGTTTCTGGGACCCTCGGCGGCAGTCGGAGCGGCTTGGAGGGCTGCAGTCGCAGCGAGCAGCAAAAGGGCAAACCGAATTCTCATGGACGCCTCCTGGCCCGCGACTCGGGAAGGGGCATGCGGGCTGAGTTACGAAATGGGACGTTCAAAACTGCACTCCGGGTTCGGTTTCGTGCCTGTCCGGGCGTGTTCAGATCGAGAAGTCTTCTCACCTGCCTACAGGATCACGGCGCTCAAGATGGCTCCCGACCGATTCATCTGATAATCGTGATACTGTACGAAAAAATTATCTACAAAATGAGCCAACAAGAAAACATATAAATACCAGGTAATTGTGCGTAGGACATAATGTAATTTATGAGGGTCTTTTTGCCTCCTTGTCAGCTTCGGTTCAGCCGCCCCCCTCCTAGAAGGGGCTGCGTGCAGGGTTCGAGCGCGACCTTGAAGACTCTGGCCGAGCTGGATATGGGGCAAGACCTGTGCCAGAAGGAGCCTATCTGGACCGCCTGTGCTGCGTTATGGCCGCCGACACTCCGGAGACGGGCCTGAAATGCGTCTTTGATTTGACCCGCTTTGCGAATAGAATGAATCCACGCACTGGAAGGGCTGTCCAGCAAGAAATTTCCAAGCGGCTCCTCAAGGGGAAGGCCCGTATGTCCGATAAAGGGAAAGAAGGGGGCGTTGCGGCGGCCTCAGTAGACCCTGAATGGGAACAAGACGGCGAGATTGCAAGGTACAGGGAGATCCTTGCGCGTGAGCCGTCTTCCGTTTTGTTCGCTCCGCTCTCAGAAGCATACAGGAAACGGGGCATGCTGAGTCGGGCGATCGATGTGTGCATCCGGGGGCTCGCACACCATCCGAATCTCCTGAGCGGCCGGGTTGCCTTGGCAAGGGCCTTGTACGACGCAGGCGACATTGTGAAGGCCCGACAGGAAGCCGAAACCGTGATAAAGTCTGCCCCGGAGAACCTGGCTGCCCTGAGGCTTCTGGCATCGATCTGCCGGGATCAGGGCGACCGAGAGGGGCTCCGAAGGACGCTCGGAGCGATCGTCTGCCTGGATCCTTCGGACCAGGAAGCCCGGGATGAGCTGCAAGGGATCGGGCCGGACGGAGAGCCGAGCGCGGCGGGCCCATCGGGCGCCGGGTTTGCGGGGTGCGGCCGCGAAATCGTCACCAGGACATTGGCGGAGATTTACGCGACCCAGGGGTACTATGAGCGGGCGATCGAGATCTTCCGGAAACTGCGCATCCTGGAGCCTGGGGACGAATCCTTGCGGCGGCGCATCGAGGAACTGCGGCTGAAGGCGGCGGCGCGTCTCTCGCGGGGGAAACCAAGGAACGAGGGAAGGAACTGAAGCCTGTGCCCGCCGGTACCGCGGGCGGCAGCGGCGTTCGAGCCAGCTTTGCGGAGAAGGAGGTCATGAAAATCCTTGTCGTCAACGGACCGAACCTGAATCTCCTCGGGACGCGCGAAATCGGAATTTATGGCTCGGAAACCCTTGGGTCTCTGAACGAACGGGTTCGGAGCAAGGCGGCCGAGCTCGGAGTGGAGGTCGTGGAGTTCTATCAGAGCAACTCCGAGGGCGAGCTCGTCTCGAGGATTCAGAAGGCCGGTGCCGAAGGCGTGGACGGCGTGGTTCTCAACGCCGCCGCATACACCCACACGAGCGTCGCGCTGAGAGACGCCCTCGCGGCGGTCTCTGTGCCGTTCGTGGAGGTTCACCTTTCCAACGTCTACGGCAGGGAGCCCTTTCGTCGGCACTCGTATCTTTCGGACGTTGCGGTCGGCGTCGTGGCAGGGTTTGGAGGGGACAGCTACCTGCTCGGACTGGAGGGCCTCGTGAAATGGCTCAGGAGAAAGCGGCAGAATACCGATAAACCAGTATGACCTCGAGGGCACGCATCATGGAAAAGGCTCGGGCGGCTGTGGGGAGCGCCCGGCAGGGAGCGAGAAGGTCCTTTCGATGATCCTCAGAAGAATTCGAGAACTCGTGCAGCGGAAGAAGTCGGGGAGCCTCAAAGGGGAGTTCCTCGAGCAAATCAAGAAGAACCCCCAGGACACCCGCAGCCGGCTCAAGCTGGGGGATCTTCACGCAAAGCTGGGGGAGATCCCGGAGGCGGTCGATCAGTACACGGCTTGCGCCGAGATTTTCGCTCAGGCCGGCTTCCACTTGAAATCGATCGCCCTGTACCGGCAGGTGTTGAAACTGGATCCGAACTCGGTCCAGGCCTTAAGGAGGATCGGTCAGCTCTGTCTGCAGTACGGCCTGTACGCGGACGCCTACCCGTACTATCAGAGCCTGGCCGAACGGCTCCGGCCGAGGGAGGGCGGAGAGAGGATCTTCGCTCTTTTCCAGGAGATCTCGAACCTGCCGATTCGCGACCTTCGCTATAAGGCTCTCATGTTCGAAGCCCTGTTTCCGGATCCTTCCGGAATTTTCACCGAGCCAACAGCGCGGCTGTCCGAAATCGCCCGTTCCATGGCCCAGGATGACAAACTCGAAGGAGACGCGCTTCTTCTGGCCCGCTGGCTCGTTTCTGTCTATCCAGCCTCTCCTGAGGGATACGAGATCCTGGCGGGGTTGCTCAAGAAAAGCGGGGATCGGGCTCAGCTTGCCCAGACCTTAACGAAGCTCAGGGAGATTTACGCCTTCAAGGGCGAATTGGAGAAGAAGGAAAAGTTCTTGCGGGAGTTCGAACCCCGGGAAGAAGAGGCTTCCCCAGCGCCGGACGTGCTGGGAGAGCGAGCGCCCCAAAAGACGAGAGCCCGTCCGGGTGAGGTCCGGGTGAAAATGGAGGCGGACGTTTACGAACTCTTGCGGAAGAAGACCGAAGACCAGAAGCCCAAGGCCGAGGGTAGGGAGCGGGGGGCAGGGGGAACGCCCCAGCCCGCTGGCCAGGGAGAACGAATCAAATTCGAGGACCTTTTTTCCTCCTTCAAGGAGGGCATCCGCGAACAGGTCAGCCGCGGCGATTTCGAGACCCATTACAACCTGGGGATCGCCTATCAGGAAATGGGGCTCTATGAGGATGCGATCCAAGAGTTCGAGCTGGCATGCGGAGACCCGGCTCTTGCGGCGGACGCTCGCTTTCTAATGGGGAAATGCTCGGCCGAGCTGGAGCAATGGCCGGAGGCTTTGGGGTACTATGAGAATGCCCTCGCTCTGGCCGGGGAAGACTCGGAAAAGTGCAGAGGCATCCGGTACGAGATGGCCCTGACGTTGCGGGCTCTTGGCCGCGACGAGGAGGCGTTGAATACGTTCCGGCAAATTCGCGAAGAGTCCGACAACTACCGGGACACGGAAAAGCAGATCGAGGAAATCCTGAAAGCCTCGAATTCGTAGTTCTCGCAGTCGCTCCAGCGCCCCCGACCCCACCCAAAAAAGAAGGGACCAGCCGACCCAGGCTGGCCCCCCGTTGTTGTTCTTGGCGGTCCCAACGGGGTTCGAACCCGTGTCTCTGGCGTGAGAGGCCAGTATCCTAGGCCGCTGGACGATGGGACCTGCTTGGCCGAAGGAAGCGATTGTGACGGGCTGGCTGGGGGACTAGGATTCGAACCTAGGTAGCCAGATCCAGAGTCTGGAGTCCTGCCGCTGGACGATCCCCCAATGTTCGACGGAACCCTGCCTGACAAGGCTTCCCGAGGAAAAGGATTATACGTGCGAGGGGAGGGGGATTGTCAAGCCTGGCTCCTGACGACTAGCCTCCTTGACGGCGCTCCGGGATGGCAGGGTTCTTTTCGAGGCTATTGGATCAAGATGCCCGCATAGCCAACCACGCTCGAGAAATCCCCGCTCACGTCGCCTGAAGTCGCGTACCGGACAAGCTCTGCCCGTCTGGCGCCCAGTTCGAGACAGGCCGAAAGGATGGTCGTAGTGGGAATGACCCCGCACATGGAGATCCGCTTGCGTCCGACCACGTCGTAAAGCCCCTTGGGATCCAGTGCCAGAATCGCCTCGATCGCCTGTTGATCCAGCTCTCGGGCCACCTCCTGTGATTCGAAATGCGAAAGATCCGTGCTGGCCACCAACAAAGCTTGCTCTCCGTTGGCACGAACGGTTTGCGCGATGGCGCGGCCCAGCTCATCACACTCGGCGAACGAGAGTTGCTGAAGGCAGACCGGAACCAGCCGTATGCCAGGATTGCGGTACTGAAGGAAGGGGAGCTGAAGCTCAAGGGAATGCTCCCGTAAATGGGCCGATGGGTCGTCTGCGAGGAACGGGCAGTTCTGGAGCAGAAGCGTGCAGAACCTTTCGTCCACCGGAACCTTCCCGAGGGGCGTCTCCCAGGAGCCTGAGGCCATAAGGGCGGCCCGGGCCCCGATCCCTCGGTGGTTCACGCATGCCACAACCGCCAAAGCAGGCACGTGAACTCTTGCGTAGGTCTGGCCGGCCACGGCCCCGGAGTAAACGTACCCGGCATGGGGGGAGACGATGCCGAGCGCATGGACTTGGGGAGCATCGGCAGGGACAAACCTTTGGAGGGCTGCGCGGAGGGAAACGGGATCGCCGGGGTACCAGTCGCCTGCGAAGCGGGCCTTTCGGAGCATGGGCTTTTTTCCCTCTTGTAGGCGTTGTTGACTCTATCTTGCAGTATCGGTCTGTTGCCGGCTCGGGTCAAGCCTGGCAGGAGGTCTGGACAGGGGCAAAGACGGACGCGACGGAGCGCGTCCCTCCAGGGAAAACGCCCATCGAGGGCCATGGTCCCTCGTGGCCGCAGGTGAATGCCGCCGTTCCATGGACGGCCATGCTCCGTCATGGCCGCGAAACGGTGTGCCCCCAACCCGGACGCGACGGAGCGCGTCCCTCCAGGGAAAACGCCCATCGAGGACTACGGGCCCTCGTGGCCGCGGGTGGATGCCGCCGTTCCATGGAGGGCCATGCTCCGTCATGGCCGCAAAGTCTTGTGCCCCCCATTGAATGGGAACAGAATCCCGTTTCCACGAACGCAAGCCTTTGAGCGGCTTGACAAAATTGAAAAATCATCGGTATTATAGCGCGTTATCTCAAAAGGAGCGGCCGTGAGGATCGTCGTTTCAGAAATCCCGGATGAAGGTCTTGCCCTGCCCATCACGGCAGAGCCCCTTGACAAAGAGGCCCTGGCCGGGATCTTTTTCGACCGGGAGCCCGCTGGGGACGCGTTTTTTGAGAGGGTCGGGCAGAATGTCTTGATCCGGGCCCGCTTTTCAGCGGTTCTGCGCCTCGAGTGCAGCCGTTGCCTGGAGCCTGTGGCTTTCCCTTTGGATCTCGAATTTCGCCATGTCCTGCGGCCTTACGACAGGAGGGTGGAGAGCGTGAAGGAGCTGGAACTTCACGCCGAGGATCTCGAGTGTGGTTTCTACGAGAACGACGCGTTCGAGTTTAACCGGATCATCGAGGAGCACATCGTGCTTTCCCTGCCCATGAAGCCCCTCTGCCGTGACGATTGTCGCGGGCTCTGCCCGCGATGCGGCGCCAACCGGAACGAGGCGGATTGCGGCTGTCCCAGCGGTGAGAGAGTCTCTCCGTTTGAAAAATTGAAGTCCCTTGTGTTTCCGAACCCCTAACCCCCTTGGAGCGCGACAAAAAAAGCTCCAGGCAGGCTGAAGGAAAATGCCCACAGGCAAGCCCTGCAGGCGGTGTTTCCTGGCCTGTTACACCCTTGAGAGGAACGCTCATGGCTGTCCCGAAGAAGAGACACTCAAGAAGCCGCAGAGACAAGCGGCGAAGCCACCATGCTCTTGTTCCGCCCAAACTCGTCCCTTGCCCGCAGTGCAGCGAGCCCAGGCTCCCTCACCACGTGTGCCCGCACTGCGGCTTTTACAAGAAGGAGGGCGTGATCCAGGTGGACTAAGGAGCCTTTCGGTCTCATCACCCCCGGCCGGCATCGGGGAGGAGGCGATGAAGACTGCCCTTTTGTTCCCGGGCCAGGGTTCCCAGTACGTGGGCATGGGGCGCTCCCTGTGGGATCGGTTCGCCTGCGTGAAAGAGCTGTTCGACGAGGCGTCCGAGGAACTCGATTTCGATGTCCGGAGGCTTTGCTTCGACGGGCCGGAGGAACTGCTCCAGGCGACCCGCTACACCCAGCCCTGCGTGTTCCTGGTGAGCGTGGCCGCCTACCTGGCCCTTCGAGAGGCTTGGCAAGAGAAGGCCTTTCGGGTGGCTGGCCACAGCCTGGGCGAGTACGCGGCCCTCGTGGCTGCCGGCAGCTTGACCTTCGTCGAAGGACTCCGGGCGGTTCGGGAAAGGGCCAGGCTCATGGAGGAGGCATCCCGAGCCGCCGAAGGCGCCATGAGCGCCCTGTTGGGGCTTGACCGTGCCCAAGTCGAGGAAATCTGCGCTCAGGTCGCTGACGGCGACGTCCTTGTGCCAGCCAATTACAATGGACCGGGCCAAATTGTGGTTTCTGGAGGCGTGGGAGCCATCGAGAGGGCCGAACGGGCGGCCAGGGCCAGGGGAGCCAAGGCCGTCCGCCTTCCAGTGAGCGCGGCTTTTCACACCGAACTCATGTCCTCGGCTGCCCAAGCGTTCTCGGGGGTTCTGGAAGCGATTTCCTTCCGGGACCCGGATCCGGTCTGGGTCTCGAACGTGACCGCCTCAGACGTGCGAAGCGGCGAAAGGTGTCGAAGCCTCCTTGCCGTCCAGATCACCAGCCCGGTTCTATGGGAGGACTCGGTTCGCTTCATGGTCGAGAGCGGGGTGGACAGGTTCGTGGAGGTGGGCCCCGGCAGGGTGCTGAAAGGCCTCTGCAAGCGGATCTGTCGCACGATTCCTTGCGATACGATAGACTCGGCCGAGGATGTGGAGGCGTTGCGGAAAGCGGTGCCGTTGGCGGCGTTGTGAGGCTGGGGGCGAATGAGTATGGTGTGGAGCGATTCTGTTGCTCTGGTCACCGGTGGCGGCCGCGGGATCGGAAAGGCGATTGCGGAGGTTCTTGCGGAAAAAGGGGCGTGGGTTTTTCTGTGCTCCCGGGACGAAGCGGCCCTGGAGGCGGCGGCCCAGGAAATGACGGCCAAGGGGTGGCGGGCCACGCCTGTGCGAATGGACGTAAGCCGCGAGTCTGACGTGCGGGAGGGCGTTCGGGCGGTTCTGAAACAGGCCGGGCACGTGGAAATCCTCGTCAACAATGCCGGCGTGCGGAAGGACAAACTCCTTGTGCGCATGCGGGAGGAGGACTGGCAGGAAGTGCTCCAGGTTGGGCTTTCCGGGGCCTTTTTCTGCATCCGCGAAGTCGTGCCGCACATGTCGAGGCGCCGGTACGGAAGGATCGTCAATGTCGCCTCGGTGGTCGGCTTCACCGGCAATCCGGGCCAGGCGAACTATGCGTCGGCCAAGGCCGGCCTCGTGGGCCTGACCCGCTCGGTGGCCAGGGAGTATGCGGGGAGAGGGGTCACGGTGAACGCGGTGGCTCCAGGGTTCATCGAAACGGGGATGATCTCCGATCTGCCCGATTCGGTCCGCCAGCAGATCCTGGGGACGATTCCCATGGGGAGGTTGGGAACCGCCAAGGAAGTCGCGGATGCGGTGGCCTTTCTCGCGGGCCCGGAGGCGGGCTATATCACCGGGCAGGTCCTTCACGTAAACGGCGGCATGTACGCATGAAGGCCCTTCGGTTCTGAAGGCGGCTGGACTCGAGGGAGGTTCAAAGCCGAAGCAGCGCAAGGGAAGAGGCTCGAGCCTAATCGAAGAAAGGAGCAGACAACCATGGCCGTTTCTGTCGACGAAGTGACTCGCAAGGTCAAGAAGATCATCGCAGAGCAGCTCGGCTTGAAGGAGGAAGAGATCCGGGGGGAGGCCACCTTCCTGAACGATCTCGGGGCCGACTCCTTGGATATCGTGGAAATGATCATGGCTCTCGAGGAGGAGTTCGGCACCGAGATTTCGGACGAGGAGGCCGAGAAGATCACATCCGTTCAAGAAGCCATCGATTACATTGTGGCCCGTCTTCAATAGGGTGCGGTTGAGACCCGGCCGGGCCGCAGCGCCCGGTGCGAGGCACGAACAATGAAGAAGACGACGGTAGCGCTCGGATCGGACCACGCAGGATTCCGCGTGAAGGAAATCGCCCGGGACCTTTTGTCCCGCATGGGGATTCCGGTTCTGGACTTCGGAACCGATTCCGACGCCTCAGTGGATTACCCGGACTATGCCCGCTGCGCCGTGGAGGCCGTCCTGGACGGCAGGGCGGACCGGGCTGTGCTGGTGTGCGGCTCCGGGATCGGGATGAGCATCACCGCGAACAAATACCCGGGGATCCGGGCAGCCTTGGTCTCCGAGCCCCACATGGCCGAAATGTCCAGGAAACACAACGATGCCAACGTCCTTGTCCTTCCTGGCTGGAAGCTTGCGGCCCAGGAGGTCGAGCAAATCCTGCGGGTCTGGCTGGAGACCGAGTTCGAGGGCGGCCGGCACCGGCGCAGGCTGGAAAAAATTTCGGCCATCGAAAGGGAAGTCTGCAGCCGGTCCGCTCCGGAGAAACGGCAGGATTCGGGCTGAGGGGGCTTTTCCAAGGCTTTCCTCGAGCGGATCTGTCCAGGGGATGCGTGGAGGCGAGAAACCGTTGGACGAGCGGTCCGAGCGAAAAAGGCCAGGCTGGGTGTCGTACTTTCTGCAGATCGCCCGGCTCGCTTCGACCCGTTCGACCTGCCTGAGGCGCCAGGTGGGAGCGGTCCTGGTTCGGGAGAAGAAGATCCTGGCAACGGGGTACAACGGAGCGCCTTCCGGAACGGCCCATTGCCTGGATATCGGTTGCTTGCGCGAAAGGGAAGGCATCCCCTCGGGCGAAAGGCACGAACTCTGCCGCGGGCTCCACGCCGAACAGAACGCCATCCTCCAGGCCGCCTACCACGGAGTCAGCATTCGGGGGGCAACCCTTTTCTGTACCAATTTCCCTTGCGTGATCTGCAGCAAGATGCTGATCAACGCAGGGATTCAGGAGATCTATTACGTCGAAGGATATCCGGATTCTCTTTCCGAGAGCATGCTCGAGGAGGCGGGCCTTGAGGTGCATCGGGTCCGGCCGGAAGAGGAGCACGCCCCGTGAAGTGCCCGTTCTGCGCGTCTCTCGAAAATCGGGTGGTCGACTCCCGGCTGAGCAAGGACCACAATGTCATCCGGCGGCGCCGGGAATGCATTGGATGCGGCAAGCGGTTTACGACTTACGAACGCATCGAAGAATCCCTTCCTCTGGTGATCAAGCGGGACGGCAGGCGGGAGCCCTTTGACCGGACCAAGATCATCGTGGGCATGAAAAAGGCCTGCGAAAAACGGCCCATCAGCATCGACACGATCGAAAGGGCCGTGGATCGGATCGAGCAGAGCTTTCAAGAGAAGGGGGAAAAGGAGATTCCGAGCGAGAGGATCGGAGAAAGGGTCATGGAGGAGCTTCACGAGATGGACGAGGTGGCCTACGTCCGTTTCGCCTCGGTTTACCGGCAGTTCAAGGACGCCACCGATTTCCTCACCGAGGCAAGCAAGCTCATGAAACGGAGCTCTCCACCAGATGTCTGACCTGCGGTCCCGGGCGTCGGCGGACGACGCGCGCTTCATGGCCATGGCCCTGAAGCTGGCGTTGCGGGGCAAGGGCCGCACGAGGCCGAACCCGCTTGTCGGCTGCGTGCTGGTGCGGCAGGGAAGGGTCATCGGCACGGGCTTCCACAGAAAGCCGGGCACGCCCCATGCCGAGGTCGTGGCCATCGAAAGTGCGCGGGAAGACGTGCGGGGGAGCACCCTGTACGTGAATCTCGAGCCGTGCGCTCATTACGGCAGGACGCCGCCGTGTCTCGACCTGATTCTGGAGAGGCAGATCGGTCGAGTCGTGGTGGGAACGGTGGACCCGAATCCTCTTGTGAACGGCCGGAGCATTCGGGCACTTCGGGCGAAAGGGGTCGAGGTGACCCTGGGGGTGCTCGAGGCGGCCTGCCGCAGGATGAACGAAGCCTTTTTCAAGTGGGTCCAAACAGGCAAGCCCTTTGTGACGCTCAAGGCGGGCGTTTCGCTCGACGGGAAGATTGCGGCCTTCACGGGCCGGTCTAAGTGGATCACCTGCGAAGTTTCCAGGAGGAGGGCGCACAGGCTGCGGTCGGAGGTGGACGCGATCCTTGTCGGGATCGGCACAGTTCTCCAGGACAACCCGCTGCTCACGTGCCGCGGGATCCGGGGCGCTTCGCAGCCTCTCAGAGTCGTTCTGGACTCGGCCTTGCGGATTCCCCCGGATGCCGCGGTGCTGGGGCCGGAGGCGGAAACTGTTGTGGCGACAACGGATCGGGCGCCGGCCGAAAAGGTGGCCGCGCTCAGGGCGCGGGGAGTTCAGGTCGAGGTCTTTTCTGCGGATCGCGCGGGCAGAGTTCCTTTTGGGGATCTCTTGAGGAGGCTCGGAGAGAGGGAAATCCAACATGTTCTCGTCGAGGGGGGCAGGGGCGTCTTTACGACGGTCCTGGAAGAAGGCGAGGGAGACCGGCTGCTGCTTTTCGTCGCGCCGATTCTTCTCGGGGGCGAACAGGCTCCTGGGATTTTGGCTGGCAGGGGAGCCGAGAGTCCCCAGGAAGCGCTTCGCGCTTTCGACCTCCGGTGCCGGCGATCGGGCCAGGATGTCTTGTTGGAGTGCCGGCTGAAAGGCTCCGAGTCGGAGGAGTCTCTGACTGCCCGTGTGGTTGACTCCGGGGAGGCGGGCTAGGGGAGAAGATGTTCACCGGACTCGTTGAATGCATGGCGGAAATCAAGTCCTTTCGGCAGGAAAAGGGCCTGCGGGCTCTCCGTCTTGCGGTGCCTCTGGATCTTTCGGACTCGAGGGTCGGGGACAGTTTCTGCGTGAGCGGGGCGTGTCTGACTGCTGTGGAAGTGGGGGTGCGGTCTGTCACCGTGGAGCTTTCCGAGGAGACGCTGCGCCGCACGACGCTGGGAGGGCTCGGTGTGGGCAGAAGGGTGAATCTGGAGAGGGCCCTGCGCCTCACGGACCGTCTGGGAGGCCATCTGGTGACCGGCCATGTGGATGGGATCGGGGTCGTGCTGAGCCGGCGCAGCGAGGGGCCCAATGTCCGGTTTGAGATCCAGGCCGACTCCAGGGTGTCCAGGTACCTCGTGGAGAAAGGGTCGATCTGCGTGGACGGCGTCTCCCTGACCCTGGGGGAATGCGGCGGCGATCGGTTCGCCGTTTATCTGATCCCCCATACGCTTCAGAGCACCACGCTCCAGTACCTGAAAGTCGGGGACCCCGTGAACCTGGAGGCGGATCTCATCGGGAAATACGTGGAAAAGTTCCTGGGGCTCGCAGAGACCGGAGAGCAGCGCACCAAGACCGGCGGCGGATTCGGCCTGGATTTCCTGGTCAGGCATGGTTTTGCGATTCCGGACAAGGATTGAGCCGGGCAGGAGCCCGGCGTTTGAGAAAACCGTTCATGGGACGGGAGGGCTGAAATGGCCACCATCCGAGAAGGCACGCTGGAAGCAAAGGGGTTTCGGTTCGGTCTCATTGTGAGCCGCTTCAACCACTTCATTACGGAAAGGCTGGCCGACGGCGCTCTCGATGCGCTGCGAAGACACGGCGCCCGCGACGAAGATCTGGAGATCGTCAAGGTTCCGGGATCCTGGGAGATTCCGTTGCTGGCCAAGCAGATGGCTGCCTCGGGGCGGTACGACGCCATCGTTTGTCTCGGCGCCCTCATTCGGGGCGGTACCATCCACTTCGATGTGTTGAGCGCCGAAGTCACCAAGGGCGTAGCCCAGGTGATGCTGGAAAGCGGCGTTCCCATCTCGTTTGGAATCCTCACGACCGACACCATCGAACAGGCCATCGAGCGGGCTGGGACCAAGATGGGCAACAAGGGGTGGCAGGCTGCCGAGGCCGCCATCGAAATGGCGAGCCTCCTCCGGGCGGTCCGGGCGGGTTCTTAACCTCCAAGGCCTGTTCTGTTTTCGATCCAAAGAGACGGCGGTCGCCATGGGTGTTCGCAGAAAAGCGCGGGAGCTGGCCGTACAGGCTCTGTACACGGCGGACTTGCTCGGGGAATGGGACCGGGATCTCGAAGCACTCCTGCCATGGGGCATCGAGAACGCCGAATGCCTTCCGTTTGCGAGAAGACTCCTGGCGGGCGTGTTGGAGCGGAGGTCTGAGATCGACCGCAGGATCGAAAGCTCTTCCAGCCATTGGAGCCTGGACCGAATGAATGTGGTGGACCGGAACATCCTGAGGCTGGCCACGTTCGAGCTACTCTGTTGCGACGATATCCCGGCAAAAGTGAGCATCAACGAGGCGCTGGAGTTGGCCAAGACGTTCGCGGACAGGGAGGCGGTTTCCTTTCTCAACGGGATTCTGGATCGGGTGGCGCGGAGCCTGCCCGGACGGGAGACCTCCGCCGAGAGAAGGTCGTGAGCGAGCCTTGGCTGATCGCGGCGGCCGTGGACTCCGAGATCAGGCCGATCCGCTCCAAGCTCGGAGGCTGTTTGGCCCGCCCGGGTCTTGGGGGTAGGGTTTGGGAGGGGACCTGGAAGGGAGAGCGGATCGTGCTGGTCCGGACCGGCATCGGGCCGGATCGGGCCGGCAGAACTCTGAAAGGTCTGGTCCTGCCCGGTTCGGTGGCTGCGGTTTGTTCGATCGGTTACGCCGGGGCGCTGAAAGACGCAATTCGAGTGGGCGACCTCCTGATCCCGGCCGAGCTCCTTTTCCTGTCTGGGGCGAATCCCAGCCGCTTCGAGCCCGATGCCTTTCTTTTCCACCACGCCTGCGAGACGGCCAGAAAAGGGGGGTGGCGGTTCCACACCGAGCGGATGTTGACCTCGGACCGGGTGGTGCCGACAGAGCGGGAAAAACGGGACCTCGGGCTGCGGTGGCAGGCCGGCAGCGTGGAAATGGAAAGCTCGGTCGCGGCTCGGATCGCCTTCGAAGCTGGCGTTCCCTTCGTGGCCGTGCGGGTGGCGCTGGACGAGCTTTCTTTCTCCCTTCCGGACGTGTCGGGCTTCTTGCGACTGTGGAAAGGTGGCCAGTGGCGGTCAGCAGCGGCCTGGATCGTCAAGGATCCGTCCCGTTTTGTCGGATTGGCCAGGCTGTGGCGCTATTCGCGTTTGGGATCAATCCGGCTGGCGGCGTTTCTCGAGGGCTTTCTGGATCGCGGGGAAACCTGAGAGATTCTCAGGGCTGGGCGAGGGAGATGGAATTGACAAGACTTGGGCGCACCGAGGCCGAAAAGAAGGATCCGCTGGCCGCGCAGGAGCGGTGCGAAGCGGCTCTGAAGCGGTGCGTCCTTTGCGGCAGAAGATGCGGGATTGACAGGAGGACGGGTTCCCGGGGGCCTTGCGGCGGCGGAATCGAGCCGCGCGTGGCCAAGTGGCTTGCCCATATGGGAGAGGAGCCGCCCCTGAGCGGGATCCGGGGCTCGGGCACGATTTTCTTTTCGGGCTGTTCCCTGCGATGTTTGTTTTGCCAGAACTACGAGATCAGTCAGAAAAGATGGGGGCGGGAGGTTTCCGTGGAAAGGCTTGCCGGGATCATGCTCGAGCTCGAGGCCTCGGGCTGCCACAACGTGAATCTGGTATCGCCCACCCATTACGCGCCCCAGGTGGCCGTGGCCTTGGAAAAGGCTCGCCTTCAAGGTCTCACGATCCCCGTGGTTTACAACAGCCACGGGTACGACAGCCCGGAGGCCCTGGCTCTCATGGAGGGAAAGGTTGACATCTATCTGCCGGACATGAAATATGCGTCCGATTCGACGGCCGAGGAGCTGTCCGGGGCACAGGAGTACGTTGAGAGAAACCGCGAGGCTCTCACGGCTATGTTTTCCCAGGTGGGTTTCCTTGACGAAGATCCCGAGAGCGGCCTGGCCCGCAAAGGGATGCTTGTACGCATCCTGGTTCTGCCGGGCGGCCTGGCGGGCGTGAAGGAGTCTTTGACCTGGCTTGCCGAGACATTTTCCCCGGCCATTGCGGTGAGTCTCATGGCCCAATACGCGCCTTTGCATTTCGCTTTGGGGCGGCCGCCTCTGGATCGGCGACTCCTTCGCTCCGAGTACGAAGAGGCTGTTGAGACGGCCGAGGCCCTTGGCTTCGAGAACCTTTGGGTTCAAGACCTCGCTTCCTCCGAGGTGGGGATCCCCGATTTCTTGGCGGAAAGACCTTTTCGTTTCGATTGAGAGGTCTGGCGGCTGCCGTCGTCGCGAACGGCACAAGCAAGGAGGGTGCCCAAGATGACAGCCCGTTCATTTCCCATGGTGTACCGTGGGTCGGTGAAGAACGTGAGATGTGTAAGGCCGCCCCGCGGGCAAACCGAAGGCCTTTACGTGTTCGAATTCACCGACGACTACTCGGTCTTCGATTATGGAAAGATGCCGGACACGATCCGGGGCAAGGGAAGCGCCCTGGCCGGGATGACGGCGTTCTTGTTCGAACAGTTGGAGAGCGCCGATGCGTGGAAGAAGATCGCGAAGCGAACCGATCTCTGGAAGCGGTTCGATCCGGACGGCGAGGCCAGCCGCGTGTTCCGGTCGCCGGCTGGCCGGCAGGTCCTGTCTGCGGGACTCCGCACCCATTTCCTCGGTCTCTTGGACGGGCAGGGAAAGCCCCGGCGACTGTCGGAACTCAAGGAGCCGTCCAACCGAATTCTTGTGAAAGCTGTGCCCGTCCTCAGGCCGACAGCCGTGTCGGTCCACGGAAGGACCGTCTGGGATTATAGGGCCTTCCATCCCGGCGTGGCCCAATACCTGATTCCCCTGGAAGTCGTGTTCCGGTTCGGTCTGCCCCGGGGCAGTTCCCTGCTCGACCGTATCCGCGAGAGCCCGGCCTACGCACGGGAATTGGGGCTCGACGGTCAGCCGGAAGAAGGGCAGTGGTTGCGCCGGCCTGTCATGGAGTTTTCGACCAAGCTGGAGCCGTCTGATCGGTACCTGTCTCTCGAACAGGCCTTCCAGATCTCTGGACTTGAGGGGGCGCAGTTCAGCGATCTCGTGGACCGGGCATTTCTGGTGGCTCTGTTTCTGTTCGGTCTGTTTTGCGACCGGGGGCTTGAACTTTGGGACGGGAAGCTCGAGTTCGTCAAGAGCCGTTCGGGCCTTCTCCTGGCCGACACGATCACGCCGGACGAACTGCGCATCCTGTGCGGCTCGACGCAGATCAGCAAAGAGCCCCTTAGACAATACTACAAGAGGATGGACCGGGAGTTTCTCGAAGCGATCCAGCAAGCGAAGAAGGAAGGGGCCTCTTCGCGCTCGATGCGTGCGAGGATTCTTGAGAAGCTCGGCAGGCCTCCCCGGCAACTGGACCCCGGCTTCCGTCAAACGGTGGAACAGATGTACCAGGCGGTCACGCACCGGGTGACCGGCTGCGAGCTCTTCCGGTCTCCGGTGGCGCTGGAAGACGTTCTGGTGGCCCTTGAGCGATACGAGAACCCTTGAGCCGCCCCTTTCTCGAAAAAGGAATCTCCCCGATGGCAGCGAAAAAGAAGATCACCCGCAAGGAGATCAAGGAGCCGGACGAGTTCATCACCCTGTGGAGCCGGGTTCTTGCGTTTGCGGTGGCCCGCAAGCGGGAGGCTCTGTATGGGCTGGCGGGTTTTCTGGTCTTGGTTCTGCTCCTGTCTGGCTGGAGAACGTACTCGAGGAACCAGGAGGCTCGGGCCTCGGTTTTGCTCGGCGAGGCCCAGGAAGCTTTGGCTTCCAAGGGCGGGACAGACCCATCCGGGCCGGCTTTGGACCGCGCCGTGTCCGCGCTGGAGAACCTGTTGGCGACCTATCCTCGGACGCGATGCGCGCAAACGGGCCGCCTGGTCCTTGCGGACTTGAAGTATCGGCAGGGAGACTACGAGAAGGCCATCGAGATCTACCGGAGCTATCTGGATCGCGGACACCGGACAAATGAGCTTACCGCCCTCGCGTGGGAGGGGATTGCCTACTGCCAGGAAGCACAGGGCAAGTACGAAGAGGCGATCGCCTCCTACCGGAAAGCGGCCGAGACCCAACCTTCGTACCATCCGGGCTGGGCCCTGCTCGGCGTCGGACGATGTCTGGAGGCGACTGGAAAGCTGCAGGAGGCGACCGAAGTCTACCGGAAGTTCCTGGCCGACTATCCGCAGCACCCCAGGGCCCGGGAGGTGGAAACCCTTCTGGCGAGAATCCCGAAAGCCGAGGGCCCGGCAGGCGCCCCCTCTTCGGCGGAGCCTGCCGGCGAGGTCAAAAGTAATCCGGAAGGTGCCGACGGGCCTGTTCCATCAGCTCCTCAGGAGAAATCGAAGTGACCCTGCCTTGCTCGTACTGGCTGTGGACCCATTCGTAGATCTTGAGCACGCCCGGGTGCCTCTTGTCGATCTTTTTCTTCTTTCCCGGCCCGATGTGGCTGGCGATCCAAAGGGCAATTCCCGCCACGCCGCTCTTGTCCGTGATTCCGATCTCCATGGGCCTGTTGAGAATGCGTTCCGTGTCGAAGATGTTGTAGATCTCCTCGTTCTTGAGGAGACCATCGGCGTGAATGCCCGCACGGGTCGTGTTGAACTCGGCTCCGAGGAAGGGGTAATTGGGAGGGATCCGGACGCCCAATTCCCGTTCGAAGTACCGGCCCATCTCCGTGATCGCCCGCGTGTCCAATCCTTTGGAATCTCCAGTGAGGGCGATGGATTCGATGAGCAGGGCCTCAATCGGCGCGTTGCCGGTCCGCTCCCCGAAGCCGAGCAGCGTGCCGTTGACGCCGGCGCACCCGTACAGCCAGGCCGTGGATGCGTTGATGAGCACTTTGTGGAAGTCGTTGTGGCCGTGCCACTCGAGTTGGTGCTTGGGCACGCCTCCCTCCCGGATCAGGGTGTGGATGATCTTGGGGACACTCCTTGGGAGCGATGCGCCCGGGTAGCTCACGCCGTAGCCCATGGTGTCGCAGGCGCGGATTTTGATGGGGATGCGGGCCTCCTCGGACAGGCGCATGAGCTTCTGGACAAAGGGGAGGGTGCAGCCATAGAAGTCGCTCCGCGTGATGTCCTCCAGGTGACAGCGCGGCACGATGCCGAGGTCCAGAGCCGATTTGACGATGGCGAGGTAGTCCTCGATGGCCTGGTGCCGGTTCTTGTTGAGCTTGAGGTAGATGTGGAAGTCCGAGATGGAGGTGAGGATCCCCGTCTCTTTGAGCCCCATTTCCTTGACGAGCTGAAAGTCCTTTTTTACGGCCCGGATCCAGCCGGTGATCTCGGGGTAGCGGAACCCTTTCTCCCGGCAGAGCTCGACGGCCTTGCGGTCCTTGTCGGTGTAAAGGAAGAACTCGCTCTGGCGGATCCGTCCCGTCTCGCCGCCCATGCGGTGAAGGAACGTGTACAGGTCGGCGATCTGCTGAGGCGTGTAGGGTGGTCGGGCCTGCTGGCCGTCCCGGAACGTGGTGTCGGTGATGAAGATTTCCTCAGGAGGATCGTAAGGCACGACCTGGAAGTCGAAATCGATCCGGGGAATCTCGACGAAAGGGAAGATGTCGCGGAACAGGTTCGGCCGGGTCGGGCTCTCGAACTTGCTCGGTCTGCGACGATAGGGCAGGAATTTTTTGAATTCGTTGAAGCGGGCCATCCGGATTTCCCCCTCCTGTTGGGTTTGGTCTCTTTTTGATGTAGCGCCGCGTAAATTCGATGCGGCATCAAGGGGAGTCGGGCTGGCCGGCCTGTCCGAAAGGAGCGGCCGTGCCGTCCCGTTTTGCCAGGCTTTGGCGGATCCAATCGTTCCGCAGAAAAAGGATTTGTTCGATCTGGAAGAGCATCTTCTGGATGTAGCGCCTCGCGTGGGCCCTCTTGCGGCCTTTCTTTTCGGTTTCCAGGCCCTTCTCCACGTGCTGGAGGAACTTCGAGATCGTGTCCGTGCCCAGGGGGGAGACGGAGGAGGTCCACCGTTTGAGGGCCTCGATTTCCTCCCGTGCCTCCTCATAGTATCGGCTCGTGACGACCGAGCTCATGGGCCGGGGTCTGTATCCCAGGTGAAAGCCTTTGAGGGCGCAGATGAGAGGCTCGTAGGAAATGCCCGGGGCCAGCCGGGGAAACTGATATTCCATCACGCGCAAGGGCTGACCGCCGTCCTCGGTTCCGATCAGGGCATGGTAGTTCTCGCGGATGAAATGCATGTTTCCCCACGGATCGACCGTCTCTTCGCCGTGGAGTCTCCTCTCGACGAGGCTCCATTTCTCGTCCCATCCAAAGTCTCCTCCCAGGAGGAGCAGGCACTCGAGCATCTCCGGATCGTTCTGCTTCCTCCAGGGGCGGTCTGCGGGGTCCTGAAAAGACAAGTGAAGACTGTGGGGCCGGACTGGGGTGAATCTGACGAGTTCCTCCACCAGGCGGCCAAGGATCCAGGGGTCGTCGGTCACGGGCTGGCTTTGTCTTTGCAATACGTCCGTGTTGCCCAGGGAGTATTCGAGAAACCCTCCTTCGGTCTCGTCTCGGACGAGAGAGTACTTGTGATCGTCCACGTGCCCGCCGAGCTTCCAGGTTCGGCGGTCGAGGTCGAAATCGTAGAAGTACCGGAAGTGATGGAAGCGCGGGTCCGGGGGCCGGTTTTGTCGAGTGGCCAGCCGGCCCACGTCGCTGAATTCAAGCTCGGCCCCCATGGGCACCAGGCCGTGCTGCCGATCGAGCAAGACTTCCCGCACGATGAAAGCTGCCTCCAAGTTGTACTGGCGGTAGACCCGATGGGCGGTCTGGACGGCCTGGAGAGCGTAATCGATGTATTCGTTCTCCGAGACCCTCTGGGAAAGAGCGGCTTCCTCGAGGAGCGCGTCGATTTCCTGGCGGTGCCGGTTGTGCAGGATGAGGGCCGCCAACAGGCTCAGGGTGAACCGGCAGAAGGGCATGCGGACAAAAAACTCGGATCGGAATTGGTGTCGAAAGCTTTCCTCGAACTGGTTCAGAAGGATGAACCGCATGGCCAGATGGAGATACTGGGGCGCGTAGGAGAGGGCCTGCGGGTCCGAACGGATCTTGGACAGGGTCGGCAACCCCCGGATTTTCAGGTGGGAATCGATGGTGTAGTCGCTGATGTACTTGTCCAGAAGCAGCATGTTGAGCAAGTTGAAGATTTCGGCTCCGAAAAGTTCCTGCCTTGTCAGAGCGACAAGGTCGGACTCGGTCCTGTCGCCCGTCGGGTGCATCGTGAGGATCTTGATCCTCTCTCCCGCATGCTCTTCAATGAACTTCTCGGCCTTCTCCACGAGGGCCAGATCCATGTTCGGGCCGAAGGCCCTGCGGATGTGAAGAAGGTTGGCGATGTATGCCTGGGCGCGCAAAGGCTTGCCCTGGACCGTGAGGGACACCTTCTTGCGGTCGTACAGAGTGCCTTCGCATTCGAAGCGGTCGATCTTCTGGAGGGTTTCGGGAGAAAGGCCGAAGTAACACTTCCCGTAGACCCTTCCCTTCGGATGGGGCAGAATAAAGGGAAACCCCAAGGGCGTGTAGTACTTCTTGTATCCTTTGAGAACCGCGGATTTCCCTTCCAGCATCTCGCCGGTGATGGATTCGATGAACGCGGGGTTCCGCAGAGATCCATAGGCAAACAAATTGATCTTTCTCGGCAGCGCTGGCATGGGGTTCAGTCCGTCCGGGTGAGACAGAAAAATCAAGGCGGAGCCGACCGCAAACAGATTATTATAGAAAGATGAAAAGCGCCAGTAAAGAACCGGTGCAAAACCCTTCTCACGCGGCCTTCGCTGCCCCCGGCGGTCCCCCTTCACGCCGGGGAGCGGATTGACGCGGAGCCGACGGGACGCTTATCATCAGAGACAGTGCGAACTCCTTCTTGCTTCCTCAGGGAGGGACAAAGCCATGCGTCAGCCTCGACCCACAGGGAGCGGCCGCCGCCTTTGCGGCTTTCTTGCGACCGGGTTTTGGGTGGCCTTCCTGCTTTGGGCTTCCGCAGCGCCAGCCTCTGAAAGCCCGCAGTATGATCCCAAGGAGGCGGGGCATCCCCTTCGGCTGGCGGCCTACTTGCTCCACCCGATCGGCGTGGCCGTGGATTATTGCCTCATGCGGCCCGCCTACTGGATGGTCCAGCACGAGCCCCTGGCTACGATCTTCGGGTTGGAGAGGGAACCGGGCGCCAAGGAGAAACGGGCCGCCCGCCAGGAGCCTTGAGAACGCCTGCCCGAAAGCGTGCCACGGGGAATTCCATGAGCCTTGAATGGATCCGCAGGATGGAGGAACGGGATCTGGACGAAGTTCTCGCGATCGAGAACGACGCCTTCCTTACTCCCTGGAGCCGTTCGTCTTTCCTGAACGAAATTCACGGGTCCAACGCGGTGCCGCTGGTTTTGATCGAGCCTGGATCTCAGCGCGTCGCCGGGTACTTGTGCTCCTGGATCGTCTTGGACGAGTGCCATATTCTCAACCTGGCCGTCCGCAAGGACTGCCGGCGTCGGGGGTACGCCTCGCGAATGATCGACCACCTGATGCGTTTCTGCCGGCAGAAGGACGTCGAGCGGTATTACCTCGAAGTCCGGGTGTCCAACGTGCGGGCCATCACGCTCTACGAGAAGTTCGGATTTCATGTCTGCGGACTTCGGAAGGCGTACTACCAGGACACCGGCGAGGACGCCTTCATCATGCTGAGGAGCGCTCCTTGTCAGTGACCGTTGCGGCAGGGCCGGTCCGAAGTGTGCGGGTGCTCTCGAACGTCCAACTCCTTCCGCGCACCTGGCTGCTGAGCTTTGAAGAGCCCCGCTTGGCCTCGAGGGCGGCGCCGGGGCAGTTCCTCATGCTTCATCTGCCTGGGTTGAGGGATCCGTTGCTGCCTCGGCCTTTCGCGGTTTGGGACACGGATGGGGCCCGCGTCGAGGTTCTCTACCAGGTCGTGGGCAAGGGAACCGCTCTGCTGGCCAGCCTCAAGGCAGGAGATGAACTTCACGCGCTGGGACCGCTCGGAAACGGGTTCCGCCTGCCTGGTCCGGAGGTATCCTGCCTGTTCGTGGCCGGCGGAATTGGCATCGCCTCGCTCTTCTGGGCGGCGAAGCGATGCGCGAAGGCAGGCAATCGGACGAGCCTCCTATACGGGGCCAAAACCCGGGAAGAGATCCTCCGACTCGAAGGCCTTGAGCGCATGGGCGCCCGCATCCGGCTGGCCACCGAGGACGGGAGCCTGGGGCATAGGGGGCTGGTCACGGACCTCTTGAATGAGCGTCTGGCGGGATGGGAGAGCGGCGGCCGGAGGGCGGAGTTGGCTTTCGTGTGCGGGCCTCCCGGCATGCTGCGACGTGCGGCCAGCCTGCTCGTCCAGGCCCGCGTCGACGGCCAGGTCTCGCTCGAAGCCCGAATGGCCTGTGGATACGGTGTCTGCCAAGGATGCGTGGCGCGGACGCTCGACTCCCGGGCTGACGGCGGCTGGACATACCGTAAGGTCTGCACAGAAGGGCCGGTCTTCGGCGTCTCGGAAGTGGACTGGAGCGGAATCGAATAAAAGAACCTGCGGGGCAGGTGGGCATGGATCTTTCTGTGCTTCTGGCCGGACTCACCCTCAAGAATCCGGTCATGACAGCATCCGGCACATGCGGCTACGGGCTCGAGCTGGCCCGTTTCTTCGATCTGGCTCGATTGGGAGCCTTGGTTGTCAAGGGCATATCGGTCTTGCCCAGGCAGGGCAATCCGCCTCCCCGGATCGTGGAAACCTGCGGCGGCCTGCTGAACGCGATCGGCCTCCAGAACGTGGGCCTGGAGGTTTTCCTCCGGGAGATTCTACCGGCCCTTCGTCCTCTTCAGACCCTTCGCATCGTGAACATCCTGGGCGAGTCCGAGAGGGAATATGCGCTTCTAGCCGAAACCCTCGGGAACCAGGACGGCGTGGATGCCCTGGAGGTCAACGTCTCCTGCCCCAACGTAACCAAAGGGGGGGCGGCTTTCGGCTCGGACCCAGGAGTTTTGGAAAACCTGGTGCGGCTCCTCCGCGCCAAGACGAATCGGCCTCTGTTCATCAAGTTGTCTCCCAACGTGACCGATATCGTAGAAATGGCTCTTCGCGCGGAGGGCGCTGGCGCCGACGGTCTGACGCTCATCAACACCCTGCGGGGCATGGCGGTGGATCTGAAGACGCGCAGCCCTTGCCTGGCCACGGTCGTCGGTGGGCTTTCCGGGCCTGCCATCAAGCCGGTGGCCTTGCGCATGGTGTGGGAGGTCACCCGGAGAGTCGGGATCCCGGTGATTGGGGTTGGCGGCATTCTGACCGCCGAAGACGCCCTCGAGTTTCTCCTATGCGGAGCGAGAGCCGTACAGATCGGAACGGCCCAGTTCCGGGATCCAGAGGCCACCATTCGCGTGATCGAGGGAATCGAGGCCTGGCTGTCGGCCAGGGGAATTCAGAAACTCGATGAATGGATCGGGTCTCTGCGCGTCAAGGGCGAGCAGCTGCACCCCGAAGCGGACGCGTAAAGGGAATGACCATGGCGGACCTGTACGTCGAAGCCAGACGGGATCTCGACCAGGTCAAGAAACTCCTGAGGAAGCTCCATCTCAAGAAGGAGCAGGAGATCGCCTTGCGTCGCGTGGGAAAGCGGCTGGCCGCGACTGAGATCAAGGAAATGCGGGATCTTGAGGCGTCGATCGAAGAGGTCCTCGACCGTCCCAGGGGGATGCTCAACGCCCAACAAAGAAGCCTTTTCGAAAGTGTCAAAAGCCAGTACCGGGCATCCATGCGTTCTTGGCGCAACCGCCTCGGATTCGCCGAGCAGTATCGGACGAAAAGGAGACGAAACCGCTCGAAGATCGGGGGGGCTGCCGAGCCGCCGCCCCAGTCCTGAACGGCTGGCGCACCTGTCGGATACGGGCCCGGGATGGATCCGTCCTTTTTTCCGCTTCCCGAGGTTTCCGAAAGCAGATTCTCGAGGCCCCTCGTGGCCGCCGCCGATGGCGGGGCATGCTCTGTCGTGGCCGCAAGGGGAGGGCGCGGTGGCGGCAGATCCGAACACGGACGCGACGGGGCGCGTCCCTCCAGGGAAAACCATGGTCCCTGACGGTTAACCCATGGAGGGCCATGCTCTGTCATGGCCGGTTCTTTTTCGGGCGTCGTGGCAGGCAAACCGTAAGACCCGAAGACGGACGCGACGGAGCGCGTCCCTCCAAGAAATAGGCCCCTGAAGGCACACGGTTCCTCGTGGCCGCTGCCGATGGAGGGCCAGGCCAGCACAGGCAATGATCTTTTTCGGCCTTCTTGCGGTAACATCGAAGGGGAGTCAAGTCCGGCCGGCTTTTTCCCTCTTGTTCTCGGGTCACTCTTTTGCTAAGATTTGAAGCGTCGCAAGGGCAGTCCTTTGCGGGGGCGATTAACTCAGGGGTAGAGTGCCATCTTCACACGGTGGAAGTCGCAGGTTCAAATCCTGCATCGCCCACCAGGGAGCGTTTCAGGGGTTGAGGGTTCGTCCCTTGGCCCCTTTTTGTTTTGCCTTTTCCAGGGGGGCAAAGGGCCAATCCTATCGCAAAAACGCGCGGTTGAGGACGGAGGTTCTTGCTTTCCTTTTTCAGCTTGATTTAATATGCAGTCAAAGCGCGCCTCGGGCCGGAATACCTGGGGCCTGGCAGGGCAGGAGGATTCCCGATGTCCGGACATTCCAAATGGCACAGCATCCGTCACAAGAAGGGCAAAGAGGATGCGAAAAGGGGCAAGATCTTCACCAAGCTGATTCGCGAGCTCACGGTGAGCGCACGATTGGGCGGAGGCGATCCGGCCATGAACCCGAGGCTGCGCACCGCGATCGCCAAGGCGAAGGCGGAGAACATGCCTGCAGAGAACATCGAGAGGGCGATCAAGAAGGGAACCGGGGAGCTGGAAGGCACCCGGTACGAAGAGTGCTCCTTCGAGGGACACGGGCCGGGCGGGATCGCGATCCTGATTGAGGCCATGACGGACAACAAGAACAGGTGCACGGCCGAGATCCGGCATATCTTCAGCCGGCACAACGGGAGCCTGGGGACGCCCGGCAGCGTTTCCTGGCAGTTCACCAAGAAGGGCTACTTTTCGTTCCCCAAGGATCAGGTCGATGAAGATGCTCTCATGGAGGTTGCCTTGGAGGCGGGCGCAGAGGACGTCGTGGAGAACCAGGAGGACGGGGTGTTCGAGGTCCTCACGCCTCCGGAGGCATTCCTGAACGTCAAGGATGCTTTTGACAAGAAGGGATTCGCCTATCAGACCGCCGAAGTCACGATGATTCCCAAGACCACCGTGAAACTCGAGGGCAAGGAGGCCGAGCAGGCCCTGCGCCTTGTGGATCTTCTCGAGGACAACGACGACGTTCAGAACGTGTACGCGAACTTCGATATCTCCAAGGAGGTCATGGAGCGATTGAATACGTGAGCCAGCCGGGCGCGCCACGGCGGACCGAAGCGTGGGGGAGGTGGAACCCGGCAGAGCGGGATCTTCGGCGGCCAGGGAGGGTCCGGAGGGGTGATTGATGAGAGTTATCGGGATCGATCCCGGGATCTCTCACACGGGTTTCGGGATTGTCGATGCCCCGGGAGGCGAAAGGTTCCAGGCCCTGGCGAGCGGTGTCATCCGGACTGACGCGAAACTCGCCTTCGTGGAAAGGATTTCCCACCTCCACCGGGAGCTTGTCGGCCTGTTTCAACGATGGCAGCCCGACCACATGGCGATTGAAAGCGTCTTCTTCGCCCGAGATCCCCGGTCAGCTCTTCTTCTCGGCCACGCCAGAGGCGTGGTGGTTCTTTCCGCCGCTCTCGCCGGGATTGAAGTTTTCGAATATTCCGCCACCGAAATCAAAAAGGCCGTCTGCGCCTATGGCCACGCGGGCAAATCCCAGGTTCAGGCCATGGTGAAGACCCTTTTGCGGCTGGACAAGGGCGTGACGAATCACGCCGCGGACGCCCTTGCGGCCTCGATTTGTCATATCCATTCCTATCGGAGTCCGTTGCCGAAGGTCGTGGCCAGCCGGTGCGGGCCCGCTCCGGCACGCGGGCAGCAGGGGCCCGGGAGGGCAAGAGCGCTTTGATCGGCAGCCTGAGAGGCATTTTGGCAGAAAAGACTCCTCAGTCGATCCTGGTGGATCTGGCCGGAATCGGCTTCGAACTGATGGTGCCCCTGTCGACGCTTTACGGGCTCCCGGACCCGGGCGAGGAAGTCCGCCTCTATGTGTACACGCACGTGCGGGAAAACCAGATTCTCCTGGTTGGATTTCTGCGACAGGAGGAGAAAGAGGTTTTCCGGTTCCTCACGTCCGTGTCCGGGGTCGGGCCCAGATTGGCCTTGAACATTCTTTCCGCCTTGCCCCCCGAAGAGGTTCTCGAAGCGATTCTCCAGGAAGATTCCCAGAGACTCAGGGCTGTGCCAGGAGTAGGCAGGAAAACGGCCGAGCGGATCGTTGTGGAGCTCAAAGACCGGATCCCTCCCAGGGAGATCCGGATCGGCCGCGCCGCGGAACTGCGCCTGTCAGACCGGCAGGTGGTTCTCGAAGCTCTTTCGGCTCTGGTGAACTTGGGATACAGCCGCAGCGAGGCGGACAAAGCCGTGTCGCGGGTCCTCGAACGCAAACCGGAAGCCGGGAACCTGCGAGTGGAGACCCTGTTGAAGGAGGCTTTGCGTTCGCTCGCGCGGTAGAGACGGACCGTGCCGGGGGGAGAGCCCAAGACGCTCGCAATCCAACATGGCCAGAAAGACCGCACCCACGAGCTTGAATCCGCACAGGGAGGACGAGGACTTCCTCGAGGGCAATCTGCGGCCTTCGTGCCTGGAGGAATTCGTCGGCCAGGACGCTTTGAAGGAAAAGCTCAGAATCTTCATAGACGCGGCCCGGAGGCGCAACGAACCCTTGGACCATGTGCTCTTCTACGGTCCTCCTGGCCTGGGCAAGACAACTCTGGCCTACATTCTCTCCAGGGAACTCGGGGTCGGGATCCGGGTGACGTCAGGGCCTGCGGTGGAAAAACAGGGAGACCTGGCGGCTATCCTGACGAATCTGGAGCCGGGTGACGTCCTGTTCATCGACGAGATTCACAGATTGCCCCGGCCGGTGGAAGAGATTCTTTACCCGGCCATGGAGGATTATCAGCTCGACATCATCATCGGCCAAGGACCCAGTGCCCGGGCGATCAAGCTGGATCTGCCTCGGTTCACCCTGGTTGGGGCTACCACCAGAGCGGGCCTTCTCACTTCGCCTTTGCGGACGAGGTTCGGCGTGATCGAGCGGCTGGATTTCTACGACCCCGGAGACTTGGAGCGGATTCTCCAGAGGTCGGCCCGGCTTCTCGATGTCCGATTCACCCAGGAAGGATTGTTCGAAATCGCTCGCCGTTCCCGGGGAACCCCTCGGGTCGCCAATCGGCTTTTGCGGCGCGTGCGCGACGTGGTGCAGGAGAGAAGGGACGGAGTCATCGATGCCGCAACTGCCTCCGAGGCCCTTGCGCTTCTGGAGGTGGACGAGTACGGGCTGGACAAAATGGACCGAAAGATCCTTATGACCATTCTGGAGCAGTTCCGGGGCGGTCCGGTCGGCATCGACACCCTTTCGGCCGCTGTGAATGAGTCCGCCGACACCATCGAGGACGTGCACGAGCCGTACCTCATCCAGTGCGGTCTGCTGGGCAGAACGAAGCAGGGCAGGGTGGCCACGCGGCTGGCTTTTGAGCATTTCGGGGTGGATTTGCCCAAGGGCCGGCAAGAGGGCCTTTTCTGAGAAAGACCGCCATGGAATGCCTTCCGCGCCGGGACTTGTTCCCCCCAGCCTTGCAATTTTGCGCCCCCTGAAGTAGATAGACGAGAGCACGCCAAGGGAGTCCTTGAAGCGCTTCTTGCGTCGAACCTTTTCGTCCAGGGGAGGAGACGCCATGAACATCCAATGGTTGGGCCACGCGGCTTTTCTGATCACCACAGGGGAGGGACTCAAGATCCTTATGGATCCTTACCAAGCCGGAGGGTACGGGGGCGCGATCGGCTACGGAAAAATCGAGTTGGCTCCGGACATCGTGACGATCAGCCACGACCAGCACGAGGACCACAACGCGGCGGGCTCTCTCAAAGGAAATCCCGTCATCGTGAAGACTCCTGGAAAAGAGAAGATTCGGGGGGTCGTCATAAACCGGGTGCAGACCTTTCACGACAACTCGGGCGGAAGCGAAAGGGGGCCGAACCTGGTGATCGGCCTCGAGGCCGACGGCCTCCGGGTGGTCCACTGCGGAGACCTGGGCCATGTGCTCACGCCGGAGCAGGTCGCGGCGATCGGTCCAGTGGATGTGTTGCTCGTTCCCATCGGCGGAACCTTCACGCTGGACGCGGGCGAGGCGGATGCTGTGGTGGCGCAGCTCAAGCCGAAGATCGTGGTGCCGATGCACTACAAGACGGCCAAGTGCGGGTTTCCGCTTTTGCACGTGGAGGATTTCCTCAAAGGGAAGAAACGGGTCAAGAAGCTTTCCGGATCCACCCTCGAAGTGAAGGCAGGCGCGCTGCCGGCCGAGACCGAGATTGTCGTTCTCGAGCACGCGCTCTGATCCGAGCCCGAAGGCAAACGGGCTCTGCCGTCCGAAGGCCCCTTGCGGATGTCGGGCTTGAGACGCCGGGGGACAGAGGCAAACGGGGGAAGCACGGGTGAGGCCGGCGCTCGAAAAGCGAGGCCGCGAGAGGGCAGTTGTGAAAGGAAATTCGGATTTCAAGCCTCTGCTGGACCGCATGCTCAAGGGCGACAAGCTCGCCCTGGCCAGGATGATTACCTACGTTGAGAACGACGCGGTCTTCGTGCCCGAGGTTCTCGAGGCGGTCTATCCCCGAACCGGACGGTGTTACTCCGTCGGCGTGACCGGGCCGCCTGGCGCGGGCAAGAGCACGCTGGTGGACAAGCTGATCGGGCGGCTCCGCTCCGAAGGCAAGACCGTGGGCGTGCTGGCCGTGGATCCGTCGAGTCCGTTCACGGGCGGCGCGGTCTTGGGCGACCGCATCCGGATGCAGCGGCACGCCCTGGACGACGGCGTTTTTATCCGCAGTCTGGGCACCCGGGGAACCCACGGCGGGCTGTCCCGGGCGACCCGGGACGTCCTGAGACTCCTGGACGCGTTCGGCTTCGACGTGGTCATCATCGAAACCGTCGGGGTCGGCCAGACCGAGCTGGATATTGTTGACATCGCCGACACGACTGTTGTGGTCCTGGTCCCGGAGTCCGGCGATACGATCCAGACCATGAAGGCGGGCCTCATGGAGATTGCCGAGATCTTCGTGGTGAACAAGGCCGACCGGCAGGGGGCGGACCGGATTCTTTCCGAGCTGAAATCCATGGTGGAACTCGGCGAGAGGAGGGATCCGAACTGGAAGATTCCGGTCTTGCTCTGTCAGGCGAACCGGGATATCGGAACGGACGAACTCTACGAGACGCTGGCGCGCCATCGGGCTTACAGGGCTTCGAGGCCCGCCTCCAAGGCCGAGCTTCGGGAGCAGGGGCGCAAGGAGCTGCTCGAAATCCTCGTTCACCGGTTCCTCAAGTGCGTTGAGGAGATCGAGGCGGAGGACCCGGCGTTTCGGCGCATGCTGTCGGGGGTCGGCCAGGAGAAAGCCAACCCGTACGAGTTGGCCAAGAAGATTCTCCAAGACGAGAGGCTCATTCGAAAGGTCCAGGGCACGGCATGACCTGCGGGCAGACTCGGATTGCCTTTCGCGCTCGAAAGAACCGGAGGCAAAAGACGCCATGGTGAACGAGATTCCCCTGCCGGACGAAAAGCGTATCGCCAAGACGCTGCAGGCGCTCAAAAGAAACGAGTTCGTGGCTTTTTACTTTCCCACGGGCAAAGAGGCCGCGGCGTTCGTGCTGCAGGACCTTCCCAAGGGCGCCCGCGTGGGATTGGGAGGGTCGAAGACCCTGCGGGATCTGGGCCTGCCCCAGGCGCTCCGCGCGCGGGGGGCCATCTTGCTCGACCACTGGGATGATTCGCTGGGGCTCCAAGAGCTACTCGACGTGCGCAAGGGACAGCTTCTTTGCGACATCTTCCTGAGCAGCGTGAACGCAGTCACCGAGAAAGGGGAACTGGTCAGCCGGGACGGAATCGGCAACCGCACGAGCGCCACGACGTTCGGGCCCTCGAAGGTGATCCTCCTCGTAGGCGTCCAGAAGATCGTGGCGGACCTTCACGAAGCGTTCCGCAGGATCCGCCTCGTGGCTGCGCCGATGCGGGCCAAGAGCCTGAACCTCGACCTGCCCTGCACCAAGGCAGGAGAGTGCGCGGATTGCAGCAGCCCGGGTCGGATCTGCAGGGCCACGCTCATTTTGCACAAGCGGCCGATGCTCACGGATACCACGGTGGTTTTGATCGGGGAACCCCTCGGGTATTGATCGGGGGGCGTGCACCGCCCGAAGACTTCTCGTTGCCATTTCCAAAGACTTCTGGTATGTATAAAAAATAGACCGGCTGCAAGGCCGCGCCTCGAAGTTGCGGCGGTGTAGCTCAGTTGGTCAGAGCATGCGGCTCATATCCGCAGTGTCCGGGGTTCAAATCCCTGCACCGCCACCACGTCGGCCGACGAGAAAGATCGCGTTGCGATCTTTTTTTTTGGGTTCTTTCCGGTGTTTCGGCCTCGCGAGGTCCTGCATGGGGGTCCCATCCCACCGACTCCGCATCGAGCAAGGGGTGATTCGGATCGACGCTTCCTATGGAGAAGGGGGCGGGCAGATCGTGCGGACCGCCTGCGCCCTGTCGGCCCTCACCGGGATCGCTTGCGAGCTCACCCGCATCAGGGCCGGCCGCAGCAAGCCGGGGCTGAGGCCCCAGCATTGCGCGGCCGTTCGGGGCCTCGCCAAATTCTGCGGCGCGTCTTGCTCGCCTCTTAAGCCCGGCCTTGAGGAGCTTTCCTTTTCTCCCGGACGGCTGTCCGCAAAGGATCTTACTCTCGACACGGGAACGGCCGGCTCTGTCGGATTGGTCTTGCAGGGGCTCCTGATCGCCGGCGTGGGTTTGGACAGGCCGGTGCGGATCCTGCTCAGGGGAGGCACGGATGTCCCGTTCGCGCCTCCGGCCGACTACGTTCGGTCGGTTCTCGCCCCCCTCCTGGGACGCATGGGCTACCGCGTGGATGTCTCGGTCCTGCGAAGGGGGTATTACCCGAAAGGCGGTGGCGTGGTGGACGTGCACATCCGCCCGCCCGAGACCCCGCTGCTCAAACCCCTGGAGATCCCGGCGTCGACCGAGGCATCCTGCTGCTACGGGGTCTCCCACGCAGCGCGGGTCCTTTCCGAGCGAAAGGTGGCGGAGCGACAGCGGAAACGGGCCCAGAGAAAACTCACCGATTTTCTCCATGTTCCGGCGAAGATCGTGGAGGAATACGGATCCAGCAACTCGCCCGGGTCAGGCATCGTCGTGTGGATTGAAACGCAGGAGTCGATTCTGGGAGCCTCTGCCCTCGGCGAGACGGGCAAGTCGGCAGAAGAGGTGGCAGAGGAAGCGGCAGAGAGGCTTTTCAGAACCTACCACAGCCAGGCCTCGCTCGATCCCTGGATGGGAGACCAGATTCTTCCCTACCTGGCTCTGAGCGACGGGCCTTCGACCGTCAGCGTGCCGAATCTCACCCGGCACATGCAATCGAACATGTGGGTCCTCGAACGGTTTCTCAACGTTCGTTTCCGGATCGAGGAAGCCGGGCCCCATGTGCGCGTGCGATGCGAGCCTGAGGCATAAGGTTCTGCGTCGAGGCCGGTCCAGCCGAGGCGGATAGAGGATGAGGGTGCTGTCGACAGAAGAGGCCCTGGCCCGCCTGGGCCGAAACGCCGCGGTCAGGAGGCTCAGGAGTCTTCTTGTCGGCAGGCCGATCGAAGGGCTCTACCTGGTTGGAGGCGTGGTGCGGGACGCGCTCCTGGGCCGGGACGCGCCTGATCTGGACATCGTCTGCCCTCCTGGCGAGGTGCAAGAGCTTAGCGCCTTCCTTGCCGAAGCATGGCCTTGCAGGCTTGTCCAGCTGAACGAACGATGGGGCATGGTCCGGCTGGTGCCTGTTTCCTTGGAAGGGCCGGGAAAGGTCGTGGTGGATCTCGCGCCGGCTAGAGGCTGCGCAATCGAGGAAGATCTCCTTCAAAGGGACTTCACGGTCGATGCCATGGCCGTGGGGATCCCTCCGGATCCTCAAAGGCTCCTTGGACCCCTGGTGGATCCCGCATGCGGCCTGCGGGATCTCGCGTCAGGCATGATCCGAGTGGTGCATCCGGACCGTCTCGCTGAGGATCCTGTGCGTCTGCTCCGGGCGTTTCGAATTGCTTCCGGCTTGGGGTTCGCCGTCGAGCCCGGCACGCTGGAGGCAATCCGGAAGACGTCGCATCGCCTTTCTCTGCCTGCGCCGGAGCGCCTTCGAGACGAGCTGTTCAAACTCCTGGGGAGCCCGGGGAGCCGGCCCTACCTGGATGCCATGGATCAGACCGGGCTTTTGGTCGTCCTGTTCCCTGAGACCGAGGCGCTCAGGGGACTGGAGCAGGGGCCGGAACATGCCCATGAAGCATGGGCACATTCAATGGAAACCTTCCGGCAGGTCGAAAAGATGATGGAGGATGGCTTCGCCTTGCTCGAGCCTTGGGGCGAGGTTCTTTCAGAATGGACAGCCGAGGACGAGGAAAGAGCCAGCCTTTTGAAGCTCGCAGCCCTTCTGCACGATATCGGCAAGCCCGCGACCGCCCGTTCGGGGGAGGGTGGAAGAGTGCGCTTTTTCGGCCATGACCGGGAGGGCGCGAGACTCTGCGGCCGGATCGCGGCCAGACTGAAGTTGAGCCGCAGGGCCGGCACTTGCCTTGTGACCTGGGTGCAATCCCATATGTGGCTGTTTCACTTGTACCGCGCCGCCTGCTCCAACAGGCTGGGCGACCGGGCCAGAGTCCGCTTTTTCAGGCGGTTTGGCGCTGACGCCTTTGGTTGTCTGATCCTGGCCGCCGCAGATCACAATGCGAAAAAGAGTATAAATACAAGCGAATACAATGAAAATTTCATGCAGTTTATCAAATCCATGATTTTGTTTTCTGTCGAGCGAGATGCGGCTGGAGTCCGTCTGCCTCCATTGATTCGAGGCCGTGACATCATGGAGCGTTTTGGCCTTTCGCCCGGGCCCGCAATCGGCCGGCTCCTGGAGAAGGTCCACGAAGCTCGGGCTGCCGGCGAGATCGAGAACCGAGAGCAGGCCTTGGACCTCGTGGGGCGGCTGATTGCAAAAGGAGGAATCACTTAGAATACAAAAATTTTTTATTGACATGGGAGGCTTGTTTCCTATATGCTTTGCCTTTAGGAGTCGTGAAGGTGAAATCCACGAGAAAACCTTCCCTTCCAGAGGAGGCGACCCCATGAAGCTGCATCGATCCAACGACAAACGCGTGAAATCTTGGGCCGGCCTGATCCTCGTCTCGCTTGCCGTGTTGGGCTTCGTGCTCTTCGGGGCTTGCGGAGTCTCCAAGGCTCAGGAGCAAAAGCGAGTCACGATTCTCCACACGAACGACATGCACTCCCATTTTCTGGCTTCCCCCAACGCCGATTACAGCCCGGGTTCGACGGGGGACGACGCCACAATCGGGGGCATCGCGCGGATCGCGACCAAAGTAAAGGAAGTCAGGCAGGCGCGCATTTTGGAGGGGACCCCGGTCCTCCTGCTCGACGGCGGCGACTTCACCATGGGCACCCTGTTTCACCTGCTGCGCGGAGAGGCCGAGATGGGGATCATGAATTTTCTCGGCTATGACGCTGTCACCTTGGGGAATCACGAGTTCGACCTGCTGCCCACGGCCACAGCCGAAATCGTGAGCCATCATGGAAACATCCGCGTGGTGGCGACGAACTTGGAAGTTCTGGATCCCACGCACCCCTGGGGAGCGGCCATCCAGGCCCTTTTCGACTCGGAGGATATTCTTCCCTGGACCACCCAGACCCTTTCCAACGGGGTCAAGGTGGGTTATTTCGGCATCCTGGGCGAGTCGGCCTGGAAGGACGTGAACAAGCCCTATGGCAGCGCTCTGTTCCCCCTCGGGAAGAGAGACCGGTTCCAAGCTGCGGCCGAAGCCGTGGATCATCTCCGAAACGTGGAGGGCGTCGACATCGTCATTTGCCTTTCCCACTCGGGCGTGAATGAGCCTGCCTACTGGACCGGAGAGGACGTGGATCTGGCGACCCAGGTTCCGGGAATCGACGTGATCGTGAGCGGGCACACGCACACCCTGATCCCGACCCCTGTGATCGTGGGCAAGACCGCGATCGTTCAGGCCAAGTCTTACACCGCCAGGCTCGGAGTTCTCGATTTGGAGTACAACGAAGTCGCCCAAAAATGGGACGTGCTCGGCTATCAATCGGTCGTGATCGACGACTCGATTCCGGGAGATCCGGACACGATCGCCGAGGTGGAGGAGTATATCGAGAAGATCAACGATGACATTTTGGAGCCCTTGGGACACCCCCTCTTTGCGGATCCGGCTGTTGAGACGACCTTCGACCTGAAGGGGACGTACGCGGTCGAGCACGCATTGGGCAACCTGGTGACGGACGCCATCCGTTGGAGCGTCGACCGCGCCCTGGGAGATCCCAACGATCCAGTGGTGGCAGCCGTCGAGTCCGACGGGGTCATTCGTTCGAACATCCTGGCCGGGACGACCGGAATCGTTCAGACCTCGGATGCCTTTGAGGTCGTGCCTTTGGGCGTGGATCCTGTGTCCGGCAAGACCGGGTATCCCTTGGTTTCGTTCTGCATGTACGGGAGCGAACTGTATCAAGCCGCTTGGGTCGACGCGCTTGCCGCGTTTCTGCAGGACAGCGACCTCTGGATCAGTTGGTCCGGAGTGGGATTCGCCTACACGGATTATCTGCCCCCTCTGATCATGTGGCGGTGCCTGAACGCGGAAGATCCGAGCTGCCATGCCCGGGTCCCCATTGTCAACGGTACCGGCACCCTCTACCGAGTCGCCTTGAACTACTATGTGGCTTCGAACATTGAGAGGCTGGAAGAGATTTCGTACGGGCTCCTCAAGGTCGTGCCCAAGGACTGCGCTACCGGACTCCCTCTGAGTTCTCTCGATGAAGCCATCGTGTACAAGGCTCCAGGGGAGCCCCTGCTTCAGTGGGAGGGATTTCTCGACTATCTCGCGTCCTTTCCGGACGGAGACAGTGACGGCATTCCTGACATGCAACCCAGGTACAGCGGTCCTGAAGGCCGAATTTACAAAGCCTGCATCGTGGCCTCTGTGGCGCACGGGTCGCCCCTCAACGAGAAGGTCGGCGTCCTGAGGAGCTTCCGGGACCGCATCCTCCTGCAGCACGACTGGGGCCGCAAGTTCGTGGACGCCTACTATTCCTGCGGGCCCCAAGTGGCCGGCTGGCTCGAAGAGCACGGGTGGGCCAAGTCTTTGGTGCGTCTGCTCCTTTTGCCGCTGATCGGCATGGCCAAGATCGCACTCCTCCTGTCAGCTTAGGACAGGCGTTTCCTTTTCCTGTCTCCTGTGGCCGCCAGTCCCGACCATGACAAGCGGGACCGGCGGCCGGGATCCTTTTCCGAGGGCCCCTGGGCGGGCCCTTTTTTGTCTTTCCCTCGCTTGAGAGATCCATCCGGCTTCTGCTAGACTGGGCCGCGACCCGACCGGGCGACTTCCATCAGGTAATCAGGCGAGAAAACACCACAAAGAGGCTTTGCTTCCACAAGGCCTCCCGATTTTCCCATTGGCTATTTTCGGATAGGGTGTGCTGGATGATCTGGACCGTGAGGTGAGTGGAAACTAGCCCTGTGTCAACCTGAGCAGAGGGAGGGGGAAGATGGCGATCTTCAAAGACACAGAGACCATGTACGAGGTGCTCGGGGGATTGTTCAAGAGGCTTCTGGCCGACCCTGAGTCCGGACCCGGGTTCCGTGCTGCCAACGTGGTGATCAAGTTCGTGATCAACGATCCTGAGGGGATCATCAACGTGAAGCCCGACGAGGTGATCTGCGGCGAGGCTCCGGACCTGAAGGCCGACGTGGTTATGACGCTTTCCGGCGACACATGCCACGCCTTCTGGCTGAAGAAGGTGAATCTGCCCATGGCCCTGGCCAAGCGGACCATAAAAGCCAAGGGCCCTGTCAACAAGGTGCTGAAACTCCTGCCCATCCTCAAGCCGGCCTACGAGTTGTATCCGAAGATCTGTGACGAGAAGGGACTGCCCAAGTAGGCCGAGTCGGATCGGTCCCTGCCCCAGACCGCCCGGAGGCAGAGAACGCCGGGCGGCGAATCGGATTCCTTGCCAAGGAGGTGTCGCAGATGGCCTTCACTCTGAATCCCATGATTCTCGCCCATATGTTGGAGCAGAAGGCATCGGAGATGCCGGACAAGACCATCGTGACCTTCGAGAACGGTCCGGACCAGCCTGACGAGCCGCTCACCTACGGCGCGATCCACCGGAACATCAACCGGCTGTGCGCTTTTCTCAAGGAACAGGGAATCGGCCGGGGTGATACCTTCGCCCTTGTCATGCGAAATCATCCTGAATTCCTCTATGCTTTCGGGGCGGCCTCTGCCACGGGCTCGGTCGTGGTGCCGATCGATCCGCGCTCCAAGGGCGCCAAGCTCTCTTTTCAGGTCGCAAACACGAAGTGCAAGGGGATCTTCGTGAGCGCCGAGTTCCTCGATCAGGTCGAACGCCTTCTTCCCGAGATGGCCGGCGCGCGAATCCTGGCCGTTGTGAACAAGCCATGGTTCGACGTCCCGAATGCCTCCCGGCACCGGGATTTTCGGGAAATTCTGGAAAGGCCGGACCCGGGGCCTCCCAGGGACGTGGAGCCGGATCCGGAATGGGCCCTGGAGATCATCCACACCTCGGGCACCACCGGCGATCCCAAAGGCGTGGTCGTGAAGTCCAAACGGATGCCGATCTTCGCCTTCCTGGCCCAGACGGTATGGCGGTACGGCCCGGACGATGTCCTCTACACAGGCCTTTCCCTGACCCACGGCAACGCCCAGGCGGTCACTCTGGTCCCTTCCCTGAGCCTTTCCATCCCCTGCGTGATCAGCATGAAGTTCACCAAAAGCCGCATCTGGGACATCTGCCGCAAGTATGGGTGCACGACTTTCAGCCTGCTCGGGGGCATGATGTCGGGCATTTTCAACGAGCCGCGCCGGCCGGACGACGGAGACAATCCGGTGCGGGTGGTGATCAGCGCGGGAACGCCTAGGGCCATATGGGAAGAGTTCGAGAAACGGTTCAACGTTCGGATTCACGAGTGGTACGGTGCGGTAGAAGGAGGCTTCGCCCACAATCCGCCGGGCGTCGGGCCGGTGGGCTCCTTCGGCAAGCCCCTGGAAGGGCTGATGGAGATGAAGGTGGTCGACGAGAACGACCAGGAATGCCCTCCTTTCGTCCCAGGGGAACTCGTCAGCCGGATGGTCGGCCAGCCGACCGAGGTGGAATATGTGGGGCAGGAGGAAGCGTCCCGCAAGAAGACGCGGGGCGGCTGGCTCCGCAGCGGGGATATCTGCCACACTGACGAGCAGGGGTGGTTCTATTTCGACTACCGCAAGGGAGGAGGTCTCCGCAGGGCCGGCGATTTCATCCAGCCCGACTACGTGGAAAAGATCATCGGAGAGTACGAGCACATCTCGGAAGTCTGCGTCTACGGCATTCCCGCGGCCTCTGGCGCGCCCGGCGAAAGCGATCTGGTCGCTGCCGTGGTGCCCTTCGAGGGCCATACGATCGGGCCTGCAGAGGCGCGCGAGATTTTCGATCTGTGCGTGAAGAAGCTTGAACGGAACGCCGTTCCCTCTTACCTCCAGGTGGTCGACGAGATTCCGAAGACCGCGTCGGAAAAGGCCTTGGACCGACTGCTGCGGGATGCTTTTTCGCCTGACGGGCCCGGGGTCTACCGGTTCGAGTCCTAGTTCGTCCGAATCCAGGGGAATTCCGATCAACCGATTTCAGAAGGAGGACATTGGATGTATCTGGAACTCAACATGGATCTGACCGAGGAGCAGGCGGACCTCAAGGAGGCGGTCCACAAGTTTGCCAAGGAGGTGATGCGGCCGGTATCGCTTCAACTCGATGCTCTTGCGGATCCTCAGGACGTGATTCGGAAGGGGTCACCGCTCTGGGACGTGCTGCGCAAGGGGTATGAGCTCGGCTACAATTCGATTCTCCTGCCCGACTCGTGCGGCGGCATGGGGCTTTCGCCTCTTGACGTGGCGATCGCCTTCGAGGAGATGGGTTGGGGAAGCATCGGCCTGACAATCGGGCTCGGCGTGGCCTGTTTCCCGGCCTTTTTCGGCACCATGTTCGAGGACGAAAGGATCCAGAACACGTTTGTTCTTCCCTTCACCTCGGACAAGGAGGCCCGGATCATCGGGTGCTGGGGCATCACCGAACCGGACCACGGCTCGGACACCCTCATGGCAGGGACCCGTCAGTTCCGGGATCCGAGGATCAGTTGCCAGGTCCGGGCCGTGCGGGACGGAGACCACTACGTGCTCAACGGACAGAAAGCCGCCTGGGTGTCGAACGGGACCATCGCAACGCAGTCGGTGACGTTCCTCACGATCGATGCCAGCAAGGGTATGGCCGGCGGAGGAATCTGCCTCGTTCCGCTGGACTTGCCCGGCGTGTCCAAGGGAAAGCCTCTGAACAAGCTCGGCCAGAGGGATCTCAACCAGGGCGAGATTTTCTTCGAGGACGTCCGGGTGCCCGCAGAGTTCATGATCAGCGACCCCGAAACGTACGAGGCCATGACCGACCTGACCTTGGCCACGGCCAACGCGTCCATGGGGGCTATCCACGTCGGCGCAGCCCGAGCCGCCTTCGAGGAGGCCCTGGCTTATGCGAGGGAACGGATCCAGGGAGGCAAGCCCATTGCCGAGCACCAGGTCATTCGGGCCAAGATTTTCGACATGTTCATGAACATCGAGGCCGCTCGGGGCCTGGCGCGAAACGCCATGGTCTACAATTTCTCCAACACGCCTCCTGAGGTTCACCATTCCATCGCCAGCAAGGTTTTCTGCACCGAGACCGCGCACCGGTGCGCTTTCGAAGGCATCCAGATCCTGGGCGGCAACGGCTTGAGCAAGGAATACGTGATGGAGAAACTGTTCCGCGACACCCGCGCTTCCCTCATCGAAGACGGATGCAATGAGATCCTCGGCCAGACAGCCGCCGAGAAAATTGTGAACGAATACGATGTGAGATAAAGGGCTGGGTCTGTTCTGCTCTCCTGTTTCCCCCTCGCCCCCTGCCCGCCCCCCCGCCGGGCAGGGGGCGGGCAGGGAAGCGACCCTTCTTGCCCGCTACCCTTTTCCCGCCTCCGAGTTGGGCCTTCTTCCCTTCTTGTCTGTTCGGCTCGCGTTGCGGGCACAAAATCCGTAGAATGAACCACGCATCCTTTTAGGGTCCCCCCTGGGTCTCCAGGGGTCCGGTGGGACGCAAAGATTTGGAGGGGATTCGGGCCCATGAACCGGAAGGTGTTTCCCTTTGTTTGTTGGATCTTGGCGGTCCTTTGGGCGTGCCGGATGGCCCTTCCGGGGATGGTCAGGGCCGAGACGGTTTCCACTGAAATCCTCGTGCTCCACATCGACTTCAACACGTTCGTGAAAGAATCTTTTCGTGTGAGCCCGGATGGCCGAAGGGCGGCCCACCTCTGCAGAACCCGGGAGGGATGGTTCCTCGTCTTGGACGGGCGGAGCCAAGGGCCTTACGAGGCCCTGGGGCCGGCACTGACCTTCAGCCCGGACAGCCGGCACCTTGCGTGCGTGGCCCAAGAAGAGGGAAAACAGTTCGTGTTGGTCAACGGAAGGATGGAGAAAGGATACGACGGGATTGGAGAGTCGCCCGTGTTCAGTCCGAACAGCATGAGGATCGCTTATGCCGCCGAGGCGGGTGGGAAGTGGTTCGTTGTGTTGGACGGCAAGGAGGGGAAGGCTTACGACGGGATCGGAACGGCCCCGGTGTTCAGCCCGGACAGCATGAGGATCGCTTATGCGGCAGAGGCTGGCGGCAAATGGTTCATGGTCGTGAACGGCAAGGAGGGGAAGCCCTATGAGGCCGTCGGCTCATCGCCTGTCTTCAGTCCGGACGGTAACCGGGTGGCCTTCCTGGCTCGGTCGGGTGGGGTCTGGGTGGCTGTGGTGGACGGCCGGGAAGGCAAAGGATACGAGGGCATGACCTGTGCGCCGGTATTCAGCCCGGACAGCCGGCACGTCGCCTATGGTGCGGGCAGGGCAGGCCGGCAGTTCGTTGTCGTAGACGGGACCGAGGGCCGGGAATACGACGCAGTCTGCACAGCTCCTGTGTTCAGTCCGGACAGTCAACGGGTGGCTTACGGGGCTCGCCGGAAGGGACGCTGGGTGGTCGTGGTCGACGGCGCCGAGTTCGGGCCTTACGACGAGGTCGACGGACCGCCCGTGTTCAGCCCTGACAGCCGCGCGGCCTTTCGGGCCAGGAGCGGCAAGAACTGGTTCGTGGTCCTCGACGGTTTGAACGGAAAGGGGTACGAGGGGATCGTGACTCCGCCCGTGTTCAGTCCGGACGGCCGGCATTTGGCTTACGGGGTCAAGGAGGGACGGGAGTACTGGATTGTGCTGGACGGCGTGGAAGGGACCCATTACGACGATGTGGTGAGCATGGGAGGGGGAACGATCGTTTTCGACAGCCAGGACCGTTTTCATCACCTTGCGCTCAAAGGGGACGATATCTATTTGGTCGACGTGAGATTGCAGTGATTCTTTCTGTTCCGAAAGGGGATTCCCTGGATGCCCATTTTCCGAGTAAAGCTCGGGTGAAACATGCTCATTGCTTTTTTGTTGACAACCAAACGGAACTCGATGTATAGTGAGTCAAATTTCTCGAGACTTTGAATCTTTTTCTAGCTTCCTTTTCCTCATTTTCCGAGTGGTACTCGCAATCGTTTTTGTCTCGAGCGAAGGAGTCCCGCCATAGGGGCCCGGAAGGCGACAGCCAGGAGCCCGGCTCAGGAGCGTCGGGAAAGGATCCTTGACGTGGCCCGGATCCTCTTCGAGGAGCACGGGTACCAGGGGACCACGACGGCCCAAATCGCCCGAGAGGCCCAGGTTCCGGAAGGAACTCTTTTCGAATATTTCCGCACCAAGAAAGACCTGGTTTTCGCCCTTCTGGAAAGGGACATGGAGTCCTACGTGGATTTTCTGGAGCTGCAGCTCCGGGGGATCGAAGGCGCCCTCAACCGGATTCGCAAGTTCATCTGGTCCCATCTTTACACCTGGAGAAAAAGAAGATTCGTGGCCCGGTTCCTGACCCTTGAGGTGAGACAGGATCCCGCCTTTTACGAAAGTGCGGCCTATCAGGTGGGCGTCCGGTACAACCAGCTTTTACTCAGCCTCATTCGTCAAGGCATGGAGGAAGGCACCATACGAAAGGATGTTGACCCTGAAATGGTTCAAAAGCTTATTCTGGGGGGGATCGAACAGATCTCCCTGCCTTGGGCGGCCCGGGAAGAGCCGTTCGACGTCGATAGTGGGACGCGCGGTCTCTGCGATCTCATCTTCCGGGCGATCCAGGCATAAGCGAGCGCTTGTTCCGGAGAACCGGCCCGGTTCCGGCGCCGCAGGTACACCGGACCGAAGACGGTTGAAACTGAGCAAGGAGGGGGACAGAGATGGAAAAGATGCTTCAGGATCGAGTGGCCATCATCACAGGGTCGGGCCGAGGCATCGGCAGGGCTGCGGCCCTCCTGTTCGCCCGCGAGGGTGCTCGGGTGGTCGTGAGCGACCTGGACCCTGCTCCGGCCGAGGAAACGGCGCAGGAAATCAAGTCAGCCGGGGGCCAGTGTATTGTGGTGACGGGAGATGTCACCGACCGGGCCTTCGCAGACCGGATCGTGAAGAAGGCGGTCGAGGCTTGGGGGGCGCTGCATGTCCTCGTGAACAACGCCGGCTACACCTGGGACGCCGTGGTGCACAAAATGACCGACGAGCAGTGGGAGGCCATGCTGGCGGTTCACCTGACCGCGCCCTTCCGCCTGATTCGAGCGGCGGCGCCGTATTTTCGGGATGCGGCCAAAGCTGAAAAGGAGGCGGGGAAGGTCGTCAACCGCAAGATCATCAACATCTCCTCCATGGCAGGGACCCGGGGGAATGCGGGTCAGGCCAACTACTCCTCTGCCAAGGCTGGGATCGTGGGCCTGACCAAGACCCTGGCCAAGGAGTGGGGAGGATTCAATGTGCAGGTCAATGCCGTGGCGTACGGATGGATCGACACGCGCCTGACCAAGGAGAAAGAGGCAGGGCAGACTTTGGAGCGGGATGGGAAACCCGTGGCCATCGGAGTTCCAGCGGTCATGCGGAACATCATGCAGCAGATGATTCCGGCCGGGAGGCCGGGCACTGTGGAGGAGGCCGCAGGCCCGCTGCTTTTCTTTGCTTCTTCCCTGTCGGACTATGTTTCGGGCCAGTGCCTGGAGGTGACGGGCGGTTGGTAGGAGCGGGAGGCCCGAGCAAGGAAGGCTTGGGGAAAGGAGAAGGGATCATGGGGAAGACGGTCAGGGAGAAAATCCTCGAACTCGAGCAGCGCACGGCCGCGCTTCTCGAGATGGGAGGGGCCGAGGCGGTCCGCAAACAGAAGAAGGCGGGAAAGCTGTCGGCGCGGGAACGGTTGGAAGCGCTTTTTGACGCCGGGACTTTCCGGGAGATTGATCTTTTCGTGCGACACCGGTGCACGTATTTCGACATGCCGGAGACCGAGATCCCGGCCGATGGCGTGATCACGGGGTTCGGAAAGGTTTCAGATCGGACCGTTTACGCCTTCGCGCAGGATTTCACGGCCCGGGCCGGCACGTTGGGAGAGATGCACGCCAAGAAGATCTGCAAGGTCATGGATCTTGCGATGCGCAGCGGAGCGCCGGTGATCGGTTTCTGCGATTCCGGAGGGGCGAGGATTCAGGAAGGGGTCGACGCCCTGGCCGGCTACGGGGAGATCTTTTTCCGCAATTCCCTTGCGTCGGGCACCATTCCTCAGATCACCGCCATCATGGGGCCCACGGCAGGAGGCGCCGTGTACTCGCCGGCCATGACCGACTGGGTCTTCATGGTGGAAGGAACGAGCTACATGTTCATCACCGGTCCGGACGTGATCCGGGCCGTGACCGGCGAGGAGATCACCCAAGAGGAACTCGGAGGAGCGCGGGCCCACAACGAGAGGAGCGGCGTGGCCCATTTCTCTTGCTCAAGCGACGGAGAGGCCATTGAGCGAATCCGGGAGTTGCTCTCCTACCTGCCGTCGAACAACCTGGAGGATCCCCCTCGGGTTTTGACCGGCGACCCGCCGGAGCGGGAAATCCCGGAACTCGACGCGCTCGTGCCGGACAATCCCTCTGAGACGTACGACATGCGGGATCTTGTCCGGGCGATCGTCGACGGCGGGCACTTTGTCGAGCCCCATTCCCTGTACGCGCCGAACATTATCGTCGCCTTTGCCCGGATGGATGGCCACACGGTGGGGATCATCGCCAATCAGCCCAAAGTGCTCGCCGGCTGCCTGGACGTGCACGCATCGGACAAGGCGACTCGGTTCATCCGGTTCTGCGACGCCTTCAACATTCCCCTGGTCACGATCGCCGACGTGCCGGGCTATCTGCCGGGCAAGGACCAGGAGTGGACCGGCATCATCCGTCACGGGGCCAAGCTCCTCTGGTGTTATTCGGAGGCCACGGTGCCGAAAATCACGCTGATTACCCGCAAGGCCTACGGCGGAGCCTATCTTGCCATGTGCTCTCGGCATCTGGGGGCGGACATGGTCCTGGCCTGGCCTACCGCGGAAATCGCGGTCATGGGGGCCGAGGGTGCCGCGAACATCATCCATCGCAGGGCCATCCAGGAAGCGGCGGATCCCAAGGCCGTGCGCCAGGCGAAGATCGAGGAGTACCGGAACTTGTTTTACAACCCCTACATCGCGGCATCGCGGGGCTATATCGACCAGGTGATCGTGCCTCGCGAGACGAGGCGGCGGATCGTGGAAGCTTTGGATGCGCTCCGGACCAAACGGGAGATGCGGCCGCCCAAGAAGCACGGCAACATTCCCATGTAACGATGGCCCAGGACCGAAAGGGGGTTCCGGATGGACAGGGATCAAAAGAAAATCGCGGCCGCTGCGATGGCCGTGGTTCGCTGCCTGGAGGCCGAGCGGGAGCAGGCCGAGGCGTCGCCGGCTGGGCGCGCCGCCGGGCCCGCTATGGAGGGATCTGCCGCTCGGGCTCAGGCTGGGGCCTTCTGGGCCGCCAGCGGCCGGCTTTCCGCGATGCAGATCCGCAATCTCATGCAGCTCAGGATGTTTCGAAAGGATTGACCCGCCCGACGTTCCAAGGGACGGAGGCAAGAAGGAGGAGGAGTCCATGGCGAAGAAGAAGACAAGGGAGCCGGGGAGGTCGTCGGCAAAGCGGGAGAAAACCCGGGAGGAAGCAGCCAAGGGCGCCCGGAAGGTTCGTTTCACCGACACGACGTTCCGGGACGGCCACCAATCGACTCTTGCGACGAGGCTCAGAGGAGACCACATCTTTCCGATCGCCGAGGAGCTGGACCGCGTGGGATTCTGGTCTCTCGAAGTTTGGGGAGGAGCCACCTTCGATGTGCCGACCCGGTTTCTGAACGAGGATCCCTGGGACCGGCTGAGGCGGCTGAAGAGCCTGGTGAAGAAGACTCCCTTGCAGATGCTTCTCCGAGGCCAGAACCTGGTCGGATACAGGCACTACCCAGACGACGTGGTGGAAGCTTTCGTCATGAAAGCGGCCGAGACGGGCGTGGACGTATTCCGGGTCTTTGACGCTCTGAATGATCTCAGAAACTTCGAGAGTTCCTACCGGGCGATCCACAAGGCAGGCAAACACGCCCAGGGCGCGATCTGCTATTCTCTCACGGAACGTCGCATGGGCGGTCCGATCTATAATCTCGAGTACTATGTGAAGATGGCCAAGCGGCTGGAGGACATGGGCTCGCACTCCATCGTCATCAAGGACATGGCGGGCATCATTTCGCCCTACGACGCCTACGAGCTGATCAAGGCCCTCAAGGAAACCGTGTCCATACCGGTCCACCTCCACAGCCACTACACGAGCGGCATGGCCTCCATGGCCTATCTCAAGGCCATCGAAGCCGGCGCGGACGTGGTGGATACGGCCCTGGCACCGTTCGCCCTGCGATCCTCCCAGCCCGCGATCGAACCGATCGTGGTGGCTCTGGAAGGGACCGACTGGGAGACGGGGCTTGACTTGGACCTCCTGCTCAAGCTTGGGGAGTATGTCGAAAGCATTGCGCCTCTCTACAGCGATTTTCTCAACGAAACCAAGATGGCCGTCATCGACACCGAAGTGCTCCGACACCAGGTGCCGGGCGGCATGCTCTCGAACTTGGTGAGCCAGCTCAAGGAGGCCGACGCTCTCGACAGGATCGAGGAAGTCTACCGGGAGCTGCCCCGGACGAGAAAGGAACTGGGCTATCCGCCGCTTGTCACGCCCACGAGCCAGATCGTAGGCATCCAGGCTGTGCAGAACGTGCTTTTCGGGCGGTACAAGATGATCTCGAGCCAGGTGAAGGATTATGCCTACGGTCTCTATGGCAGGCCGCCGGCCGAGATGGACCCGGAAGTGAGGGCCTTGTGTCTGAAAGGGTACGAGCGGGGCGAGAAGCCCATTGACTGCAGGCCCGCGGACATCTTGGAGCCCGAATTGGACAAGGCCCGGGAGGCGATCAAGGATATCTCCACTCGGGAGGAGGATGTCTTGACTTACGCCTTGTATCCCACCACCGGCCTGCGGTTCCTGAAGTGGAAATACGGGCTGGAGAAGCCGCCCGAATCCGTCAAGCCGAAAACCCTGGAGGACGTTCAGAGAGAGCGGGAGCTTGTCCGCAAGGCCAAGGCCGGCCTACTCGTGGAGAAACCGCCGGCAAAGGAAGCGCCGGCCAAAGGGCCTGGGACGCGTACCTTCAATGTTTTTGTGGACGGCGAGTATTTCCGGGTCGAGGTGGAGGAAGCGGGAGGAACGCAGCCGACAGCGTCCAGACCGCAAAGGCCGGTTGCAAGGCCGGCCGCTCCGGCGCCGCCTCCTCCGCCGGCACCGGTTCGGCCCGCGGCCGCTCCGGCTCCGCGGCCTGCTGCTCCTCCTGCGGCACCGGCTCCGGCCGGCGCGGCGGCAGCAAAGGCCGCCGGGCCGGGCGCGCTGCTGGCTCCCATGCCGGGCCTGGTGATCAGTTACTCGGTCAAGGAGGGGGACATCGTGAAAAAGGGAGACCCTGTCGTCGTCCTGGAAGCCATGAAAATGCAGAACATTCTCTATGCGCCGGCCGGCGGAAAGGTGAAGAGTCTGCCCAATCCGGTGGGCGCCTCGGTCGCCAAGGACGCCCTTTTGTGCCTGATCGAGCCTGAGTAGGATCCTGTCAGGCCGGAAGGCCTACCTCAAAGCGACGAGGGCCGTCGTCCCTCCATCTCGCACGATTTCAGGAGCGGAGCCATGTTCGATCCAGAGGAAATCAGAAGCCTTCGAGAGAGGCTGGCCGAATGGCAGAAGAAAACCCAGAGCCAGATCGCCAAGCATCCGGAGAGAAAACAATCTTTCGTGAACACCTCGGGCATTCCGGTCGAGCGGGTCTACACGCCGCTGGACCTGGAAGATTCCCGGTACGACCGGGACCTGGGATTCCCGGGCGAATACCCGTACACGCGGGGCGTGCAGGCCACCATGTACCGGGGCCGCTACTGGACCATGCGCCAGTACGCAGGGTTTGCGACCGCCGAGGAAACCAACCGCAGGTACCGCTATCTTCTGGAACAGGGCCAGACCGGTCTTTCCGTGGCCTTTGACCTGCCGACCCAGATCGGCTACGACTCGGACCACGAGATGGCCGAGGGCGAAGTGGGAAAGGTGGGCGTGGCGATCGACTCCATCGAGGACATGGCGGCCCTTTTCGATGGGATCCCGCTGGACAAGGTGACGACCTCGATGACGATCAACGCTCCGGCTGCGATCCTGCTGGCCATGTACTGCAAGGTGGCCGAGCGCCAAGGCGTCAAGCCGAATCAACTTGGAGGAACGATCCAAAACGACATCCTCAAGGAATACTCGTCCCGGGGCACGTACATCTTTCCGCCCAAGCCCTCCATGCGCATCATTACGGACATCTTCGGCTTCTGCACCAAGGAAATGCCCAAGTGGAACACGATTTCCATCAGCGGCTATCACATGCGCGAGGCCGGATGCACCGCCGTGCAGGAAGTGGCTTTCACCCTTGCCAACGCCATTGCCTACGTCAAGGCCGCCGTGGAGGCAGGCCTCGACGTGGACGACTTCGCGGGCCGCCTGTCCTTCTTTTTCAATTCCCACCTGGATTTCCTCGAGGAGGTCGCCAAGTTCCGCGCCGCCCGGCGCATGTGGGCCCGGATCATGCGGGAGCGGTTCGGAGCCAAGAAGCCTTCGAGCTGGACCCTGCGTTTCCACACCCAGACGGCCGGATGTTCTCTGACCGCGCAGCAGCCCGAGAACAACATCGTGCGCACGGCCATGGAGTGCATGGCCGCGGTGCTCGGGGGCACGAACTCCCTCCATACGAATTCGTTCGATGAGGCCCTGGCTCTGCCTTCGGAGAAATCGGTCCAGATCGCCTTGCGGACCCAGCAGATCGTGGCTTACGAGTCCGGAATTTGCGACACCGTGGACCCTCTTGGAGGCTCCTACTATGTGGAGCGGCTGACGAACGAGATCGAGCGGCGGGCCATGGACTACATCGCCAGAATCGACGAGATGGGCGGTTCTCCAGCCGCGATCGAGCAGGGGTTCATCCAGAGAGAGATCCAGGAGAGCGCCTACCGGTACCAGAAAGAAGTCGAGCGCAAGGAACGGATCATCGTGGGGGTCAACCAATTTCAGATCGAGGAGGAAAAACCCAAGGGTCTGCTCCGGGTGGACCCGAAGGTGCGGGAGGTCCAAATCGCCAAGCTGCGCAAGCTCAAGGCCGAAAGAGACAACGGAGCCGTTCGATCCTGTCTGGACAGGCTTCGCAAGGCCGCTGAAGGAACCGAGAACCTTCTGCCACCCATCCTTTCGGCCGTGGAAGCCAAGGCGACTCTGGGCGAAATCTGCGACACCCTGCGGGGCGTGTTCGGGGAGTACCAGGCCCATCAGACGATCTGAGGGAAAAGGGAGGAGGCCAGGCACATGACGGCAGAAAGGAAGATTCGCGTCCTCGTTGCCAAGCCGGGTTTGGACGGGCACGACCGGGGAGCCAAGGTTGTGGCCCGGGCGCTGATGGACGCGGGCATGGAAGTGATCTATCTCGGACTCCGGCAGACGCCGAAGCAGATCGTGAGCGCCGCTTTGCAGGAAAACGCGGACGTGATCGGTCTGAGCATCCTTTCGGGCGCCCACGATACGCTGTTCCCGAAGATCATGTCTCTCCTGAAGGAGAACGGGCTCGACGACGTCCTGGTCGTGGCCGGAGGAATCATCCCGGAGGAGGACATTCCGGAGTTGAAGAGGATCGGGGTGGCGGCTGTCTTCGGCCCCGGGACCGATACGGGCGAGATCGTCAAGTTCATCCAGGAGAGGGTCAAAGTCTGAAACCGGGTGCGGCCCGGCAGCAAGGGAGAATCCGTTCTGGCCCTTGCGGAGCCGGCTTCGCAGCCCTTGGGAGGCAGCAGCATGAAAATTCTCAGGATCGACCACGTCGGGATCGCCGTAAAGAGCCTGGACGAGGCGAGGAAGCTTTACGAGGCCTTGGGGCTCAAAGTCACGGACATCGAGGAAGTGGCGGAACAGAAGGTCCGGGTCGCATTTCTCCCCCTCGAGGGAAGCGAGATCGAGCTCCTCGAGACCACTGATCCGGAAGGGCCGATCGGAAAATTCATCGAAAAGCGCGGAGAAGGCATTCAGCACATTGCGCTGAGGGTGGACAACATCGAGGCTGCCCTGGAGGAACTCAAGGGCCGGGGGTTTCAGCTCATTGACCAGAAGCCTCGCTATGGAGCGGGCGGCGCGCGGATCGCTTTCCTGCATCCCAAGAGCACCAACGGCGTGCTTCTCGAGCTGAGCGAACGCAAGTGAAGAAAGGGAGGGAGCCGGGATGCGGCAGATCCAAGCCGAGGAGATCACCCGGGCGGTGAAGGAACTCTGCATCGAAGCGAACTACCGGCTCGGGGAGGATGTGCTGGCGGCGATCCGGAGGGCCCGGCGGGACGAGGAATCCGCGCCGGCCAGAGCTGTTCTGGCCGAGCTCGAGGAGAACGCCGCCATTGCGGCCCAAGGCGTGTTCCCCCTGTGCCAGGACACGGGCTTTGCGGTTTTGTTTCTGGAGCTGGGGCAGGAAGTGTCTGTGGTGGGAGGCGGGCTGGAGGAGGCCCTGCAGGAGGGGGTCCGAGCAGGGTACCGGGAGGGGTACCTGCGAAAGAGCATCTGCGACCCTTTCACCCGGAAAAATACCGGAGACAACACGCCGGCTGTTGTCCACGTGGAAATCGTGCCGGGCGACCGTCTGAAGATCCGAATGGCCCCCAAGGGCGGAGGCAGCGAGAACATGAGCAGGGTCACCATGCTGACGCCTGCCGAGGGGTGGGAAGGCGTCAAGCGGTTCGTTGTCCAAAGGGTTCGGGAAGCCGGGCCGAATCCCTGTCCTCCGATCGTCGTCGGAGTGGGCGTGGGCGGCACGTTCGAGAAAGCGGCCCTGCTGGCCAAAAAGGCGCTCTTGCGGCCTTTGGGCTCCCGGCACGCGGATCCGGACGTGGCGGCCCGTGAGGAGGAACTGTACAGGGAAATCCAGGCGACCGGGATCGGGGCAGCGGGCTATGGGGGCCGGTTTACGACCCTCGGAGTCCATCTGGAGGTCTTCCCGTGCCATATCGCGAGCCTTCCGGTGGCCGTGAACATCAATTGCCATGCCGCACGCCACAAAGAGGTCACTCTCTGAGCTTAAGCCGCTTCGCAGGGCCGAAGCGGTTGGACGGACAGGTTCTCTCACGGAGTCCGAAGCATGACAGACAAAGCGCCGATCCGCCTTTCCACGCCGCTCAAGAAGGAAGAGGTCTTGGCCCTGCAGGCCGGGGACCGGGTTCTGCTCACCGGCGTGGTGTACACGGCCCGCGACGTGGCCCACAGACGGCTCGTAGAACTGCTCGACCGGGGTCTGGGCCTGCCCATGGAGATCGAGGGGCAGGTCATCTACTTTGCGGGGCCGTCACCGGCCCGGCCGGGCCAGGTCACAGGTTCGATCGGTCCCACGACGAGTTACCGCATGGACCCGTACTCGCCAAGACTTCTGGAGAAAGGGCTTCGGGGCATGATCGGCAAAGGAAGCCGGTCCCGGCAGGTGCGGGAGGCCCTTCAGCGGTTTGGGGCTGTCTATCTTGGGGCCACCGGCGGTGCTGGCGCGCTCCTTGCGCGGGCGGTTGAAAGCGCGGAGGTGATCGCCTTTGAGGACTTGGGACCGGAAGCGATTCGGCGGCTTCGGGTCCGGGACTTCCCGGCCGTGGTGATCAATGACGCCCACGGCAGAGATCTCTACGAGGAAGGCCAGGCAAGATACCGGGTTGAGCAGGCCTCTTGAGGATTGGAGGCGGGAACGGTGAATTCGGGACGGAGGTCTGCTCTTTCCAGGTGAAGAAGGAGCACAAGAGGAGGGCTGAGGGAGATGATGTACCGGTGGCGAACGGGTGGAGTCGCGTGGCTGTTGCATAGGTTGAGCGGCTTGGCGCTGGCCGCCTACCTGCCGCTCCACGTCTGGGTGAACCATCATCTGAGCGTGGGGCCTGAGCGCTACGACGAAGTCATGAGATTTCTGCACACGCCCCTGTTCCGGGTCCTGGAGTGCGGCCTCTGGGGGGTGATCCTGTATCACGCGCTCAACGGAGTGCGAGTGGTTCTCATCGACCTGGGGATCGGCGTGACCTTGCGAGGCCAGAAGGTTCTTTTCTGGGCGGCCATGGTCCTGGCGGCCGTTTTCTGGGTGTGGGGGAGTGTGGGCCTGGTGGGCTCCCTGGTGACAGGAGGGTAGCAGCGATGGAACGGTTTCCTGGTTCGAGCGGGAGCGGCGCGCAGGGCTGGCTTTGGCAAAGGGTCACCGGAGTGACCCTCGTGGTACTCCTTGTGGGGCATTTTCTCCTGAAGCACTTCGGCATGGGCGGCTCAGAGGGGGAGGGGATCACCCATGCCCTGGTGGTGGCCCAGCTTCGGAACCCGTGGTGGATGGTCTTCGAACTCGTGTTCTTGGTGGTGGCTCTCTGGCATGGATTGAACGGCGTGTGGATGGTGGCGGCGGATTACCTGCACGCCCCTGTTCTGCGGGTCGGGGCCTATCTGGCTCTGTGGATCGTGGGCTTCGTGAGTCTTCTTCTGGGCCTGGTGACGCTTTTGCCTCTTGCAGGATAGAGAAGCCGAGCGGGTCGAGGAAGGACGCCAAACAAGGACAGTCATCTGGCCAGGTCGGCAGAGCGCGACAGATCGCGTGTAAGGAAGGGAGAGGACGGATGGAGTATCACAGGCATGAGGTGGTGATCGTGGGCGCCGGGATCGCCGGGCTTTCCGCGGCCTTGGAGGTCCAGGGCAGCGCCGACGTGGCGGTCTTGAGCAAGATCTTCCCGACGCGGTCCCACTCGACCGCAGCCCAGGGAGGGACGGCGGCCGCCCTGGGAAACATGGAGGAGGATCATTGGGAATGGCACTGGTACGACACGGTCAAGGGAAGCGACTTCCTGGGAGACCAGGATGCGCAGGAAGTCTTGTGCCGGGAAGCGCCTGAGGTGATTTTCGCGCTGGAGCACCTGGGCGTTCCCTGGAGCCGCACCGAAAGCGGCCGGATCATGCAGCGTCCTTTCGGGGGTCATTTCAGTCAGTTCGGCAAGGGATCTCCGGTGAGGAGGGCCTGCATGGTCGCAGACCGGAACGGGCACGCGATTCTCCATTGTCTGTACGAGCAGTGCCTGAAGCGGGGCGTTCGCTTCTACTCGGAGTTCCTCGTGGTGACGCTCATGGTGCGGGAAGGCCGCTGCCACGGCGTGGTGGCCTGGGACGTGGCCCGGGGCGACCTTCACGTGTTCGAGGCCAAGGCCGTGATGTTTGGGACAGGGGGATACGCGAGCGCCTGGCAGGTGAACACCAACTGTCTGGCGAACACAGGTGACGGCCTTGCCTTGGTGCTGGAGGTGGGACTGCCCCTCGAGGACATGGAATTTGTCCAGTTCCATCCCACGGGAATCTATCCCAGCGGGATTCTCGTTACCGAGGGGGCGCGCGGCGAAGGAGGCTATCTCTTGAACGACCGCGGGGAGCGATTCATGGAGCGGTATGCGCCGAGCAAGATGGAGGTGGCGCCCCGCGATATCGTTTCGCGGGCAGAGCAGACCGAGATCGATGAGGGAAGAGGGATCGGAGGCAAAGGCTATGTGCACCTGGACCTTCGGCACCTGGGCAAGAAATTGATTTTGGAGAAATTGCCCCAGATTCACGAGATGGGGGTGAAGTTCGCCGGCGTGGACTGCACAGAGGCGCCGCTGCCCATTCTGCCCACAGCGCATTACGCCATGGGCGGCATCCCGACAAACGTGGACGGAGAGGTGCTGGCGGACGAAAAGGGTACGGTTGTGGAAGGCTTTTTTGCGGCCGGGGAATGCGCGTGCGTGAGCGTTCACGGCGCCAACCGGCTCGGCACGAATTCGACGCTGGAATGCGCGGTCTTCGGCCGGAGGACGGGACGGCGCATCCGCAGGTACATGGAGGCCGGGGTCGAATACCGGGGCGTTCCGGAAGAAGAGCCCGAACGGGCCCAAAAGAAAGTAGCGGACATTCTCGAGGCGAGAGGGCCCGAGCGGGTGAGCCGTCTGAGGGCCGAGCTCAAGGAGTCCATGACCAAAAACATGGGCGTCTTCCGCACGGGAGAGGGAATGCGCGAGCAAGTCGAGAAGTTGCGGGAGCTTCGGGAGCGGTACGGCCGCATCGGGATCACGGATCACCAGAAGGTTTTCAACACCGAACTCGAAGAGGCGCTGGAATTGGGACACGCTCTGGCTTTCTGCGATGTCATCGTGGCAGGAGGCCTGGCTCGAGAGGAGAGCCGCGGCGCCCACGCCCGCAAGGATTTTCCCAAGCGGGACGATGCGAAGTGGCTGAAACATACGTTGGCCTGGCGGAGTGAGGACGGCTCTGTCCGGCTGGGATACAAGCCGGTCGCGATCACACGGTTCCAGCCTGAGGAGAGAAAATACTGAAACCGTTTCAGGCCGCGGCCGCGTCGTGGGCAGCGTTTTTCCACCGGGAGAAGAGGAAGGAAAGAGATGGAGCGGATCTTTCGCGTCTATCGGTATCAGCCCGGACAGGAGGAGCGGGGACGATATCAGGAATACCGAGTGGAAGTGGGGACGAGCTGGACGGTTTTGGACGCTCTCGGGTATATCAAGGGCGAGCTGGACGGGACGCTGACCTACCGCAGGAGCTGCCGGCACGGGATTTGCGGCTCCTGCGCCATGACGATCAACGGCCACAATCGCCTGGCCTGCGAGACCCAGGTGAAGGATTTGAAAGGCGACCGGATTGAGTTGGAACCCCTCCGGTCGTTCCGGGTCATCAGGGACCTCGTGGTCGACATGGGCGAATTCTACGACCGCTACGAGGCTGTCAAGCCCTTCCTGATGCCCCGGGGGGCTCCGCCCACGGACCGGGAGAGGCTGCAATCCCCGGAAGACAGACGGAAGCTCGACGGCGCCTACGAGTGCATCCTGTGTGGCTGCTGCACGTCGTCTTGTCCCTCCTTCTGGGCCGACCGGAAATTCCTCGGGCCTGCGGCTTTGCTCAAGGCGTATCGGTACGTGTTCGACAGCCGCGATCAGGACATGGGCGAGCGTCTGAAGATCGTAAACGATCCTCACGGGCTCTGGCGATGTCACACGATCTTCAACTGTGCCGAAGCTTGTCCCAAAGGCCTGAACCCGACCCGGGCCATCGGCGCGCTCAAGCGGGAAGTCGTCAAGCGCAGGATCTAAGGGGGCTGCTGAAAAGCGTTTGCGCCCAGCTTTCGTTCGAGGGGTTCGCCCCATGAGCCCATGGGCCTCGCCTTTCAGAAAAAGGCTGCCAGATCGCCGGATGGGCAGTTAAGACGGACGCGACCGCGCCTGTCCCTCCACAGGCCGCATTTCTGCACGATTCGGAGCATGCTGGACGCTACGAGAGGAGAAGGATCGATGATTCCTACCAGACTCCTCGAGCCCACGACCATCGGCCCGATGCAACTTCGGAACCGGATCGCCATGCCGCCCATGACCATGGCGTATGCCAGCGAGACAGACGGCGTAAGCGAGACCGACATCGCCTATTTTGCGGAAAGAGCCCGGGGAGGAGCCGGCCTGATCCTGGTGGGGGGAGTTTGCGTGGAAGGGAGGTTGGGTAAGCTCCTCGTGCCTGGGCCCCTCCATTGCTTGGACCGGGACGAGCAGATCGAGGGATTTTCACGGCTTGCGGAGGCCGTGCATGCCCACGGGGCTCGGGTCGCTGTGCAGCTCTACCATGCGGGCAGACAGACGTCTTTGGACAAGACCGGCGGCGAACAGCCGGTGAGCGCTTCCGAGACGGACACGCTGTTCATGGGCGTTCTGCCGATGCCGCGGGCCCGCGCGCTCAGCGTTGCCGAGATTGAAGCGATTGAAGACGCCTTTGCCGAAGCGGCTCGCAGGGCCAAACAGGCGGGTTTCGACGCGGTTCTCATCGACGGAGGGGCTGGGTACCTCATCGCCCAGTTCATGTCGCCTTTCGTGAACCGGCGGACTGACGCATACGGAGGAAGTCTGGAAGGGCGGATGCGGTTCCCTCTGCGGATTCTGGAAAAGACCCGTGCCAGGGTGGGATCGGACTTTCCGCTCCTGTTCGATCTGCCGGCTGACGAGCTGATCGATGGCGGTATCCGGCCATCCGAGGCCTGCGTGATGGCTCGGATGCTCGAAGAAGCAGGCGTGAGCGCTTTCCGGATCCATGTGGCCTTGTACGAAACCTACCAGTATGTGGTGCCGCCCGCGTGTGTGCCCCGGGCGGTCCATGCCGGGCTGGGCCGGCAGATCAAGGAGGCGGTCCGGCAGGCCAAGGTCATGGTCGGCCACAGGGTCAATGACCCCCTGCTGGCGGAAAGGCTCATCGAGGACGGCTGCGCCGATGTGGTGCTCATGGGCCGCGCGCTTATCGCGGATCCCGAACTGCCGAAGAAGGCGGCAGAAGGGAGGCTCGACGAAATCCGGCCCTGCATCGCATGCAACATCGGATGCGTGGGCCGGATCATTTTGGGTTCGCCCGCCACGTGCACTGTGAACCCCGCTGTCGGAAAGGAGAAAGAGTTTGGGATCGAACCGGCCCCGAGGCGGAAGAAGGTGATGGTCGTGGGCGGGGGAGTGGGCGGAATGGAGGCGGCCCGAACCGCAGCCTTGAGGGGTCATGAGGTCGTCCTTGCGGAGAAGCAGGGGCGTCTCGGGGGTTGGGCGGCGATCGGATGCCTGCCCCCGCACAAGGAGGAGATCCGGGGACTTTTGCGGTACTACGAAGCTCAACTCGCCAAGCTCGGCGTGCGCCTGGAGCTTGGCAAGGAATTCTCGGCACAGGAGGTGCTGGACAGAAAGCCGGATGCGGTTGTGATCGCCACGGGGTCCTCGGCCAGCCCGATCGACGTTGCTGGAGCACAAAGGGCTCACGTGGTGTTTGCGGCAGACGTGCTCACCGGAAACGTGGAGACGGGCGATCGCGTGGTGATCGTGGGAGGAGGCCAGACAGGTCTCGAGACCGCGGAATTTCTGGCCGAAAAGGGCAAGAGGGTCACCGTGGTCGAGATGCTTCCCGAGGTCGGCGCGGACATGGAGCTCATCACAAAGCTCTTTCTCTTGGGAAGGCTGGCACGGTCGGGCGTCGTGACGCTCACGAACCGCAAAGTCGACGCAATCACGGAAAGAGGGGTCCAGGCCGGAGGAGAACTCCTGGAGGCGGATTCGATCGTCGTGGCCGTAGGGCTCAAGCCCGAAAAAGGTCTTGCCGAGGCCCTTGAGGGAAGAGTGCCGGAACTGTACAGAATCGGCGACTGCGTCAAGCCCCGCAAGCTCTTGGACGCGATCCACGAGGGAGCCCGGGCGGGCCGCGCGATCTGAGTTCGCGGGGCCGAGAGGCCGAAAACCTCTTAGTCCAGGTCCGGGACAAAGTCGAAGATCAAAGGAAATCCCGGAGGCACGGCCTCCACCTCCAAGAGTTCCCCGCACCCCGGGCAAATGAATTCCCTGAGGTGCATTTTTCCAGGATCGCAGGCCCTGGGGCCTGGAAAAATCTCGTTCATCTTCTCCCGCGTGTCCCGGACATAGACAAGGGCCTTCTCCTTCCAGTTCTCTCGGTAATCGCCGAACTCATGGCCGCAGAAGGCCTTGACGATCTTTGCGCCATGCTTTTCCACAACGTAAAGATGTTCGGCCAAGGGAAGAAGAATCTTCTCGCTCCAGGGGACCCGTTCCTGCTCGATTTGCACAACCGTGGCGAACCTGTCCGGGTCCTTGCGAGAGCTCATGATCTCCTTGACCGTGGCCCACGGGAGTTTTCCTTCGATCAGGTCCCGGATGGTCTCCTTCGGGTACCCCTCGGCCATGCCTCTGCCCTCCCTCAGAAGGAAAAATGGTCCGGAAGATTCCAGAAACGCAAGAATTCGGATCGAAAACTTGGCGAAAGGCGGAAACTTGCCTTGTACGCCTCTTTGACGGCCTCGTCCAGACGGCCCTCGAGAATGCGTTGCCGTTCCCGCGTCTTGAACTCGGAAACCGGTATGGCCTTACGGAGCCTCTCCCGCCTTTTTTCTTCGCGAAGCGCGCGGGTCTCGTCCTCGAGGCACGATCTGCCCGCCGGATCTACGACCACGCCGTACACCTCGCGGGCTGCGCGCGCCGTGGTGTGACCGTTCTCGAGATCCCGAAGAACGCGGCCAGGGTCCCGATTCAGAGGATCCCCATAGCCTCCGGCGCCCGTGTAGAAATGGCTGAAGAGGTCGAACGAGGAGAAGGGAGTTGCGAAAAGGAGTGCATCGGCGCCGGTCTTCAGCTCTCGGGCCCGGATGAGGCGGGCCATGAGCGGGTTTTCCGGATCAGGCCCTTCCCAGTGGGGAAGGGGCTCCCGGGCCGCAATGCGCTGTTCGACGTCGGTGCCCCGGGCGAAATGGACGTAGCTCGACGGAGAAGGATAGCCGCCCATGATGCCCGGGCATGGATAGACCGATGAGAAGCCGAGGTTGGCCATGAGCACGTTGTCCGAGTGGAAGACGAGCCAAGTGGACTCAAATCCGCTCCCTCCCCTGTACTTGCCGAATCCGCCGGAGTCAGGCGTGATGCGGCGGCCGATAAACACCTGCGGGATGATGAGTTCCCAGAACTCCGCGTTGCCCATGTCCGCCTCGGGGTTCCAGAGGGCATAGGCGGTGTCGATTCCGTCCAGGATCCCCCTGGCTCCGGACCCGCACGCCACAAGCTCCGAGATAAGCGTGCCGAAGGGCTTGCCGTATTGGTTCACGCCGCCGGTCTCCACCGCGGGCGTCACCGGCGCACCGCATAGGATTTCCTCCCGGTACCCTTTCGCGTAAAGTCCTCGGGACAGAAGCCTGAAGACGGCTCCCATCGCCGGCTGCAGCAAGGCCCAGGCCGCGGACACGCCCGCGAAGATCGTGTCTGGGTTCAGCGCGCTCCCAAAGGGCAGCTTCATTTCGCAGGCCATCCAGGCGCCGTCGTTCACCTTGCCGTCGTATGCCAGGAACTGGGTCAGCGTGACGAACAGGCCGCCGTCCATGGCCGCGGGGCTGCAGTTGCCAAAATGATAGCCCCAGGGCGTCGCGCCCTCATAGTCCAAGGTGATCTTGCCGTTTCGGTCGACCGTCATCGTCAGCGGAGAGAAGACGAAATTGTCTTTGTCGGCGATGGCGGGCATGTTCTTGTTCTTGTAGTTCAAGTCAATGAACCAGGCCGTCCGGTACGTGCCCGGAAACAGGCGCTGCTTGACGTTCTCGAGGAAGGTCCGCCTGGATTCTTCGATGAGTTCGCAGGTGGCCTTCCGGTAGTAGTCTATGCCGAACTCGCAGATGATGTCCTTGACGCTTTCGCGGATGAGACAGCAGCCCGCCATCCGGGCCCTTTCGTCGAGGAGCCAGAAGTGCGGAGCCCGGGTGCACCGCTCGATCATGATCTCGTAATCCCGGCGCAGGACGTCTTTTTCGGCGACCTTCTGGGCGCAGAGGGTGATCCCTTCGTGAAACCGGGTGATCGCCGAGGAGGGCATGGAGCCCGGATCCACGCCGCCCACTTCGAGCACATGGGTCACGCCGCCGACCCAGCCCACGAGCTCGCCCTCCCAGAAGATGGGCGTGATGTCCATGATGTCCGCCACATGCACCCCGCCGATGAAGCAGTCGTTGTTCGCGAAGAAATCGCCCTCGCGGATTCCAATCGTGGGGTCGTCCTCGTAGTCGTTTTCGATCATCCACTTGATGCACCGGCTCATGGTGTGCACGTGCACCATGATCCCGGTGGAGAGGCAGACGGAATCTCCCTCGGGCGTATACAGGGCGAAGCAGAGTTCGCCGACCTCTTTCACCATGGGCGAGGCCGAAATGGATTTCGCCGTCTCTCTCGAAGCCTGAAGGGTGGACAAGAGACGGGAATGAAAAATCTCGTATCGAATGGGGTCGGTTTCGCGGCACTCGAGGTGCTCGACGTAGCAGCCGCGCTCTCTCCAATAGGCTTCTTTCTCGCGGAGTCTCTGTTTGAGGGTTCCCATTTCTGTCCTTTCGGTTCTGCAGCGGGTGCGGATCCGGGCTGGCGAAAGGAGCATGCCCACAGGGTGCGTCAGCCGTTGTCCATCCAAAGGGCCCGGTAAGCGTCCATGGTCACAGACCTGCCGGGCGGGACGACGAGCGTCGTGGTCGGGTGTTCGACGATCGCTGGCCCTTCGATGCGGTTGCCCGGCGCAAGAAGGTCCATTTCGTAAACGGGCACGTGCCGGCTTTCGCCCTGAAAGAAGGCGCTTCGAGAGCCTTTCATGCTTTCGGAGGCCGGCTTTTCCGGTCCCAAAGGCCACTTCTTCAAGAGGGGCTTGGGCTTTTCGACCGAGCAGACCACAGCCACCTCGAGAATAAGGTAGCCGGCCTGGGGGAATCGGGCCGCTAGAGTATAGATACGGCCGTAGGTTTCCTCAAAGCGCCGAAGCAGGCTGTCCAGGTCCGCGATGGTGCTGAGGCGCGGCACGGGAGAAACGATGGGAATGTCGTCAAGCTGATTGCCGTAACGGACCATGGCGAGCTGTTTGCGCTGGATCTGATCCTCCCGGTAGCCCTCGCGCGTCATCTCCCGGACGCCCCGTTCTTCCAGTTCTTGCCAAAACCGGTTGAGTTGATCCGCCACGACTTGTTTCCACTCGTCCGGAGCGCCAGGAGGGATCATCAGGGTCACGGCCTTGTGATAGGAGTGCTCGTAGGGACACGAGGACGCTCCAAAGGCGGAAAACACGGCGGAAAAGGGAAAGACCAGAATGCCCCGAAAAGGAAGCCCGCGGGTGTAGCCGCTTACGTGGGTGGGCCCTGCGCCGCCGTAGCAGAGCAGGTGGTATTCGTTGCTGTTGTATCCTTTTCCCATGAGCATGGCGTTGATGGCGCCCCGGACGCGGGTGTCGAAGATCTCTTTGACGCCCTCAGCCGCCCGAAGCAGGTCCAGGCCCAGCGGGTTTGCGATCTTGTCCTGAAAGACCTTTCGAGCCTTTTCGGGATTGACCCGCATGGAGCCTCCGAGGAAGTTTTCTGGATTGAGATAGCCCAACAGGAGGTCCACGTCCGTGATGGTGGGTGTCTCGTTGCCGAGATCGTAGCAGACCGGCCCAGGGTTTGCGCCGGCGCTGTCTGGGCCGATTTCGATTCTTCCCGAGATCGGATCCAGGCGGACGAAGGTACCGCCGCCGGCACCGATCGAATCGACTTCGACCATCGGGATGCCGAGCCGAAAACGCGCGCAGGTCGGCTCGCGGTTGATGGTGACTTCCCCGTCCCGGATCATGCCCACGTCGAAGGTCGTGCCGCCCACGTCCGTGGCCAGAACGTTTCGGAACCCGTAGATCTCTCCGATGTAGCGGGCGCCCAGGATGCCGCCCACAGGACCGCTTTCCACGGTTTCCACCATTCGGGTGTGCCTCACGCTGGCGAGGCCGCCGTGGCTGAGCAGAATCTGGAGATCGCCCTTTCGATAGCCCAGCTCTTGGATCCTGCGGTTGATCTCCAGGAGCGGCTTCCGGGCAGGAGGGCCCGCGTAAGCCTCGATGACCGTGCTGTTCAGTCGGGAGTACTCCCGCATGACAGGGTTGACGTCGACGCTCAGGAACAGAGGAAGATCCACGTTGCGCTCCCGGAAGACCTCGCGGGCAATCGCAGCGGCTCGGTCTTCGTGGGAGCGGTTCTGGAACGAGAACAGGAAACAGATCACGATCCCTTGGACCTGCTCGTCGAGCAGCTCCTGGACCGCTTGTCGCACCTCGTGCTCGTAGATCGGAATGACCGGCACGCCGAAGAGGTCCATTCTTTCCGTCACGCCCCGGACCAGGCGCCGGGGGATGAGGGGCTCGTTGTGGACATGGGTGACCGCGTGGAGCCGGTCCGGGAGGCTGTAGCCTTCGAAAGTCTGAAGGCCCCGCTCCATGAGGAGGCAGTCTTCGAATCCGCGGGTCAACAGCAGACCGAGCCTGAGGCCCGTTCGGGTGACCACTGTGTTGATCACGGTCGTGGCGCCGTAGCCGACGACTTCGAGCTGGGGGAGGAGATCCTCAAGTTCGAGACCTTCGGGCCGGATCGCGCTTCGGATGGACTCGAAATACCCTAGGGAGACGTCCTCGGGAGTCGTGGGCGCTTTCCCGAGGATGAAATCGCCCCGGTCGTCCACGATGAAGGTATCCGTGAAGGTGCCGCCCGTGTCCGTATAGCAGAGCTGGAAGCGGCGGTTCATGGGTGCAGTCCTTTCAGAGGCAGAGCCCAAGACAGGGCGCGATTTTGTCACGGCGAACCGTACGCAGGCACGCCGGGACGCCCCGTAAGAGGGGCATCCTGGCTGCGGGGCGGAGATGGCCCGTTGGACTAGTATTTCGAAGGCGTCTGGGAGATGCCGAGCATCTGCCGAGCCTGGGCGGGCGTGGCGATCTCCCGGCCCATTTCCCGGGCGATTCGGACGATCCGCGCCACGGCCTCTGCGTTGCTTTTGTATTTGCGGCCTCTCGAATGATACACGTTGTCTTCCATGCCCACGCGCACGTGTCCTCCCAAAAGGATGGACATGACGGTCATGGGAATTTGATAGAGTCCGACCCCGATGACGGAAAAGATGGAGTTGTCGGGCAGCTCGTTGATGAGAGACAAAAGGTTTGCAGGCGTGGGGAACGATCCGGTCTGAAATCCCATGACGAACTGGATGTCATAAGGCGGATCCACGAGACCTTGCAGAATCAAGTCTTGGACCGCCCAGAACATGCCGGGATGGTAAAGCTCCATTTCGGGCTTGATTCCCTTCTCCTTCATCGTGCGCGCGTAAAGAGCGATATCGCCGTAGCTGACCGGAATGCAGCGGTCGAAGACGACTTCGGGTCTGGGGTGGGGCAGGGGCGCCTTGCGTTCGCGCATGGGCATCTTCAGCATGAAAGGTCCCAGGTTGAGGGAGCAAAGCTCGGGGTTGGCGTAAATGCTCGCCATGCGCTGCTCGGTGGTCAGCTCGGGCCCGCCGCCTGTTGTGTTGTTGATGATGATGTCCGGGCACTTTTGGCGGATCAAGGCGTTGATCTTCCGGTAGTCTTCGGGATTGCTGGAAGTCATCCACCAGCATTCGGGATTGCGGGCGTGGACGTGGACGATCGAGGCTCCGGCCTCGTAGGCCTCGCGGGTCTGCTCGGCCTGCTCCTCAGGCGTTTCGGGAAGGAACTCGCTGGTTTCCTTGCCGTGGACTCCTCCGGTGATCGCGCACGAGACGATCAGGGGCGGAAGGCCGGTTCGGATCTTTTCCATCCACACATACGGATTCCGATACTCCCAGATGTAGTCCTCTTTCTTCATCTCCTCACTCCTCTGCACGGGTTCCGGTCCTGAAACTGCGCCTTCTGAGGATCCCCCGAGGCCCGGGCTCGGATCCGCTGCCTCCGGCCTGTTGCGCCCGAAGGCTTCAGAGGATCACGATCTTTTCCTTTATCATATGGTTCACGACCTTTTCCACCGATCCCGCGTCTGGGCAGGAGTGGATCTTGCTCTCCTTCGGGCCCTGGACTCCTCCGGAGAGGATGCGCTGAAGCCTCGCGGCCGTGGACATCGTACTGACGGAAGCGGCCAATGCGCTCCTTCTCGAGGGTTTCGGAGGCGTGATCCGTTCGATCTCGACAAGGGATCCGGCGATACCCGCCCCTTCCGGGTCAAGGCCGAGCTGCGGCAGGCCCAGAACCCGGATCGATGCGCGATTCGCTCTTTTCCGGTCGCGCAGTCTCGGGTACCGGAGGGGAAGGCCCCTTTCCATCGTGACAAGGGCCGGCAGCGGGCAGGAGAGTCTGATCCTGTGGCCTGCCGCCCTTTTGACGGCCTGAAGGTCCTGTTCGCCGGGCTGCCAGTGGATCTCTCGGGCCGCGCAGACGTGAGGGATCCCGAGCATTTCGGCCACCATGGGCCCCACCTGGCCCTCTTCGAGGTCGCCTCGTCTCGCGCCTGCGAGCACGAGGTCTGCGGGAAAGAGGCGGATCGCTGCGGCCAGTCCTTTGGCCGTTGCGTAGGGATCCGATCCTTCCAGGGCATCGTCCCAGAGTCGGACCGCCTCGTCCGCTCCGGCCGCCAAACACTCCCGCAGCACCCTTTCCCCTTCCGGCGGGCTCATGGACAGAGCGAGGATCCGGGTGCCGGCCGCTCGATCTCGGACGGCCAGAGCCGCCTCCAAGGCGAAGGCGTCGAACGGGTTCAGGACCCACCGGAGGGAAGAAGCCAGTACGGACTTTCCGCTCTGGGCGATCTTCACCGGATTCAAACAGTCGTGGATCGGGCAGACGAGGACCAGGATGTCGAGGCCGGCTCGGTTCATGGGCTGGCCTCCACGGATTCTCTGCGGGCTCGGGCCTTGCGCAAGGCCGCGATCATGGCGGGGAGAACCTCTCTCACGTCGCCCAGGATCCCGAGCGTGGCGATCTTGAAAATCGGGGCCGCGGGGTCCGTGTTGATCGCGATGACCGATCGGGCCCCCTTCATGCCCATTACGTGCTGGACAGCTCCTGAAATGCCGCAGGCAATGTAGAGTTCCGGAGCCACGATCTTTCCGGTCACGCCCACCATGCGGTCCCGGCCGCACCACTTCGCGTCCACGGCCATGCGGGAGGCTCCAACCGTGCCCCCAAGAACTTCTGCGAGCTCGGAGAGAAGCAGAAAATGCTCTGGGCTCTGCATCCCCCTGCCTCCGGCCACGATGACCTCGGCGTCGGCCAGATCGAGCGCAGAAGTGATTTCCCGCACGCTTTCCAGGACTCGGACCGGATTCCGCTCGAAAGGAAATGTTGAAGAGATCCGCTCAACGGCGGCGGACGGTTTGGGGCCCGGCTTCTCGATGTCCATGGCTCCGGAAGCGAGCAGCACGAGATGGAACCCTGTAAGCCTGGGTCTGAGGATCATGGAGGCGTGGGGCCTGAAGGCGGGCCGGGTGAACAGGGGAGGGCCGCCTTGGGGGTTGATGTACGAGACCTCGGTCGCCAGAGGGCATCGAAGGCGGGCGGCGAGCCGGGGTGCGAAATCCCTTGCGGCCGCGGTGTTTCCGAGAAGGAGCGCGCTCGGCTGTCGGGACCGGATCAGACGCTCGAGATCCTCCACCGAAGGAGGGAGTTCAGCGCCAGGGGCAGCCTCGTTTTGTAACACGAAGACCCGGTCCGGTCCGTGGGACAGGATGTCTTTGAGGAGCCTCTCGTCGGGGTCGCAGCCCACGACCAGAGCGGAGCTCAAACCCCTTGCCTGCGTCGCCTGGCGGACAGCCTCTGAAAGGGCCTCTGCCGAGACTCTGAGAACCCTTCCGCCCGAGACCTCCACCAGAGCCCAAATGTCGATCCCCATGTGAGGCAATCTCGCCTTTGCGTTGAGCCCCTGCGGGCACAGGGGAAAAGAAGCGCACAAGCGAAAGGTTGGGTCCGAGGCGGTTCTAAATCTGCATCGCCACCTGGTAAGCCTCGTAGACGGCGTTGATCAGCCTTCGGGGGGCGACGCAGTCGCCGATCTTGTAGAGTTCAGGGACTTTCCCCTTGAGGTCCTCGTAAAGCCTTCGGTCCGACTTCCGCCAGAACGAGAGGACAAGGGTGTCGGCTTCGAGGTGTCTTTCCTCGTCCGTGAAAACGTTTCTGACCGTGACCTTGCCCGGGCCGGCCCGCTTCACCTCGTGGTCGCTTACGCGCACGACTTTCTTGGCGGTCAGGTTGACGATCTGGATGACATGGGTTGGCCCGTCCATGTCGTACGGGTTGTTCCCCAGCAGGCGGAAGGGAAGGGGCATGACCACCGTAACCTCTTTGCCCCGGTCTGCCAACACCTCGGCCGTGACAAGGCCTTTCATGTAGTTCTGGAGGTCGGCGATCACCACCCTTTGCCCGGTTTCGGCCTTGCCTTCGAGCACGTCTTCGGCCGTAACGACGTGGGCTCCGGGTTCGATCTCGATGGCTGCGTCGGGGCCCACAACCTCCGGAACCGGGTTGTCGATGGTGCGGGCTCCTGTCGCCACAATGACCACGTCGGGCCGTTCCTGCTCGACGAGTCTGGCCGTGACCTCTGTCCGGAGTCGGATTTGGACGCCAAGCCGTTCGAGCTCGTGCTTGAGAAATCGGACCGTCTGAGCGGCTTCTTGCCGGGCCGGAGCCCGGGTCCAGATGAGGACGGCTCCGCCAAGTTCCGCCGCCTTTTCGCACAAGATGACCTCATGGCCCCTTTGGCGGGCCACAATGGCCGCCTCCATGCCTGCCACTCCGCCGCCTGCGACAAGGACTTTTTTCTTTTTCGGAGCCGGCACGATGCGGAAGATTCCTTCCCGGCCGGCTTCGGGGTTCTGCATGCACGTGATCGGCGCGCGCTGGGTGATCCGTTCCCAGCATCCTTCGTTGCAGGCCACGCAAAGGCGGATATCGTCCAGACGGCCTTCCCGGGCCTTGTTGGGCATTTCGGGGTCGCAGATGGTGGCCCGGGTCATGACGACCATGTCCGCCTCGTTGTTTTTGATGATATCGTTTGCCGTCACAGGGTCGTTGATCCGGATGGCCGCGAAGACCGGAATGTCTACAACCTGTTTGATCTCTGCGGCGTAGAAGACGAAGGCCCGGGGCGGAACCATCATGGGAGCGATCACCGGGGCCAGGGACTTGTACGTGCCGATCGTCACGTTCAGGTAGTCGATCTTGCCCGTGTTCGCCCAAAGAGGCGCGATTTTCTTCATGTCCTCGAGGGTCAGCCCCTTGGAGACCATTTCGTCCGCGCTCGTTCGAAGACCCACCACGAAGTCCTTTCCCACGGCCGCCCGCACGGCATCGATGACCTCAAGACCGAAGCGCAGGCGGTTTTCGAGGCTTCCGCCGTACCGGTCCGTGCGGATGTTTGTGAGGGGGGAGAGAAACTGCTGGGGGAGATAGCCGTGACCGAAGTGCAGTTCCACGCCGTCGAAGCCGCCGGCCTGGAGCCTGAGGCAGAAATCCACGTACTGGCGGATGACCTTCTGGATGTCTTCCTCGTTCAAAGGCTCCGGAACTTCTCCGATCGCCGGGCAGGGGACATCGGACGAGGACTGGCAGTGGGTCCAGCTGTAGTAAGAGTTGTTCTTGTTGCCGTTGTGCCAGGCCTGGCAGAACATTTTGGCGCCGTGGGCATGAACGGCGTCGCTCAAGCGCCGGAACCACGGGACGACTTCGTCGCGCCAGCCCTGGACCACGTGCGGGATGATGTGGCCGTGCGGAGAGATCGCGACTGCCTCCATGACGATGAGGCCGATGCCTCCCCTGGCGCGGGCCTCGTAATAGCGCAGGTGCCGCTCGGAGGGCAGGCCGTTTTCGCCAAAGCCGGTCACGTGGCCTGACTGGAGGATCCGGTTTCGAATCGTGCAGGCGCCCAACTGGATAGGGGAAAACAGGTAAGCGAGCTCGGTCATGAGGCTTTCTCCTTGTCTGAATCAGACTGAGGAACGGAAGCAAGTTCTTTGGAGCGCTGCTCCATGCGGGCCTTCAATGCTTCCACTTTGGGGCGCACGGCCAGAACGGCTTCGAAAACAGCGCCTTGAATTTCGTTCTTGTACGCTTCGTACTGCGGGTCAGGCGCGACCTGGCCGAACTCCCGCGGCCGCTCCCACCAAAGACCGTCTCCTTTGACAGCCGGTCGGAGGTCCGAACTGAACATCTGATAGTGGACAGTGTAATTGTTGCGAAACAAAGTCTGTATGTGTTCGGCCGTGCGCCAGCGGGCCAGGGAGGGCCGGTTGTACCACCAGAGTTCAACAGCCGGGCCTACAGCCAGAGCCAGCGCGGCCGTGACGCCGTCCAGGTAGCCAAGGGCGAAGCTGACCAGGCCGAAGGTGCCCAGGATTCGATTCTCCACGTTCATTTCGGAGGCAGCCGCGCAGGCGTAATCGCAGGCCATGCCGTAGTCGAAATTCTTCCAGGCGCAGCAGGGGCCTGCGCCGATCTTGCCCAGACCTCCGTGCTCTTTGCGGTATCGGTTGAACTCAGCGCACGTGGCGAACCCGCAGGCGCCGCAATCCCAGCCAAGATCCGCTTTCCCGAGATCCGCGCCCAGTACGAGAACCAGAGGAGGGTGCCCCTGATCGAAGGCCGTTCGAAAGCACATGTAGTCCACGTAAAGAGGAAAGAACACGTTTTGGGTCGCCTCCTTGCCGAGCTTGCCTTGCAGGGTCTCGATGAACTCCAGCATGGGCAAAAGCTCCTCGCCCGTGACCACCACGGCCTTTTGCGTGAGTCGACTCGTGACCTGAGGGCACTTGTAATAGGCGTGGAGGATGTGGCCGGCCGCATCGAGGAGCCTTTCCTGGGCAAACGCCCCGCCTTCCAGCAATGCCATCTCCTCATTCCTCCTTTTTCGGGTCGCCGCTGCGAACCGCCTGAGCTTTTCCGGCTTTTTCAGGGGGTATCAGGCGGTAGTCCGGTGCAAACTGCCTTGTGATGATGTAGTTCTTTCGCACGGAATCGATGATCCGCCCCATGTTGACCACGTGATAGTCGTAATGAACGTCGACAAATGGATTCTTTGATGTGGCCGCCACAAGAATCCCCACCACGAATTCCGAAGCCCGGCAGTACCCGAGTTTCTTGGCCGCCACGCCGACCGTCATGAAGGGGCGGGCGTCCACGAGAAGACTTCGGGCGATCCAGAGAGCCGAGGCCGCAGAATAGCCCAGGTTCTGCACGTGCACCTGGCAGAGAGGACCGTCGATCAAGGTCTTTGCGAAGCTCCTGTCCGTGTGGTCGATTTGTCCCGATGCCGTGCGCCGGCGGCTGTAGACGAAAGCGCAGCCAGCCGGTCCGCCGCAGTACCCGCAATCCGCGTCAAAGGGCGTGTTCCGGCCTCGGGTGTCTCCCAGAAGCAGGATGCAATCCGCCTCCCGGGCCATAACGGCCTCGGTCCGGTACATTTCGGCAGTGCGTTTGTTTTCAGGGAGGTGGGAAAGCTCCTCCATCTTTTGGGCGATCTCTTCCTGCTCCTTTTCCCCCCAGACGAGCTCGGCCTCCATGTGGTCCACCCCTCCTGTACAGGGAGCGGTATGGGCCGCGTTCATCATGAGCTTGGCGGCTTGGATGGTGTGCTGCCTGCGGGCGAGATCCGAGGGCGAAAACCAGGGGAACTCCTTGCTGTGAATCCTGGGCATCCTTTTACTCCTTTTGGTAAAAGCCGATCCTGCCCCCGGAAAGAGGCAAGCGCTAAATACCCGATTCTGCCTCCAGCATACTGCGGGGTTGCTTTCAGAGAAAATCCCCGAAATAGGCGATTTTCCGCTCGCCGGTTACGGGGAGCCCGGCTCAGCGGTCTTCACAGGCCATGTTTGATCCCGTGAGGATGGGTTGTGCCAGTCCCCCTCTTTGGCAGACAGCCAAGGACGCAAAAACGCCCTTGGGCTCCGACCAGCTGAACCCAAGGGCGTAATGACAAAACGACTGACTGCGGGGGCTAGCTGAGCAGGTACGTCAGGATGAACGTGACCTGGTCTCTGTCGCGTAGGACGCCGAAATTGATGAAGTTACCGAAGATCGTGCTGTACTGGATCATGAACCGGAAAGGCTCACGGATGTAATTGATGGAAGGCTGCAGGAGCACCGCCCCCCGCACGTCATAGGCAGCGGCGATCTGGGGTTGGAGGTTCCCGTTCATGTAAAGGGTATTCACCATGGCGGTGAATGTATGCTCGAACCTCCTCATCGTGAGGAATTCCTTGAGGCTGTCCTGCGGATGGACCTGGTAGCGCAACCTGCTGTCGTAGTCCGGCACGTACTGGCCAAAATACTGGCCTGTGAAAAAGAACATGTTGGTTCTGTTCAGAGGCCGGATCCAGATCTGCTTGTCGAAGCCGATCATGTACTTGAGCACGTCCTTGCGGGGAATAATCCCGCTCTTGGGGTTGAGGGGAAGGCCGTACAGGCCTATGTCGCGGATGTCGGTTCCGATCAGGTCCGGCAGGGCGTCGAGGATGAAGTCTGGAAGGGGAAGAATCTCGCCGCGCAAGGTGGCCATGTTGTAATCCGGAATGAAAAGAGGATGGTTCCAGAAGCAGGCCACTTCTGCTCGAAGCACGAAGTCCAGCATGGGTTCCCAGTAGTTGAGGCTTCCTCCCGTGATCCGAACTTCCGGGTATTCCCAGTACACGTTCAAGGCGTTCAAGTCCGCCAAAATCGGGGGATTCCCCTGGACCACGGTGCGCGGTACGGGCGTGTCCAGGTAAGACTGGTAATGGGCGACCGCGACATTCAAGTTGGAGCCGATGAGTCCCTGAGCTCTCACGCCCCAGCGGCTCTCTGCCCAGGTCCGGTCCGGCGTGATGTTGCGGTAAGAAGGATACTCCTGCCTGGGCACAGGTCCTCCGTAAGGGCTTCCGTCAGGAAGCCAGGGTGAAGGCGATACCCTGGAATCGATCTTGCCGGGCACGAGAAAGCCTTCCAGGGTGAACGAGGATACAGGGCCCACGTAACCCAGGTTCACGCTCGAGCGGAGCATCCAAAGGGGGATCCTGCGGTCGTCGAGGTCCTCGAAAATTCCCCCGAAGCTGTTGTCGAGAGGGTTGATGCCGTCCAGGAGTCGGAAAATGTCGGTTTCTCCCCAGGCGAGGTTCTGTCTCCCGATCCGGAAAAACACCGGCCCTCTGGACATGTCCAAATAGCACTCCCAGAGATCGTAGCTCTGCTTGAAGTGGTCCACGTTCTCCCTGTCCGCGTCTCGAACATCCCGGAGAATTTCGGGGCCATAGTCGTAAATGCCGTCGTAAACGAACCGGCCCACGATGTGGTACTTGGCGTTGATCCCCAAGGCGCGAAACGGGTACAGTACGTCCAGGGTCTTGGTGAGATTCTGCAAGTCGTGGTCGATTTCAACCAGAGCGAGATTGCGGTGCTGGACGAAGTCGCCCGCCTTGATGTCCGGATAGCACCAGCCCCTGCCGTTGGCCTCGGAGTCCGTGTCCTGGGTTCTCAGCGAGGCCCGGGTCTGAACCTTGGCCGAGACTTCGAAGGTCTTGGCCTCGTCGATGTAAAAGGCCTGGCTCGAACCGGAGAAAGCCAGGGACAAGCAGACAGTGAAGAGAAACCCGACCAACCATGCCCGTTTGCTCATCATGCCTTCCCCCCTTTTACCTGAACTGAAAAATGTAATTCCGCCCTTCCTGTCTTACCGAGACGCCTTAGACGCTCTTGCCTTTTATTCTCACCCTTTGGCCATTCCAGCCACGAACCTGGGCCGGATCAGCGTGACCAGGGACGGAATGAGAACCAGGGCTGCCGCCATATTGAGGAACATGAGCAAGCCCAGCAGGAGACCCATCTCGGACTGGAACTTGAGATCCACAAAGAACCAGAAAATCACGCCCACGATGAGCGTGGTGGCCGTGAAGATGATGGCCTTGCCTGTGGTCTCCACGGCCCGCCGGTTGGCCGCGTTGAAATCGCCGCTTTTTTCGTACTCCTCCTTGATGCGGGAGAGAAGGTAAATGCCGTAGTCGATCCCGATTCCGATCGCCGTGGTGGCCACGGGCAGGGAATTGATGTTCATGTCGATGCCGTAGACGAGCATGAAGACCGAGGAAAGGATTTGGGAAATCATCAGCGGAATGAGCAGGATAAAGGAAGCGGCCAGATTCCGGAAGGTCACAAGAAGGGTAACGAACACCACGGCGAAGGCGATTCCCATGGCAAGCCAGTAGGAGTACTCCACTTCCTCGTTGACAGCGGCGAGGATTCCCAGGAGGCCGCCGGCCAAACGGAACCGGACCTTCTCCACCGGGTGAGCGTCGATGAACTCTTTTGCCTTTGCGATGGATTGCTTAATGAGCTCGTTGTTATAATCTTTGTAAAAGCACGTAATTGTCGCGTTCGTCCAAGAATAATCCACCCAACGGTCCATCTCGCCCGGCGAGGTGTTGGAGGCGATGAGGAAGCCGATCTGTCCCAGATGCTTCGGGTCCTCGGGAATCATCTCCCACTTGGGATTTCCCTCGTGGAACATGCGGAAGATCCGCTTGATCATGTTGGTGAAGGTCAGTGTCCCTCCGGCTCCAGCCTCAGTCTCCATGTACCGCTGGAAGTCCTCCATGGCTTCCAGAGTGTGGAAATCCTTGATGGCCCCCTCTTCCTTTCCCTCGGCGATGATGACGAGCTGCGTTGCGCCCACGAACTTCTGGTTGAAGAAGCGGAACGCCTGGTTGTAAGGATGATTGTGAAAGAGCAGGGCGGCTCCGGCCTCGGTGTCGCCGACCTTTAGCTGCAAGGAGGCGTATCCGCCCGCGACGAAGATCACGATGATCAGGGCCAGGATGACGTACCGTCCCCTACCGAGAGAGGGCTTGACCAAGAACTGGGCAAGAAGGTTGTAAACCTTGCCCTTGTACTCATGCTCGATCTGGCCTTTTTTCGGCGGCCTCAGGAAGGACAGAACGATCGGGTTCAGCGTGACCACGCTCACGAACACCGTAACGAGCCAGAAGGAGCAGAAAATGGCGAGCTTGCGCATGAGCGGGATCGTGGCCACGGCGATCGTGAGAATCCCCATGCCGTCGGTGAAGATCGAAGCTGTGGCAGGAGCAAAAAAGGAACGGTAAGCGCTGCGAACCGCAGCGATCTTGTCCTCCAAGCGTTCGTATTCCTGGTGGAACCAGTTCATGGACTGGACCGAATGGCTCAGGGCGGTTGCGCTCATCAGGATCGGAACAACCATGACCAGGGGGTCCAGGGCGAAGCCGAAGAGGGAGGCGAAGCCCAGGCCCCAGATCGCGCTCACCACGACGGAAAGGATAGGCAGGAACACGCCCTGCCAGGTCCGGAAATAGAAGTACAGGAGCCCGAGCATCACGATCACGGTGGCTGCGAACACCCGGTAGACCTGGGGCGCGTAATGATAAATGTTGGCATAGAGAGCTGGGTAGCCCGTGAAATAGATGTTCGTATTGGCGTCCGTCTCGGTTTCCTGGATCTGCTTGAGCTTCGCGTAGAGCTTGACCGGATCGACCCCTTCCTCCCAGAAACCGGCAAAAATGGAGGCTGCCTTGTCATCGGGCGAAACAAAGAACCCCCGGATGCCCTCGTTCGAGTAAACGGCCATGCGGATCCGGTGGAGGTCCGCCTCGTCCTGAGGAAGTTGAGGCCACATGACCGGGCGGATCTGGATCCCCCAGCTCGTGACCTGAACATTTTTCAGCTTTGGGTGGGTGAGGGAAATCACTTGCAGGGCGTTGCACCCTTCCGTGGCCAGAAGCTCCTGGGTGATCCGGTTGATCTTGTTGATCGTCTCGATTGTATAGATATCGCCTTCCTTGACCTCCACGGCGCAAACGAGCACGTTGGCCGAGCCGAACATCTTTCGATACTGCTTGTAAAGCTTGATGTACTCGTGCCGAGGCGGATACAAGGAAAAGAAGTCCGTGGCGATTTTGAGCTGGTAGACCCGGAAGCAGAAAAAGGCCGTGATCGCGGCGATCACGACCAAAAGGATGGTTCGATAGCGCAGCAGAAACGATACGTAACGCTCCACAATGCTCGGTCGTTCCGTCATGGATGCCTCGCCCCCCTTTGAAACGGTTACCAGAGAAGCTCACCTTCTCGGATTCCAACGTACAGGCCGTTTGCGCCGGCTCCGAAGCCCACGAGGGGGCTTCCCTTGGCCAGAGCGATCGTTCCGATCCAGAAAAGACGTTTCTTGGCCGGAACGTCCATGGGCTGCCAGGTCGCTCCGCCGTCCGTGGTCCGCAGCACAGTGCCCACGTCCCCAACCGCGTATCCCTGGTCTCCCCGAACCGCGATGCCGTAAATGGACTCAGTGACTCCCGTGTCCACCGTCTGCCAAGTCAGGCCCGCGTCCCTGCTCACGATCAGGACCCCGTCCAGGCCGCCAGCGAAGTACCGGTCCCCGTCCCTGGAGACAGCGAACAAGGAGCTCTCTACCGGGGACTCAGCCACGTCCCAGGAATGGCCTCCGTCGGAAGTGCGGAAAATCTTGCCGAACTCCCCAACCGCAATCCCCTTGTCTCCCTCTGCCATTGCAACGGCGTACAGGATGACGTCTTCAGGTATCGACGCCTCCTGCCAGGTCGCGCCGCCGTCGCCGGTCACCAGGGCCTGGCCCCAGTCGCCCACAGCGCAACCCCTCTTGGCATCAACGAAGTCGATTCCAAGAAGGTGCTTCTTGGTCGGCGTTTCCTGCTTTTGCCAGGTCAGGCCGCCGTCTGAGCTTGCCAGGATGAGTCCGCTCTTGCCGCACAACCACCCGTTCCGGTCATCCACAAAGCGGACGGAAAAGAGTGGGACTCTTACCCCACTCTTGATTTCCTGCCACGTTTTTCCGGTGTCTTCCGAGCGGAAAATTTTGCCCCGGTCGCCGGCCAGAAGATAGACAGTGTCGGAAAGGATGGCGGAACAGAAGATGTTTTCCCGGATCTCGGCCGCCTGAAGCACCTGACCGGGCTCTTGTGCGCCTGACGGAGACCCACCCAATAGTCCGGCCAGGAGCACGAGAAACCCTGCTGCCCAGGCCAGTCGGTTTACCCTCTCGGTCATCTCTCCCTCCCACGCTTGATGAATCCGGACCGGAAAATTTTCCTCTCTATAGCATCCCCGCTCTCGGGAAATCAACACTTTTTTTCGCTAGGATTGTTCCCATCGGCAGGGAGGCGATCAGGGGGGCTCCTTGGCATAAAACAGGACGGGGGGCCTGCCGTGGCCCGGGGCCGGCGTTCGCCGACAAAAGGACAAGTTCCCCTGAGGTCCCGGAAGGGGTGGACGGAGTCGGTTTCACTTGGACTCGTACGCTTTTTCCAGTAACTGGGTCTTTTTCGTCGCCCGCTCCAGGGTGAAGGGTTTGAGCCAGGTAATGGCCGGCCGGATTTTGATTTCATGGTGCATCCGATCGAGGACTTCTTTTTCGAGATTGGGCAGATCTTCAGGACGGATTCCCTCGCCGTATTCGATCTTGAGCTTGAGAGGGGGAACCACCCGCGGAGGCGGCTCGTCCAGGACGATGCGGAAGGCGCCGGTGAGCCTGGGGGCAAAGGAATGGATCACGCCTTCAATGGCCGCCGGATAGACTGGAACGCCTTTGACCTTCAGCATGTCGTCGGCTCTGCCCACGATCTTGTACCGAAAGCCGCTCTTCCCGCAGGGGCATGGCTCGGTGAAGACTTGGTGAATGTCGTTTAGGGTGAAGCGCAAATTGAAAAAGAACAGGGTGCGGTCTGGCTCGAGGGGGGTGAACACCGCAAGCCCGGTCGCCCCGTGCTCCAGGGGAACCGGCTTTTGGGTCTCGGGGTCGACGAGTTCGTAATAGCAATAGTCGTCGGCGATCCAGTGCATGCCCTGATAGACCGGATGTTCGCAGGAGCAGCCGTAACCTGCGCCCACATCGAAGAGTCTGGCGCCGTAAGCTTCTTCGAGCCGGCTCCTGACTTCTGGAATGCCGGCGCCGGGTTCGGCCCCGCACAGGAGAATGCGGAGACCCAGACGGGCAACAGGCTCTCCAAGAACTTCAGGGGCCCTCTCGATCAGGTGAAGGGCGAGAGAGGGGGTTCCGCAAAAAACGGTCGCTTTGAATAGCTTGAGAAACTTGAGGATCCGCTCGGTGCCCGCCTCTGCTCCGATCGGGAGCAGGGTGACGCCTGGCAGTTTCTGGTACCAGAACAGGGCAGGAGTTCCGGCTGCATGCATGCTTAGGCCGAAGCACAGACCGAGGCGGTCGCCCGGCCGGATGCCGATGCGCCAGCCGATTCGGGCAAAGATGTCGGCCTGTCGGTCAAGGGCCTTCTTGAACATTGGGTAAGGGGTCGGGATTCCGGTTGTGCCGGACGTGGTCGTAAGAAGGTAGAGGTCCCGGAAGCGTTCTTCCCCGAAAAGGTCGAGAAAAAACCGGTCCATGTCCATCCCGGTCTGCTCGATGAGCGCGCGGAAATCGGCCTGGCTTGCGATCGGGATCGCCCGGTGGAAATCGTCGAAAGATCGGATGTCCTCGGGCGTGACCCCCGCCTTCTCCATCCTTCTGCGGTCGAAGGGAACCTTATCATAAAAGTAGGAAATGGCTTCCTTGAGCTTTGCCCACTGGATTTCGCGCATTCGTTCGGTGTTGAAAAGGGGCTCGATTTCCATGTCCCAGTACGTGCGTTCGGCCGCTTCCATCGGTCGACTCCTTCGCTGTCCGTTCCTGTGGCGGAGGCGGTATGGGCAGATTACCCTAACTTTTCAGAGTCGGTCAGGCGATTCGGTTTACCGATGTACGGGGGTATGTGTCTTTCAGGATGTCTCCGCCGAGACGATTGAGCACAAGGTTTTCTCCGTCTGCAATGGTGAGGCTCCTGGCGTCCCGCCAGAGCTTCTCGATGTAGTACTCCTTGGTGAGGCCGTTGGCGCCGTGAAGCTGGAGGCTCTCCTCAACCACCTCCTTGGCCGTTTCGGTGCAGAAGGTCTTGGCGGCCAGGGCATACTCAGGCAGGGGCGGATAGACGCGCATGTTGAGGGTCCAGACCGCCCGGCTGAAGGCCCGAAGAGCCTCGACTTGGGCGAACATCCTGTGGAGCCTGACCTTGACGCTGTAATGCTCGATGAGGGGCTTTCCGCCCTGCACGCGCTGTCGGGTGTAGGCCAGAGCTTCCTCGAAGGCCGCTCGGGCCAGCGCCAGGGCGATCACGGCCACGCCCGTATTCCCGAAGCCCAGGTTTCCCGCGACCCACTCGCCGTATTCGTCCGGGCCGACGAACATCCAGCGCTTGGGGATTTTGACGTTGTCGAAGAAAAGCTCGCCCTGGGGAAGATCGCGAACGCCTACCTTTTCGAGAGGCTTGCCGCGGCTGACACCGGGCAGGTTGAGAGGGACCATGCAGACGCCTCCTCCGGAGAGACCTCGGGACGGGTCGATCTGCACGTTCAGCATGGCGTGCGTGGCCGTGGGACCGCAGGAAACCCAGGCGGATTTCTGACCGTTGAGGATCCAGTGATCCCCTTCCAGCCTGGCGTTGCACTGCATGCGAATGGAGGGATCCGAGAAAAAGGGCTCTCCCACGGCAAGGGTGTCCGATCCGTGGTCCGGCTCCGTGATGGCCCAGCATCCCGTGATGCTCGCATCCGTGCACTGGCAGAAGGGAAGGACGAATTCACCGATCAGGGTCTCGTTGCCTGTGGCCAGCACCTTGACATAAGGCCACGCAGCAAGAAGCAAAGCGCCTGCCAGGCCGGGGCTCCCCCAAAAGAGTTCTTCCCAGAGGAGGTGGCTCTGGAGAGGAGTGAATCCAAGGCCGCCCACGATCTCGGGGAAGGGTGCCTTGTGATAGCCGAGTTCGTACGCCCGGCGCAGGAAGAGCCAGAAGGGGGAACTTGGAGAGATCGCTTCCTCGGCCGTCATGCGGTCCATCTGCTTGCCGATGGGTCGCATGACTTCGCTTGCGAACCGGTGCGCCGCATCGCGGATGGCCCGGTCCTCGTCGGTCAAATCGAGGTTGAGGTCGAAGTAAGACATGGTCTCGCCTCCTTTTCATGAGTTCGGCTCGCTGGTTCTTGTCGCGTGATCGAGCTTCGAGCGCCTTGAGCAGCCATTGTCAAGTCTCTGACAAAACGAGAAAAGACGGACATCGTCTGCGACACCCGAAGCGCTCCTACCGCCGCATCGGGCCATGCCTGAGGCCGGCCAGGGGAAAGGCAGCTTTCTCCTGCCCGCTTCTCGTGCCTTGACATCCCGCCGGACCGCGTGAAAATGGGTGTAGAGAGCGAGGTTTCGCGCCGGAGGTTCCATGTTTGCCAGATCGTTGGCTCTGGCTTCACTGCCTGTCAACCTCCGTGTTCAGTCTAGGACGAAAATCTCTTCCCAGGTATCCCCGGAAACGGGGTTTTTTCGATACCCACTTGCGGGTACTCTTCCATGACTTTTCCTCCCTTTGCAAAGATCTTGCGAGCCAGAAGAGAGAAAATCCTCCTGGACGTGATGGCGGAGATCGCGAAATTCCCGTATTCCCCCTATCAAGAATTTCTCCTCAAGACCCGTGAGGGCCGGAGCCGGCTGTGGAAATGGCTCGAACTGTACATCCGGGGCCTGGAGGGTGACCCCGAACCTTTTGTGCGGGACCAGGAACAGATCGGATACCGGCGGTCGGAAGCTGAGGGGTTCGGTCTCGAGGTGCTCACGGAGTTTTACTCGGTCGTCCCTCGCATCCTGTGGCGGATGGTCGTGGAAGAGTGTGCGAAAAGGGGCATCAAGCTTCCAGCTCTGGCCGTGGAGGTGAAACGCCTGAACGATGTCCTGTTTCGCGGCTATGGCACGATTGCCACCTCCTATTTCAAGAGCCGCGAGAATCGAATTGTGGAGAAGGTGAACCAACTGGAGGATCTGAACCGGTTCACCCGGGAACTGATCACGTTGTTCGACTTGGGGGAGCTGATTGATTTCTTTTTGAAGCGCATGGTGTCCGTCTTCCACGTGGACGTGGCTGCAATGGCCCTCTCCCGGGGGGGAGGGGATGTGGAGCAGATTTTCCGGTATCCTCCGGGTCTCATTCGTTCAGGACTCAAACGGCTTGTAGAACGGACGCTGCGGCAGGGAGATCTCCGCCTGGCCGGGGGGAAAGAGGACATCCTCCGGTGCGTGCACCGGACCGCGGACGGGCAGATTTTGGCTGTTCCCATGGAGGCGCACGGGAGACGTTATGGGGTTGTGTGCCTGCAGAGAAGCAGAAAAGGCTCTCCGTTCCTGGAACGGGACCTGGGGCTGCTCAATCAGTTCCTCCAGATCATGGCCGTCGCCCTGGAAAACGTGTTCGTCCTGAGGGAAAACCGGGAAGCGCGCGAACAACTGCACTTCCTCACGGGCAGGATGATCACCATTCAGGAAGAAGAGAGGAGGCGCCTGGCCGCGGAAATCCACGATACGCTGACCCAGGCTCTGATCGGCATCGGGTACAAGCTCCAGTTCTGCAGGGAAATCGCGCACCGGAGGCAGGACCTTCTGGTGGAGCAATTGGATGGTCTGCTCGGCACAGTGAACCAGGCCGTGGACCAGTCCCGGGAGCTCATATCCAGCCTGAGGCCGGCCCTCATCGATACCATGGGTCTGGTCCCAGCTCTCAGGCGCCATATCGAAAAGTTCTCCAAGGAGACGGGGATCCGGGTTCAAACCTCTCTGCCCCGGCGCACGCATCTCCCCGTTGGGGTGAATCTGTGCCTGTTCCGGGTTGCCCAAGAGGCGCTCATGAACGTGTATAAACACGCGGGGACCAAGAGGGCAGAGGTTTTTCTGAGCAAGAAGAACGGCAGGGTGAGACTCGTCGTTGCGGACGAAGGGAAGGGGTTCGACCCAGCCTGGCCGAGCCGGGCTGCTGGCGAAACCAACCGGCTGGGTCTGCTTTCCATGCGGGAACGGGTGGAATCGGCTGGGGGGATCCTGAGGGTCGAGGCTTCTCGTGGGCGGGGATGCCGGATCGACGTAAGCCTGCCATGCTCTGAAAGCGCGGATGGCCATGCGTAAAATTCGTGTGGTGATCGTGGACGACCATCTGATCGTGCGGCAAGGGCTCAAGCAGATCCTGGAACTCGAGCCGGACATCGCCGTGGTCGGCGAAGCGGAAAACGGGCTGGATTGCCTGAAAGTGATAGAGGCCGCCCGGCCGGACCTGGTCTTCATGGATCTGCGAATGCCCGGCGTGAGCGGAATCGAGGCCACCCGGCTCGTGTGCGAGAAGTTCCCGGAGACGCGGGTGATCGTGCTGACGATCTACGAGGACGACGCGTACGTCAAGGAGGCGATCCGGGCTGGCGCAAAGGCCTATGTGCTCAAGAAGGCCAAGAGGGAAGAGCTTGTCCGGGTTGTGCGGGATGTTGTTCAGGACCGAGCCTTCCTGGATCCCAGCGTGGTGCCTGCGGTGTTCCGCATTCTCAAGCAGCGCACCGATACCGGCGCGAATCAGAGCCCCGGGGGAAAGGAACCTCTATCCGAAAGAGAGCTCGAGGTTCTCAAGGGAATCGTCGAGGGGCTGAAAGACCGTGACATTGCGAATGCGCTGCACATTTCGGAACATACGGTTCGTTCTCACGTCAAAAGCCTCTACAGGAAGCTCGGCGTGTCGTCGAGATCTCAGGCAGTGGCTCGGGCCGTTCGCGCGGGGATCATAGAAAGCGGCTTATAGGGTTTCCTTGGGCCGTGGAAGCCAAGGCCGCCCTTTGGGTCTACAGGCAGCGATGCGGGAGGATAGTCTCGACATGGAAGACAGGGCCGGATCCCGAGGATGCGAGTGCGACGGGTGCGACGGAGTCCGCCGCAGGATCATCGAGCAACTGGAACGCCTGGGAGAGCGAAGTCTGCAAGTTTCGAAAAATCTCCTGTTCAGCCTGGAAATCGGCGGGGAAGAGCTCGTGCTGCCCGTGGATCTTTTGGTTTTTGATGGCGGCCGCCCGGTTCTGCTCGTGGAGTGCGTGGCCGGGCATCTTGCGGTCCGAGAGAGAGCCGCCCTGTCCAAGGCGCGGCTGTTGCCAGGAGGGCCGGTGCCCCTCGTCATGGTGGCGAATGAGGCGGATGCCGTGGTGGTCGAGGTGGAAAGGGGCAAGGAGATCGCTTTTGGGGTGGATGGGCTGACCTCGGTTTTGGACAAAGGATTCGATGCATGGAGGAATCCCCCAAAGCCCTCCCCGGAAACAATCGAGAGGGAAAGGCGAGTCCTGGCGGCTTATGGCAATCTTGGATGTGGTGGCGGCCGTGATCTCTCGTGATTCCCCTCGGATTCTTCTCGTCGAGTTCAATCCGTTCCAGCCGGCCCATACGCCCATTTCGTTGGGCTACCTGGCCGCGTTTCTGAAAAAACACCAATTCGAGACCGAGGTGCTGAACATCGGGAGCGACACCCTGGTTTCGACGCGCGAACTGGCGGAGCGCCTGGCGAGGATGCGGCCCAGGGTCGTCGGGTTTTCAGCGTACCAGAGAAACCTTTTCTTCATTCGGGGGCTGGCCGAGTGGTGCAAGATTCTGGTGCCCGAATGCCTCGTGGCACTGGGCGGCCCCCAGGCCACGTTTCTGCCCACGCAAGCCTTGCCGGACCTCCCCTCGGTCGATCTCGTTTGCCGGTCCGAGGGAGAACCGGCCCTGCTCTGTCTGGCCCAGACGGTCAGGGACGGGGGCGAAGTTCTGAACTTGCCCGGTTGGAGCGGTAAAGGACCGGACGGGTCCTTGTGGGACGGTGGGGTCCCGGATCCTGCGCCGGCCGATCTGGATGCGTATCCATCGCCCTACCTCGAAGGGATTCTGGACCCCAAGGGCGCCGATGAGGCGATTCTGTTGGCCTCTAGAGGTTGCCCCTACCAGTGCGCCTTTTGCTACACCCCAAAGGCCTTCGGCAAGAGGATCCGGTTTCACTCCCCGGAACGCGTGCTTGACGAGATGGAGTGGATCTCCAAGCAGGGGGTGACCCGGTTCTGGTTCGCGGACCCGAGCTTTACTTTTCACGAGGGGCGGGTCAGGCGGCTTTTGGAAGCCGTTCTCTCAAGGGGGCTTAGGCTTGGCATCTGGCTGGAAACGAGGGCGGATCTGGTGGAAGCCGATCTTCTGGGGTTGATGAAACGGGCTGGCGTTCACACAGTCGCTTTCGGGCTCGAGTCGGCATGCCGGAGAGTTCTCGAAAGGATCCGAAAGCCCCTGGACCTGGCCGTGATGGAGCGGGCCATCCGGCTCACCCAGGAGGCCGGCATCGAGGTGGAACTGTTTTCGCAATACGGCCTGCCCGGCGAGACCTTCGAGGATTCAAAGGAAACGCTTCGCTTTGTCCAGAACAATCGTGTTGCCGTTCGGGGGAACACGAACGCCCAACAGATGCAGGTTTATTTCGGGACCGATATCCAGGCCGATCTGGCCGCTTTCGGCATCCGGCCCCTGGCGGAGTCAATTCCGCCCTACCTTTCGATCGGCTCCCGCTACGAGACGGATTGGATGTCGGCGGATCAAATCCAGGCTGTGGGCCGACTGTGGAAGGCGGCTTCGCTGGACGGCGGTAAGCACATTGTCTCTTGAATGGGGCGAGAGGTTCTTTGGAGTAGAAGCAGGCTCTTTTGACCGGGTAGGGGAGAGCCATGAAGACGGTAAAGGAGGCGATCAGGGCCTCTCTGCCCGAGGCCATATCGGACCTCTTCGTCGTGGCAGGCAGTCCCAAGGATCGGGAGAGCCATGGACTTGCCTGGAGCCAGCCTGGCTTTTCTTTCGAACAGGTACTCGACAAGCTGAGTTTGACTGCGTCATGCTTCCTTGCCCCTTTAGGGGGCAGGGTCCCGGAGCCCGGGCTCATGGAGTATATCGAGCCGGTTCGCGAACACCTCATCCAATACCCTTTCTGCCAGATCAACCTCAGGCCAGTCCATTGCGTCCCTTCTGATTCCGAGGGCATCGACGGATTCGTGGAGTTCTATTCCACCTTGCGGGGAATTGTCCGGCCCTTCGAGGAAGAAGGGTTCCGAAACCAGATCGTGTCGCGGCTAAGGATCTTTCCGATTCTGTGGTTCCCAGAACCTCGCCTTTTCCGTGGTGCCGGTCCGGTTCTCAAGTACCTGCAGGAGAATTTCTTCCTTCCGTCCCTCTATGTTGCTCAGGCCCAAATTGGAGAATGGGACTTTCTCCTGGGCAAGGACGGGGAAGCAGGCCCGTTTGAACGCGTGTATGTTGGCACAGGGGCTGCGCTGGAACCTGATAAAATACTTGAGGATCTGTTCCTAACATGCTTAATAGAAAGGTTTATGTCATATGAGTTAGTAAATATTGTTAGAGGTGATGTCTTAATCCCTTGTAATAACATGATTTACTTCCTGGAAGACGGCTCGAATAAGCCTTGTCTTTTGGGGCTGCCCTCGACCATGGCGCCTGAGGCTTGCTCACGGTGCGTGCTTTCAGGTCTTGCTTCAGCTTCGGTTGCCTTCAAGAAGAATGGCAGGATTCATGAGTTCGGCTATCTTTGCGAGCGAATCGGGGCGTGGCTCTTCGAGACCGGAAACCGTGAAGGAGCCCTGGAAACATGGAGCAAGGCCGTTGCAGAATGCCCGGATCATGAGACATCAAATGAAGTTCTTATCAAAAGGGCCCTCTGCCACTATGAAAAGCAGGAACTTGAGTCTGCGATGGAGTGCCTAAAGACTGCCTTGAGCCGGGATCCGGATTCAGCGGAGATTCGCTATCAGATGGGTCTTTGCGAGTATGGGTGGAGGGATTACATCGAAGCTGCCGATCGGTTCGAGGAAGCCGTCCGGCTTGGGCTTTCGGGCGGCCTGAAAACAGAAGCGGAATACATGAGAGGCCTCAGCCACTATCACATCGAGGAGTACGAGGAGGCCATAGAGGCACTGGAAAAAGCCTTGGCCGGCGGGAAGAGGGACACCCCTGTTTACTTTTACCTCGGCCTGGCCTGGTTGGGCAGAGGAAATCCGGAAAAAGCGCTCGCTTTCCTTCTGGAGGCCCTGTCGTCAACACCGTCGGCCGAGGACCTTTTTCACGTGCTTTTCTATGTGGCCCATGCGCTGAAAGAACTTGGGAGGTACGAGGACGCCCTCGAATATCTCAAGAGGGCTGAATCCATGGGGCAGGCCCGAAAGGAAGTTATGAACCTTTCCGGTTTTTGTCTTTTCAAGTTGGCGAGATACGACGAGGCCATCGAGTGTTTTCGCACCTGCCTGGAAGTGGATCCGAGGTCCGCGATTGACTGGGCCAATATTGGAAGCTGCCTGCGGGACAAAGGAGATCGGCAAGGCGCGATTGCGATGTACCGGAAGGCCCTCTCCCTGGATCCAGGGATCGAGTTCGCGCGGGAGAGCCTGGCCAGGCTGGCGGACGAAGGCGGAGCCGCGTAGGTTTTCTAGAACCTTTCTTCAAGGCATCAAGGAGGCTCTGGATCGGAAGCGGCGGTCTTCACGTGTTTGGCAATATCCCTGAGCATTTCTTCGGAAAGCCTCTGGACGCCTGCGCTTATGGACTCCACCACCGACAGGGCCCTGTCGTCCTTGCAGGGCGTCCTCACAGTGTAGCGCTTCTGGAAGATTCTTCCCGGATCGACGGCCTCTGCGCCTCCGGCCGGCCATGGGTAGAGAAGCACATGAAGGGTGACCTCGGTTTCCCACCGACCGTCGCGTTTTGCTGCTTTGATGGATTCAAGCGTTCCGGTCATTTCCCAGTCAGGTTCGAGAATGCCTCTGGTTCTGAGAACGGCCGGAAAGATCCCGCTTTCGGAAAGGTCTCTGGCCAGGACGGCTGTCACGAGGGACGCGGGGTTGGCGATCCAGCGATCGTAATAGGACGGACGGAGGGAATGGCGAGAATCTTCGTACAGGATCCGGTCTGTGGCAAAGGGGTCGATCACGGCCAAAGGCTTGATGCGCAGCACGCCAGACAGGGGCTCCTCGACCAGACGGGCAGGGCAGGGGGAATCGATGCTGTAATACTCGATGGGTTTGGAGGGATGCCGAAGCGAGTCGAGGTCCAGACAGCCCCAGAGAAAAAAGCTCCAACAAAGTGTGAGGACCGCACCGAGGGTTCGGGCGCGTTTGAAGAAACCGGCAAGGCGTTTCGGATCCATTTCATTCCTCTTGGGTCGATTGGGGCGGCTGGGCGAAAAGAAGCTGGGACGGATTGTCCCGTAGAGACAGGATCAGGTTGTTCAGGGCCTCGGTCGTCCGTCGGAGGTTTTCCACGAGCGAGGAAAGGCTGTCCTCCTCCTCAAGGGCGAGAAGGCGGATGTCACGGGCCGTGCCGGCCCCTTCTTCCATGAACTGGTCGAACTTGGCCGAGGACCGCCTCACCTGCTCGGCCAGGTCGAGATTGGCCAGTTCGGCGTTGAGGCGAGAGGAGATTTCGCTGAGTGCCTTGAGGGTGTCAGCCGCATGAGCGAGTGAATCCTCCACGCCGGGTTTGTCGAGCATCCCCTGGATCTGGGCAGAGACATCCCGAAGGGAATTCGTGGCCTTCTCGATGTTTTTTAAAGTCTGTTCCCATTCTTTCCTGCCGATCAGGTTGTTCAGGGTATCCAGGGAGGCGTTGAGGCGGTCTGAGATCCCTTTGACGTCAAGCTGTTGGATTTGGGCGAAAACGCGCTCGAAGGCGCTGAGGATCTCCTGGACGTCCGAGGGGTTCGAGGGGATTACGGTCGCGGACGGCCGAAAGTCGATCGCGGGCGTTACGTCGGGCTTGTCGATGTCTTTCCTGCGGTCGATCTCGAGGTACTTCATGCCTGTGATTCCCGCCATGCGCATGCGGATTCTCATGTCGGGCTCGATCTTGACACCCGCATCGATCTTGAGGACGACTTCGACCAGTTTGCCGTCCGGGGCGATCCGGATTTTGTGAACCCTGCCAATGGGGACGCCCCTGTATCGGACGAGGGAGTCCGGCTCGAGCCCCTGAACAGACTCCTCGAAGTAGGTCACGTAGGTTTTCGTATCCTGAAAGAATCGGACGGCGCCCAGCGCCAGCAGGGCAGACACCGCGATGGCTGCGCCCAGGGTTACGAACAATCCGATCTTGAACTTGCTGGCTTCCGTGGCCATCTATTGCCTCCTCAGGGTGGGTTTTCTGTGAAAGAAAGCCCTTACCCTTGGATCCGGGTGGTGATCCTTGAGGAATTTGGGATCCCCCTCTGCGATGATGCCGCGGCTGGACCGGTCGAGCATGATGGCCCTTCTCCCGATGGTCTGAATGCTTGCGAGTTCGTGGGTCACGACGATCAGAGTCGTTCCAAAGGCTCCATTCAACTGCAGCAGGAGGGCGTCCAGGTCAGCCGAGGTGACAGGATCAAGCCCGGCGCTCGGCTCGTCGACAAAAAGAATTTCCGGGTCCAGGGCCATGGCCCTGGCCAGGGCGGCTCTCTTTCGCATGCCGCCGCTGAGTTCCGCAGGGTAGCGGTTCTCGTATCCGGCAAGCTCAACCATCTGGAGCTTGATGCGAACGACAAGGTCGATTTCTTCACGGCTGAGGGAGGAATACTCGTGAAGGGGGAGGGCGATGTTCTCGGCCAGGGTCATGGAGCTGAACAAGGCTCCTGATTGAAAGAGCACGCCCACGCGCTTCAGGATCTGTTCCCTGACTCTGTCATCGGCCTCGTTCAAGTCCGTGCCCCACAAAAGCACCCGTCCAGCCACGGGCTTGTAAAGGCCGATCATATGCTTGAGGAGGGTGCTTTTCCCGCATCCGCTCCCTCCGAGAATGACTAGAATCTCGCCAGGATAGACGCAGAAGTGAATGTTCTCAAGGATGTTTTGGCCATTGTAGCCTGCCGTGAGGCCTTGGACCTGGATCAAAGGGGACTGGGTTGAGTCGCGACTTTGCGTGTTCACTGCGGACGATCCTACACGTACTGAAAAATCACCGTAAAAATCGCGTCTGCCACAATGATGAGAAAGATTCCAGCAACCACGGCAGAAGTCGCCGCCTTGCCGACGCTTTCCGCTCCTCCTTTGGTTTGGAGGCCTCTGAGACAGCCCACGCCGGCCACGATCAGCGCAAAGGCCAAGGACTTGATGACCCCTGAGAATACGTCAAAAAGGTCCAAGGCCTTTTGAGTCTCCAGAAGGTATCCCTGGACGGTGAGATCAAGGCCCAGGACGCCCACGGTAAGGCCTCCGAGTATGCCCAGAACGTCTGCGTACAGGGTCAACAGGGGCATGGCCAGGAAAAGGGCAACGGTCTTGGGCAGGACGAGAAATCGAACCGGATCGATGCCGAGGGTTTTTAAGGCGTCGATCTCCTCATTGACTTGCATGGTGCCGAGCTCGGCGGCAAAAGCGGATCCAGACCGGCCCGCCAGAAGAACCGCGGTCACGAGGGGGCCGAATTCCCGCACCTGTGCAAGCCCCACGAGGTCGGCAACAAAGATATTGGCGCCGAACTGGCGCAATTGGATCGAGGCCTGGAAAGCAAGGACAAGGCCCACGAGAAAGTGAATCAGCGTAATGATCGGAAGGGCGTCTACACCGCCTTGCTCGAGGCAGACGAGCATATGGCGAACTCTGAAGGAGCGAGGATGAAGGAACGCCCGAAGAGCGGCAAGAAACAGAGCGCCGACAAAGGAGAAAAAGAATCTCAGGTTTTCGAGGAACGCAAGGGCCGCTTCGCCCACTGCGACCAAAGGGCCAAGAGCCTGGGCCGTTGCAGCAGTTTGCGCCTGCAAGACCAGGGAGTCCAGATCGACCCAAGACAAGAAGTCCTTGACAGAATCATGCGCCCCTGTCAGGTCGAAACGAACTTCTCTCAGGTGAGCTGTCTTTCTGAGAAGGGCGATGAGGACCGCTCCAGAGGTGTCAATGCGGTCGGCCCTGGAAAGGTCCACCACAAGGGAGCGAATCCGGGAGTGAGCCGCCGCCTCCAGCAAACGCTCGCGGATGGAAGAACCGAGCGGGCCGCTAATCGAAACCCAACCCGAGAGATGCACGACGAGGGTGCCCTGATGAGGGATTTGTTCGAGCTCGTATCCGAACGAACTTGGAGCGTGCTCCTGGACGGTGCTCATGTGAAAGAGACCATTGAATGAATCCGTCGAAAACTCAGTCGAGCCATTGATCTGTGAAGGGCCCCTGCTAATTTGCCAAGTCTATCAGAAGCGTTCCAAGGGTGCGAACGTGTCCTTTTAGATCTTGCCGCAGTTGCTCGGAGTCACTCGGGTCGCGACAGGCGATTTGCAGAAAACTCGCTTGGTCGAGCCATTGTAACAAACTCAAGAAAAGTAGAGCTGCATTTCATTTTGTTTGGTAGGCTCTTGCAGGTATATTTCTAGAAGTTGGATGAATCTTTTGCATGGACTTTTTGGCCTGAACCGATTGTCTGATAAGATATATTATGTAAACTAAGGTCGAGCCGCACGCGGACAAAGCCACGACTGCCGCTGCCGCCCCTCTTCCGGCCCAAGCCGGGCCAGAAGGTCTCTAGGAGAGCCCAGGCCAGGTGTCATGCCGGTTGGGTTCGCAGGCCTCGTGGGTGGGGCTTAGGTTGGAGGTTTGTCCTTGAGCCGGTCGAGTATATCCAGGATCTGGTCGAGCCGGGTTTTGGGTTGGGCGGTCTTGAGAAAAGATTGGAGTTCGTCGGGCTGAAGGTGAGTCTCGAGCAAGGCTTGGATGTCGATCGTCTGCCACCAGCAGTCCATGATGCGGAAGCACGGCGTGTCCTGGGCTGGCTTGAGGCAGTATTTGAGCGGAACCTCGCCGCCGAGCCTCGGACAGTGGATGTGGATAAGGTTGGGGTCCAGGGTTCCTGGGCCCGGCGGGTTGGGGTTTTGTCGGGGCTGGCCTTTGCCAGGTGGAATGCCCATGGGATGGTTTTCTCAGCGGTTGGGGGAGGCGCGGCGCCTCCCCTTCCCTACCTGCTTTTCAGTATGGCTGGCTTCGGGAAATTCGCGAAGACTTCTTCTGCCTTTTTGAGGACCTCGTCGGGGAGATCGTAGTCCACGAGCTCCTTGGAGAAGTAGCGGTCGTAGGAGCCGAGGTCGATCAGGCCGTGTCCGCTCCAATTGACCAGGATGACTTTCTCCTTGCCTTCCTCCTTGGCGCGCTTTGCCTCGTCGACGACGCAGGCCAAGGCCTGGTTGGTTTCGGGTGCTGGGATGAAACCCTCGGTTCTTGCCCAGAGCAGGCCCGCCTCGAAGCTCTCGACCTGGTAGTAGGCCCTGGGCTCGATAAGGCCTTCCACGATGAGCTGGCTCACGGTGGGGGCCATGCCGTGGTAGCGGAGACCTCCTGCGTGAATGGGGGGCGGCACAAAGGCGTGGCCCAGGCTGTGCATGGGGATAAGGGGCGTGTAGCGGGCCGTGTCGCCGTGATCGTACACGAAGGGGCCTCTGGTCATGGTGGGACATGCCCTGGGCTCGACCGGGTGGATGGCGATCTGCTTGCCGTGAATCTTGTCGCACACAAAGGGAAAACTCAGGCCGGCAAAATTACTCCCGCCTCCTGCGCAGCCGATGACAACGTCCGGGTACTCGCCGATCTTTTCCAGTTGTTTTTTTGCCTCGAGTCCGATCACGGTTTGGTGGAGAAGCACGTGGTTGAGCACGCTTCCCAGGGAGTATCGGGTATCCGGACTGTGTACGGCGTCCTCGATGGCCTCGCTGATGGCGATCCCAAGGGAGCCAGGGGAATCCGGATCCTGAGCGAGGATCTTGCGGCCCGATTCCGTGGTCGGGCTCGGGCTTGGCACGCATTGGGCTCCCCAGGCCTCCATGAGGGACCGACGGTAGGGCTTCTGGTCGTAACTGATGCGGACCATGTAGACCTTGCACTGAAGACCGAAGAGAGAGCACGCGAAGGCCAGGGCGCTTCCCCACTGCCCTGCGCCGGTCTCGGTCGCGATCCTTTTGATGCCGAACACTTTGTTGTAATAGGCCTGGGGCACGGCGGTGTTCGGCTTGTGGCTGCCCGGAGGGCTCACGCCTTCGTGTTTGTAATAGATCCGCGCAGGGGTGCCCAAAGCCTTTTCGAAGGCTTCTGCGCGTACGAGGGGCGTGGGGCGCCAAATCTTGTACTTCTCGAGGACCTCCTCCGGAATGTCGATCCAGCGCTGCGTGCTGGCTTCCTGCTCGATCAGGTTCATCGGGAACACGGGCGCGAGGTCCTGGGGCTGGAGTGGCGTGCCGTCCGGCCTCAAAGGCGGATTCATGCGGATGTCTGCCAGGATGTTGTACCACTGGCGGGGGATCTCGTGTTCCTCGAGCAGCACTTTCTTGGGCTTCATCCTTTCCCCTCCCAAAGGCGTTTCGGGCATGTCCTTGGCTGGCTCAGTAATGAGTGGACGGGGCACCTCAAAGATCTGTGAACCGTAACAGACAAGCGAAGTCAAGTCAACCGAAGGAGAGGCCGCTGCCCGGGGTCCGCCATGCGGTCAGGCCATGCCCTGGGAGGGACGCGCTCCGTCGCGTCCGAATTGCGGGAATCCTCTGTTGCGGCCGCGACAGAAGATGGCGGTCGGCTAGGGCAAGGTTGATCCCTGCCCATGTTCCCTTTACGATGATCCGTCCCGGTCCGCTGGAACAGGGCTCACGCTCCAAGGAGGGCGATCGCATGGACAGGAAGCGCAGAAGATTCGTCGACCTGAGCATCGCCATCGAAGCCGGCCTGCCTTCGGATCCTCCCGTGATGGTTCCCAAGATCCGGTACATGGGACACGAGGAGGGTGCGGAGTCCATGCAGGCATTCTTTCCAGGTTTGCGGAAGGAAGATCTTCCAGGCGGCCTCGGATGGGCCGTGGAGTTTGTCGAGCTGAGCACCCATTCGGGCACCCATCTGGACGCTCCCTGGCATTATCACCCGACCATGGATGGAGGAGTCAGGGCCTGGACAATCGATGAGATCCCCTTGGAATGGTGCATGGGCGACGGCGTGGTTCTCGACTTTCGGCATCTGCCGGACGGGTACCGCGTCGGACCTGAAGAAGTCGAGAAGGCTCTCGGCGCAATTCCGCACGAGCTCCATCCGCTGGACATCGTGCTCGCCATGACCGGGGCCGACCGGTACTGGGGCACGCCGGAATATCTGGTCAAAGGGTGCGGCATGAGCCGGGAGGCGACGCTGTGGCTTCTCGAACGGGGCGTTCGGGTCGTTGGAACAGACGCCTGGAGCTGGGACAGGCCCCTTCCCATCATCGCAGAGGAATTCCGGCGGACCGGCCGAACGTCTCTCATCTGGGAGGCCCACTTCGCCGGAATTGAGAGAGGCTATTGCCACATCGAGAAGCTCACTGGCCTGGACAGGCTGCCGCCCAAGGGGTTCACGTTTTTCTGTTTTCCCGTGAAGATCCGGGGCGCGAGCGCCGGCTGGATCCGCGCCGTGGCCATGATCGAGGACGCGTCGTGATCGGGCGGAGACGGCGTCGTTCTCGCAGCGAGCATTATCGGAACGCGTACACGTGGGTGTCGTAGGAGCCGAAGATAAGCATACCGGCCACGGCGACCGGCGAGGATTTGATCGGGTGGGTCGTCTGATATTCCCACACCTTCTGGCCGTCGGAAAGCCGGAAGGCCGCGATGATCCCCCTCTCGCCTGCCGCGTAGACCGCGTCGTTGTAAATCCAAGGTGAGGCGATCATCGGGCCTAGGCCGGTCTGCTTCCATCTAAGGGCGCCGCTCTTCTTGTCCAAGCAATAAAGATTCTGGTCTGTCGAAGCTGCCACCACGCAGTCCGGCCCTAAGGCGGGCGAGGCGTCTACCCACTTGGCGGCTTCGAAGACCCAGAGTTGCTTTCCGGTCGAGGTGTCGAGGCAGTAGACCTTCCCGTCCGTGGCACCGAAAAACACCCTGCCCTCCTCGACAGCCGGGGAAGACCCGATCTTTTTCTCGGGCGTTACGGAGGCCCGCCAGATCTCGCTTCCCTTTGCGGCGTCCAGGCAAAAGAAATTGCCATCCCAGGAGCCGAAGTAGAGCCTTCCGGCCACAAGCGCTGGAGACGAGGTGATCCGGCTTCCCGCCTTGAACGACCAGACTTCGGCTCCCTTGGTGAGATCCAAGGCGTGCAGCAGGCCGTTCCAGTCGCCGAAATACACCCGCTGGGAGTCGCAGACTGCAGAACTGTTGATGATGGCCTTGGCCTCAAAGCTCCACAGGGGCCTGCCGGTTTTGCGGTCCAGGCAGTAAAAGAGACCGTCTTCGGAGCCCACCAGGACTTTCGTCCTCGTCACGAGCGGGGAGGCCAGGATGGCCCCCTCGGTCGCGGAGGTCCAGAGTTTCTTGCCGGTCCTGAGGTCCAGAGCGTAGACCGACTTGCCAAGGGAGTCCCCAACAAACACCATCCCCCGCGCCGCATCCACAACAGGCGAGCTAAAAACCCAGCCCTTGAGTCGCTCCTTCCACGCAAGCTCTCCTTGAATGGCCGGCCCTTTGGCAAAGGCTCTATGCCCGGGGTCTCCCCTGAACATCGCGACAGGCGACTCTGCTTTGGTGCATGCCCCTGCAAAGAGCAGAAAACCGAGCAGAAAGGCTGAACCTGGGCGAAGGACCCGCATGCTATTCTCTCCCCTTCCCTTTTTCGTTGGTCTTTGGATGCGGAGCGTCGAGCAGAGATTTTACTTCTGCAGCCTTGGGACACTGAGGGCATAGGTCGAGATATTTCCTGAAATGGGTCTGGGCCTTTTCCGTCTCGCCGGCTTTCCAAAGGGACAGTCCTAGGTTCAGAAGCACCTTGGGATCGTACGGAGCACTGTGGGGAGAAACCTCGAAGGTCTTCTCGAGCAGTTCAGCCGCCTCGTTGAATTTGCCCTCGTTGAAACGGATGGAGGCGAGGTTCACGTACGCCTCGACCAGCTCGGGCTTGAGACGGATGGCGGCCTGGTAACAGCGCTCGGCATGGGCCGGATCCCCCATGGCGAGCAGAACGTTGCCGAGGTAATAGGCGGCGTGGGAATCACCTGGATCTTCAAGAAGCAGGGATTCGAAGATCTTCCTTGCCCGTTCGAGGTCCCGGGCCGACAGCCACGCGAGCCCTTCCCTTTCGCGGATGCTTCTCTTGTATTCGATCTGGCAGGCCCGGCCGTAGGCTCGGGCCGCCTCCCTGAACTTTTCGAGCTTTGTGTAGGCGTCGCCCAGGCGCTTCCAGGCGTCCTGTCTTTCTGGGTCCGCTTTGAGAGAGTTTTCGAAGTAAGAAGCGGCCTTCGAGAAATCTCGGTCTAGAAAAGAGAGAATCCCCATCCGGTAGAGAGCTTCAGGGTTTTCGGGTTCCTGCTTGAGGACTTGTTCATAAATCTCACGGGCGGAGGCGTACTTTGCGGCCTGGATCAGAGAAAGGCCTTTTTCGAGAAGCGTTGAAACCGACTCTTCTGCGGCTTCCGACTCTGGGAAAGCCGGAAGAAGACGCGAAAAAAGGAAAAGAAATGCAAAGAGACGAATGAAGGATGCGCGTGACGTTCTGCACATGGTCCTGTCGGCCCGGAGACCTGGTTTCTCTTGAAAGAATGGCCCTGTGCCCGAAGCCGAACACAGGGCCATATGTCGGTTTGCGTTTACAAATGGAAGGATCGGAACGAGGGTCAGACTCGACCCTCGCTCCGGGATCAGGTTAATCGATATCGTAGCCTGCGGTAGCGGTGTCGAGCACGACCGTGTCGAAGTCCGGGTTCACGGCGTTGCCGGCGATGTCCGTACAGGTCACCGTGAAGGAATCGAGAGATGCCACGGGGCCGGTGTCTACTGCCAGGGTGAAGACCAGGATGTTGGCGGCTGGAGCGCCCTGGTTGGCCGGATCTGTGAACCTGCCGGTGGGGGCCGCTGTCAAGGCGATGCCGAGAGCGTCCATGTCGTCAGAATCCAGGGCGCCGCTTGCGTCCACGTCCCACACCACGGGCTCGCTGAAGACCAGGATCAGAGCGTAGGCGTCCGAGGCGTCGCCGACGGCCAGAATGCCGTCATCATCCACAGCGGCTGCCGTGTTGATGGCACCAGCTGCGGTGGCAGCGGCAAGGATCCTGGGCGCGATTTCGTCAACGAGCTGGAAGTTGAACGGCACGTCGTCGACGTCGTCACTGTTGAGGTCAACGACCGGCTGGACATTGAGCCTGAGATCGCGCACACCGGTTGTGCCAGGCGTGGTCCCCTTGATGTTGATCAGGTTGTTCGCTGCGATGTCCAGTGCCGGTCCCAAAGCACCGTCACCGAAGCCCGGCCTGACGTTGGCGAACGCTCCGTCAGTGGCCGCCGTAATGGTCACCGTCACGCCGTCGTCGCCCAGAACCGCGTCAGAGCCGGCCAGCGTGACGCCAGCGTAGTTGGCGAGTGTCTCGGCAGAGGCCGTGGTGACAGGCTCGCTCATGGTGAGCACGATCTGGTCCGGATCCGTGCCGTTGTCCTGAACCACACCGGACACGATGAACGGCGGGATGAGGTCGTAGAGGTGAGCCACAGAATCGGCTGCTTCAGAAGCGTTGCCCGCCTCGTCGAGCACCCCGGCCAGGATGATGTGGTCGTTCTGCTGCACCTGGGCGATGCCGTTCAGGGTGCAGGTGATCTTGGGTGTGCCAGGCGTGACCTCGGCCTGACTGACCTGGCAAGTGCCCAGGGTCTCGCCGCCGCCGCCCAAGTTGACGAGTTCACCTGTCACGGTCTGGCCGGCCTGGAGATCTTCACTCATGTTGATTGCTACGTCTCCGGGGAGCGCAGCGAAAACAGCATAGTCGTCAGAGTTGTATTCGGCCCCGAGATTGGCTACGGCCAGAGCGGTCACGTTGATAGGATAGATGGCCCAGTTCGTCGGTACAGAAGTGTCAAAGCCCAAACCGCGGTCCGCGACAGTGGGAGGCACATTGTCGAGCACGGCTACGACGTTTGTATAATCTCCTTCGAGGTCGTCGGAGTTGACCGCGGTGACCGCCATGTTGACCGAGAAGCCGTCATCGAAGAAGAAGGTCGTGGCCGTGCCGTTCTCGTCGCCAACCCTCGGCAGATCCGGGTCAGAAGCAGGGTTGGAAGCGTTGTAGGCCGCGATGGCTGTGTCCACCTCGGTCAGAGTCACGTCGATCGTGGTGGGAGGATTGCCGTCGAGCCGGGTGGGAGTCGCCTTCACAAAAACCGGGAAGCCGCTTGCAAAGCCGCCGGTGGCGAGCTCAGCGTAGACCTTGTAATAACGGACCACGCCTTCCGTTCCGTCTGCAGCAACGGCAGCATCCCAGCTCAGCGATACAACGTTCGCCTCGCCGTCCGCGTCTCCGAGAACGCCGACTCCGGCGTTTCCTGCGCTGTCGAAGAGGTTCAGGTTGTTTGCCTGGCCGGCTTTGCCGGATTTGCCGCCGATCGGCTGATTCTCGTCGGCAACAGCAGCGACCTGCGCCAGGTTGCTTGCCTGCATGAGCGTGGGATCACCCTGGGTGGAGAGAGCAACCTTGGTGGCCCCCAGGCTGGTGCCCAGGCTCTTGAAAGCGTCGGGGTCTCCCGCAGGGTCGGTCCCGGCGTAAGCGTTGTTGCTGAGGTCCCGGAAATACCTGAGTTCGATCGAGATCGTGGCGCCCTCCGGAAGAGGTCGTTCGAGGGCCACGGTCACGGTCATCGAGTCCTCACTCCACGAAAGGCTCGTCGGAATCGGGGCGCCGCCCACCAGGCTCACGATGACCTGGGGGATGTCGGTCCTCATGGCCTCGTTGAAGGTGAACGTGAAAGGCTCGCCCAGTTTGGCGAGAGAGATCCTCACCGGGGGCACGTTCGTGGCCACGACAAACGGGGCGACCGTGTCCGAAGGCGGCGTAACGGGAGTCATATAGAAAACACCTGCCTGGTATTCATGGCCGCCGTAGCCCACGCTGACCGTGGAGCCGGAAGTCGTGCTGAATCCCTCGGCACTGATCGTAAGCACATAGCTCACAGGAGCCGCGTCCGTTCCCTCGGGAACCGCGGTCAGCTCGAAGAGCCCCGTCGAATCTGTCACGTCCACGTTGTTGGTAATAGACCACTCGCTCGTTGAAGACCACCAGATCGAGTATGCGTCCGGAGCGGCGTCGCGGGTGATCGTGACCAGGGCGCCCTCGATGCCCGCGGCATTGTCATAGCGGACGACGTTGCCTTTCACCACGGCATTCGGCCTGCGCATGACGGCCGTCACAGCCGAAACCTGCAAATCGCCGACGACCTGAAGTTCGCCGCCGATGACCTCAATCTGCTCGGTGGACTCCAGGACAGCGTAATTCAAGAGAGCAGCCGTGAAGGCTGTCTCGAATCCCTCTTTTTGGACCACGATAAGATAGGGCGATCCGGAATCCGAAACGTTGAGCTGCCCCGCCACTGGGACCTTCTGCAGAAGGTACTGGCCGGCGGAATCCGTCGTAACCGTGGCAGTCCCGCCCGGATACGTGCAGGAAACCGTGGCACCCGCGACGGGCTGGTTGTTCACGTCTACCACCTGCCCAGCAATCGAACCCTTCAGGGTGAGGGCCGGATTGCTGCTGTCCGAATAGTTCTTGGTCTCCTCGTCGTTACAGCCGAAGATGAATCCGCCCATCGCAACGATCGCGACCATTGCGAAAAGCAGATTCCAACTCCTCGATCTCTTCATCTTGCTTCCTCCTCCTTCGGGTTTCTCTGGAAACGATCTGTTGCGTGTCAGGCTCGCTCTCGCATGCTGTACGACTGCACGCCTTTTCCTGAAAGCCACACATCCCTCTTTTTCTCTCCTTGCCGGCTCACCTCCTTTCTCGCTGCTAGGATTGTTATCGAAAAAATGTTGCGTGTCACCTTCTGCCGTTGTCCACTCAAGGCGCCCTTCTTTTGAGGGAGCCCCTCCAACCAATCATCAAGAATCACCTGAAGAATTTTCTGCTTTCATATTGAATTTTCGGACCAAAGTCAAGAAGAAAGATAAAAATTTTTTGGCCCTGGAAATCCTAAAACCCGGATGGCAAGGGTAAAAACAAGATCCGAAACCCCGCCTGCAATAGAGGACTTAACTTTTTCACGCTTTCACAAAGCAGATGCAGGAGCCTATCGGCCGGATTCGATCGGCACTTTAAGCTTTTTTTCAAAGATCGACCCTGGGTGTAAAGTCCATCCCAGGTTTAAGGGCTCGAACGAAAGCCTCCAGGAGCCGCACGGCGTTCTCGACGTCGTCCAGGGAAATCATCTCCACGGGCGTATGCATGTACCGGTTCGGAATGCTCACGAGGGCCGCGGCAACGCCGGACCGGGTGATCTGGATGACATTGGCGTCGGTTCCGGTCGCACGGGGCTCGGCGGTCATCTGGAAAGGGATCTTTTTCTTCTTCGCCGTCTCGACGAGCAGGCGGCCCACGACCGGATTGATATTGGCACCTTTGTGCAGGATCGGACCTCCTCCAAGGCGCACGTCGCCCACGATTTCCTTTTCCACCCCCGGGTGGTCGGAAGCGAACCCCACGTCCACGGCCACGCCCACGTGCGGGTCGATCCCGAAAGCGCTGGTCTTGGCACCCCGGAGGCCGATCTCTTCCTGGGTGGTCGAAACCGCAGCCACTTCCACGGCCAGGCCCTTGACGCGGCTGAGGCGGCAAAGAGTCTCAGTCACCACGAAGGCCCCTATTTTATCGTCAAAGGCCCGGCTTACGGCCAGGCCGTTCTCCATGAGGCTGAAGCCCTCTGCCACGGTCACGATGTCGCCGATCGCCACCTTTTTTTCGGCGTCCTTCTTGTCCTTGGCTCCGATGTCCACCCAAAGCTCGTGGGCCTTGGGCACCTTCTTGCGGTCTTCGTCGGTCATGAGGTGGATGGGCTTTTTCCCGATCACGCCCAGGACCTTCTTCCTTTCCGTGTGCACGTACACCCTGCGGCCCGGCATCAGGGGGATGTCCACGCCTCCGATCGGAACGATATGGAGGAACCCCTTGTCCGTTATGTGCTGCACGAGGAAGCCGATTTCATCGCAGTGGCCCGCGAGCATGACCCTTAGGGGCGCGCCCCGGTTGAGCCGGCCGATCACGTTGCCGTGGACGTCGGTCTCCACGTCGTCGGTGAAGGCGAGCATCCGCCTGCGCACAAGCTCCTGGATTTGGGCCTCAAAGCCCGAGGGGCTCGGCGTGTCCATGAGTTCCTTAAGGAATTTTTCCGCGTCCTTGTCCATGGGGCGCTCCGTAGAGGAGGTTGAAGGGGAAAAGCTTATCGACGAAAAATTCTTCCCGATGTCCTCCTTGGGACCTCTCGTTCTCACCTGCCTTTGAAGTTCGGCTTTCGTTTTTCCATGAAGGCCTGGAAGGCCTCCATGAGATCCTCGGAAGGCAAGAGGGCCGCGTTCTTCTGGGCCACATACTCGAGGCCGGCCCGGATGCCGTGGTCCCGGCTGAAGTTCAGGGTCTCCTTGACGCCCTGGACTGTGATCGGAGAAAGAGAAGCGATCTCGCCTGCAAGTTTTGTCGCCTCCTCAAGCAATTTTTCCCGGTCAGGAAGAACCCGGGTCACGAAACCGATCCGCTCGGCAAAAGCCGCGTCGAAGTCCCTTCCGGTCAGTGCGAGTTCCCGGGCCCAGCCCTGGCCCACAATGGAGGCGATCCGCTGGAGCGTGCCTAGGTCTGCGACCATGGCCATGCGGGTCTCGCGGATGCTGAAGATCGCGTCCTGCGAAGCCAGGCGGATATCGCAGACACAGGCGAGGTCCACGCCGCCTCCGATGCAGTGGCCGTGGATGGCGGCCAAAAAGGGCTTTCGGCACCTCTCGACCGCGGTGAAGGAATCCTGAAGGCCCATGACCATCTGCCGGAAGGCGTGCCGGCTTCTTGCGGACTGCTCATGCCAAAGGCCCGAAGCCTCCACGAGGTCCAGTCCGGCCGTGAAGGTTTTGCCTTCAGCCGACAGAACCACGACGCGGGCCGACTCGTCGCTGTCGATCCCTTCTGCCGCTTCCCGAAGTTCGCCGAAAAAGCCTATGGTCATGGTGTTCCGCTTTTCGGGCCGGCACAGAACGAGGTGGGCCACATGATCCCTGACTTCAAGCCGCAGGCATTTCCAATCCTTCATGCTGATTCCGCCTCTTCTGGAGAGTGAGGAGCGTGCCCAGAGGCCATGATCCGAAAGAGACGTCCACCATCATAGACCTAGGACCTCGAAAATCAAGACAGGATCAAATTATTTTCACTTCTTCCCAGGGGTTCGGAAATTCCCTATACTCACTTTTTCTGGCGTCCCCTGCGGCTGTGGCCTGGGGGCATGGTTGCCTGAGCCCGGGATTCGCTGCGTCAAAGAAAGACAAGTCCGGATGGTTCCCAATCGTTCACCGGCCCCAGTCGTTTTGTGGCGAAGGATCGGCCTTGTGGCTGACAGCCACAGCGATCTTGAGGCGCTCAGGACAGCCTGCCTCGCCCTTGGACAGAGGGGCGCTGAAAGGCTCGTGCACCTGGGGGACATCTGCGACTCCCTGCAGACCGGCGTGTTGGAAGCCTGCATCCGGTTTCTCCGGGAGAACGAGATTTTCTCGGTCAAGGGCAACAACGACTTTCTCGTCGAGAATCTGCTCCGGCACCAGCCCCCGGCCGAACGGGCCCGCAATGCCGGACTGGCGCTGTTTCTGCACGACCTCCCGGTCACGCTGGTCTGGGGCGATGTCTGCTTCGCCCATTCCCTGCCCTTCGATTCCCTTAGGGCCTTCTACGAGCCGATTGACGTCGGCTCTCCCGACCGAGCGCGCGAGGTGTTTCAGGCCACCTCCCACCGGATCCTCTTTTGTGGTCATTCCCACAGCCCGGTTGCCTTCCGCTGGAACCGCGGCCGCGTGAAGAGGGAAGCCGTGCCCGAGGACGAGCCGATCCGTCTCAATCCGGACGAGCGGTACATTTTCGTCGTCGGCTCTGTCGCGGAAGGGGAATGCGCTCTGTATGACCGCGGGGCCGGGCTGTTTCAAAGGGTCCGTCTCGCCCGGTGAAAAGTTCTTTGCGCGTCGATCACCCAGGAGGTCGGCCGAATACCTGTTTCTGCCGGAGCGCCTCGATTTCGGCCTCCCCGTAGCCTGCTTCCCGAAGGACTTCTTCGGTGTGCTCGCCGAGCGCAGGGCCGGTGCGGCGCATCTCAGGGGGAGTCCGGGAAAACTTGAAGGGCGAATTGATCTGTCTTTGAGTCGTTCCGTCCGGCTTGGGGACCTCTGTGACCATGTTGCGTGCCCGGGTTTGCGGGTGATCGACCATTTCGGACAAGGTCAACACAGGCTCCACGCAGGCGTCGAAGTTGCGAAACCTCTCCACCCACTCGGCCTGGGTCTTGGTGGCGAAGACCGCGGCGATCTCCTTTTTGACCTCTTTCATGGTTTCGTCGGCTTCCATTCCCCAGCCCCTCTTGGGAATGAGGTCTTCCCTGCCGATGCCCCTGCACATTTCCTCGTAGAATTGCGGCTCGAGGCTTCCCACGCTCATGTACCGTCCGTCGAGCGTCCTGTAGCAGTCGTAGTAGCTTCCGCCGTTGAGGAAGTCGCTTTCGTAATCCGGGTCCTTGCCGCCCACGAAATACCGCGTGGCCATGTATGTCGTCCAGGCGATCGAGCCGTCGGTCATGGAGACGTCGATGTACTGGCCCTCGCCGGTGCGGTCTCGGTGCAGGAGCGCAGCCAGGATCCCCACCACCGCATTGTAAGATCCAGCGCCCACGTCGGCCAAAAGAAAACCCTGGGGCACCGGTCCCTGGTCCTTCCTGCCCGAGTAGGAAAGGATTCCGGACATGGCCAGATAATTGAGATCGTGGCCGGCCCGATCTCGGTAGGGGCCGTCCTGGCCGTATCCGGTGATCGAACAGTAGATCAGCCGCTCGTTTTCTTTCTTGAGGGTCTCGTAGTCCAGGCCGAGGCGCTTCATCACGCCAGGCCGGAATTGTTCCAAAACCACGTCATAGGTGCGGACGAGTCTTTTGACGACGGCAACGGCTTCCGGGATCTTGAGGTCCAGGGCAATGGACCTCTTGTTTCGGTTGATCGCCATGTGGCCCGCAGACACGCCGTTGTCGAAAGGAGGCCCGAACCTCATGAGGTCGGGCCGGTTGGGCGCCTCGACGCGCAGAACGTCCGCACCCAGGTCCGCCAGCATCATGGTGGCGAACGGGCCGGGCATGAGGGTAGAGAAGTCCAGAATGCGGATACCTTGCAGGGGACCGGCCATGACACGCCTCCGTTACCGGTGAGAGATTGAAAAGGATCTTTCGCCGTGCGCCCGTAAAGGGCGTTTGCGAAACAGGGGATCTTTTCAGGGGGGGTGCCGACGAGCCTTTGTTAGCACGGCAGCGAAAATTCTTCAAGACGCTGCTCTTGGAAGGGCGCTTCGGGAGCGTGCGCGTTGTCAGACCCTTTTCCCCTGTGCTATAGAAGCGCTCCTAGGAGGAGCCTTGAGGATGGCGGCCATCGTTCGATACGGTGCCTATGTGCCCTGCCTTCGGCTTCCGCGCTCCGTAGTGGCGGGCGCCTGGGGAGGGGGACGCCAGGCCGGGCACAAAGCCGTTGCCAACCACGACGAAGACAGCCTTACCCTGGCCGTGGAAGCCGCCCGCGACTGCCTGCGCGGCGCGGACAGGTCGGCGGTGGACGGAGTCCTGTTTGCGACGACCACAAGCCCATACCTCGAGAAACAGGGCGCGGCTCTGCTGGCCACGGTTCTGGACCTGCCCTCCGGCATCCTCACCGCAGATTTGTGCAACTCCCTCCGGTCCGGCACCACGGCCCTGGAGCTCGCCGGATCGCTTGTGGATACCGGCAGAGCCCGGAACGTGCTCGTTGCCGTTGCGGACATGCGTCTGGCCCATCCGGGGTCGGCCCTCGAACCCTGGATGGGAGACGGAGCGGCGGCTTTTCTGGTGGGCCCTGAACCCGGAGTGGCCCGCTGGAACAGCTTCGCCTCGCTGGCCAACGAGATGCTCGACTGCTGGAGAACGGACCAAGACCGGTTCGTCCGGACATGGGAAGACCGGTGGGTCAAGAAGCACGGGCTGCTCGAAGTGACGGCTCGCGCGGTCCGCGATGCCCTGGACAAGGCCGGGGTGACCGGAGACGGCATCGCCTGGGCCGCCCTCTACGCGCCGGATGCAAGAAGCCTCCGGGAACTCGCCCGCTCCCTCGGGCTGGAGAAAGGGGCGAGAACCGCGGAAGACCTGCTGGACCGCTGCGGTTCGACCGGCGCGGCCCTGGCGCCCATGATGCTCGCCCGAATCTTGGAGGAAGCATCTCCGGGCGAGCGGATTCTTGTGGCTGGCTACGGGGACGGCGCGGACGTTCTCATCCTGGAGACCACGGAGGAGATCCGTCGAAGGATGCCGGGCCGCGGGGTCTCGGGCTGGCTGGCGAGAGGAAAGGAGCTTAACAATTATGAGCGCTTCCTCTGGCACCGAAAACTCGTCGAGGTCCAGCCCCCGCCGGCTCTGCTCGTTGGCTCTTCGGCCACCGTCCTCTGGAGGGATCGCAACTCGGTGCTGAAACTCCACGGCTCCCGCTGCCGCGCGTGCGGCGAGGCCGCCTTCCCGATCCAGCGGGTGTGCAACGGTTGCGGGGCAGCGGACGCTTTCGAAGAGATTGCCTTGTCGGAGAGCAAAGGACGGGTCTTTACCTTCACCCTAGACTATCTGGCCGCGCAGGTGGACCCGCCTCTCATTCAGACCGTTGTGGACCTGGAGCCCGGCTGCCGCATCTACACCTCGATGACCGACGCGGACCCGGGCGAGGTCAAGCCGGAGTTGGAGGTCGAAATGACCTTCCGGAGGACCCGCAAGGCCGAAGGGTTTTACAATTATTTCTGGAAGTGCAGGCCCTTGAACTGAGGGAGGCTCCCTTGTTTCCCTACCACGGAGAACTCCCATGGGAGAGCTGAGCCGCGGCGTGGCCATCGTGGGAATGGGGTGCACGCGCTTCGGCGAACTCTGGTCCAAGAGCGTGAGCGACCTCATCATCGAGGCGGCCCAGGAGGCTCTCGAGGACGCTGGGATGGACGTGGCCGACATCGAGGCGGTCTGGGCAGGAACCCTTCGCTCAGGCCTTTCCGGCACGGTCGTGGCCGACGCTCTCAAGCTGCGCAACATCCCGGTCACCCGGGTCGAAAACCACTGCGCTTCAGGCCATGAGGCTCTGCGGAACGCGGCCTTCGGCGTTGCCTCGGGTATGTACGACTGCGTCATGGCGATCGGGTACGAAAAACTCAAGGACAGCGGGTTTCCGGGCATGGGCGTGGGCCGCCCCCCCCATCCGACGTGGATGGAGTTCTGGACCGCGCCGACAGGGTTCGGGTTCATTGCGAGCCGTTATTTCGCCGCCTGCGGCCTGAGCGTGGACCAGGGCCGGGAAATCCTGGCTCGAATCGCCGTGAAGAACCACGACAACGGCACGCGGGCGCCCAAGGCGCATCTGCGGAACGCGGTGACCATGGAACAGGTTCTGCGCGCTCCGGTGATCGCCTGGCCTCTGGGCCTATTCGATTGCTGCGGCACCTCGGATGGCGCCTCTGCGGCCGTCCTGGTGCGGTCCGATCGGGCACAAGAGATTCGAAAAGACCCGGTGTACCTGGCGGGCATCGGCCTGTCCGTGGAGCCCGTGATGCCTTTCTTTCGCACTGGCTTCGACTACCTCGGGTTTGAGGCGAGCCGCGAGGCGGCAAGGCAGGCTTACAGGCAGGCCGGCATTCGGAACCCCAGGAAGGAAATCCAGGTCGCCGAGGTCCACGACTGCTTCACCATCACGGAGCTCGTTGATTACGAGGACCTCGGATTCAGCGAGCGGGGCCGTGGCTGGCGGGACGTGTTGGAAGGAACGTTCGCACAGGGGGGACTCCTGCCGGTCAATCCGGACGGCGGGCTCAAGTGCTTCGGCCATCCGGTCGGGGCTTCGGGTCTCCGGATGGTTTACGAACTGTATAAGCAGTTGCAGGGCAAGGCCGAAAGCCGCCAGGTCCCGGACGCCCGGGTCGGACTCGCCCATACCTTGGGCGGACCTCCTCAGGTCTCCTGCGTGGTGGTTGTGTCGAGCCGGCAAAACCCGTTCCGCTCTTGAGCGAGATCCATGGCTCCTTCAGGCAGAGGCGAATCAGCTAAAGGCGGGCCAAGTTCGGAGACCCCGGCCGGTGCCGTGTCTCCAGCCGCCGGTGCTCTGCGCCTTCTTTCCAAGAATCTCCGGTATCTGGATCTCATCCCGAGAGAGTCGGTCCTGGAGAAGATCGTGCATCTGGTCTTGGAGGGGTACGGCCCTTGGCGCACGGCCGCTCCTGTCTTTGGCCGGATCCTGGACGAGTTTCACCGATACCCCACCGAGGCGGTGCGGCTGGTCGTGTTCGGCGGAGGAACCGGCCTTTCGAGTATTCTCGGAGGCGAGGCGAACCTGGGCAGGTGGGGCCTCTCCCCTTTTGGCGGGCTCAAGCGGTACTTCCAGAATCTCACGGTTGTGGTCTGCGTCACGGACGACGGGGGCTCTTCGGGCCGGCTCCTGCGGGAGATCCCGTGCATTGCTCCGGGCGATCTTCGCCGAGCGATCCTCGCTTCGATCCTGCCCCGCAATCTCCTGTTGCGGTTCCCTTCCTTGTATCCGCAGCAACTCGAGGTCCTGGCCCGCTCGATCGGCAAGATTCTCGAATACCGATTCGGCCCTGGTTCTGACCGGTCTTTGCTTGAGGACCCGGCCAGGCTGCTGGAGGACGAGGAGAGGAACGTTTTGCCGGACGAACTCGCCCGCTACCTGTCCAGTCTCGGCAAGGCGGTCGGAAGGATCCCGGCCCTGCGAAACCTTTCCCTGGAGGGCCAATGCCTGGGGAACCTGCTGCTGGTCGCCTCCATTTACGGGCAGCCTGGCTTCGGGAAAGCCTGCCGGGAGGATCCGCTTCGCAGCCCGTCTCCTGCCCAGATCGTCAGAGGGATTCAGTCCTTTGCCGAGGCGCTCGGCTCGGGCAGGCGCACGATCTTCCCGGCCTCGACCGTCCAGGGGGAACTGCAAGTCCTGTATCAGCACGGCGTGCTGAGCTCCGGAGAGGACAAGGCGGCCAGAAGACACAGCTCGTTTCCGGTGAACCGGGTTTGGGTGCATTTCGTGGAAACCCCGAAACCCGACGAGTCTCTCCTGGACCGGATCGCCCAAGCGGATCTCATCCTGATCGCGCCGGGCAGCCTTTACACGAGCATCATCCCCATCTTTCAAGTGCCGGGCATTGCGGACGCGGTGCGCAAGAACCACAAAGCGCTGAAAATCCTCGGGGCGAACTTCTGGGTTCAGAGGGGGGAGACCGACATCTCCCTGCGTCGCAAGGGCAGAGAGTATTATGTTTCGGAGCTCATCGAAGCCTACCACAACAACATCCCGGGCGGCGCCGCGGGGCTCTTCGGCCCTGTGGTCGTGACCGACCTGCAGAGCGTGCCGGCCGACATCTTGCGCAATTACGCTTTGGAGGGAAAGACCCCTATCTATCTGGACAAGGACCGAGTCAAGCGAATGGGATTCCTTCCGGTGGAGGCGGCGGTTTTTTCCGAGGAGAGACTGAGGTCCCACAAGGTCATCCAGCACGACCCGGAGAAGTTCGCCCAGACGGTCAAGGCCCTCTATTTCTTGCGGGGCCTGGTTGCCAAGGAGACCAGACGGTGCAGGCTCGGACGCTCGAGGGCGATGCCGCTGCCGGGCTTTCCCCGCAAAGGGACCCTTTGCGCCTACTGGCGCGCCGTTCAGGAGCGGGTCGCATCCATGGACATCTCCGATCGGGCCCTTCGAGACATTTTTCTCGAAACCATCTGGAACAACCGGGAAATCCTCCTGGACCACCTCTTTTTTGCCGCGGGCATTCGCAAGATCGCAAAACCGAACTGGGAGAGGAGCACGGAGTGGGACAACATCCTAGGCTATTACGACCCCGAGGATGGTTACATCAAGGTCCGAGAGGACCTTCTTGACGCCGGCGAAAGACGCGTAACCGAAGACCTCCTGATCGCTCTGGGGGAGTCCCTGCTCGGAAATTACGCCGCCAGAAAATCGGTTCGGGAGCTGCGCTGGGAAGGGGGCCTCCTCGGAAAGATCTTCGAGGTCGAGCTCAGGCCTCCCGAACAGAGGAGGACCTTTTTGTCCGATTCTGAGCTCAGAGAATACCTGCGACTGGCCCAGCTTGAGCCGGGTCGAGGGGACCCGATGCGGTTTCGCATGCTCGTAAACGGTAACGACGCCTTCATGCCGCCGGGCCTTCTGTTCGGGCTCCTCTACGCCTGGTATCTCGACAACCGCTATGGAGGGGTCGTGGACTACGAAATGTCCCTGCTGCAATGGAAGATGACCGAGCTCATCCCGAAACCTTCCATGGAGAGAAGCCGTCTGCAGAGCCGGGTGGACTTTTTCCGAAGGGTGGTTTTCCGGCAGAAGGTCCCTACCGCAGCCGCCGGCAGGCCGGGCGTGGGCTGAGCCGGAAAAAGGAGAAGAAGGCCATGCCGGACGCCGGCTCCCATACCGGCACGCCTCCGGTTCCAAGGATCTTGCCGAGGTCCCAGCACAACCTGTCTCGTTCTCTCATCGATCCGGACGCCGTGAAGGTGATGTATCGCCTGGTCCGTCACGGATACAAGGCGTACCTCGTCGGGGGCAGCGTGCGGGATCTTCTTCTGGGCAGGATCCCCAAGGACTTTGATGTGGCCACCGATGCCCGTCCGGCCGAGATCCGGCGGCTTTTTCGAAACTGCCGCGTGATCGGGAGGCGCTTTCGGATCGTGCACGTCTTTTTTCGGGGCAACAAGATTATTGAGGTTTCGACCTTCCGCAGGAACCCCGAGGACGGGGGCCAGCAAGACGGAGAAACCGAAGATCTGGCCAGGAAAGGGGACAACGCCTTTGGGGAGCCCCACGAGGACGCCTTCCGAAGAGATTTCACCATTAACGGGCTTTTTTACGACATCAGTACGTTCTCCATTCTCGATTATGTCGGGGGGATCGACGACCTACGAATCGGGGTGATCCGCACGATCGGCGACCCGGACGAGCGCTTCCGCGAGGATCCGGTGCGGATGCTGCGGGCGGTTCGACACGCGGCAAGAACCGGTTTTTTTTTGGAGCCGTCCACCTACGAAGCGCTCCTTCGCCATGCTCCGCTGATCAAGACGGCGAACCCCTCCCGGCTGCAGGACGAGCTTCAGAAGGATCTGGCCGGCGGAGCCCTGAAGAGCGCCTTCAGATTGCACAAGGAGACCGGTCTCATGGGGGCGTACTTTCCGGAGCTTGCCTCTTACCTCGACCGGGCGCCGAAACCGCAATCCCTTTTTCGACCCTCCTGGGTCTGGGAAGCCCTTTCCAGGCTCGATGCAAGCGTCGAAGACCCTGGGCTGGCCCCTGTTCTTTGCACCATGTCCCTGATCTTTCCCTTGCTTGAGGCGGATCTGCTCGAGACCCATCCTTCCCTGTCGGCCTCCCTGGGCCACGGCCCAGAGGTTCACGAATCCTTGAGGAGGCTCGCCCAGCCCTTGGGGGTTCGCAGAAGGGACCAGGAAAGGCTGTCGAGAACCTGGACAAGCTTCGTGCGTCTCATGGCCTTCCTGGAGTCCGGCAAGCCAGTGCCCTTGCGTTTCGTCAAAAGGCCTCATTTTCAGGAAGTTCTTCAGTTCTTCAGGTTTTACCAGGCTGGGCTGGGCGTTCCGGAAGGCGAGATCGATCAAAAGGTCTCTGCGATCTTGAGCGCGGGTCGGCCCCCGGCTGCGAGACCCCCGGGAGCGCCCAGACGGAGGCGCAGGAGAAAGAAGCGTCCCGTGGATTCTAGAAAAGAGTTTGACCGATGAACTTCTTGCTTGACAATGGGTTGCGGTTGCAATAGGATTCAATAGGATTCAAGGAGAGTTTTTTACAGGCTATTGACCTCTCCCCCCGGGATTCCAAGGAGCGGGATCGGTGCTTGAACTGAGGAACTGCCGGCCTCGGACGGGTTCCATCCGATCTCGTGGCCGCAAGAAAGTGTTTCTGAGCATTTCAGCTGCGTTCGGGCTGATTCTTGTTTCATGCTTTTTCTACGAAGCCGCTCGGAACGCGCGGGATCTCATAAACGTTTTCGGAAGGGAGGGTCTGCTTCGGAACGATGGGGTCGTCGCAGACAACGACACCCGAAAGAAGGCCGAGATTCTTCGCACCCTGAACGAAGACATCGACCAGAGCGCGAAAGCCAGGGCCGGCAGGGAAAACCGGCTCTTCTCCCGGCTGGATCAGCTTTTCAAATCCCTTCAGGCCTACCTTCTGCCCGAAAGCGGCAGGTCGGACCCTTCCCTTCGTACGACTCCGAAACGAGCCGAATCCGGGAAAGAGGATGCCGGAGTCTCTTCGTTGCAGGCCGCGGTCGATAGTGCGGAGCCGCTGGGCCGGGAAAGGGGCGGGACAAGGCTCGATGCCGCCCTTGCGGCTGGATCGCAAGCCGGAGTTTCAGACTTGAATTTGAAGCACAAGGGTCCCAAGCCTTCCCTCCCATCCGAAGGCGTCAGTCCTTTGCTCGAAAAGCCGGTTTCGGCCAGCGCGGCCGGCGTCGTTCCGGCGTCCGAGGTGCCTCCGCTATGGCTTCGCAGGATCGAGCCCTTGGAGGCATGGCGGGCAAAAGGGATGATGTTTCGGCTTCACAAGGTCTTGGCCCTCGAAGGGGTGGTGGATGCAAGCCCCGTGGGCGAAACGGATCCGGACTTGCAGGACTTCGGAATCCGCTCGGTTCATGCCTTCGCCCTGCTCCAGCGGGAAGCCGGATTTGCGCCCCCCTCTCCGGCGGGTAGGATCGAGTCGGGCTATCCCAGGTCCTTCGGTATCGGACTGAACGTGCGCCTTTTGCCGGAGGTCCATTTCCTGTTCGATTACACCCATGAGTTTCTCAACGACTCCTTCATCGAGTACCGGGGAAGCTGGGAATCCAGCCTGGTGGCCGATTACTCCCGAATCCGGCCGGAAAAGAACAACTCGTTCCACAGCTTCTTCTTCGGCCTTGAGTACGTATACGATCAAGACCCCGGACAGGTGGTCCCGGTGCAGGCTGGCTTTTTCTATTCCACGAACATGGCGGACGACCCGCTGGATTCAAGAGTTTCTGTTGGGTTCAGCTTTGGCGGCGCGGTCTACCAGAAAGAGAGACGGTTTTCCATGGCCTACAGGCTGAGATTCTGGGATGATCCCTCGGCCGGAGTCCTGGAGAACCACAAGGACAGCTTGGAGCAGAACATCTCCAGTCAGTTCTTGTTTTCCCTTCACTTTTGACGGGTCGGCCTTCCGGCCACCGCCCCATGCTCCGCCACAGCCCCAGGGGAGCCCTAAGTCCACCGCTTTTCCCGTTTGCCGGGCGGCACAGGGGTCACCGGATCTGGTAGCGGGCCATCTTCTTGTGCAGGCCTTCCCGGCTGATCCGCAGATGTTCTGCCGTCCGGGTGCGGTTGCCGCCGTGGCTTTTCAGAGCCTCCCGGATGAAGTACGCCTCGACCTGCTGCATGCGCGCCCGAAGGGAATCCCGCCCATTGCCGTCGTAAGGGCGAAGGTTGCGAACCTCGCTGATCGGCGCCGAGAGCATCTCTGAGCTGATCAGCCGTTGTCCGTCGCACTGGATGAGCACTCTCTGAATTTCGTTTTCGAGCTCCCGCACGTTGCCCGGCCAGTGATAGCAGCAGAGCAGATCCAAGGCTTCCGGAGTGAAGCCCACGACGGTTTTCTGCTCTTGCTCCGCGCACCGCTCCAGGAAATACTGCGCCAGAAGCGGGATGTCTTCCTTGCGGTCCCGCAGAGGCGGAAGGGTCAGCCCGAACCCGTTCAGCCGGAAGAAGAGGTCTTCCCGAAACCGGCCCTGGCGTACGAGCTCTTGGAGGTTCTGGTTCGTGGCGGCCACGACGCGGACGTCGACCCGGATCGGTTCTTCTCCGCCCACACGGAAAAATTCCCTGCCCTCGATGACGCGAAGCAGGACCACCTGAGTCCGGGCCGACACGTCGCCGATTTCGTCCAGAAACAGCGTCCCTCCATGAGCAGCCTCGAAATAGCCAATCCGGCGCGCTTTGGCGTCCGTGAAGGCGCCCTTTTCGTGGCCGAAAAGTTCGCTTTGATGGATCCCCTCGTTGAGGGCCGCGCAGTTGACGCAGACGAGGTTTCCCCGGCATCGTCGGCTGAGCCGGTGAATGGCTCTTGCCACGAGTTCTTTTCCGGTGCCGCTCTCTCCCTGGATAAGGATATTGGCCTGGGAGGGAGCGCACTTCTGGATCAGCCTGAACAGGTCCTTCATCGCGGCCGAACTGCCGACCATGCCCTCGAACAGGGTCCCTCGCCTGCTCTCCGGAGCCAGATGAAAGAGTTCCCTCTCGGCCTTGTGCTGGCTGATCAAGCTCTGGACGCAGGAACGAACGTGGCCGAGATCCTCAAGAGGCAGAACCCAGTCTGCACCGCCGAGCAGAGCGTCGTACGTATGGCGGGATGAATCGCCGCTCGTCAGGATGAGAACGCGAGCCCAGCCGGACGCTTCTCTGCAGGCCGAGATCCACCGACCGATGTCCCTGCGTTGGAAAGGAGCGCCGTGGAGGTCCATGACAAAAAAGCAGGGGTGCAGTTGCCTGAGTTGGGACGGGTCGGACCCTGGGAATTCGAGAAACGTACAGGAGTCCTGACCCGGAATGGGTTCCCGTATCACTTCGTCCATTCGGTAGCGGCTGGCTCCGAGCCAGCAGATGCGGTATCCCTTGGGTCCCATGGGAATGCGTCCTCCCGGATCGATTGTCGATTCACGGGAACGAAGCCCTGCCGAGGGCCGCCAGACCGGCTGCGGCCAAGGCTAACGAGCAAGTCGCATGCCAGGCCGTCCTCTGCCTGCAAAGGGAGTAAAGACGAGGCGTGGAAGGGTCTCTTCAGGCCCGACACGTGCACAGCCGGAAACACGAGGCCCTCAAGAGGGTTTCCCAAAGGAAACGTTTCCAGGGAGAGCCAGAGGTCGTTTTTCTGACCTTCAGGTTGCATCCATGGGGAGCGCGGTTGCCTTGGTTGTTGCCGTCAAACATGCTATTGTCACAAAGGTACGCCTTGTCGATCAGGAGGTGGCGCTCGCATGGCACACGGGTCCGGCCATCAAGAGGAACCTGAATTTCTTGACTCGATCCGTTCCGAGACTGCTTCGGAACCGAAGCCCTCAGTGGGCGGCACGGGCAGCGCGGGTCGTGGTCGTTCTTCCCGAGGCCTAGAACAGAGGGGCGGGGAGGACCCCGTCAAGCTGGGAACCCTCCAGATCGTTCTGATCGGCCTGGGAGGCCTCTTGGTCGGCGGGCTCCTGGCCGCCGGCCTTCTGGCTTTATACTTGTATCTTACGGGATCCCTTCCCTGAAGGCCCGAGGACGGACCGAGGTATTCTCGGAGGGCCTCTCGGGAAAACCCATCGCCTTCATTCCCCGCGCAAAGGAGGACGGAGAGGGAGGCGCGCCCATGCGAATGGACAAGAAGAACCGCAAGATCCGGCCGCGGCCGGCCCGTACCAAGGCCTCGTCGCGCATCCCGGCGTTTGCCCTGTATCTCTTGGGAGGGCTCTGCCTCCTGGGCCTTTTTTACCTGTTCCTTTACAGGAGCCACGAAAGACAATTGGCAGCTCTGCGGGCGGAAAAAATTCGGGAGGATCTCGATACGATCTGCGCCGCTCTTGCGGTTTATCGACAGGAACAAGGCACGATCCCTCCGGCCGGACCAGGCTTGGAAGTCTTGACCGGCAAAGGCCTCAAGGGGGAGGCGTCTTCAGGCGAGGCCGGGCGGGACAAGCCGTACCTGGACAGGATTCCCCTGGACCCCTGGGGAAGCCCGTATGTGTACGAGGTGCGGGGGGGCCTTTTTGCCGTAGGCACGTACGGTTCGGATCGCAGGCCGGGCGGCGCGGGAAGCGCGTCGGATACGTTCCGCCAGGAGTGCAAGATCACCGGAGGGGGTGCCGAGTGAAGCCGGTCGGAATTCAGCCGGACCCTGTGGGCGCAGGCCTCGGAGAGGAGCTGTGCGAGCGGTTTTCCGTGACGAGAATTTCGCGCCAAGGCCGCCGGGAAGAGGAAAGGGAAATCGTTCGAGAAGTCCCGCTTACGATCTTCGTGAACGGAAGAGAAATCGTCACCCTGCTGACGGTGCAAAAGGATTTCGATGTTCTGGCTTTGGGCTTCCTATACTGCGAGGGGTGGATCCGGGATCGCTCGGTGATCGACGATGTCCGGGTTGATGTCGATGGGGGCGCCGTTCGGGTCGAGCTTCGGGAGGCTCCCATCCTGGCCGAGAGATTCGTCGGCAAGCGGCTTGTATCCTCCTCGTGCGGGCGGGCCACCTCTTTTTACAACGTGGTGGATTCCATTCATTGCCGTCCCGTGGTCTCGGACTTTCGCCTGCCCTGGGCGCGGATTCTGATATGGATGGAAGAGATGCTGCGGAGCGCGGTCTTGTACCGTAGGACGCGCTGCACCCACAGCGTGGCTCTCTACGGGGAGCAGGGAAGAGTCTACCTCGAGGAGGATATCGGGCGGCACAACGGACTGGACCGCGTGGTGGGCAGATGTCTGCTCGAAGACAGGAGCGCAGGACGGTGTGCTCTTCTCTTGACCGGAAGGCTCAGCTCCGAAGTCGTGATCAAGGCAGCCCGCCTCGGCGTTCCGATCCTTGTGTCCAGGTCGGCTCCGACTTCTCTGGCTCTTCGTTTGGGGGACCAGCTCTCCATCACACTGGTAGCCTATGTCCGCGGCGGCGCCATGAATGTCTACACCCACGGCTGGCGGATCCTCGACGGCGAATGACTGGATTTGCACCGGGGCGACGAATCATCCTGCCGGAAGGCGCCCGGTTTGACAGGTCCGGATCTCTCTGGTATCCGGTCCGCCAGCCTTGTTCGCCGGTTCGGCCGAACCGAAAGAAAGGAGTTTCCCATGCACCCTCTGGCCGAGGAACTCAACCGGACGATCCTTGAGGGCAATCCCCATCTGCATGCCATGCTCTCGGAGATGGGAAAAGAGCTTTTTTTCCCCAAGGGCATCCTCTCCCAGAGTGCAGAAGCCAAGGAAAAAGCGTACCGGTTCAACGCGACGATCGGCATCGCCTTGGAAAAAGGCCGGGCCATGCACCTTCGCTGCATACACGAACGGTTGAACGGCCTTGAGCCCAACGAGGTTTTTCCTTACGCGCCCGCGGCGGGATTGCCGGCCCTTCGGGCCAAGTGGCAGGAGAAGCAGTTCGAGGAGAACCCTTCGCTGGCTGGCAAGAAGCCGGCAAAACCCATCGTGACCAGCGCGCTGACCCACGGACTGAGCATCGTAGCCGATCTGTTTGTGGACCCGGGAGATCCCATCCTCCTGCCCGACAAGTTCTGGGGGAACTACCGGCTTATCTTCGAAGTCCGCAAGAAAGCGCGCATCGTGACCTACCCGCTTTTTGCCCAAAACGGCGGGTTTCATGTGAAGGCCTTCGAAGAAGCTCTCGCACGGGAATCGGCCCGTTCGGAGAAGATTCTGGTCGTTTTGAATTTTCCCAACAACCCATGCGGGTATTCCGTGACGCCCGCCGAGGGGCAGGCCATTGCCGATTTGCTCGTTCGCACCGCTCAGAGGGGCGCGAGGATCGTGGCGGTTTTGGATGACGCCTACTTCGGCCTGACGTATATGGACGGCGTCCTCCGGGAGTCCCTGTTCGGGTTCCTGCTGAACCGGGACGACCGCCTCCTGGCGATCAAGCTAGACGGGGCCACCAAGGAGCAGTTTGTGTGGGGATTCCGAGTCGGGTTCCTCACATACGGGCTGGGTCCCGGAGGGGACCTGGAGGCTCTGTATGGAGCTTTGGAGAAAAAGTCCATGGGCGCCATCCGGGGCTGCCTCTCGAACGGCCCCCATCTGTCCCAGACCCTGGTCCTGAAAGCTCTTGAGTCGCCGCGGTACCGGGAGGAGAAGCGCCAGAAGTTCGAACTTCTCAAGGCCCGGGCCCTCCGGGTGAAAGAGGTTCTCCAGAATCCGGACTATTCCGCGGTATGGTCGCCCTACCCGTTCAATTCGGGCTACTTCATGTGCCTGGCTCTCAAGACGGTGGACGCAGAGGCCCTGCGCGTTCATCTCCTCGAGCGGTACGGCGTGGGCGTGATCGCCGCATCTGAGCGGGACATCCGGATCGCTTTCTCCTGCATTGAGGAGGAGGATATCCCGGAGTTGTTCGACCTCATCTACAAGGGCGTCCTGGACCTTGAAAAACGCCGGGGCTGAAGCACCTTGAGCCGGTGCAGCCCCGCCGAGTTGGCGCCGCCCCCATGTTTGAGCAAAGGGATTGCGATCGGTCCTTCCATCCGGCCACGGCCGCCTGCTTCCGGCCCGATTTGCGCCTCCGAGATCTGGCTCGAACCCAGCCGGACCGGATCGCTCTGATCTTTCGGGGCGAAAGCCTCTCGTACAGGCTTCTCTGGGAACGAGTCGAAACTCTCGCGGCGGGTCTCGTCCGGCGGGGCGCATCTGCGGGCGATCGAATCGCGTGCATTTGCGGGAACCATCCCGCCTTTGTCGAACTGTACTTTGCCTGCTCGATGATCGGCTCGATCTTCGTGCCTCTGAACGCCAGGCTTGCCCCGCCGGAACTCTTGTTTCAGCTTGAGGACACGAGACCCATCCTGCTGTTCCTGGGTCCCGGGCTTGCGGGTCTGGAGGCAGGCCTGCGGTCCTGCGGCTGGAACGGCGAGGCGGCCGTGTTCTGCCTGGACCGAGGCCCGGCAGGGCGAACCCATTCGTACGAGAGCCTCTTCGGCCATGGAGTCCTGCCGGAGGAGAAGGGTTGCCTGAGGCCATCGAGTCCCGAGGATCCTCAAATGATCCTTTTCACCTCCGGGACGGCTGGCCTGCCCAAAGGGGCCTTGCTCCCGTACCGGAAGACTCTTTACAACAGCTTGAACGCCGAGGGGTTCTTCGAATTGACCGGCGAGGACCGCGTGCTTGTTCCGGTTCCCCTGTTTCATTCGCTGGGACTCAACATTTTGACCGTTCCGGTCCTGCTCACGGGCGGCACGGTGATCCTGCAGGAACGATTCGACGAGGAAACGACCCTTCGTCTCGCCGAAGAATGGAAAGCGACCTTTCTGGGCGCGGTGCCGACCATCTACCAGCGGCTGCTGCGGGTGGGGCTGGACAAGAGGGATTTGTCGAGCCTCAAGTTTTGTTTCACGGCGGGTGCACCCATTGCCGTGCCGGTGATTGAGGCCTATCATCGCCGAGGGCTGCTTCTCAAGCAGGGGTACGGGCAGACCGAAACTTCGATTCTCTGTTGCCTGGACGCCCGGGATGCTCTTCGAAAGGCCGGCTCGGTTGGAAAGCCTGTCCGGTATGGCAAGGTCCGGGTTGTGGACGAACAGGGCCGCGACGTCGAGCCCGGCCGGGTGGGAGAGATCGTGGCGCAGGGACCGATCGTCATGCTGGGGTATTGGAACCGGCCCGAAGAAACGGCCCGTGTTTTGCGGGCCGGATGGCTCCACACGCAGGACCTGGCCACGGTCGACGAGGAAGGCTTCGTCACCCTGGTGGGCCGAAAGGGAGATCTGTACATCAGCGGCGGGGAAAACATTCATCCGGAGGAAATCGAACGTCTTTACCGGACTCATCCTTGCATCCAGGACATCGCGGTGATCGGCGTCCCGGACCCGGACTTGGGGGAGACCGGCCTTGCCTTCGTGGTGGCCGAGCCTGGCGCAAGCCTCTCCGAGGCCGAATTGCGCGCCTTTGCCGAAGGAAGGATCGGGCGCTACAAGATTCCACGGACCTTCGTCTTTGTCGACGCACTTCCGCGGACCGTTACGGGAAAGGTTCAAAAGTACCTGTTGAGGCAAAAGGCGAATGAGGAGCTTGGGGAAAAGAACTCTGCCGTGCTCCGGGATCAGCCCGGCGGACGAAACGGGAAGATCCCATGAAAACGGCCAAAACGCTGCTGGGAATCCTTCGGGAAAAAATCTTTTCCCCTTCTCGGGTCCAGGACGATGCCGCCATCCTGCGGCTTGCTGCACGCCGAGTCCGTCAAAAGGGACTTCCGGTTCGGATTCTCAAGCCCCAGGATCTCACGCAGGCCGTTGAGCCCTCCATGGCCTTTGCCATGTGCGAGGGACCCCGGTGCCTCAAGATTCTCGAGCAGTGGGAACAAGCGGGCTACCCGGTTCTCAACAGCCCTCGGGCCGTGGCCAACTGCCACCGCTGGAAGATGCTCTCGCTCCTGGAGGGCACGGAGATTCCGATTCCGAAGTTCCTTTTCGTCGATCCCACGACTCAGATCCGGAAGGAATTTGACCTCGACAAGGGCGTCTGGATCAAACGGTGGGACGTTCAGAGCACCGGCACCCGGGACGTGCGATTCCTTTACGACGGTGAATCCCTGGAAAAGGTCTTGGCCGAACTCTGGACCCGAGGGATCAAGAAAGCGATCTTGCAGGAACACATTCCCGGAACGCCTCTCAAGTTTTACGGGGTCCGTGCCACCAAATGGTTCGCCCTGTTTCCGCGCGGAGGAGCGCGCAGTCTGGCGAACCACGCAGACTGGAAAAGGAAGATCCGCAGAACCTGCGAGGAGACCGCCGAAAGGCTCGGTTTGGAAATTTACGGGGGAGACCTCATCGTCACCGAGGACCGCTACTATCTCGTCGACATCAACAGCTGGCCGAGCTTCGCCCCCTGCAGAGAGCGGGCGGCCCAGGAGATCGCCAAGCTCGTCGAAAGGCGGTACAAGTCGTGGCAGAGGGTCTGAGCCGCGGTCCGCCCTTCCCGCCTAGGCTTCGATGCCCTTTCGCTGTTTCATCTCCTGCACCTTCTGCCGAAGCTCGATCGTGTATTCCAGCAGCTTGCCTCGGGCGGCGAGGATCTTCTGTTCGAGCTCCGGGTCGTGGGCGACCTTGACGGTGTCTCTGCCGGTATGCTCCTTTTCCCACCAGGGTCCGTCGTCCTTGACCCAGGGATGCATGTTCGAAGAGAACATCTGGAACATCCAGGTGTAGTTCTGGCGCATGAGCTGGACCCATTCCGAGTACGTGGACAATTTGGCCAGGGACGGGCGGTTGTAGTACCACAGTTCCGTCACAGGCCCCAGAGGAAGCGTCAGAACCATGCTGCAGTCTTCCAGGTATCCGAGCAGGTAAGCAACCGCGCCGAACGTGGCCTGGATGCGGTTTTCCAGGCTGAGCTGGTGGGCCGCCGAGCAGGCGTAGTCCACCGCGATGCAATAGTCGATGACCTTCCAGGCGCAGCTCGGTCCGCCTCCGAACATTCCCATGCCGCCCGACTCCTTGGAAAACCGGTTGAACTCCGCGCACGAGGCAAAGCCGCACGCGCCGCAGTTCCATCCGAGTTCGCTTGTCATGAGGTTGGCCCCCAGGACCAGGACCACGGGCGGGTCGGGCCTCTGGAAGGCTTCCCGGTAGCACAGGTAATCCATGTAGAGGGGGAAGAAAACCGACGAGGCCCCTTCCCGGCCCAGGGATTCCTCCATCCGGCCCACGAGCTCGATCATGGGCTGAAAGTCCTCGCGGGTCAGGACGAGGCTGCGGAGCTTGACGCGGCTCGTCACCATGGGGGCCTTGTAGTAAGCGTTCAGAACCAGGGAAGCAGCTTGGAGCAAGCCCTCGTGGGCGTGGTTTTTCCCTTCCAGCATGGCCATCTCTCACTCCTCCCCTTGATCGGAGTCGCCGGCGGGCGGCCTCTTCTGGAATCGCTCTTTCGATACCAGCCTGTAATCGGGTCCGGCCTGCCTCGTGATGATGTAATGCTTGCGAACCGAGTCCACCATCCGGCGCATGTTGACGACGTGGTAATTGTAGTGGATATCGACGAAAGGATTTTTGGAAAGCGTCGCGACCGGGAGTCCGACCACGATGTCTGAGTTGCGGCAGTATCCCAGCTTTTGCGCGGCAAGGCCCATGCTGAAGAAGGGGCGGCAATCCACCATGAGGGTTTTGGCCATCCAAAGGGCCGAGCCGATCGAAAAGCCGAGATCGCCCACCCGGATCATGCAGAAGGGACCGTCCAGCGGGGTCGCCTGCAATCCGCGGTCCGTGGGGTCGATCTGGCCCATGGCGGTCCTGTGCCTCTGGTAGACGAAGGCGCAGCCGCCCATCCCGTTGCAATACCCGCAGTCTACGTCGAAGGGCGTGTCTTTGGATCTGTAATCTCCCAGAAAGAGGATGCAGTCGGCATCCCGGGCCATGACAGCCTCGTAGAGAAAAATTTCCTCCAGCCGCTTGTTGCCCAGCGTATGGGCCAGCTCTTCCATCTTGCGGGCCAGGGCCTCTTGTTCGTCGTACCCCCAGACAATCTCGCCCTCCACGTGATCGACTCCTCCGGTGACCGGGGCCGTCAGGGCAGCATTGAGCATGAGCCGCGCCGCGAGCACGCCGTTCTCTCGTCGGCTCTGGTCCGGCGGGGAAAACCAGGGGAATTCGTTGCAGTAGATGCGGGGCATGTCCTTTACCTCCCGTGCTTGCTTCTGCAGCCGGATCGGTTGGCAGACCTGACTGGGGCCGGACTGCCGGCCTCGGCTTGCAAGAGGGCTTCTACCACAAGGACCGAGCCAAGGCAATCGATTTTTGCTCGGTCGCCTTTGTCAGCCGAATCGCCAGGAGAGCCCGAAGTGGACGCCGATATCCGGGCTGTTGTCGTAGTTGAAGAGGTTTTCGATCAGGCCGAATTCCAGGAGGGCTTCGGGGTGGAATTGAAACTTGAGACCGGCGGCCAGCTCGTGGGTCGGCTCGGAAAAGGCGTAGAAGTCGCGGGCTGCGGCGGTCTGGATGAGGTCTTGCACGAGCAGGGAGATGCGATCGCTCACAGGGATTTCCAGACAAGAGAGAAAGCTCCACTGATCGGGCCGCATGGAAATCCCCAGGATTTCACTCTGTCCGTACCGGGTGTACTGGAGGCCGAAGTATCCGTATCCTTTCCAGATCTTCTTGCTGAGGTACAAGGCGATCGCACCGTCCACCCCGCCGCCCTCGTTCTGGCCCGTGGGGATTTTCAGGGTCTGGGACAAGCCGACGGCCGGAAGCCACTTCGTGCCCTCGTACAACGCCCACCTGGCCGACAGGGTCAGGTCGCCTGCAGCAAGACCTGTATCGCCCTCATCCAGGCGCACCTCGCCGCCGCCGGGCTGATAGAAGACGACCCGGAACCGGTTTCTCGGAAAGGCGTCCCGGCCGGCTTGCACGTATCCGAAGGCGTCGTGGAATCCCTCGATGGGTTTGTCGAGAAGGCCGCCTGTTCGAAGGGTAAAGGGGACTTCCAGCCGAACTTCGAGCCACCGGGTAAGACCGGAAGAAAGGGTCCAGGAAACGCGGGCCACCTCGCCGTCCACAAGGTATCGGGCCGGCTTCCAGCCCCAGAGATTCACCCACGTGACCGAGGCGTGAAGTTCCAACTGACCCGGTTCGAGAGAGGGAGTCATCCAGGGGTTCATGCCGAGTCTGAGCAACTGGAAAAAGGCGTGGCTCTGAAGGACAAAAGGCCCCATGTGGCTGTTGAGAGGGGCAGAGACAGAAGGAGCGGTCTTGGCCGGACTCTTGTCCTGTCCGGGCTCGGTATCCGCCTCCGCCCGCCCCGGTCCGGAAGTTCCGTCCAGCCAGAGAAGGAACCCGCAAAGGAGAACGACAAGAACGGTTCGCCTGAACCGGCCAAACCCGGATGGCCTCCGGTTCGCATCCACAAGTCTGCTGCGCTCCGCTTGCCTAGTCATGGGAGGAGAGGTCCAGAAGCCTCCTGATTTCGCAAGTCAAGGATTCGAGGTAGACGAGTTCGCTCCGCTCCATCGCGGCCGCATGCTCGCCGAGGGAGCGGTCCGTTCCCGGGATCCGCAGGTCCGGAGCCAGTTCGGCAAGAGGAATCGCCCAATACGGGCGCAGAAAGATCTCGGGATCCGCCCATAGACCCTGGCCGCCTTCCTCTGGATCGCTCTGGAAGGTCAACAAATCCAGGTCGATCACCCGGGGGGCGAAAGGGTCGCTTGTCCGGATTCTGCCCAGCCTCGACTCGATCCTTCGAAGGGTTCCGTACCTGAACTCGTCCAAGGACGAACAGACCTGCACGCGGAGCACACCGTTTACAAATTCGGGCTGCTGTTGGCGCGACGGCGGGGCATAGGCTGGGTTTCGATAGAAGCGGGAAGCGGCCAGCGCCTTCGCGTGGACCCGAATTTCCAGAACGGCCCGCACGAGGTGGAGATCCGGAGCCAGATTGCTGCCAAGACCCACATGGGCGAGAGCGAGCGTGCAATCGGCGGACGAAGCCTTTCCTGCTCGCTTCATGCTAAAGCTCTGGGGTTCCTCGGGCTTTCCCGGGCCTGGCCCGGAAAAGCTCCACGCCCACGGTCTTCGTCATGCGCAAAGCACCGGGCTTCTCCAGGCGGACCCGAACCGCCTGCACCCTCGGATCGGAAAGGCACGCTTCGGCCACGCGGCCGGCCAGAGCCTCGATCAGGAAGCACCGGGCCTCTTTGACCGTGGAGACGATCCGATCCCGGATTGCTTTGTAATCCACCGTCTCTCGGATATCGTCGCGCCCACAAGCACCGGACAGGTCCGTTTCCAGGTCCACGTCGATCCGGACGATCTGCTCGATCGTCCTTTCCCAGTCGTTCACGCCGATCACGCAGGCGACCTCGATTCCCCGGAGAAAAATCCGATCCGTGGACGTCACGATTTCCCTTCCTCCGTCTCCGGGTTCCTGTCGACAGGTTGAGGCCGCTGCTTCCGGATCACTCCTGGTTGGGGGCCGGGGCCTCGGCTTCTGGAGTACTTGGCGTGTAAGGCGAAGGGGCCGGCGGTCCGTACATCCGAAGCTCCTTTTCCAGGGATCTCACCTTGTGCCGGAGCCGGAGGATGTTGCCGAGGTCGATGAGACCCATGAGGACGACGCCGGCGAGAAAACACAGGGGGATGATCAGGTAGATCGGGATAGGCCTCGATTCCCATCTCCACCAGTAGAGGTCGAGCTGAAACGTGATGTCCTTTTCCAGGATGGGCGGGATGTTCTGCCAAGCGGCGATAAAAATGAGCAGGAGCACCAAGAAGGACAGCAGGAATTTCAGGAATCGCATGTCGTGTCTCTCCCTTGGGTTGGACTGGGGTCGAAGCCGTTGGACCTTTCTCTGTTCAAGTGAAACCGCTCGCGCCGGGAAAACGCGCTCCCTCGAAGTGAGGCGCCAGGGTCTCCCAGGTGAGAGAGAGCGGTTCGGAGATGACGCGCGTGTCGGCCAGGACCGACATGAAGTTCGTGTCCCCATTCCAGCGCGGCAGCAGGTGGTAATGAAGGTGCTCCTCCACGCCGGCGCCAGCGACCCTGCCGAGGTTCATGCCCAGATTGAATCCATCCGGACGGTAGACTTCCTTCAGGATGCGAACGGCCTGGCGCAGTCGGTAGGCGAGCTCGGCAGCCTCGTCGTCTTGGAGAGCCTCGAGGTCCGCCACGTGGCGACAAGGGCTGATCAGCAGGTGGCCGTTGATATAGGGGTACTTGTTGAGCATGACAAACGTGAGACCGGACCGTGCCAGGACAAGGGACTCCTTCGGTTCCCCTCTGAGGGCGGCGCAGAACACGCACCCTTCAGGTTTCGGCCCCAAGACGTACTCCCTTCTCCAAGGCGCCCAGAGCTGCTCCAACGTTCTCCCTCCCCCATGAAACGGCCGAGCCCTGGGCTGCGTTCAGGCAGAGGGACCGGCTTGTTCCCCCGCTCCCTGGTTGATCCGCTCGAAGAGCTCTTTGCCAATCTTGAAAAACGGCATGCGTTTGGCGGGAATCCTCACCGTCTCGCCGGTCTTGGGATTCCTTCCCTCCCGGTCGCCGCGGTGTTTGACCTTAAAGCTGCCGAAGCCGCGGATCTCGATGCGGTTGCCATCCTTTAGAGCCTGCACCATGCTGTCAAAGATGGTGTTCACGATGATTTCCGCGTCCTTGCGGGTGAGGTAGGGCAGCCGTTCGGCGATCCGATTGATGAGTTCCGATTTGGTCATGTCATCCCCTCCCCGTGAACAGGTGTCCTCAGAGCCGAGACCCACCGAGGTCTGGCAACTCAATCTTCGCGGCCAGGAAGTCCTGAAGCCATGACGCAAGGCCCTGCAGGAGGAAGTCCAAGATCCCAATCTTCGGTTTTTCCGGATACAGGATGACGGGCTTGCCCTTGATGCCGGCAAGCTCGGCGGCCCGGTCCAGGGCGTCCTGAAAGGTCCCCAGCCTGTCGACAAGGCCGTTCTCGCGGGCCTGTTCGCCCGTGAAGACCCTGCCGTCGGACAGGGCCTCGATCTGTTCGATGGGTTTGTCCCGACCCTGAGCCACGTCCCGGATGAACTGCTTATGAATGTTGTCGAGCAGGCCCTGAAGGTACTCGGCCTCCTCGGCGGTCATCTGGCGGAGCGGGCTTCCCACGTCTTTGAACCGGCCGCTCTTCAAGACCGTGCTCCGGAGACCGATCTTCTTGAGCAAGTCCTCGAAATTGGCGTACTGGGAAAGCACGCCGATGCTTCCGGTGATCGTCCCCGGGTTGGCCAGAATCTCGTCGGTGGCACTGGCCACATAGTATCCGCCCGACGCCGCGACGTTTCCCAAGGACGAAAGGGTGATCTTGCGGCCTTTGAGCTTGCGAATCGCCGCATACAGCTCCTGGGCCGCCACCACGGTCCCGCCCGGAGAGTCGATGCGGAATACGAAGGCCTTGACGTCGTCGCGGTCACTGTATCGATCGATTTGTTCGAGCACGTTCCGAGCGTCGGCCAGCACGCCCTCGATGGGAATGACTGCGATCTTGGGCTCCGATAGGCGCAGGCCGCTCTTGCGAAAAACCTGGAACCGGCCTGCGGCGAAACTCGCTATGAGCAACAGGACGAGAAACAGAAGGAAGAGGGCGATTCCTTTTCCCTTCTTGCGGGCTCGCATGGGCCTCGCTTTCCGTCAAGCCTCAGGTCGTCAACGTGACCGCCTTCGCGATGGCGGGGTTCCGGTTCAGCTTTTTTCTTCCGAGGACTCGTCGCTTTCGGGGCGGCTCTGGTCCGGCTCCTTTTTCTGCTCGAGACTGCGCAGCTCCAGGGTTTTCGAAAGATCGCGCAGCCCCTGTTTCCAGTCCTCTTCGGCCTTGGGTCGGTCCTCCTCCTTCTTGGAGAGGTACGCATCCATGGCCGCTTTTTCCTGAGCTTTCTTCAGCGCCTTGATCGAGAGGCCGATCTTGCGTTCCCGCGGGTCGAGATGGATGATCTCCGTCTCCAGCGTATCACCTATGGCCGCGAAGGTGCGGATGTTCTGGACTTTCTCGTCGCTCAGCTCCGAGATGTGGATGAGACCCTCGATCCCTTGCTCAATCTCCAGAAAGATGCCGAAGTCTGTGATGTTCGTCACGCGGCCTTTTACCGTGTCCCCCACGTGGTACCGGTGGGGGATGTCGTCCCAGGGGTCGTTCTCGAGTTGCTTGATCCCGAGGGAGAACTTGTTGTTCTCTTCGTCGATGTTGAGCACCACCGCCTCGATTTCGTCTCCCTTGTTGAAGAGCTCAGAGGGGTGCTTGATCTTCTGGGTCCAGGAAATGTCCGAGATGTGCACGAGGCCGTCGATGCCCTCCTCGATTCCCACGAAGATCCCGAAGTCCGTGATGTTGCGCACGACGCCCCGAACCCTGGAGCCTTTCTGGTATTTCTCCTTGAGAAGCTTCCAGGGGTTGGGCTCGGTCTGTTTGAGCCCAAGAGAGATCCGCTGGTTCTCGACGTCGAGGTTGAGCACCACCGCCTCGACCGTGTCGCCCACGGACAGAATCTGGGAAGGATGGCGGATCTTTTTCACCCAGGACATCTCGCTGATGTGGATGAGGCCCTCGATGCCTCGCTCGAGCTCCACGAAGGCGCCGTAGTCGGTCAGGCTCACGACCCGCCCGCGGATGCGGGTGCCCACGGGATACTTGGAGGCGACCGTGGTCCAGGGATCGGGCAGGGTCTGCTTCAGCCCGAGGGAGACGCGTTCCCGTTCGCGGTCATATCGGAGCACCTTGACGTTGATTCGATCGCCGATGGAGAGGATCTCCGAGGGATGCCCGACCCGTCCCCAGGACATGTCCGTGATGTGGAGCAGGCCGTCGACCCCTCCGAGATCGATGAAGGCTCCGTAGTCCGTAATGTTCTTCACCACGCCCGGCAGGATGGCGCCCTCCTCCAGGTGCTTCAGGGTTTCCTGGCGTTGAATTTCCCTTTCCTTTTCCAGGAGGACCCTGCGGGACAGGACGATGTTGCCTCGCTTCTTGTTGAACTTGAGAATCTTGAAGCGGAACCGCTGGCCCAAAAGATCGTCGAGGTTCTTGACCGGCCGCAGGTCCACCTGGGAGCCGGGCAGAAAGGCGGGCACGCCGATATCCACGGACAGCCCGCCCTTGACGCGCTGGACGATCCTGCCTTCCACGACCGCTTCCTTGTTGTAGGCTTCCTGGAGATCGTCCCAAATTTTCAACTGGTCCGCCTTCTCCTTGGACAGGAGGACCAGGCCTTCTTCGTCCTCGGCACCGTCGAAGTACACCTTAATGGTGTCCCCGACTTTCACGTTGTACGTGCCGTCGGGCTGGCGGAATTCCTCCAGGGGAACTTCCCCTTCGGACTTGTATCCGATGTCGACCGTGACCGAGGTCTGGCCGATGGCGATCACCGTTCCGGTGACGACCTCGCCGACTTCGACTTTTTTCTTTTCAATCGACTGTTGCAACAGGGCGCCGAAGTCCTCCTCGGCATCCTGGGAAGGCTGGGTGCGGGCGGCATCCCCTTCAGGGGGTTGGGGTTGGTCGGCGCCGGTCTTGGTTGAAGTCGTCGAATCCATTCGTTGTTCCTTTTGCGTGTGTTGGCTGAAATCTGCCTGAAAAAGTTTCTCCTGTGATGTTCGGCTCCGGGAGCAGTCGAAAAACACAGGGGCCTGTTGGAGATAACGCCTGAATTATAGAAGGCCTTTCGCAAAACCGCAAGACGCCGCCCGGCATCGATCTCTCGAGGGCTCTCGGGAGGGAGGCCCACGGGGCCGGGCCTCAGGGCCGCGTTCTCAATCCGGCATGTTGCGGGTCATGGCGCGCCTGGGCTGGACTCGCGTATTCTCGCCAGGCAGGCCTCGATTGCGTCGAGAACCTCTTCCTTGGTCAGGTGGGTCGTGTCGATGCGCACCGCACCTTCGGCGACCTTAAGGGGAGCCGTCTCCCTTGCGCTGTCCCGGGCGTCCCGGTCTTGGATTTCGTCCTTCAGCCGTTCCCGGGGCACCTCGATCCCCTTGGTCTTCCATTGCAGAACCCTTCTTCGGACCCGCTCCTCCAGGTCTGCGTCCAGAAAGATTTTCAGGTCCGCGTCCGGGAACACCACCGAACCGATGTCCCGGCCTTCCATGACGACCCCGCCTCGCTGCCCCAGGAGGCGCTGCTTTTCCACGAGGACCTGACGGACCTCGGGGAACCGGGAAATCAGAGAGGCGTCCTCGCCCACGCCGGGCTTTCTCAGTTCCTCCGTGACGTCTTTGCCGTTGGCAAGAACCCGGAGGCCCTCTGGCGTCTCAGTATAGACAATGTCGAGTTCCTTTCCAAGACGCGACAACGCAATGGGGTCTTCGAGGGAGATCCCCTGGTGCCGGGCCCAGAAGGCCAAGGCTCTGTACATGGCGCCTGTGTCGATGTACCGGAATCCGAGCCGCTTGGCGAGCATTCTCGAGATGGTGCTTTTGCCGACGCCGGAAGGTCCGTCGATGGCGATGACCCATTCCGAACGGTTCCGAGGCATTTCAGACTCCGTGCGCCTCAAGGGAGGACGATTCGGCTCGGGCCAAAAGAGCCAGCCGGTCCAGGAATTCCGGGAAGGAGATTCCCATGCAGGAAGCGCCCGAGATCCTGCTGGGCGAGCGCGCCGCCAAGGCAGCTACGACCATGGACATGGCGATCCGGTGATCGTCCCAGCTCGCGGCCTGGAATCCTTCCACCGCCCCTTGTCCCTCGATCTCCAGGCCGTCCTCGAACTCCCGCACCCGAACGCCCATGGCCGCAAGGTTCGAGGCCATGGCTGCGATCCGGTCCGACTCCTTGACGCGCAGCTCCGCCGCGCCCCAAATCCGGGTTCGGCCTCGGGCGAACGCCGCGGCAACGCAAAGCACCGGGATCTCGTCCACGGTGGCCGGAACCTCCTCGGGGGGGATTTCCGTGGCCGTGAGCGAGCTTGTCCTGACCCTTAGGTCCGCCACGGGCTCGCCTGAGCACTCCCGCTGGTCCGTCCATTCGATGAACGCGCCCATTCGCTCCAGGACCCTCAAGTAGCCGGTGCGGGACGGGTTGGCGCAGATCGAGCGAATTCGGATGTCTGAATCGGCCGTGATGAGAGCAGCCACCACAAAAAAAGCCGCCGAAGAGGGATCGCCCGGCACCGCGAGATCTCGCGCCTTGAGGGGCCGGCCTCCCAGCAGGCGCACGGACCGCTCCTGCCAGGATATGTCCGCTCCGAGGTGCTTGAGCATCCGCTCGGTGTGATCCCGCGAGGCGAGAGGTTCGCGGATGGAAGTCTCTCCCTGGAGGAAGAGGCCTGCGAGCAGAAGGGCCGTTTTGACCTGAGCACTCGCCACGGGCGACTCGTATTGGATCGGCGACAGGGGGCCTCCCTGGATGGCCAGCGGAGCGAATCGGCCCCCTTCCCTGCCCCGGATCTCTGCGCCCATCCGGCGCAGGGGCGTGACGACCCGCGCCATGGGTCTCCTTCGGAGGGAAGCGTCCCCGGTGAGAACCGAGAAAAAAGGCTGTGCGGAAAGAAGGCCGGTGAGCAAGCGCATCGTGGTTCCGGAGTTGCCGGCGTCCAGGATGTCTGAGGGCTCCCGCAGGGTGCCGCCCGTGCCTTGCACCTCGACCACGTCACCCTGCCTGCGCAGGGAGACGCCAAGCTGCGACAGGCAGCGGGCTGTGCTCAGCACGTCCTGGCCGGTCGAGCAGTTTTCGATCCGCAAGGTGCCCTGGCACAGGGAGCCGAGGATCAAGGCGCGGTGGGAGATCGATTTGTCTCCGGGCAACCAGAGGTCGCCCCGCAGCCCCCGCACCGGCCTGACGATGAGAGGCTCCGTCCCGTTCGGCCGCGGCGCGGTTTCTTTGGGCGTGCTCATGGACGAGTATCTTTCTCCGCGAATTCGAAGAGGGCCTCGTGGGTCGGGGCCCCGATGTCGGCAAAACCTCTTGCCTCAGTCCTCCGGGTCGTGCCTTCGGAGGCCCGGAGTGTTTCGGTTTCCTTCCCGCCTTTCGAGGTTCAGGATCTTGGCCCGGGTCAGGCGGGATTGCAGAAAAAGCTCTGCCAGGCCCTGTCCGTCTCCCCGGGCGATGAGCTCCGCGATTTCCCGCAGGGAATCCTGAAAGGCTTCGAGGGATTCCAGGATCGGTTCCCGGTTGAGCAGGCAGATGTCCCGCCACATTTCTGGATCGCTCGAGGCGATCCGGGTGAAGTCCCTGAATCCGCCTGCGGAGAAGGCGCTGAGCTGGCTTCCGTCCCGCTCGGCCTTTTGAATGGTGTGGACCAGGCCGTAGGCGACCATGTGAGGAAGGTGGCTCACATAGCCCATGACGAGGTCGTGACGGTCTGGTTCCATGAAGACGACCCTCGAGCCGACCGACTCCCAGAGTTTCCGGACCGCGTCGACAGCGGCGGGGTCCGTGTCCTCGGTTGGCGTCAGAATGCACGTCCGGCCCTCGAAAAGGGAGGCGAAAGAAGCCTCGACGCCGGAATGCTCCGTGCCCGCCACAGGGTGACCTCCCACGAAGGGGCTCGGCCTCTCGAAAAGCGTCTTCGCCGCGGCAACGAGTGAACCTTTGACGCTGCCAACGTCCGTGACGACGCTGCCAGGCTTGCGGCACCGGGCGACCCGGGCCAGCAGGTCCGGGAGCGCACAGACCGGCGTGGCGAGAACCACGAGATCCGACCGGGGAGCCGCATCTTCGATCCGATCTTCTATCGTGTCGATGACGCCGAGTTCGAGCGCCCTGCGGAGGTTCGACATCCCTCTTCCCAGGCCGAGGACGGTCCCGAACAGGTTCTTCTGCTTTGCCGCTCGAGCAAGGGACCCGCCGATCAGTCCGACGCCCACGATCGAGACGGTCTCGAACAGAGGCTGCGAAGGCAAGGGATCGTGTCTCCTTTGCGAAGACGATCCGGCACGGGTCTCACGGATCCTCTTCGCCCGTGTGCTCATCTTTCGCCGCTCGGCCCCCGGCCTTCCGGGTAAGAGCCGAGTAGTTTCACCTCGCTGCAGACGGCAGACAGGGCCGCCATGGCCTTGCGCACATTCGGATCGGTTCGGTGGCCCCGGATGTCCAGGAAGAAGACCGACTCCCAAGGTCTCTTTCGGTGGGGCCTGCTCTCGATCCGGGTCACGTTGACCTTGTGATCGACAAAAGGCCTCAAGGCGGCGTGCAGGGCACCTACCCGGTCCCGGGTGTAGAAAACCAGGGACGTCTTGTCGCGGCCGGTCCTGTCTGCGTCCCGGGTGCCGAGAACGAGGAATCTCGTGTACTGAAATGGGCCGTCCTGGATGCTCCTTTCCAAGACCGTAAGCTCGTGGAGCTTGGCGGCCAACGGGCTTGCCACGGCAGCGCTGTGCGCTTCCGAGGAGGCGATCTCGGCCGCCTTGGCCGTGCTTTCCACTTCCACGAGCTCCGCCCCCGGGAGATGGTTCTGGAGCCAGGAGCGACACTGGGCGAGGGCCTGGGGATGGGAGTAGACCCGGCGGACGTCTTGCAAGGTGCTCGAAGACGAAAGCAGATCCAAGGTGATCTCGAGAAAGATCTCGGCCGAGATCCGCACGTCGAAATCGAAGAATAAGTCCAGGGCGTGCGCGATCAGGCCCTCGGTGGAATTCTCGATGGGGATGATGCCGTAATTCACGCGCTGTCGTTCAACGGCTTCCAGAACGTCCCGCAGAGTTCTTTCCGGGACGAGCAGGCCGGCCTGGCCGAAGTGTTCGAGGCAAGCCAGGTGCGTGAAGGTGCCCCAAGGCCCGGGGAAGGAGATCTTCAAAGGTTTCTCGAGCGACAGAGAGGCGGAGAGAATCTCCCGGAAGACCGAACGGATCGCTTCGTTGGGGAACGGTCCCGGATTGATCGCGCAAAGACGTTCGTAGATCTGCCGCTCTCTGGCCGGAGAATGGAAATCCAGGTTTCGGTCCGCCTTGGCTTTTCCGATCGCCATGGCGACCCGGGCCCGCTCGTTCAGAAGCTTGAGAAGGGAAGTGTCGATCTCGTCGATTCTCGCTCGAAGGGAACAGATCTCGTCGTTTTCCGCTGGGCTGGAGCCCCTGCCCTTTTGGGATCTGCCCGCTTTGCTTTTGGCCGGAAAACCGGCTTTGGTTTTCATCATTCTGAACCGCGCAAGCAGAGGGACTGGATACGGGCCCCCCGGGTTCGGGAGGGTCGGAAATTTTGCAAAAAGAATTATAGAGATAGAGCCAGGAAAATCAAGGCGTTTCTTGAAATGCGTCCAACCTTAAAGGAAGATCTCAACAAGAGTTCCGTTTTCAAGGCACTCCTTTCAAGATCGTGCCAGAAAGTTCTGAATTCGATCTAGAATCTCCCGCTCTTGTCCGGCCTGTGTCCAAAAGACCTCCTCCTGATTCCGGAACCAGGTGATCTGCCGCTTGGCATACCGTCTGGTGTCCCGCTTCAACGCCTCGACGGCTGATTCGAGCGGCATCTTTCCCTTGAGAACCGAAACCATGTGGCGGTAGCCAAGGGCTTTCATCGAAGGAAGCTCCGGGCCGTATCCTGCGGCAAGGAGCGCCGCGACCTCTTCGAGAAGGCCGTCTTTCATCATGCGGTCGACGCGCTTCTCGATTCGTCTGTATAGGGTCATCCGCTCTGGACAGAGCCCGACCACCAGAGCCCGGTATCGGTTCTCCCTGAACCCGTGCTCTTTCTGCAATTCCGAAATGCTGCGGCCCGTGCGCAGATACACGTCCAGGGCTCTCTGAGCCCGGGCCCGATCCCGGCAATGGATGCGGCTGGCCCCTTGAGGATCGATTTGCTGGAGAAGTGCGTGGGGATCGTCGCCGAACGGAGCGTATCGGCTTAGTCTCTCCATCCAGGTTTCTTCCCGGATGGGGTGCGATTCCGGAAAAAGGCCGTGGAGGAGCGCCTTCACGTACAGGCCGGTTCCACCCACGACAAGAGGAACCCTGCCCCGGCCCACAATGTCGGAAATGGCCCGGTCCGCCTCTCTCTGGTACCGGGCCGCGTGGAAGCTCTCGTCCGGGTCGGCGATGTCGATGAGGTGGTGAGGAATGCCCCTGCGCTCCTCGAGGGAAGGCTTGGCCGTTCCGACGTCCATGCCGCGATAGACTTGCATAGAGTCCGCGCTGACGATCTCGGCGCCTAGGGGCTCCGCAAGTCGGACGGCCAGACCGGACTTGCCTGCCGCGGTCGGACCAACGAGGACAACGATGCTCGGTGGGGCCATCGGGGTTGGAACCATCAGGTGCGTTGAAATCGCTTTTCGATTTCGCGCAGCGTCAGCAGAATCCGCACGGGCCTTCCGTGAGGGCACGTGGTCACGTCGGGGTTGTCCTTCAGCGCGGCCAGAAGGGCCTCCATTTCATCGGGCTCCAGGGCTTGGCCGGCTCGCACGACCGCGTGGCAGGCCATTCGGGAAAGGACGCGCCTGCGGAGGTCTTCCAGTTTGTTTGTCCTTTCGGCGGTCAGAATCTCCTCGGCGAGGTCCCTGCAGAGGCTGACAGGGTCTGCCTGCGCGACCAAGGCCGGAACAGCCTTGACCGCAAAGGTGGCGCCCCCGTAAAGGTCGATTTCGAATCCAAACGCGGCGAGGACATCGAGGTAGGCCTGAAACACCACGGCCTGTTGAGGAGGGAGCTCCACGAGGGCTGGAGTCACCAGAGGCTGGCGCTCCGGGACGGATCCGTGAAGCGTCTGTTCGAGCTTCTCAAAGGCCAGCCGTTCGTGGGCCGCATGCTGGTCGATCAGGACGAGTCCCTCGGAACTTTCGCACACCAGGTATGTTCCCCGGAACTGCCCGAGGAGCCTGAGAGGCGGTCCGGTCCGGGCGGTAGGCTCCCAGAGAGGCTCTTGGGAGGCCGAGGCCGTCTGATCCGCGGCAGGCCCGGTCTCTCTTACGACAGCAGCTGGACGGGATGGGTCCGGCCGCGGCGGCCGGTAGGGCTGGCCGGGGGTGGGTCTTTGAGCTGAGCGGGGAACATCTTCTGCCGCGGGAGAGGCCGCAGCCCGTTGCGGTTCCGGCGAAGGACCGTGCTCCAAGGGGCTGGAGCTGGAGCTTTCTGCCAACCCGGAGCGCAAGACCCCAGGCCGCGTCCCCTGCCATGGCGCCCTGCGGCCAAGGTCCTCGAAAGCCTTCAGGACGAGCTTGCGGGCGCGCAGGGGATCGGAAAAACGAACTTCCTGCTTGGTCGGATGGACATTCACGTCGACCTGACCGTAAGGCACGGACAGGTACAGGAAAGCCACCGGGTATCTGTCTTTGGACAGGGCCGACGGGTACGCGTCCCGCAAGGCCCGCACCATCGCCTGATCCCGGATCGGCCTGCGGTTGACGAACAAATGAATCCCTGCGGCCGTGGCTCTGTGGATTCCGGGCGGCGCGGCGAGTCCTTCGATCCGCCAGTCTCCCTGTTCGGCCTCGATCGGACAAAGCGCCTCAGCGGTCTCCCATCCGAGGACCTGGGCGACCCGCTCCCGGAGGGCCTCGGTCGCCGGCGCGTTCAGCCACATCGCTCCGGCCTTCTTTCTCAGTTGAAAGGAGACGTCTGGACGCGACAAAGCGAGCCGCACAAACAGGTCCAGAACGTGTCCGGTCTCGGTCTGGCGGCTTCGCAGGAACTTGCGTCGGGCCGGGGTATATCGGAACAGGTTTTTCACCAAGACGCGGGTGCCTGCGGCCATCCCGCACTCCCGGCAGTCGGTTTCGACGCCCGCCTCGTAAGTGACCCGGACCCCAAGGGGCGCGTGCCTGGCCCTGGTTTCCACTACAAGATCCGAAACCGCCGCGATGCTCGGCAAGGCTTCGCCGCGGAACCCGAGGGTACGGATCATGAACAGATCCTGCTCGTTTGTGAGTTTGCTCGTGGCGTGCCTTTGGAGAGCCAGGGAAAGCTCTTCCCGGGTCATGCCGATTCCATTGTCCAGCACTTCGATGCCGTCAATGGGATCGGCCTCCACGGTGACCGTGACGGCCGTGGCCTCGGCGTCGAGAGCATTCTCCACGAGTTCTTTCAGGACCGAGGCGGGTCTTTCGACGACCTCGCCGGCCGCAATGCGATCGATGAGTTCCTTGGGCAGAATCCGAATCCTCACCAGGGGGGCCCTCTTCATGGGAGGTCAAGATTTCCAGAGTCAGGATAGCAGAATCCCGGCAGCGGCAAAACGAGCCTGAGCGCCCAGGGCCGGCGCTGGGGTCACTCTCCGGCGGTCTCGGCCTCTGCTCGTTCCCGCTCGATTTGTTCGCGGCCAAACCGGAGCGCCGCCTGCACGCGGGGGTCGTCGCTGCGCCACGTCCTGTCCTCGAAAGAGCGGCGCTCGAGGCTGCGGAGAAACCGCTCTTCGATCTCGCCCAGGTAGGAACCGTACAAGTGATACGAGTCCGAGACGTCCACGTACCGTCCCACGGCGACCGGACGGCCCATGCGACGGGAGATTCGCTCGGCCAGGACCTTTTGGAGTTCGGTCAGGGCGTAGACGTTCATGAAGGCCGCCTTGTAAGCGTCCCGACTTCTCCAGTGGGTGTTCATGTTGAGGCGCAGGAGCCCCTCGTCGTCAGGAAGGAGCCGGCACCAAATCCGCTGGAGGCACGGGGGATCCTCGGTGCGGGGGTCCAGCGTGGGCATCCAGGTGATGGCCTGGGCGCGTCTCGAGTACGGGACCTGGGAGAGCTTGGCAACGAGCGCCTCGATTTGGTCCACGGCCTTAAAGGGGCTCTGTTCATCGAACTTCCTTGGGTCCTCGCGCACCACATAATGGAAGAGCCTGTCGTGGTATGTGTAGGTCCATTTTCCTTCCGCTGGCCGGATCCAGTGGTCCCGAACCCCTTCTACGACTTCCAGCCTGTATTTTTCCAGGTCCTCGATGCCGCCCGGGAAGGCCCGGTGGATCCGGGGCTCTCCAAAGGGCTCCTCCACGACCAGGATCATCGTGGCGTCGCGGCTCGGAGGATCGTCCGGGTGGTCGTACTCAGTCCGGAGGGCGACGCCTTTTTTCCAAACTTCGAGGATGCTCCTCTCCCAGGCCTCGGGCAGTGTCCGGGCCGAGACCATGAGGACCGGGATGTTTCCCTGCCCCGAAAAGGTCGTCATGCCGTATCCTTCCGACTTTGCTGTTCCTAGCCTCGTAGGGTCCCCAGGAAACGGATCCCGCGCCGCTTCGGGCGCGGGAAACCGAAAGGGTCATTCTTGTTTACCACAGGGCCAGATCGCGGGCAAACGCTCCCTCGAACCAAGCAGGCCGCCATAGGTCGTTCAGGCCTGGTTGACCCGCCTTCTCTCTTTTCCGTAACATAAGCTGACTATACTCTGCTGTCCCTGCTCCCGCGTTTGGAAAGAACTGCCCCTTGCAGCGCAAACCCTTCCTCAGGAAAGTTCGCAGAATCGTCGTCAAGGTGGGCAGCCAGGTGCTCACCGACGGCAGGGGGCGGCTCTGGCCTCCGGTCTTTTTCCTTCTGGGCGGCCAGATCGCGGAGCTCATGGAAGAACAGAAACAAGTCATCGTCGTCTCCTCAGGCGCGATCGCCGGAGGCCGCTCTATCCTGGGTTTTCGTCCCGGCCGGGCGAGCATCCCGGAAAAACAGGCTCTGGCCGCGGTGGGCCAGACCCGCTTGATGGGCTTCTACCAGCAGGCCCTGGAGTTCCACGGAATCCGAGCGGGCCAGGTGCTGCTCACGCGAGAGGATCTTGCAGACCGGAAGCGGTACCTCAACGCCCGCAACGCTCTTTTCAAGTTGCTCGCTTTCGGGGTCGTGCCGGTCATCAACGAGAACGACACGGTTCTCGTGGAGGAAATCAAGTTTGGGGACAACGACAATCTTTCGGCCATGGTGGCGATCCTGGCCGAGGCGGATCTCCTTGTTCTTCTCACGAGTGTCGCGGGCCTGTATCCGGGCGGGGAGGAGACGGCCCGGGCCGGAGATCCCATCCCTTACGTTGAACGGATCACCCGGGAGATCCTGGACATGGCGAGGGGGCCGTCCGGGCCCCTCGGAACGGGCGGCATGACCACCAAGCTCGAAGCGGCTCTACTGGCCACCCAGGCCGGTATTCCGGTGGTGATCGCCGAGGGCCGTCGGGAAGGCGTGCTCAGGGACATTGTCCAGGCCGAGCCGGTCGGGACGTTTTTCCCGCCGACCCGCGACCTTCTCACCCACAAGAAGCATTGGATCGCCTACACTCTCAAGAGGAAGGGCGCGATCGTCCTCGACGAAGGAGCCGTGGAGGCGATCGTCGAGCGCGGCAAGAGCCTTCTTCCCTCGGGCGTGGTCGCGGTGCAGGGCAACTTCGAAACCGGGGACATGGTCTCGTGCCTGGATCCCGAGGGCCGGGAGATCGCCAGAGGCATCACCCACTATTCGGCCCAGGAAATCCGCAAGATCATGGGCAAGAAGAGTTCACAGATCGAAGCGCTCTTGGGGTACAAGATCCAGGACGAGGTGATTCACCGAGACGAGCTCGTCCTTTTGCGCGACCTTGCCTGAAAACGCCCAGAGGAGCGCCAGCAGAGACTTGGGGAGGAGACTCCGGCCATGAATTCCGTCCATTCGATAGAAGCAATGGCCCTCGAGGCCAGGCGGGCTTCGGAGCAGATCGCGCCGTGCGGCTCTGAACAGAAGAATCGTGCCCTTCTCGCGGCGGCCGACAAGATCGGACAGAACCGGTTGGCCTTGCAGGAGGCGAACGAACAGGATCTGCGCTCGGCCCGCGCCCAAGGTCTGCCTTCCGCCTTTCTGGACCGGCTGACCCTTTCGGACAAGGTGATCACCCAGATGTGCCGCAGTCTGGAGGAAGTGGCTGCGCTGCCTGACCCCGTGGGCGAAGTCGTGCGAATGTGGAGACGGCCCAACGGGCTTTGGGTCGGCAAGATGCGGATCCCCTTGGGGGTGATCGGCATGATTTACGAGGCCCGGCCCAATGTGACCGTCGAGGCCGCGGCTCTGTGCGTGAAATCGGGTAATGCCGTTCTGCTCAGGGGAGGCTCCGAGGCGCTCCATTCCAACCGGGCTCTCGTGGAGCTTCTGGAGGCGTCTCTCCGGGAGGCGGGCCTTCCGCCCAAGGCCGTCCAACTCGTGGACACGCCCGATCGCGCAGCGGTCTTGGAAATGCTCCGGCAGGAAGCGTACATCGATCTGATCATTCCAAGAGGGGGTGAAGGACTGATCCGGTTCGTGGCCGAGAACTCCCGGATCCCGGTGATCAAGCACTACAAAGGAGTTTGCCACGTCTTCGTGGACGAGGGGGCGGACCCCGAGATGGCTGTTCGCATCTGTCTGAACGCCAAGACCCAGAGGCCCGGGGTGTGCAACGCACTCGAGACGCTTCTCGTTCATCGGGCAGAGGCCGACTCCCTGCTGCCGAGGATCGTTTCCGCCCTTCGGGACCAGGGGGTGGAGATCCGGGGCTGCCCGGAGACGCTTGCCAGGGTTCCGGACGCGAAGCCTGCCGCTGAGGAGGACTGGGGTGCGGAATATCTGGACCTGATTCTCGCCGTCAAGATCGTGTCCGGACTCGACGAGGCCATCGAGCACATCAGGCGCTACGGGTCCCTGCACACAGAAGCGATCGTGACGCGCGACTACGCGCGGGCTCAGCGGTTCCTGCGGGAAGTGAACTCTTCCACGGTCCTGGTCAACGCGTCGACCCGGTTCAGCGACGGCTACGAATTCGGGCTGGGCGCCGAGATCGGGATCAGCACCACCAAGATCCACGCCTTCGGCCCCATGGGCCTGGAGGAACTGACGACCACCAAGTACATCGTGTACGGTTCTGGGCAAATCCGCCAGTAGAGGGAAAGAAGGGAGGCCCTTGCCGGGTCGCGGGTGCCAAGTCGCGCGTCCTGCTCAGTCAGCCTCCGCGGTGAACTGCCACCGGCAGCACACCTGGGCCGGCTCTTGTCGGGGGGGGAGCAGGAGGGGGCGGACCCGGATGCCGGAGTCAACGGCCCGAGCCAGGGCTGTGAGGTACGCGGTCTCAACAGGTTCGCAGGTCAGCGTAGTGCGGCCCATCCGTTCCATGGCTTCTAGGAAGGGGCAACGCTTCACCTCAAGGATCAGCTGGTCGGCTCGGTCGCGGATGAGTTCGTACTCCACGGGGAGCCAGAGAGGATCGAGGAGCATGATCTGGCGGAGTCCTTCGAGCCCTCCGGACGGAAGGGGGAAGTACTTGCGCACTCTCTTGAGGAAGACCGAAGCGTACCGTTCCCAAACCTCCACGTCCATCCGAAGGGCTTTTTCGAACCCCTCGGACCGTTCGGCCGCCAGAAACCAGAGGCCGTCGATGGCCGAGGCGAGGTCGGCGGCGAGCCGAAGTCTCTGGAGGAGTTCCTCCCGAGAGAGACTCTCGATTCCTTCCATCGTCCTTCTTCTCCCCTACTCGGACCCGAGCCCTCTGCTCACGAGTCCATCCGCACGGGCACGGTCTTTCCGCAGCTCCGGCAGGCCCCGCGTTCCAGGTCGATCGAAAGCACGCGGAATCCGTGCCGACGGATGACGGCTCTTCCGCACCCGGGGCAATAGGTGTTCTCTCCGTCATCCCCGGGCAGGTTGCCGGTGTAGACGTAGCGGAGTCCTTCTTCCATTCCGATCTCCCGGCCGCGACGCAGCGTTCTGGCAGGGGTTCTGGGCCGGTCGAGCATCCGGTAGGTGGGATGAAAAGCGCTTACGTGCCAAGGCAGGTCTGGACTGAGACCGCACAGGAACCGGGCGATCTCGCGCAGTTCCTGCTCCGAGTCGTTCCAGCCCGGAATCACAAGGGTGGTGACCTCGACCCAAATGTTTCTGCGGACCATCTCGCGAATGCAGTCGAGGACCGGACCTAGGCGCGCTTTGCACACCCTCCTGTAAAAGCTGTCCCGGAAGGATTTGAGATCCACGTTTGCGGCCTGAAGGTAAGGATGGATCGTGTCCAAGGCCTCGAGGCTCGTGAATCCGTTGGTCACGAACACGTTCTGAAGGCCTTGGGCTTGAGCAAGACGGGCCGTGTCATAGGCGTACTCGAAGTAGACCGTGGGCTCGGTGTACGTGTAAGAAATCGTGCGGCAGTTCCGGCCCACAGCCAGATCGACCACCTTCTCCGGAGGCAGATCCGCGCCGTCGATCCGGCCACGGTCGCGGGGCATTTGGGAGATCTCCGCGTTCTGGCAGTGGAGGCATTGGAAGTTGCAGCCTGCCGTTGCGATGGAGAAAGACAGGGTTCCAGGATGGAAGTGAAAGAGGGGTTTTTTTTCGATAGGGTCCACATTCGCTGCCACGGCCTTGCTGTAAACGAGCGTATACAGCCGGCCGTCCTGGTTCTGCCTCACGCCGCAGGCCCCCAGCTTGCCCGGCCGGATCCTGCACCGATGGGGGCAGAGGAAGCACTGGACGGTCCCGCTCTCAAGGGATTGATAGAACAAGGCTTCTTTCATGGCCGCGCTTTCTTGTCATGGAGATTCGGAAAGCCGAGACCAAGATGGCCCGCAATCGCAGGCTTGTCAATGGTCTCCGGGGCCGCGCCTTTCCGGATCCGGGCTGGGTGGGCTTCCTCGGAATCGGAGCTTGCCTGGTTGGGGGCTCGGTCCCCGGCTCGTCTACCGGGATCCTTCTCTGGCCTTCTTGAGGTGAGACCTGGACGGGTGCGGGTGGACCGAGGAATTGGAATTCGTTGGGAGTTCTTTCTCAAGCCGGGCGAGACATTTGCTGCAGATTCCGTGGCTGATCCGGTTGTCGTGCCGGGCGGTCTCTGAAATGACCTTCTTGCAGTGGGCGCAGATCGTGATCACAAGCACGGTCCCTGGAGGATGTTCGCCAGCCGATGCCCTCGGGAATCGGATTGAAGAGGGAAGCGTTATGCTTTCGTTAAGGCCAGCAATTTCTGTACCACAGGAAGGCCAGAACCCTTGAGCGGGAATAATGGAGTTCTGACTCTGGAAAGTTTTGCAGGTTTGAGCTGTTGTCAAAACTCCGCGCCCGAAGCAAGACGTCAGGCCACGCCGGAACGGATTTCTCGACCTGGGAAAAGCGTTTCCCTTTTCGGGGAAAAATTTCAACTCCAAAACAGGATCGCTGGCCTCAAGGGAGCTAAAACTCAAGATTTTCCCAGCAGGAAGGCGAGCAGTTCGTGGCCTTTTTCGAGAAACAGCCCTGTGGCGGCCGCGGATCCTTCATCGAAGGTGCTGACAGAAGGCCAGCCGCCGGGTTTCATGGTGGCTGGATAGCCGGCCCTTGGGTCGCAGTAAAGGAGGAAAGGGACCGGCCCGCCTGTGTGGGTGCGAATTCTTAAGGGGGTTGGATGGTCGGGGCACAGGAGAAGCCGAAAGGGGGTTCTCATGCTGACGAGTCCCTCGTACAGGGGATCAAGCAATTCGGAGTCGAACCGCTCGATGGCCTCGATCTTGGCATCGAGATTTCCCCTATGGCTCGCTTCGTCGGGCGCCTCTACGTGAAGGAAGACAAAATCTTCGACCTCCAGAGCCTCCAGGGCGGCGCGGGCCTTGGCTCTGTAATCCGTGTCGAGGTCTCCTGTGGCTCCGGGAACCCGAACTGGCCTTAGACCCGCATAGTGGCCGAGACCTTTCACAAGATCCACCGCGCAGACCGTGACACCGCGGATGCCAAAACGCTCCGTGAGCGGAATCATCGCGGGTGCGGGGCCCTGGCCCCAAAGCCAGACGGCGTTTACCTTTCCTTCGAGTTCCGAGGCCACCGTCCGGGGCAGCTTCGAGGCAAGGACATCGCGGGCCCGTTCCATGAGGGCAGTAACCTTTTCGTTCCCCGGCCCCTTGGGAAGGTGAGGCAGGATTTCTTGGTCGGTGATGTCGTGGGGAGGCGTTGTCTGAAGCCCTTCGAAGGCGCGGCGCGCGCCTTTCCATCGAACCACGTGTCGGTAAGAGACACCGGCGTGAAAGGAGACCTCGGAATCCCCGAGGGCTTCCTGGAGCACCTGCACACAACGGGCGGCCCACTCCGAGGCGATTCCTCCGCCGCTGTAATCGGCCATCACCCGTCGGCCGTCCCTCTCGGCCAGCCGGACCAGATTACAGCGGAAGGCCAGGTCTTCGGGACCCAGTCCGACACCCAGGCTGGCCGCCTCCAGAGGGGCCCTGCCGGTGTAACACCGTTCGGGCGCGTACCCGAAAAGGCTTAGGTTCGCCACGTCGCTGCCCGGGGGCATGCCCTCAGGCACGGTTCTTACCCTGCCGACGACCCCTTGGCGCGCAAGGGTGTCCATGCGAGGTTTTCGGGCCGCGGCGAGGGGGGTTCGCCCTCCAAGCTTTTCGATGGGCTCGTCTGCCATCCCGTCGGGCACTGCGACGACGTATTTCGTCCTACCGGGCATTGGATCGAACCTCGAAGTCGCGGGTCAGGTTTCTCCTGCGTGTCTGCGAAACACGAGGACAGCGTTGGTTCCGCCGAAGCCGAAAGAGTTCGACAGGGCGAACTCCACGGCCTGCCGCCTGGCTTGGTTGGGCACATAGTCCAGGTCGCACTCTGGGTCGGGATGTTCGTAGTTGATCGTGGGAGGCAGGGTCTCCCGTTCGAGAGCCAGCAGGCAATAGATGGCTTCGACCGCTCCTGCCGCTCCCAGCAGGTGGCCGGTCATGGACTTTGTGGAACTGATGGCGAGCCGCTGCGCATGGCGGCCGAAAACGCTCTTAACGGCCAGGGTCTCGGCGAGGTCGTTGTAAGGGGTTGAAGTGCCGTGGGCGTTGATGTATCCGACACGCTCCGGCTCGATTCCGGCATCCTCGAGGGCCAGCCGGATGCACTCGGCCGCTCCCTTCCCCTCAGGCGAAGGAGCGGTCATGTGATGGGCGTCTCCGTTTTCACCGTATCCGACGATTTCGCCCCGGATCCGGGCGCCCCGGGCAAGGGCATGGTCTCTGTTCTCGAGAATTAGGATGCCGGCTCCCTCGGCGATCACGAAGCCGTCCCGGTCCTTGTCGAAAGGACGAGAGGCTGCTTCGGGCTTGTCGTTCCTCCTGGACAGAGCCCGCATGGCGCAAAAGCCCGCGATGCTCAAGCGCGTGACGCAGGCTTCGGTGCCGCCGGCGATCACGGCGTCTGCCAGGCCTTGACGGATCAGGCGGTAGGCGTAACCGATGCTGTGGGTGCCGGTCGAGCAGGCCGTGGCGATGCAGAGGTTCGGACCTCGCGCGCCGAACCGAATGGCCACATGGCCCGGCGCCAGATTCGGGATGATCATGAGGATGTGGAAAGGAGAGATCCGGTCCGGTCCTCGGGTCGTCACGACTTCGTGCACCTGCTCGATGGTCTGGAGTCCCCCCATTCCCGACCCGATGACGACGCCCACGCGGTGGGCGTTGTGGGGCTGGATCACGAGGCCAGAGTCGTTCATGGCCTGGACGCTGGCGGCCAGAGCGAACTGGATGAACGGGTCGGTCCGGCGCACTTCCTTCTTGTCCAGAAAAGCGGCCGGGTCGAAATCCTCGACCAGGCCCGCGATCTGGGAGGGAAGGTCCGCAACCTCGAACCGCGTGATTTTCCGGACGCCGCTTTTCCCCTGGCACAAGGCTTCCCAGTTGCGCTCGACGCCCACGCCCAACGGCGTGACGAGGCCCATGCCCGTAACGACCACGCGGTGCTGAGTCAACCCGTCCCTCCAGACACGCATGACCCGGTTCGGGGTCTCTCGGTTTTTCCGGCCCTTGGCCCCTCAGCGCTTCGGGAGGTTCCAGAGCACCCGGGCTTCCTCTGGCGTGGCCGGCTCGCGGTCGGCCAGGCGCACGATCTCGACGGCCTTCTGGACGAGCTCGTAGTTCCCCTTGGCCAGGGTTTTGCCGGAGACATAGATGTTGTCTTCGAGACCCACGCGGATGTGCCCGCCGTTGACGACCGAAAGAAAGCACGAGCGGAAACTATCAAGCCCCACGCCGCAGACGCTCCAGGAAGAACCTTTCGGGATCAGCTCGAGGAAGTGGGCGAAACTCAGAGGGGTCAGGCGTACGCCGCCCGCGACGCCGAAGACGAACTGAAAATGAAGGGGCTCCTCGAAAATGCCCTGCTTTTGCAGAAGGAGCACGTTGTCCACGTGGGCCATGCAGTAAACTTCCATCTCAGGCTTGGTTCGCGCTTTTTTCATCTCCTCGTTGAACATTTTCATCATTTCGAAGGTATTTTCGAAGGTCGTCTCGAGGAAGATTTCTCCAGTGGACCGGTTGGCGATGGCGAAGTTCATGGTTCCGGTGTTGAACGAGGCGAGGTCGGGTTTGCAGTTCTTGACCACGCTGATGCGCTGTTCCGGCGTTTTCAGCGCTCCGACCGCCGTGCTCAGGTTGATGAGGACCGGGCACCGGCTGCGGATGCCCTCCACGATGGGGACGAGGATTTCAGGGTCTTCCGTGGGCATGCCGTCGGGTGTCCGCGCGTGGATGTGCACACACGCGGCGCCCGCCTCGTATGCTTTGACTGCCTCATCGATGCACTCCTGGATGCCGTAAGGAACAGCCGGATTTTGGTTCTTGAAGGTTCCGGCTCCTGCCAGAGCTGCCGTAATGACGCATTTGTTCGAGAGATCCATGTTGCACTCCTCCGCTTTCAGGTATCCCCAACGGCCGATCCACTTTCGCTTTCCACGGGATCCGTTACCCTAGAGACCTCGGGGCCCTTTGTCAATTCGAGCGGTCCGCCTTTCGGCCGAGAAAAGCCTCTTCCACGGTCTTCAACCAGCCCCGGACGGTGTTCGCGGGCAGTTTCCAGATTGGCTCCTCCAGGCTCCGGATCGGCACCAGGGAGACCTTGGGGTCTTTCAGAGACCCTTCGATGCGGTAGTAGAAAATAACGATGGTGCCGTCCGGGCCCTGCACGATCCTGCCGACCACGGGTACACGATCGAGAACTTGGTCGAGTTGTTCGAGAGGCCTCAGGGAAAGCAAAACCGCCATACGGTCCTGGCCGAGGTCGTAGCTGCCGGTCAGGTTGGCCATGGCGATGGTGGAATCGATTTCGACGCCCGGCGAACTCAGGACGCCCTTTTCGATCTTCAGATCCCCCCGTATGCTCCTGTAGGAAACCCCCTGGGCCTTCAAGTCTGCAAGGCGGACCTTGGACCATTGGGCGATATTGATCAGGGTCAGGATCTTTGCAAGGACGTCATACCGTTCGATCACGCCGTCTCGGGTTTCCAGGCGGACGTCTCCGTCCAGGGTCTGAATCCATCGGCTGCCCGAGGCGAAGGAGCCTTGCATCTGCCCATTGAGCGTGACCGGGCCGTTCAGAAACCCGTTGCGGACATGGAGCCACCGAAAGAGTTCTTCCCCTTTCACTTCGTCGAAAGAGAACCGGCAGCCGAAGGGAAAGCGGTCTCCTTGCTTCGACACCTCTCCGGAAAAGGCCGCCCGGCCTTTTCCGCTCTTTGCCGTTCCTTCCCGGACCAGAATTTTCCCGTCTGCGACCGAACCTCGAAGCCGGAGTTTTTCCAGGCGCAGGGGCCGATAGGTGAACGCACCGATGTCCACGGCCACGTCCAGGCGCGGTCGCTGGCGGGGGGGAGAATCTTTTCGGCTTGACGAAACGAGACTTTCCAACGGGTTGGCCGGCCTTTTTCGGGCCAGGAGCGCGTCGAGGTCCAGAACGTCGGCGGCCACTTCGAGGCTGCCGACAGGGGGCGACAGGGAATTCAACCGGCCCGTGCATTTGACGGGACTCCCCTGGGCTCGGAAGGAAATCTCCGGGATGTCCAGGCTCCGCCCTTGTCCGGACAGGGAGGCTTTGAACGCCTCCAGGGGCACGTCGTAGCGGCCGATGGAGAGGGTGAGGTCGCCCGGCCCTGCCTCGGCCTCCCAGAGCCTCGCATCTCCGTCGAACAGGATTCTTCCCCTGGCCGGCAGGGTTCCCAAAAGATCCCGATCGCGGCCGAGAAAGAGCATAAGGTCCGCAAGATCAAGGCGCTGGCTCGACAGACGGACTTCTGCGCGGGACGCGCCGCTTCCCGAGGCATTGAAGTCGATCCGGCCCTTGGCTTCCAAGGGCGTCTTGCCGGCCCGGAGGGCCAGAGCGAAGTTCCGCAGAGACGAATCGCTGAACTCGATGGTCCCTGAGAGGTCTTCCAGGCTGAGGGGCCACGATCCATACCAGGCCCGGACGCGGTCGAGCTGAACCCGTCCGGCGAAGCGAAGCCGCCCGTCAGCACCTTGTCCGAAATCGTGGCGGAGCTGAAGCCGAAAGGTTCCGACTCCCTGGGCGTCCCGGATTTGTCTGGCCACGGTTCGCAGCTCGTCCGGGAAGATCCCGTGATCGAGCTCACGGACGGCCTCTGAAAACTCGAAGGAGCCGTCCCCTTCGATCTCCAAGGAGCTCGCGGACCTGTGAATTCCCCGGATCCTTCCTCCGGCCTGGGAAAGGCGCACTTTTCCGTAAGCGGCGGAGAAGTCGCGAAACAGGAGGTCGCCGTCCTGAAGATCGAGCCTGCCCTTGACCGAGCGAAAGGGCAGGTAAGGCTCTTGCACCGGCAGGAGGATCGTGGTGTCGTGAAAGACCAGAGAAAGCCGGAGAGCGTTTTCAGATGCCGGAGACGCCAGACGCGAGAAGTCCGACGGGGCGCCGACGAGATCTGCCTGGGCGTCCACGGTTCCCTCTCGGGTCATGTCCACGAGGAAAGGCCAGACCTTTCCATGGAGAACCCGCAGGGGCAGGTATTGCTTCGCCTCTGCAAGGGGAAGACCTTTGCCCTCAAGATGAAGCTCCAGATGCGAGAAAGGACCGTTCCTGGCGAGCAGACCTCCCCGGCCATGGATCCGGACGTCTCCGAGACGGATTTCGGCCTGGTCCATTTGGATCTGGTCCCTGCGGATTTCCCCGGATGCGCTGACCTCGAGACTCGAAGGAGCAAAGGGTTTGGTGTGAACCCGAGGATGGTCCCAGACAGGCTGATCCACTTTCAGGTCCATGCGGAATCGGCCGGGCAAGAGAAGACTCCCTTCGTAAGACACAACGGCCTGAGCCTTTCCGGAGAGCTTGCGGCCGCGGACGCGCTCGGGCAGGAACGGCGAAAGATCCGAAGCCGAGACCTCCTGAAAGGACAGAACGGCCCGCGCGCCCAGTTCGGCCGGAGACCGGGCGCGCTTCCACTGGTCGAGATCTCCGGTGAGAGAAAACCTGCCGGCCCCGGCAGGCTCCGCGATCTCTCCGGAAACCTCCAGGTGGAGTTCATCTCGAAGGAGCGCGCTGCGCAAGTGGAAACGGAAGTTCTGGATTCGCGCCCCGGACAGCGTGGGCAGAGCAGGATCTCGATATCGCACCTCCCCCTCTTCCAAGAGGATCCAGTTCTTCCAGAGAACAGGGGCGAGGCTGCGGGCCAGAGGATGGGACTCGATTTCAGCAGGGAGCTTTTCCCGGATCGCGCCGGGTGCGTACAGCCCTTCGAAGTTGAAGTGGCCGCTCTCGTCCCGCGAGAGGAGGATCCTGGGGCGGTATGCGTAGACTCTAAGGATTCGCACCTCGCCGCGGAGAAGGGATCTGAGGTCCAGCCCCACGAAAAACCGTTCAGCCGAGAAGAAAGGCTCGCCCTCCCCTTCTCGATCGAAGACGGAGAAGCCGTCGATCCCGAACCCCAGGCCTTTGCGGAGGGAGAGATGAATCTTTCCGACGGTCACACGCTTCTGGAGGGATTCCTCGATGGCTCGAACGACCCATACGTCCAGCCGGGAAAGGAGGAACCCTGCGGCCACGGCCAGGAGCGCCACAAAGGAGAGGGCGAGAACGAGCAGAGAAAAGATCGTCTTCTTTCGCATGGAGAAGTTCCGCACGGCTCTCCGGGCTCCCTCAGCCGTCCGGAGGACCGCCGAACACCTTGAGCAGGAAGAGGGTAATGCGGGTCATGTCGTCCGTAAGGATCAGAATGCCGAGGCCGATAAGCAAAAGACCGCTAAAAATCTCCACGGCCCGGAAGTGCCGTTTGAAGGCCTGCGAGAACCGAACGAACCGCTCGATCCCGATCGCTGCCAGGAGGAAAGGAATCCCGAGCCCAGCCGAGTACACCGTCAGCAGCCAGATTCCCTGGCCCACGGTTTCCCGGGTGCCGGCATAGAACAGAACCGCTGCCAGAATGGGCCCGATGCAGGGCGTCCACCCCAAGGCGAAGGCGACCCCGACCCCGAAGGAACCGAACAAGCCAATCGGTTTTTCCTTATGGTGATACCGCTTTTCCCGGTCCAGAAAGGAGATCCGGAATAGGCCGAGCATGTGGAGCCCGAAAAACACGATGAGAAGGCCCGCCGCCTTCTTGAGGAGGGACATCTGGGAGATGAGAGCCTTGCCGACCGTCGTGGCCGATGCGCCCAGGAGGACAAACACGCAAGAGAATCCGAGGACGAAGAACAAGGCGTTCAGGAAGACCCGGCTCGCCTGCCTCTGGCCGCCGGTCTCCTGGCGTATCTCCAGGACCGACACGCCGGAGATGAAGCTGAGATAGGCTGGAATGAGAGGCAGGATGCAAGGCGACGCGAAAGAGAGAAGCCCTGCGGTGAAGGAAGCGACAGTGGAAATGTTGTCCATAAACCTTCTCCCGCTCGAGCCTTGAAGAAAACGGTGCAGACCGCGCGGCTTTTCGCCCTTTCGAAAAAAATCTACCATAGTCCGTTCCGGCGGATCAATTCCGCGCGGAGCCCGGAAAGCCTCGACTCAACCGCGGGAAGCACCAGGCATCTGCAGAACATTGACATCGGCCGGGCAATCCAATAAGGGAAAGTCTCCTTTGCTGTTGGTTGGGGAACGAATTCATGGCGGCGCGATTCTCCAAGGCTGTGTTTCTTCTGGTTCCGGTTCTGCTGTATGGCTGCTCCGCGTTCACTTCTTACCGGGACCGGATCGAGGGCCCCCTCGAGAAATTCGAGTCCGGGGACTTCAAAGGGGCTTACGAGGACCTTGAGAAGCGGGCACGCAAGGGAACGGCCAGGCTTGCCTATCTCTTGGAAGCCGCCACGGTTCTCCATGCCGAGGGCGACCTCAAGGAGAGCAACCGGGTCTTTTCCGCCTCCGAGGACCTCATTCGGTCTTACGAAGAACGGGCCGTGATCAGTGTAACGGACACGGCAGCCAAGGGTGCAAGCCTGGTCCTGAACGAGAAGACCATCCCATACGAGGGCGAGCCGTTCGAGAAAGTGCTGGTCCATTCTTACAAGGCCCTGAACTACCTGTTCCTCGGCCAGACCGAGGCCGCCCGGGTCGAAATCCGAAGGAGCTTCGCCAGGCAGCAGGAGAACCGGCGGAGGCACGAACGGGAGATTGCGGCCCTTGAGGAGGAAGTCAGAGGTCGCCAGATTCAGACCGCCGGGCTCCTTCGGGAGGCCCACGCCCAATACGACGAGCTGCGGACCGAGTCCGGCCCGGTCCTCAACCCCTACGAGGATCCCTTTGCGTATTATCTTTCGGCTTTGGTTTATGAATTCAACGGCGAATACAACGATGCTTACATCGACTTGAAGAGGGCTCAGGAACTCAGGCCGGGCGTTCCCTGCGTCGAGAATGATCTGCTGCGAATGGCCAAACTGGCCGGCCTGGATGACGCCTACCGGGAGTGGAGCGAGCGGCTCGGCCGTCCGGCCCGCTTTTCGAATCCGCAGGCCGAGGGCGAGATCCTCGTGTTCCTCCAGGCTGGGATGGGGCCCCGCAAGGAAGAGGTCCGGCTGGTTCTGCCGGTCCCGGAGGCTGGCCTCGTGTCCCTGGCCCTGCCCCGGTACGCACGGGTCCGGAGCCGCTTCGGCAGGGCCGCTCTCTACGACTCCGACGGCCGCCTGCTCGGGGAGACCGCGGTGCTCACCGACATAGAGACCTTGGCGATCCGCAATCTCGAAGACCGCATGCCGGTTCTCGTGCTCAAGCAGGTCCTCAGAGCGGCGGCAAAAGGTTTTCTGGCTGCCACTGCCGCGGACGAGGGTGGCGCGGCTGCGGCTCTTGCCGTGAACTTGTTCAACCTCATAACCGAGCAGGCGGATCTGAGGTGCTGGACCACCCTTCCCCGGGACTTGCAGGTTGCGCGGATTCCCGTCTCCAGAGGCAGCCGCAGGCTTACCTTTGCTTTTCTCGATCCATCGGGAAGGCGCCTGGTCGAACGCTCCCTGGAAGCGGACATGGCCCCTGGCAGCCTCGTCTACCTGAATGTCAGGACCGGCAGCCGTTCGGTGGTCGCCTTTCACGTTTACGGGGCGGGGGTGCGGGCCGAGGGCGGCAGCACCCCCTAAGGTTAAGGCCTTTTGGAGGACCTTCGGAACTGGCTTCCGGCCTGCGAGGGCGGTACAATATTCAACTGGGTCGACGCGGTCCGGAATTGTTCGAGCCCGGAGACGGAGAGGTCGACAGCTTGCTCGGGTCTTTTGGTTGGGCCTGCGCCCGATGGAGGAAACGTTCCATGAACAAGAAGCATAGGAGCCTGGGCTGGGGTTGGTGGGTTGCGTCGGTTGGCCTGGTCCTTTGTTGCGCCGCCTGTGCGAAGAGCACGGTGTCCAATGTGGCGGTGGGGCAGATCGAGGAGGGGGCGCAAGGCGAGGTCCTCAAGCGGGAAATCGTGATCAAGGACAAGAACCTGGCAAAGGAAATCCAGGTCTTGGAGGTGAAGGCCCGATATCAGGGCGAATTTCTGGAAGGCCAGGCCGTGCTGACAAACCTCGAGGCATCCACGGTTCCCTTCGAATACAAGTTCGAATGGTTCGATGCCGAGGGATTTCCGATCGAAACCCCGGTGGTGCACTGGGCTCCGGATCTCCTGTACGGGAAAGAGACGAAGTGGGTCAAGGCCCTCTGCCCCGTACCGAACGCCAAGGGTTTCAAGGTGTTGATCCGCAAGCCCAACCCCGTAGAGGAGTAAGGAGGAGGCACGATGAAGGCTGAAAGCCCATTGCTCTTGTTCTTTGCGGCATGCCTTGCGGCGGTGGCGGCGGGCTGCGGCACGACCGTCGAGTACGGTGACGCCAAGGCGGTGGAGACCGTGACCGTGGACTTCGGGTCCACGGACCTTCAGATGATCGCGGAAAAGATGGTCCGGTCCATGCTGGCGGCGCCGGTCATCGCGGAGGCGAACCGGCCGGTTCTGCAGGTCAGCGCCGTTCGGAACCAGACGGGTGAGCACATCGACACGAAGGCGATCACCGACAAGATTCGAACGACCCTCATCCAGTCCGGGAAGGTGCAGTTTACGGCCAGCGACGCACGAAAAGAAATGGTTGACGAACTTCAGTACCAGAGGGATTCCGGATACGTAGATCCTTCCACGAGGACCCCGGTTGGCAGGCACGTGGGCGCTTCCTATTTGTTGACCGGTGACATCGCATCGATCCGCAAGTCCAAGGACGACACGAAAGACGTGTATTACAAGATCACTTTGAACCTTGTGGACCTGGAGACCGGGCTGATCGCCTGGACAGACGAGAAAGAGATCCGAAAGCGGGAAGAATGATCCTGTCTGCGCGAGGGCGAGGAAACCGGAGGGAAGTTCTGCCAGTGCGACTCTTCGCTCCCGGGGCCTGCCTTGTCTTCCTGGCCTTGTTGGCCGGTTGTGCGGGAAACGTGGAGTACGGAGACGCGGGCGCCGTGGAGACGGTGACCGTGGACTTTGGGTCCACGGATCTCCAATTGATCGCCGAGAAGATGGTGGGCTCCCTGTTGGCGTCTCCGACCTTGCAGGGGGGGGAACCGCCCGTCCTCCAGATGAGCCGGTTCCGGAACAAGACCGACGAGCATATCGACACCAAGGCGATCACGGACAAAATCCGGACCGCCCTGGTTCAGTCCGGCAAGGTTCGATTCACGGCCGCCGAGGTTCGAGACGAGATCGTGGACGAACTCGAATACCAGCAGAAGAGCGGATATGTAAGCGAAGAAACCCGGAAGCGGATTGGGAACATGATCGGGGCCGACTATCTTTTGACCGGCGAGATGACTTCCATTCGGAAGCGATCGGGCCGGAAGACGGACTTGTATTTCCTGGTGACCTTGAACCTGGTGGATCTCCGGACCGCGCTCATCGCATGGTCCGAGCAGAAGGAGATCCGCAAGGAGGCCACCCGGCCCCTGTTGGGCTGGTGAGGACGCCTTACTGGCCGAGCAACCCCGCGAGAAGGGAAAAAGGCAACAAGACCGTGTCCAAGGGGATCGTCAGGACGAACAAGGGAATCTTGCCCGCCGGCGGCAGGGTCGAGTCGCGCAGGGCTCTCGAGACGGCGAAGATGTAGTCCGTATTATAGGACCAGCCGGGTTCCTGGCCGGCCTCCCCCAAAGCAGGACCTTCTGTGGGCACGGTTCGGACGCGGCTCTGCTCCGGTGTCCCTTCCTCCTGTGGCTCGGCCGCAAAGGACGGCACACAGACGGACCCAAGCAGGAACACCAGGAAAAGAGCTGTCCCGAAAAGCCGGGCGCAAGCCGAGTTGCGCATGAATGCAAGGCTCATGTTTTCTCCCTCCTTGGACTTTGCCGTCTGGGGTGAAGTCCTTATTTCACGCTATCACACGTCGTGGCGCTGCGCAATGGGCCTGAAACCCAGATCCAGGAGTGCGTCAAGAAGGGCGCGGCAAGCCCAAGACGGACGCGACCGATCCCGCCCCTCGATGTGCTGCCCCCGGGCCACGACCCGGACGCTTCCCAGGCGCTCTCATCCCTGTCCTGCGGGCACCTTGTTTTGACGCGATGTTGATCCAGATCCTGGATCCAGAAAGGGCGCTGCGCCGCGTTCTTTCAGATTTTTTGTTCTTTTTCCCTGTCCGAGAGCCACCAGTCTGTGGAGTCCGTCTCCATGGCCAGCCTGGCGATGCGACGGGCCTGTTCCGTTATGAGCCGCTGAAAGGCGAATTCCAGCCAGGGACCTGTCCTGGCGTTCCCGATGTCCGCCTGCTCCTTTACATGGAGCAGCAGGTCGAGCTGATCCGCATCGTTGGCCAGGCAGGCTTCTGGCGTCTGCCTGGCGGAGAATTCGCGCACGAGCGAGGCGATCTCCTCCCCGAAGGGTAGCCGAAGGGACAGCTCCTCGAGAACTTTCTCTTCTCCGGCCGAGCCGTATTTTTTGTTCACGTAGTTCAGGTCGCCGGTGCGGGCCTCCGGAAAATCGTGAAAGAGGCACATCTTGAGAAGGCGGTCCGTATCAATTCCCTCGGACAGATGGGCCAGCGCGTACGCAATGAAGAGAACTCGGCAGGTGTGGTCTGCCACGGATTCGCTTCCCGTGCCCAGATAAGCGTAACCGCTGCGGGCGAGCTTCTTCAGGAATCCCGCCTCGTACAAGAAGTCCACGATCGCCTTCATGGTTTCCGTCTCCCTTTTCCCAAGGTGTTGGCCGAGAATCAGATTCTTATACCAGGATCCGAGCCGTTTCTGAAGGTCCCGGGAACGGCGGCGCTTGAAGCAGGTGGGTCGATTGTCCGCCTCCAGGCGCTGTGCTACACTGAAAACCTGCAGGTCATCCTTCTGCGGCAAAAAGGAGAACCCCTTCATGGAACAGTCCAATCGCAACCAGGGAAAACCGGGCCGCTCTCGGTACGCCTTCGCGGCCATCCTGAGCCTGTGCCTGTTCGGACTGGTTCTTTTTGTCTTCTCCGACCGCTCAGCCGTTTCCCGCTTGGGGCTCTCGTCCTGTCAGGCAGAGCCCGCCGGCAAGGGCGAGGGAGGAAAAGAGTCCGGAGCGGCCCAAGGGCGGGTGAAGCCTGTCACGGTTTACGTGACCTCGTGGTGTCCGGCCTGCCGGATGACCACGGAATACCTCACGGAAAAAAAGATCCCTTTTACGGTCAAAGACGTGGAGAAGAACCCCGAGTATTACAGGGAGATGGTCGACAAGGTCGGGGGGTACCGGGGCGTGCCGGTTCTCGACATCGACGGGAAGATCCTTCTCGGCTTTAATCCGTACGTATTCGAAGAACTCATGAAGTGAACGGCCCCAGGAGGTCGGATCTGCCATGCGGGTTGTGGGGCTGACGGGAGGGATCGCAAGCGGCAAGAGCACGGTATCGAACCTGCTGCGGCAGTTGGGAGCAGTCGTAATCGACGCGGACCGGATCGCCCGCCGGGTCGTGGAGCCTGATCGCAGGGCCTGGAAACGGATTGTGGGCAGGTTCGGACCCGAGATCCTGCTGCCCGATCGCACCCTCGATCGAAAAGGCCTGGCTGAGCGGATTTTCCGGAGCGCCCCGGAGAGACGGTTTCTCAACCGCGTGACGCACCCGCCGATCTACTGGGAGATCCTGAAAAGCCTGGCGAGACACTGGTGGATGAAGACTCCCCTGGTCGTCGTGGACGCCGCCCTGCTTTTCGAGACTCCCCTGCGCCTGTTTTTGAAACCCATCGTTGTGGTGTACGCCGATGCGGACACGCAACTCGAACGCCTGGTCCGGCGGGACGGGATTGACCGGGAAGAGGCGATGCGGAAGATCCGCGCCCAGATGCCGCTCGAAGAAAAAAAGAAGCTGGCCGACTATGTCATCGACAACTCCGGCAGCCTCGAGCGAACCGCCGAGCAGGTGCACGATCTGTGGCGCCGGCTCGCACCTGGGCGAGGAGCCGCTTCCCCTCATTCGTAGCGGATCAGGCTGAAGACAGGATATGGGTCGAGGCGGCGCCTCCCGTCCAAGCCGACAAGTTCAATGAGGAAACAGCACTCCACGACCTTGCCGCCGCAGCGTTCAACCAGCCTGCAGGCAGCGGCGGCAGTCCCTCCTGTGGCCAGCAAGTCGTCGACCACCAGGACGTTTCGGGCTCCTTGGAGTGCGTCGACGTGCATTTCCACCGTGTCCGTTCCGTACTCAAGGGAATAGCTTTCTCTCACGGTCCGGGACGGCAGCTTGCCCGGCTTGCGGATGGGCACAAATCCGGCTCCAAGGCGGTAGGCCATGGCCGAGCCCACGATGAAGCCCCTGGACTCCACGCAGACGACCCTGTCGATCCGCTGGCCGATGTATCGCTCGCTCAATAGGTCGATGGCCCGGCCAAAGGCCGCCGGGTCTGCGAGCAGGGTCGTGATGTCGTAAAAGAGGATGCCTGGTTTCGGGAAATCGGGCACTTCCCGGATCGTCTTGCGCAGGTCTTCCATAGGCTGTCTCCTTGTGCGCCGGTTCTCTTCCACGCATAACGCCGACCGATGCCGCTCCCTCGTTATCTTTTGGGACCGGGGAGCGACCCTTGAGCGCGTCGGGCGTCCGCCTTCAGGTCCCCTTCTCTCGTAGTGGCGTGGCCGGGGCGGCCCTGGCGGCCGGAACCCGACAGGTGAGGCCTCGACTCATGGCAAATAGTCCATCGGGTCCACGGGGTGGGTGTGATTGCGGATTTCGAAGTGGAGATGGTATCCGTCCGCCCTGCCCGTGTTGCCGACCTCGGCAATGGGCTGACCCTTTTTCACGTTTTGCTCCACCCGGACGAGGTTTCGGCGGTTGTGGCCGTAAACCGTGGTGAGACCTCCGGGGTGTTCCACGATCACGAGATTGCCGTATCCGGAGATGCCGTTGTCGCTGTAGATGACCTTGCCTGATGACGCCGCCAACACGGGCGTGCCTTCGGGCGCCGCGATGTCGATCCCGTCGTGCCTTACGCCCTCAGAGACCCCGAACCATCTCGTGACCGGTCCCTTGACGGGCCATATGAACTCAGGGGGCGGCCCCTCGGCCTGGTCCCGGGAGGGCGCACTCCTGCCGGCTCCTCCAGCCTTTTCCCCGGGTTCCTGGGCAGCCCCTTTGCGTTTTTCCGGTTTGCGGACTTCACTGCCTGGAGGCGGAATTTCTCGAACCTTGTCCACCCCGGGTATGAACAGAACCTGGCCGGCCTTGATGTCTTCCGGATCCCGGATGTCGTTCAAGCGGCAGACGGTCTGCATGTTCACCTGGTAGACGTGACAGATTCTCCAAAGGGTCTGGCCTGGGCGAACCGTATGGTAAACGCCCTTAGGAGACTTGCCCCGGAGCGTAGCGCAACCGCAACAACCGATCGCCAGAACCCCGGCCAGAACAACGATCCAGGCGACTGAGGCCAGGGTTCTCGCCTTCAAGGCCCGCCCCTCTGCCGGGCTCGCTGGAGAGCCCACTCGACTGCTTCCGTTGCGGTGCGGGCAGAGGGGATTTCGCCCTTGAGATCCCATGACCGCAGGCCGATGCAAGGGATTCCTGTTTTTCGGGCGATTGCGATCTCGGACAGCGTACCGTATCCCCCGGACACGGCGATAAGCGCGTCGCAGGACCTCACGAGAATCACGTTGCGAGCGTGGCCCATATCGGTCACGATCGTGAGATCCACGAAGGGATTCGCGTCGGCCGCCGATTCTCCTGGGAGGATGCCGACCGTGAGCCCCCCTTGCTCCCGCGCTCCCTTGGACGCCGCCTCCATGACGCCCCCCAGACCGCCACACAGCAGCACGGCTCCCCGGCGGGCGATCTCAGCGCCCACCTCGTACGCCAGACGAGCGGTGTCCTGGTCGCAGACAGAAGCTCCAAGCACCCCGATCTGCAAGCGCCGCCCGTGGTCCGTGGCAAGCCTCGTTTGGGCCGCGGCAGCGGATGGGAATTGGGCCTGATCCCCGAACCCTGACACTTTTCCCCTTTTCTTCTTGCGTTGATTCTCTCGCCGTCATTTCGCAGGGCCCTGGGGGCCGCACCCCAAGGGGGATTGCCCGGGAAGAGCGGCCCACTCAAGGCATGCCTTTCCTGGACCCTCCGGCCATGGGAACAAAGCGGCACGGCCCGAGGATCTCCTCCTTCCAGCCAGACTCTCCTCGCGTAATCCGGACCAGTTCCTGGCAGCCTTCGTCCTGCCGGACCGGAACCACCAGGCGGCCGCCGGGTTTGAGCTGCTCGAGCAAGGGCTCGGGAAGGTTCGATACGGCAGCGCTCACCAAGATGGCGTCGAAGGGGCTCTCCTCTTTCCACCCGTAACGGCCGTCCAGGATTCGGACGGCGATATTGTGGTAGCCCAGCAGATCCAGCGTCTGGCGAGCCTTGCGGGCGAGGTTGGGCAGTCTCTCGATGGAATAAACATGATCGGCAAGTTCGGCGAGGATCGCGGTCTGATAACCGGAGCCTGTGCCGATTTCCAGCACCTTCTCCGTTCCGCAAAGACCCAGGGCCGCGCACATGAGTCCGACGACGTAAGGCTGGCTGATCGTCTGCCTTTCCCCGATCGGCAGGGCGTAGTCGCCGTAGGCTCTCTCCTGGAGCGCGGGGTCCACGAAAAGGTGCCTGGGCACCTTCTCCATGGCCATCAGCAAGCGGAGGTCGCCGATGCCGCGGGCCCGGACGTAGTCATCGACCATCTTCTTCCGGAGCCGAGCCAGCTCCGGCCTGTCCAACAGGGACACGCTTAAGCCCCAACCGTTTTCTCGATTCGAGAAATTCAAGGTCCGTCATGTCCAGCCGGAGAGGCGTGACCGACACGAAACCGTTGCGGACGGCCATCCAGTCCGTGTCCTCCGTATCCCCGTCTTCGATGTACTGGAGGGCGTCCCTTCCGTAGGAAAAGCATCTCCGGCCGGAAGGGTCTGTACCCTCTTGAAGGAAGTCACCGTAGCGTTTCCGGCCGAGACGGGTCCAGCGCAGTCTCAAGGGGCTCCCGTCCACCTGGTTCGGCACGTTCACGTTGAGAAGGGTGCCCGGGGGCAGGCCGTTCTCGAGGATCCAAAGGGCGATCTCACGGGCAGCTCGGGCGGCAGGTTCGAACAGCCATCCCTTCGAAGCAGCGACGGAAACGGCCATGGCTGGAATTCCGAGCAGAGTGGCCTCCAGGGCAGCGCCTACGGTTCCGGAGTAACTCACGTCTTCAGCCAAGTTGGCTCCCTTGTTGATGCCGGAAACCACCAGATCCGGTTTTCTCGGCAGGAGCCTGTGGACAGCGATGTTTACGCAGTCGCTGGGCGTGCCTGTCGTGGAATAGCGCCTGTTGCCCTCGGGGGCCACGCAGACCGGTTCGGCCAGGGTAATGGTATGGCTGTTGGCGTTTCGTTCCCGGTCAGGAGCAACCACGTAGACGAGTCCGATTCCGGCGAAGGCCTTCTCGTTGGCCGCGAGGCCCTCGGAGAAAATGCCGTCGTCGTTTGTGAGGAGAATCAAGGGAAACCGGCCGGACATGGGATCTGGGCCCTTGTTGCCTTTCAGGGGTTGGACCTGAAAAAGATATCGTGATTGAAGGAGGATAGTAGCAAAAGCTAGAATGTCCTGCAAGAGCCGAACAAGAGGCTTTGTCCCCTGGTCTCCGGACGAGGATGCCCCGCGGAAGGGGAGTGGCCGGGCGACATAAGAACGTTCTGGGCGACTCCGTCATGAAGGCTCAAAAGGCAGCTCCGGATCGGATCCTCGTGGCCATGAGCGGCGGGGTCGACTCCTCGACCGCAGCATGGCTCCTGGCCAAGCAAGGACTGGATGTCGTGGGGGCCACCCTTGTCTTCTGGCCCCCTGAGCCCGAGCGGCTGGTGCGAAGGCCTGGATCCGCCCCTGCCGAGGCCCTGGGCCGCGCAAAAGCGGTTTGCGAGCGGATCGGGATCCCCCACGTCACAATCCATGACGCCGATCGGTTCTGGAGCCAGGTTGTGAAGGTTTTCTGCTCCGAATACGCTGCCGGCCGCACGCCGAATCCCTGCGTGATCTGCAATCCGAGGGTCAAGTGGGCCCTTCTTCTCGAAGAAGCGGACAAAAGAGGCTGTGCAAAGGTGGCGACCGGCCATTACGCTCGCCTTTCAGAGAATTCGGGCCGGATTCAGATCCTCAGAGGAGCTGATCGGACAAAAGACCAATCGTATGCCCTCTACCGCCTCGACCAGGAGGCATTGGCCCGGACGGTGTTTCCTCTGGGTTCTTTGAGCAAGCCTGAAGTGCGGCGCCTGGCGGCCGAGGCGGGCCTCGGGGTCGCCTCGGCGCCGGAAAGCCAGGATCTTTGTTTCCTTCCAAAGGGTGGGTACGCAGATTTCCTTCGGGAGCGGCTGCCCATGTCGCCCGGACCGATTGAAGACCTCGAGGGGCGAACGCTCGGAACCCACAGGGGCCTAGGGCTTTACACCGTGGGCCAGAGGAAGGGCCTTGGAATCCCCTTCGGCACGCCTCTGTACGTGGTGGCCAAGGATGCGGCCCGGAACCGGCTCGTCGTGGGTCCGAGAGAGGCTCTGTGTCGGACGCTGGTCCTGGTGGAGGAAGTCAACTGGGTCTCGATGGAGCCCCCGGTCTCAGGGACCTGTCTGTCTGCGGAGGTCGAACTCCGGTACCGGGCCCGTCCTCTGCGAGCGGAGATTCTTGTGCGGGATCGGCAGCGCGTGGAGATTCGGCTGCCGCCCCACGGCCAAGCCGTTGCGCCAGGCCAGAGCGCGGTCTGGTACAATGGCGAAGTGCTGCTGGGCGGTGGCGTGCTTTCGGACCGGGAGGGAATTTCCCCCTGAGCATGCGGCACGAGACCGGGCTCGGGGCGTCCCCCTGGACCTTGATCCTTGAAGCTCGTCTTATCGGGAAACCTTTTTGAGCGCCTGTTCCGCCGCCACGAGGATCGGGTCCAAAGGCGGCGAAAAGGGCGGCGCATAGGCAAAATCCATCCGGGCGACCTCTTGCACGGTCAGGCGCGCCTGCACGGCCAGGGCCAGCGTGTTGATCCGCCTGGCCACCCCTTCCCTTCCCGCCATGTGAGCCCCCAGGATCCTTCCGCTCGGCCGCTCGAAGACGAGCTTGAGAAGAACCGGCGAAGCGCCCGGCATGTAGTGAACCTTGGAAGGGGCCTCCACGATTTGGGTGGCGGTATCCCAGCCCTTCTTTCGGGCAGTGTGCTCGGAGATTCCTGTTGAGGCGACTTCGAGAGAGAAAACCTGGAAGCACTGGGAGCCCACGATGCCAGGGAAAGAGGCCGACCCGCCCGCAGCGTTCAAACCCGCCACCCTGCCCTGCTTGTTCGCCACGTCGCCGAGCGGAACGTGAACGTAATCTTCCAGAACTTGGTGGTAGGTTTCGCAGCAGTCACCGGCCGCGAACACCTCGGGCAGGTTCGTCCGCTGGCCGGCGTCGGTCCGAATCGCCCCTGTGGGGCCCAAGGCCACGCCAGCCTCCCGAGCGATTTCCGTGTTGGGAATCACGCCAAGAGCGGCCAGGACCAGGTCGGTCTCGTAAGAGCCCTGGTTTGTGCGAACCTCAACAATTTCGCCTCGATCACCGATCCGGAATTCCAGGAGTTTCTGGTTCGGAAGGAACCTGACTGCGTTGCCCTCAAGCTCCTTCAGAATTTCGGCCGAGATCTCCGGTTCCATGCGGCTGGCTGGTCGGGCGCCCCTATACAGGATGAGCGTATCCATTCCTCTCCGGCGGAAGGCCTCGGCCATCTCGAGGCCGATGTACCCGCTGCCGAGGATGAGGGCGCGGCCGGGCTTGTTGCGGTCAACGAAGTCACGGATCCGGATGCCGTCGTGGAGATCCTTCAGAGTGAAAAAGTTTGGCGCCTCCTCCCCCGGCAGGCCGGGCCTTCGGCTCCTGGCTCCT
>Ga0209162_1000020_pt1 | contig 154673 bp, 134 predicted proteins | sample YNPNPMetaG_FD_187121 | JGI IMG/M metagenome (GOLD analysis project Ga0209162, IMG submission 187121) | Anoxygenic and chlorotrophic microbial mat microbial communities from Yellowstone National Park, USA - YNP NP MetaG (SPAdes) (version 2) ...
CGGGGACAACGTGCACATCATTGCGGAGCTGATCGTTCCGATTGCGCTGGAGGAGGGTCTTCGGTTTGCGATCCGCGAGGGCGGCCACACCGTCGGCGCCGGAGTCGTCTCCAAGATCATCGAGTAGGCAGGCCTGATCCGGCGGGTGATGCAGAGGGACTGAAAGAAGCCATGCGAAGGGACAAGGTCAGGATACGCTTGAAGGCGTTCGATCACAAGGTGCTCGACCAGTCCGCGGAACGGATCGTGGAGACCGTGAGGCGGACGGGCGCCAAAATATCGGGTCCGGTGCTCCTTCCCACGAAGAAGGAGATCTTCTGCGTGAACCGGGGGCCCAACATCGACAAGGAGTCAATGGAGCACTTTCAGCTCTGCACTCACAAGAGGCTCATCGACATTCTGAACCCGGGCCCAAAGACCATTGACGCTCTCATGAGGCTGGACCTCCCGAGCGGTGTGAACATAGAGATCAAGTTGTAGTCATGGATGCCTGTATCCTGGGAACCAAGATCGGAATGACCAGCCTGTACGACGCGAACGGGACGCTGGTTCCCGTCACCGTCGTCAAGGCGGATCCGTGCGTCGTCGTGCAGCGCAAGACCGTCGAGCGGGATGGTTACAGCGCGGTGCAGATCGGCGGCGTGGCCGCGAGGCTTCGCAAGCCGCTTGCCGGCAAGAAGCCGAAGCAGCCGCTGAAGCGCCACGGGCTGAACAAGCCGCAGGCGGGCCATCTGGCGAAGGCCGGCGTGGAGCCCGTGAAGTACCTGCGCGAGTTCCGCGTGCCGGCGGAGGAGGAGATTCCCGTGGGTCACACGCTCACGGTGGAGCAGTTTTCCGAGGGCGATGTGCTGGCGGTCACCGGGACGAGCAAGGGCAAAGGCTTTGCGGGGGCGGTCAAGCGGTGGCACTTCCACGGTGCGGATATGACTCACGGGTCCATGATCCACCGCAAGCCGCAGTCGGGCGGCGCCACCGACCCCGCGCGCACGTTCAAGGGCGTGAAGCGTCCCGGACGGATGGGCGGCGACCGCGTGACCGTGCGCAGCGTCAAGGTGTTCGGTGTGGATCCGGAGCGGTCGCTGCTTTTGCTGAAGGGCCCGGTGCCGGGCGCGAACGGCGGCCTGCTCACCATCAGGCGGCTGAAGGCCGGAAAGGGGGCCGGATAAATGGCATCTGCGCCTCTCTTTGATGCCCAGGGGCGCCAGGCGGGCACTGTGGAGCTGTCCGACGGCCTGTTTGGCGTCGAAGGAAAGGTAAGCCTTGTCCATCAGAAGCTGGTGGCCGAGCGCAACGCCCAGCGTCAGGGCACTTCCGATACCCGCACCCGCGGCGAGGTCTCCGGAGGCGGGCGCAAGCCGTACCGCCAGAAGGGGACGGGCCGGGCCCGGCAGGGAAGCATCCGCGCCCCGCATTACGCCAAGGGCGGGATCGTGTTCGGGCCGCATCCGCGGGATTACACGCAGAAGATGCCGAAGCGCATGCGCATCGGAGCGCTGAAGTCCGCGCTGTCTCTGAAGGCACAGGCGGGCGAGGTGCTGGTGATCGAGGATTTCGAGCTCCCTGAGATCTCCACGCGCAGGGCGGCGACGCTGCTGGACGCGATGGGGGTGGACGGAAAGGCCACCGTTGTGCTTCCGGAGCGCGACGAGGTGGTGCTCAAGTCGGTGCGCAACATCCCCGGGGTGCAGGCGCGGCGCGCCCTGGACCTGTCCATCGAGGACGTGGTCGGAGGCGGACGTCTGGTCATCACCCGGGCGGCGCTGGAGAAGATGCAGGAGGTCTGGGCGGGATGAGAGACCCGTATACCATCATCCGCAATCCGCACGTCACGGAGAAGAGCATCGACGCGACGAACGCCGGCAAGTACACCTTCGTCGTGGCGCCGGATGCGAACAAGATCGAGATCCGCCAGGCCATCGAGGCCATCTTCAATGTCAAGGTGGAGAAGGTCAACACGGTGAACGTGCGTGGCAAGACGCGCCGGCGGGGCCGGACTCAGGGAAAGACTGCGGACTGGAAGAAGGCCATTGTCACCCTGGCGCCGGGCAACACGATCGACCTGTTTGAAAGGGCCTGACAGCAGATGGCGCTTAAGCAGTTCAAACCCACATCGCCCGGGCGGCGGTTCATGACCGTATCCGCCTTCGACGATGTCACAAAGACGAAGCCCGAAAAGTCTTTGCTGAAGCCGCTGAAGAAGACCGGCGGACGCAACAATCAGGGGCGCATCACCGCCCGGTTCCGCGGCGGCGGGCATCCACGGCAGTACCGGGTCATCGACTTCAAGCGGGACAAAGACGGAGTGCCGGGCAAGGTGGTGGCGATCGAGTACGATCCCAACCGCTCGGCGCGCATCGCGCTGATCCATTATCGCGATGGCGAGAAGCGCTATATCCTTGCGCCGGTGGGGCTGACTGTCGGGCAGACCGTGATGAGCGGGCCCGACGCCGAGCCGCGCACGGGGAACGCGCTGCCCATCTCGAAGATCCCGATCGGCTCGGTGATCCACAACGTGGAGCTGAAGCCCGGACGGGGCGGGCAGATGGTGCGCACCGCCGGGGCGGGAGCGCAGCTGATGGCGCGCGAGGGGAACTACGCGCAGCTGCGGATGCCGTCCGGAGAGGTGCGGCTGGTGCATATCGATTGCCGCGCCACCCTGGGGATGGTGGGCAACGTGGACCACGAGAACATCTCGCTCGGAAAGGCGGGGCGGAAACGGTGGCTTGGCCGGAGGCCGCACGTGCGCGGCGTGGTGATGAACCCCAGGGACCACCCGCACGGCGGCGGCGAGGGCAAGAGCCCCGTCGGGCGGAAGCATCCCGTCTCGCCGTGGGGCAAGCCGGCGCTGGGCCGGAAGACCCGCAGGAAGAAGCCGTCGGACAGGATGATCGTCCGGCGCAGGAATACGAAATAGTCGGGCATACGAGAGGCTGAAGTAGCGTTCCAATGGCACGTTCTCTGAAGAAAGGTCCCTACGCGGACCCCAAGCTGTTGAAGAAGATCGACGAGATGAATGCCCGCCGGGAGAAGAAGATCATCAAGACCTGGTCCCGGCGCTCGACGATCTTCCCGAGCATGATCGGGCATACGCTTGCCGTGCACGACGGACGCAAGCACGTGCCTGTGTTCATCACGGAGAACATGGTGGGGCACAAGCTCGGGGAGTTCGTGCTGACCCGGACTTTCCGGGGGCATGCGGGCAAGTCGGAGCGCTCGACACGCGTCAAGTAGTGCTAGGTGGTGGAGGGCACGCGGCTCCGAGGCCGAGCGGCGCGGGACTGCGTGCGCGCAGAAAGGCGAGCTGAAGACAGCGTTATGGCAAGGCTGACACGCGCAAGAGCATCCTACGTGCTGATGTCGCCGCGCAAGGCGAGGCTGGTGCTGGACCTGGTGCGGGGGCGCTACGTTGACGATGCGGTGGCTATCCTGAAGGCGGTCCCGAACAGGGCGGCCCGGGTGGTGGAAAAGCTGGTGAACTCCGCCGCGGCGAACGCGGAGGCCAACCTCCACATCAGCCGGGATTCCCTGAAGATCAAGGGCGCGTTCGCCGATCAGGGGCCGTCGCTGAAGCGCATCCAGCCTCGCGCCATGGGGCGGGCCTACCGCATTCTGAAACGGACGAGCCACATCACGGTGATCGTCGAGGAAGCGGAGCCCAGGCCCACCGTCAGGCGCCTGGCAAAAACGGTGACCAGGGCGGAGGCGCGGGGGCGTCGAAGGCGCGGCGAGGAAGAGACTCAGGCCGGGCAGAAGCGCGGCAGGGCCGCCAGGGCCGTGGAGCAGGCCGCTCCGCAGGCCGAAGAGGCCGCGGCCGTGGAGCAGACGGTTGCCGGAGCCACTGAGCCGGAGCAGACCGCTCAGGCGGATGGCGCCCCTGCGGCCGGGTCCGTTGAGACGGAGGGCGCAGGCGAAGCCGGGGCCGGGGAGCCCGCCGGCGAGGGCGAGGCGAAGTCCGAGGACAGGGGAGACAGCTAGTTGGGTCAGAAGATACATCCGATCGGGCTGCGGATCGGCATCATCCGTGACTGGGACAGCAAGTGGTACGCTGACCGCGAGTTCCCGGAATATCTGAAGGAAGACGCCGAGATCCGGCGGTTCATCAAGAGGCGGCTGGGGCAGGCGGGCATCTCCCGGGTGGAGATCGAGCGTGCGGCCAACCGTGTGCGGGTGACCCTGCACACCGGCAAGCCCGGCATCATCATCGGACGCGGCGGCAAGGGGATCGACGAGCTTCAGGCCCGGTTGCAGGTGCTGACGAAGCGGCCGGTCCACGTGTCGGTGTCGGAGGTGAGGGTGCCGGATCTGGATGCCCAGCTGGTGGCGGAGAACATCGCCGGGCAGATCGAGCGGCGCGTCGCCTACAAGCGGGCGATGCGGCAGGCGGTGCTCCGGGCGATGCGTCTGGGCGCGAAGGGCATCAAGATCCGCGTGGCCGGACGGCTCGGCGGCGCCGAGATGGCCCGGGTGGAGAACGACAAGCAGGGGAAGATTCCCCTGCACACGCTGCGTGCCGACATCGATTACGGGTTTGCGGAGGCGCGCACGACGTACGGGCATATCGGCGTGAAGGTGTGGATCTACCGGGGCGATGTTCTGAAGGACGGCGTCCGGCCTGAGCCGGAGTGGCACGGCGGCCAGCGGGAGGCCGAGCGGCGCGCGGAAGAGGGACGCCGGCCCCGGAGCCGGGCGCCCCGGGACGGAGGAGTTTGAGCCATGTTGATGCCCAGGAAGGTCAAGCATCGCAAGCATCAGCGGGGGTCGATGGCGCACAAGAGCAACGCCGGCACCGAGATCAACTTCGGCGAGTATGCCCTTCAGGCGCTGGAACCCTGCTGGATGACCAACAACCAGATCGAGGCGGCCCGCGTGGCGATGACCCGTCACGTCAAGAGAGGCGGCCAGGTGTGGATCCGTATCTTCCCGGACAAGCCGGTGACCAAGAAGCCCGCCGAGACCCGTATGGGCAGCGGTAAGGGAGCGCCGGAATCCTGGGTGGCGGTGGTCAAGCCGGGCAGGATCCTTTTCGAGATGAGCGGGGTGGCCGAGCCGATGGCCCGCGAGGCCATGCGGCTGGCGGCGCACAAGCTGCCCATCAAGACGCGGTTTATCAAGAAACAGGAGCTGGGAGAGATCCTTGAAGAAGGCGGAGTTGCGTAAGACCGTTCGAGAAGCCACGGACGCCGAGCTGGAGAAGCAGCTGGTGGAGGCGCGCAAGGAGCTCTTCCACCTGCGCTACCAGCGCGCGACGAAGCAGCTGGAGAAGCCGCATCGCATCCGCGAGGCGCGCAAGCAGATCGCCCGGCTGCTGCAGGAGCGCACCGAGCGCCAGAAGGCGCGGGAGGCGAAGTGAGGATGAGCGAGTCCACACAGACGCGCGGGCGCAGGAAGGTCCGTCAGGGTGTGGTGGTGAGCGACAAGATGGACAAGACCATCGTGGTGGAGGTCCAGCAGCTTGTCCGCCATCCCCTTTACGGCAAGATCATGCGCCGCAATGCGCGCTTCAAGGCGCACGACGAGAACAACGAGTGCGGCATCGGGGACACCGTGGAGATCATGGAGTGCCGCCCGCTGTCGCGCGAGAAGCGCTGGCGGCTGGTCCGGATCGTCGAAAAAGCCAGATAGTGACGGGGGACTGACGGGAGATGATCCAGCAGTATACCAGACTGAAGGCGGCGGACAACTCGGGAGCGCGCGAGATCATGTGCATCCGTGTGCTCAAAGGGAGCGCCGGCAAGTACGCCCAGGTGGGGGACACCATCGTGTGCGCGGTGAAACAGGCGGCGCCCGGCGCGGCCGTCAAGAAGGGCGACGTGGTGAAGGCCGTCGTCGTGCGGACCCACCGCCCCATCCGGCGTCCGGACGGGTCCACGCTGAAGTTCGACGACAACGCGGCGGTGCTGATCAACAACGCCGGTGAGCCGCGCGGGACGCGGATCTTCGGGCCGGTGGCCCGCGAGCTTCGCGAGAAGAACTATATGCGCATCATTTCGCTGGCGCCCGAGGTCCTGTGAGGGCGGGGGGAGCCTGAAGAGACCAAGACCATGCGTAAGAAGCAGGAAAAGTTCACGGGAAAGCTGCGGCTGAAGAAGGGCGACGAGGTGGTCGTGCTGGCCGGCAAGGACCGGGGGAAGCGCGGCAAGATCGTGGACGTGGACCCGGAACGGGGCTACGTCTACGTGGACGGCGTCAACATTCAGGTGCGGCATCAGCGGCCGCGCAAGCCGACCCGGGCGATGCCGCAGACCCAGACCGGCCGGATCGAGCGGCCGGGGCCGCTCCACCGCAGCAAGGTGATGCTGATCGACCCGCACACCGGCAAGCCGACCCGGATCGCAATGGGGCTGACCTCTGACGGGCGCCGGGCGCGGGTGAGCAAGAAGTCCGGAGAATTCATAGACGATGTCTAAGGGCAAGCAGAGCACAAAGCAGCCGGCTCCCCAGACGGCGGGTAAGAGCAAGGGCAAGGGCGAGGCCGACGCCGGCCCGAAGGCGCCGGCGGGGGTTGCCCGGCAGGCCCCCCGCTCCGAGCCGCCCCGGCTGAAAGTGCGCTACCGCGAGGAGATCGCCCCCCGGCTCATGGAGCAGTTCGGCTACAAGAACCCCAACTGCGTGCCGCGGCTGGTCAAGGTGGTCGTGAACATGGGCGTGGGGCAGGCCATTCAGGATCCGAAGATCCTGGACGGCGCGGTGGCGGATATGACGGTCATCACGGGCCAGAAGCCGGTGGTGACGGTGGCGCGCAAGTCCATCTCGAACTTCAAGGTGCGCGCCGGGATGCGTATCGGCTGCAGGGTCACGCTGCGCGGTGACCGGATGTACGATTTCCTCGACAAGCTGTTCCACGTGGCGCTGCCCCGCGTTCGCGACTTCGGGGGAGTTCCGCCGGATTCGTTCGACGGCCGCGGCAACTTCGCGATGGGGCTGAGGGAGCAGCTGGTGTTCCCGGAGATCGACTACGACAAGATCGACCGCATCCGGGGGCTCAACGTTGCGGTGGTGACCACCGCGAAGACGGACGAAGAGGGCCGGGCGCTTCTGAAGGCCCTGGGGTGTCCGTTCCGGGAGGTATAGCGAGTAGGGGATGGCCAGACACACTGCCGAAACGATCCGCAATATCGCCCTGATGGGGCAGAGAGGGGCCGGCAAGACGTCGCTCGCGGAGCTTCTTCTGTTCAAGGCGGGCGCCATAGACCGGCTGGGAAAGGTGGACGACGGAACGGCCACCTGCGATTACGATCCGGACGAGGTCCAGCGCAAGATGTCCGTGTCCACGGCCATCGCTCCCCTGGAGTGGGGCAAGGTCAAGGTGAACCTGGTGGACACTCCCGGCTATCTGGACTTCGTGGGCGACGTGGCGGGCGCGGCGGCGGTGTGCGAGACGGCGCTCATCCTGGTGGATGCGGTCGGCGGAGTGGAGGTCGGCACGGAGACGGGCTGGGACTTCGCGGAGTCGTGCCTGGCCCGCGCGTTCCTGATCAACAAGATGGATCGTGAGAACGCGGACTTCCACGGTGTTCTCAACGCGCTGCGCCAGAAGTTCGGCAACCGGGTGGTCGCCCTACAGCTGCCCATCGGCCGGGAGGACTCGTTCCAGGGCCTTGTGGACATCGTCCACATGAAGGCCTACCTCTGGAAGGACGGCAAGATGTCCGAGGGCGAGATCCCGGCGGATCTGCAGGCCGAGGCGTCCTCGCTGCGCGATGCGCTGGTTGAGGCGGCGGCGGAAGGCAGCGACGAACTGATCGAGAAGTTTTTCGCGGAAGGGACCCTGTCGGACGAGGATGTCGTCGAGGGCACCCACGCGGGCATCAAGGCGGGCAAGCTGGTTCCCGTGTTCGTGGCCTCGGCAACGAAGGGGATCGGGGCGGAGCCGCTGCTGGATCTGATCGCCGCGGAATTCCCTTCCCCGGCGGAAGCTCCGGCGAGGGAGGGCAGGCAGCTGGGCGGAGATGCCCGCATCAAACGCTCCGCGGCAGATCCGGAGTTCTCGGCACTGGTGTTCAAAAGCACGGCGGACCCGTACGTGGGCAAACTGACCTACTTCCGCGTGGTGAGCGGGTCCATCGCGTCGGATTCGCACGTCTGGAACGCCACGCGCGATCACGACGAGCGTATCGGTCAGCTGTATTTCCTGAAGGGCAAGCAGCAGATCGCGACCAGCGAGATCGGGGCAGGAGACATCGGTGCCGTCGCCAAGCTTCAGGATACGGTGACGGGGGATACGCTGTGCGACAGGGGGGCCGGAATCATTTTCGACGCCATCGCGTTTCCGGAGCCGGTGTTCTCGCTGGCAATTTCCGCGAAGAGCAAGGCCGACGAGGACAAGCTGGGACCTGCGCTGTCCAAGCTGGCGGAGGAGGATCCCACCTTCAGGTACCACCGGGACCCGGAGACCGGCCAGACGCTCATCAGCGGTCTGGGCGAGACCCACGTGGAGATCGTCATCGACCGGCTGAAGCGTAAGTTCGGGGTGGAGGTGGAGTCGTCCACTCCACGCATCCCTTACAAAGAGACCATCCGGGCCTCGGCGAAGGTGCAGGGGCGTCACAAGAAGCAGACCGGCGGCCGGGGCCAGTTCGGCGACTGCTGGGTGGAGTTCCAGCCTCTGGAGCGTGGCGGCGGGTTCGAGTTTGTGGATAACATCGTGGGCGGCGCGATTCCGCGCCAGTACATCCCCGCGGTGGAGAAGGGGATCCGCGAGGCGATGGAGCGCGGTCTGGTGGCGGGATATCCCGTGGTGGATGTCCGGGCCATCGTCTACGATGGATCGTTCCATCCGGTGGATTCCTCGGAAATGGCGTTCAAGCAGGCGGGCATCAACGCCCTGCACGCCGCCGCGGACAAGGTGGACCCCGTCATCCTGGAGCCCATTCTGAACGTGGAGATCAACGTCCCCGAGGAGTATATGGGGGACGTGATCGGCGACCTGAACGGCAAGCGGGGACGCATCCAGGGGATGGAGCCCGTCGGGAACGGACGGCAGCTCGTGCGCGCGCAGGTGCCTCTGGCGGAGATGCAGCGCTATGCCATCGATCTGAAGTCCATCGCGCGCGGGCGCGGGTCGTTCAAGACGGCATTCAGCCACTACGAGGAGGTGCCGCCGCATCTTCAGCAGCAGATCATCGAAGAGGCGAAGAAGCGGGCGAGCGCCGAGGAGTAGGTGCGGCCTCCCGGACCCAGGCGAGCGACGGCCGGGAGAGCGAGTCTCACAAGAGGACGTTTACAGGAGCGAGAGCTTTTGGCGAAGCAGTGTCTGATAGAAAAGGCGAAAAGAACGCCCAAGTTCAAAGTGCGTGGCTATAACCGCTGCAGTATGTGCGGACGTCCGCGCGGCTACATCCGCCGCTTCGGGCTGTGCAGGATCTGCTTCCGCGAGATGGCGCACCGGGGGCTGATCCCGGGCGTGCGCAAGGCGAGCTGGTAGGGAGCGAGAAAGATGCCTGTCACTGATCCTGTTGCCGATGTTCTGACGCGGATCCGCAACGCGAACCAGGCGCTCCACGAGGAGACGCAGGTTCCGTCGTCGCGGTTCTGCGACGAGATCCTTCGGATTCTGAAGGAGCAGGGGTTTATCCGCGGGTACGAGCGCATTCCGGACAGCTGGCCTCCGATGACCCGGGTGTATCTGAAGTATATCGGGCCGCGGCGCCAGCGGGTCATCACCGGCCTCAAGCGGGTCTCGAAGCCCGGTCTGCGGGTCTACAGGCCCGCCTCCGGGCTGCCGCGCGTGCTGAAGGGGCTGGGGATCGCCATCGTGTCCACGTCTCAGGGCGTGATGACGGACGCTGCCGCCCGCAAGAAGGGGATCGGCGGCGAGGTCATCTGCCAGGTCTGGTGAGAGCCGCGGCGGGCCAGACGGTTCGAGGAGAGTCATTCAGAAATGTCACGGATAGGACTGAAGCCGATACCGAAACCGGCCGGAGTGAGGGTGAGCGTTCAGGAAGGGAACGAGGTCCTGGTGGAGGGACCGAGGGGCAAGCTCAGCCGGAAGCTGTGGCCGCATCTCAAGATCGACGTCGGCGACAGTGAGATCACGGTGTCCCGGTCGTCGGACGAGCGCGAGCACCGCTCCATGCACGGGCTGACCCGGACCCTGCTGGCCAACATGGTCGAGGGGGTCAGCAGGGGTTATGAGAAAGCGCTCGTCATCGGCGGAGTGGGTTACCGCGCCCAGCTGGAAGGAAAGAAGCTGGTCGTTCAGGTGGGGTATTCCCATCCGGTGGTGGTGGAACCTAAGCCCGGCATCGAGTTCGAGGTCGGTCAGGAGCACGGGACGCGCGAGCCGCTTATCATCGTGCGCGGCATTGACAAGGAGACGGTCGGGCAGCAGGCGGCGGAGATCCGCAAGATCCGGCCTCCAGAGCCGTACAAAGGGAAGGGTATCCGCTACCGGGGCGAGTACATCCGCCGGAAGGCCGGTAAGGCAGGAAAAGCGGGCGGCAAGTAGGATTCTCGGCGACTGATGCCTCCCGTCCGGTGAATGGGCGGCGGGGCGGCGCGGGATAGAGGTTGTTGATGGACGAGAAGGTTATCAAAAGACTGCGAAGGCACAAAAGGGTGCGCAAAAAGGTGTCCGGAGATCCCGAACGGCCGCGGCTGAACGTGTACCGCAGTCTGAACCACATTTACGCTCAGATCATTGACGATACCAGTCAGCGCACTCTGGTGAGCGCATCGAGCCTCGAGAAGGATCTGCGCGGGCAGATCAAGGGGGGCAATGTCGAAGGAGCGAAGGTGGTGGGACGGCTGATCGCGGAGCGGGCCCTGAGCGCCGGCATCGAGGCGGTGCGGTTCGACCGCGGCGGCTACAAGTATCACGGCAGGGTCAAGAGCCTTGCCGATGCCGCCCGTGAGGCGGGACTGAAGTTCTAGGAGTTGCAGGCCATATGCCCAGGATCAACCCGGATACGCTGAACCTCGAAGAGCAGGTCATCCGCACGAACAAGGTTCAGAAGACCCATAAAGGGGGACGGACGCTCAGCTGGAACGCGCTGGTCGCCGTGGGAGACTATAACGGCCACGTGGGCGTGGGGCTGGGCAAAGCGCGCGCCATTCCGGATGCCATCCGCAAAGGGGTGGAGGCGGCCAAGAAGAACATCATGAGGGTGCCGCTGGTCGGCAGCACCATCCCTCACGAGGCGCTGGCGCACTGGGGGTCCAGTCAGGTGCTTCTGAAGCCCGCCTCGCCGGGAACGGGCGTGGTGGCGGGAGGCGCGGTTCGGCCCATCCTGGAGCTTGCGGGCGTGAAAGACGTGCTGGCCAAGTCCCTGGGCTCGCGCAACCCCATCAACACGGCCTGGGCCACGCTGGAGTGTCTGAAGCAGTTCAAGCGGGCCGAGCAGGTCAGCGAGGCCAGAGGGGTGCCGGTGGAGGAGATGGTGCCCTGGCTGGTGCGGGAGATGGCCGCTCAGGAGGCGGCGGGGGTCGCTGCGGGAGAACCTGCGGCGGTTGAAGAAGAGGTTTCCGGAGGCGGCGATGCTGCGGATCAGGCTTAAGAAGAGCCCCATCGGATATGCCAGGGACCAGGGCCGCACGGTCCGGGCGCTGGGGCTGAAGAAGTTGAACGAGGAAGTTGTGCAGGCCGACACCCCGGTCATCCGGGGGATGCTTCGCAAGGTCGGGCACCTGGTCGAAGTGGAAGAGCTGGCAGACGCCAAGGAGTCGTCGTAAGTGGATATTCATGACCTGTCACCTGCGCCGGGTTCGCGGCGCAGGCGCAAGCGAGTGGGACGGGGCATCTCCGCCGGGCAGGGAAAGACCTGCGGGCGGGGGACGAAGGGCGATAAGGCCCGGGGACAGACGCGTCCCGGTTTCGAGGGCGGGCAGACTCCGCTGCACCGCAGGCTGCCGCGCCTGCGCGGGTTCAACAACATCTTCCGGCGGGATCTGAACGAGGTCAACGTGGGCCGGCTGGAGGTTTTCGAGGCCGGGACCGAGGTGACGCCCGCGTTGCTTCTGGAAAAGCGCATCATCCGCAAGATGCGGGACGGGGTGAAGATCCTGGGAATGGGTGAGCTGACAAAGAAGCTCACCGTGAAGGCCACCTGTTTTTCGAAGAGCGCCCTGCAGAAGATCGAGGCGGCCGGCGGGACGGCCATTATGATCGGCCCGGACGGTGAGGAGCGCGCCGCGGCCGCGGAGCAGCCGTCCGGGGGGGAGCAGGCCCCCGCGGAGACGGCGGCCTGGGACGGGGAAGTCGCGGAGCCTGCCGCAGGTCCCGCGGAGGCTTCGGAGGAGAGCGGAGAGGCGTAAATGCTGTCCAAGATCGCCGCTGCTGCGAAGATCTCCGACCTCAAGAACCGCATCCTGTTCATGTTCGGGATGTTCGCGGTCTACGTGGTGGGTCTGCACATTCCCATCCCGGGCATTGACCACGACAAGATGGAGCAGCTGTTCGCGACGGGCGGCGCGTTCGGGTTGCTGGATGCGTTCTCCGGCGGAGCGTTCCGCAAGTTCACCATCTTCGCGATGGGCATCATGCCCTACATCAACGCCAGCATCATCATGTCGCTGCTGGTGATGGCCGTTCCCGCGCTGGAACAGCTGCAGAAGGAAGGCGAGAGCGGGCGCAAGCAGATTGCGCAGTACACGCGCTATCTCACGGCTGTGCTCGCGGTGGTGCAGGCGGCGGGTGTGAACACCCTTCTGCGGTCTTCCGGCATCCTGACGGCGAACTGGGTGCAGATGGTCCAGATCATCATCGTGCTGGTCGCGGGCACAGCGTTCCTGATGTGGCTGGGCGAGATGATCACGGACAAGGGGCTCGGCAACGGCGTCTCGCTGATCATCTTCCTGGGCATCGTGGCGAGCCTGCCGATGCAGATCAGCTCGACGGTGAAGCTGTACCGGGCGGGCTCCATCGGGCTGGACAACATTGTTCTGCTTCTGATCGTGCTGGTGGCGACAGTGGCGGCCATCGTGGCGGTCCAGATGGCGCAGCGGCGCATTCCCATCCAGCACGTCAAGCGCGTCATCGGGAACCGCATGACCAGCGGCACCAGCAGCTATCTTCCGCTGCGGGTGAACTCAGCCGGAGTCATCCCCATCATCTTCGCCATCTCCATCCAGCTCTTCCCGCAGACCATCGCGCAGTTCGGCGGGGACACCTGGTTCGGTCAGGGGGCGCGGCGCGTGGCGGAGTTCATCGAGCCCGGAAGGGCGCTCGGAGGACTTCTCTACTTCGGGCTGGTGGTGCTGTTCACCTACTTCTACACGGCTGTGACGTTCAACGTTCAGGATGTCTCGGACAACCTGAAGAAATGGGGCAGCTACATTCCGGGGATCCGGCCGGGCAAGCCCACGACGGAATACCTGGACCGGGTCATGACCCGCATCACGCTGGCGGGGGCGGTGTTCCTGGGGCTGATCGCGCTGCTGCCCTACTGGACACCGGTCATCACCGGCGTGACGACGTTCGGACTGGTGGGAGGCACGTCGCTGCTCATCCTGGTGGGCGTGGCGCTGGAGACGATGCAGGCCATCGAGGCCCAGCTGGTGATGCGCCATTACGAAGGATTCATCAAGTAGCGCGCAGCGCGCGGAGAGGACTGGTCGGTCGGTTTTATGCAGGTGATTTTGCTCGGGCCTCCCGGGGTGGGAAAAGGAACGCAGGCGGCGCGGATCGCTTCGGAGTTCGGTATCGCCCACATCTCGACGGGAGATATGTTCCGGGAAGCTGTGGCTGCGGGAACGGAGCTGGGCAAGACGGCCCGCGAATATATGGCGGCCGGCGCTCTGGTGCCGGATGAGATCGTCATCGGGATGGTGGAAGAGCGCCTGGGACGTCCCGATACGCAGAAGGGGTTCCTTCTGGACGGCTTTCCCCGGACCATCCCCCAGGCTGAGGCGCTGGAGCGGGTGCTGGAGAAGCTGGGCCGTCCCGTGACGGCGGTGGTGGACCTGGTGGCGGACGAGGAACTGCTGATCTCCAGGCTGTCCGGACGCAGGGTCTGCGCGTCGTGCGGGGCCACTTACCACGTGAAGAACAGCCCTCCGCGGGTCGAGGGGGTCTGCGACCTTTGCGGAGGCGAAGTTCGCCAGCGCGAGGACGACCGCCCGGAAGCCATCCGCGAGCGGTTGCGGGAGTACTCCTCCAAGACGGCCGCTCTGACCGAGCACTACAGCCGGGCGGGGCTGCTGGAGAGTGTCGCCGCGTCGGGAACGCCGCAGGAAGTCTTCGATCTGGTCAGGGAAGCGCTCATCAGGCGCGCGGGTGTTGGTACGCATCAAGTCGCCGGATGATATAGCGAAGATGCGCCGGGCCGGGCAGGTGGTGGCCCGGACGCTGCAGGAGCTGGCCGCCGCGATCCGTCCGGGGAAGACCACGGGTCAGGAGCTGGACCGTCTGGCCGAGAAGCTGGTGCGCGAGGCGGGCGGAGTGCCTTCCTTCAAGGGGTATCGCGGCTACCCGAAATCCATCTGCCTGTCCATCAACGAGCAGGTGGTGCACGGGATCCCGGACGGGCGCGTGCTGCAGGAAGGCGATGTGGCCAGCATCGATCTGGGGGTGAAGCTGGACGGGTTTCACGGGGACGCGGCGGTGACCGTGCCGGTGGGCAGGATATCCGCCGAGGCGGACCGGCTGCTGAAGGTCACGCGGGAGGCGCTGATGCTGGGCGTCGAGATGGCGCGGCCCGGCGGACACCTGCACGATATCGGGGGCGCGGTGCAGGCGTATGTGGAAAAGCACGGCTACTCGGTCGTGCGGGAGCTGGTGGGGCACGGCATCGGCAGGGAGCTGCACGAGGACCCGCAGGTCCCGAACTTCGGGAAGCCGGGGACGGGTCTGCTCCTGACGGCAGGGATGACCCTGGCGATCGAGCCGATGGTGAACCAGGGGACGCACCGTGTGACGTCCCTGGCGGACCGGTGGACGGTGGTGACCGCGGACGGGAGACTCTCCGCGCATTTCGAGCATACTGTGGCCATCTGCGAGGATGGGCCCGAGGTTCTGACGGAGCCCTGAGGGGCGCCAAGGAGGCTGCTGGTCAGGATGGCGAAGGAGCAGTCCATCCAGGTGGAAGGCAAGGTCGTGGAAACTCTGCCCAACGCGATGTTCAGGGTGGAGATTCCGAACGGGCACACGGTTCTGGCGCACGTTTCGGGGAAGATCCGGATGAGCTTCATCAAGATCCTTCCCGGCGACCGGGTGCTGGTGGAGCTGTCGCCCTACGACCTGAGCCGCGGGCGCATCATCTGGCGCTACAAATAGGGGCTCCTGCGGAGCGCGGCGGGAGTCCAGAGCCTCCGGGGAGGCGGCGTGCGGCTGCCGGATAATCGGGGTATAATGGGCAGGTTGTTCCAATAAAGCGGAGTTTCGACAGATACAGATGAAAGTCCGGGCATCGGTCAAAAAGATTTGCGAAAAGTGCAAGGTCATTCGCCGCGAGGGCGTGGTGAGGGTTATCTGCAAGAACCCGAAGCATAAGCAGCGGCAGGGCTAGGCTGCAGGTTTCCACTGGAGGAGAAAGTCTTTGGCACGTATTGCAGGCGTAGATCTCCCGCGGGACAAGAGGGTCGAGTACGCCCTCACCTACATCTACGGGGTGGGCCTGACCACCAGCCGTAAGGTCCTGGCTGCGGCCGGCGTCTCGCCGGACACGCGAGTGAAGGATCTTACGGAGGGCGAGATCAGCCGGCTCCGGGAGGTCCTGGAGCGGGAGTATCGCGTGGAAGGCGACCTGCGCCGCCAGGTCGCAATGGACATCCGCCGGCTGAGCGAGATCGGTGCATACCGAGGCATCCGACACCGGAGGGGACTGCCCGTGCGCGGGCAGCGCACCAAGACCAATGCGCGCATGCGCAAGGGTCCCCGCCGGACGGTGGGCGCGAAGAGGAAGAAGCGGTAAGTTCCGTCCAGCCCGGGCGGCGCCGAGGTCCGCCCGGAGAGACCCGGCAGTTCAGGAGCGATAATCGGCAACCATGGCGAGAAAACCGGCAACCGCGGGGCGGGGCAAGCCCCGGGAGAAAAAGAACATAGCGCAGGGCGTCGCTCACATCAAGAGCACGTTCAATAACACCATCGTGACGATCACCGACACCCAGGGCAACACCATCTCCTGGGCGAGCGCGGGGACGGTGGGGTTCAAGGGCACCAAGAAGGGCACTCCCTTCGCTGCGCAGATGGCTTCGGAGATTGCGGCGCGCAGGGCGATGGAGCACGGGATGAGAAAGGTGGACGTCTACGTTCGCGGGCCGGGCTCGGGGCGCGAGACGGCCATCCGCAGCCTGCAGGCCACGGGCCTGGAGGTCTGCCTCATCAAGGATGTGACCCCGGTGCCGCACAACGGGTGCAGGCCGCCGAAGCGCAGGAGAGTGTAAAGGAATCAGTTTATGGCGTCAACCGGCGAACCAGTTTGCAGGCAGTGCCGTCGCGAGGGCGTGAAGCTCTATCTTAAGGGCTACCGCTGCTACAGCAAGAAGTGCCCGTTTTCCCGGCCGGAAGCGCCGTTCCCTCCGGGTCAGCACGGCCGGGGCCGGCCTTCCAAGCTGTCGGACTACGGGCAGCAGCTTCGTGAGAAGCAGAAGCTTCGCAGGATCTACGGACTGCGCGAGAAGCAGTTCCGCCTGTATGTGCGCGAGGCGGAGCGGCGCAGGGGCGTCACCGGCGAGAACCTGCTGCAGCTTCTCGAGATGCGGCTGGACAACGTGGTGTTCCGGCTGGGCTTTGCGGCGTCGCGTCTGCAGGCCCGGCAGTTCGTCAGCCACGGCCACATCCGTGTGAACGGGCGGAAGGTGCATATCCCTTCCTATCAGCTCCGCCCCGGGGACAGAGTGGACGTGGTGGAGGAGAGCCGGAAGATGCAGCCGCTGCAGGATGCCATGAAGGCCGCAGGGACGGGCTCTGTTCCGCCTTGGCTGAAGCTGGATGCCGCGGCTTACGCGGGCGAGGTCCTGAGCGCCCCGCAGCGCGATGAGATTAACACGGACGTTCAGGAGGCGCTGATCGTCGAGTTCTACTCCCGCTGAGCGCGGCCGGGGTCGGATATGCGCCCCGCTGTCCCGCTGTGGTCTGATGAGGGAGCGCGTCAGCAGGCCGGGGCAGAAGGGGCGATCATCTTGTATGGGGCGGCGCTGACCGGGACACGGCCGGGGGAGTCTGAGGCAGGTAGAGCGAATCTATGGAGACTGTGACACCGAAAATTCAGATCGTCGAGGAGACCGACACCTACGGCAAGTTCGTGGTGGAGCCGCAGGAGCGCGGGTTCGGAACGACCATCGGCAACGCGCTCCGGCGTGTCCTGCTGTCGAGCATCCCGGGCGCGGCCATCACCTCCATCAAGATCGATGGCGTGCTGCACGAGTTCTCGACGATCCCCGGGGTGCGCGAGGACACCACGGAGCTCATCCTCAACCTGCGCGAGGTGTTCGTCAAGATGGCTCCGCCCTCCAACGGCTCGCAGGAACCCGCCGGGCCGCTGGTGATGCGCATCGAGAAGAAGGGGCCGGGCACCGTGACGGCGGCCGATATCCAGACTCCGCCCGAGATCACGGTGGTCAACCCCGAGGCGTATATCTGCGAGCTGGCGGACGCGACGACATCGCTGTCGATGGAGATGACGGTGGAGCGGGGGAAGGGCTTCGTGCTGCCGGAGAAGCACGAGCACCTGAAGTCCACCATCGGAGTCATTCCCGTGGGCAGCGTCTTCTCGCCGGTCAGGCACGTGAACTATATCGTGGAAGCCACGCGCGTCGGGCATCAGACGGATTATGAGCGCCTGACGCTGGAGGTGACGACGAACGGGACGGTCACGCCGAGCGAGGCGGTCAGCATGGCGGCCGCGATTCTGGACCGCCAGATCCGTCTGTTCTTCGATTTCAACCGCCGCGCGCGTGCGGACATCGGCTTCGGCGCCGAATCCGAAGGACTGCGCCTCGGGCCGCCGGACGCCCGGATCGAGGAGCTGGACTTCTCGGTGCGCACCTATAACTGCCTGAAGAAGGCCAACATCATGACCATCGGGGAGCTGGTCCAGAAGACCGAGGGCGACCTGATGCAGATCCGGAACTTCGGAAAGAAGTCGCTGAACGAGGTGAAGGAGAAACTGGCCGGCTTCGGCCTGAGCCTGAAGAAGGGACCGGCCGGCGAAGTCATGGAGTATTCTGACGAGGACGAGGAGTCGGACATCGTAGAGCTGATGGGCGCCACGGAAGCGTCCGTTGATGGGGACGATACGGAGGACGGCGAATGAGGCACAGGGTGGCGGGAAGGAAGTTCGGGCTCCCCGGCGACCAGCGGAAGGCTCTGCTGAGGGCCCTGATGCGCGCGGTGTTCTCTCACGATTCCATCGAGACGACCGAGGCGCGGGCCAAAGACGTGCGGCCGCTGGTGGAAAAGTGCATCACCACGGCGAAGAAGGGCGACCTTCACGCCCGGCGCCAGGTGCGGCGGGTGCTGCCGGACGAGACGCTGGTCAAGCGTGTCGTGGACGAGGTCGCGCCCCGGTACCGCGACCGCAACGGTGGATACACGCGCATCACGAAGCTGGGACCGCGCCGCGGCGACTGCGCGATGATGGTGCGGCTGGAGCTGATAAAGGACTGACCGGCGCTCCCGCGGGAAGTCTGCTCCCGTGTGCCAGGACGCCATCCGGCCGGCCGGCCCGAATGTCCGGGCGCTCGTCGAGTATGACGGTTCGGGCTTTCTGGGCTTCCAGAAGCAGCCGTCTGGCAGAACGGTCCAGGGAGAGCTCGAGAAGGCCTTGCGCGGGCTAACGGGACGGCCCGTCCGTGTAATCGGGGCGGGCCGGACAGACGCCGGGGTGCACGCAACCGGTCAGGTGGTGAACTTCCGGCCCGGGCCGGAGCTGCCTCTGGAGAGGCTGGCATCAGCGCTGGACCGGGCGCTGCCAGCGGATATCGCAGTGCGCAGCGTCGAGCGGGCGGATGACACGTTTCACGCCCGGTACGACGCAAAGTGGAGGACGTACGAATACACCATCCGGAACGCGCCGGTACGGCGCGCGCTGGAGTGGCGCTTTGTGTGGCATGTGCCGCAGCTGCTGGATGTCAGCGAAATGCGGCTGGCAGCCGGAGCGCTGATCGGGACGCACCATTTCGGGGCGTTCGGGACACCGGAGCGAGGACGCTCAGCGGTCCGGGAGATGCTCCGGGCGGAGGTCCTGGCGGACGGGGAGATCGTTCTGATCCGGCTGACCGCCAATGCCTTTCTCAGGCATATGGCGAGGGGGATCGTTGGAGCCCTGGTGGAAGTCGGGCTCCGCAGGACGGCTCCGGACGGACTGGCCAGAGCGCTGGACTCGGACGCGGATCATCCGCTGTTCCCGATGGCGCCTCCACAGGGTCTGTGCCTCGTCGAGGTGGAATACTGAACGCGGGACCCCGGGCGGTGGCCCGCGCAACACGGACGGACAGGATTATGATAACCAGGAGCGCAAAACCTGCAGAAGTCGTTCGACGGTGGATCTGGATCGACGCCGCCGGAGTGCCCGCCGGGCGCCTGGCGGCCGAGGCTGCAAAGTATCTGCGCGGCAAATACAAGGTGGACTTCTCCCCGCACGTTGACTGCGGAGACTTCGTCATCATCACCAATGCCGCCAGAGTGGCGCTGACGGGGCGGAAGGGGGCGGAGCGGGTGTACAGGCATTCGCAGTACCCCGGCGGCCTGAAGAGCCGCACCCGCGCGGAGTTTCTGGAGAAGCAGCCGGAGAAATACATCGAGCGAGTGGTTAAGGGCATGCTGCCCCACAACAAGCTGGGGGCGGCGATGTTCCGGAAGCTGAAGGTGTATGCCGGCCCTGAGCATCCGCACGAGGCTCAGCAGCCGGTGAAGGTGGAAGTCGTTTAGGAGGATTCCGGTTGGAGGAACTCAGATACTACGCCACGGGACGCCGTAAAAACGCCACCGCGAAGGTGTGGCTGACGCCGGGCGACGGCAGCATCATCGTGAACGGCAGGGATCTCTCGGAGTACGTGAACCGGCGCGCGCTGGAGATCCTGGTGCGCCAGCCGTTCGAGGTGACCGGCACTCAGGGGCAGTTCAACGTGATCGCCCGATGTCTTGGCGGCGGCATCGCCGGGCAGGCGGGCGCGCTGCGCCACGGCATCTCCCGGGCGCTCCTCGAGGTGAGCCCCGACTACCGGCCCGTCCTGCGGAAGCTCGGCTTCCTGACGCGCGACCCCCGAGTCAAGGAGCGCAAAAAGTACGGTCTCAAGCGGGCGCGCAGGGCGTTTCAGTTCTCCAAGCGCTGACGGAAGGGCGGGCGGCGAAAGATGGCTGCCCGTTCTGCCGATAATGATGTTGCGGGGATGGCGCTTTGCCCTCCCCGCAACGGTCTTTGCATCCTTTGCCTGTGATGTTGGGTTCCGCGAAAGCAAGCATTCCGGGACGTGCCTGCGCGCCTGCGTTGGCTGCGGCGCTCCTGATCGTGCCGGGCAGCCCCTCCCCGGGAGACCAGCTGCTGGAACTGCAGCTCAGGCCCACCGGCGCCTCCGGGGCTCCGGCGGCCAGATCTTCCGCTCAGGCCCGTTCCGCCGCAAAGCTTCCGTATCGCGGGGTCAGCGACCGCTTGGGCCGCTCAGGGACCCCCATCGGAAGGGTCGGGTTTGTGGAGGCGCAGACGGCGCACATCCGCCGGTCCCGGTCTCCTCGGGGGCTCCTTCTGTTCAGCGTCTCGAAAGGCACCCCTCTGGCCGTGGTCAACACGAGCGGCAACTGGTACGGCGTGCTGATGTCCGACGGAAGCACGGGATGGGTGCCGGCCGCGGACCTGCGCATCAGCGATCTGAGGGTGGTCTCGGACGTGCAGGCTGATCCCTCCGGGACGGAGGCGGTGCGGATCGCGTATTCGTTCAGCGGGGTCCCCTACGTGTGGGGCGGGGAGTCCGCGTCCGGCATGGACTGTTCGGGATTTGTCAGGACGGTGTGGGCGATGATGGGCAGGAAGCTGCCCCGGACCGCCCGTGAGCAGGCTCTGGTCGGGGAGTGGGTGGATATCCCGGATCTCCAGCCGGGAGACAGGCTCTACTTCAACTGCAAGGGGGGGCCGGTGGACCACACCGGAATCTACGTCGGCAACGGGATGTTCATCCACGCCAGCTCCTCCCGCGGAGGGGTGGGGGTTGACCCGTTGAACTCCCCCAAATACCGTTCCTCTCTGGTCTGCATCCGCCGGGGCTGAAGGTCTCGCGCCGGAAGGTCTGCGGCGAAGGGTACCGGCATACGGGGGCCGGAGTCCGGGCCCGTGGAAAGGGATGGTGTCGTGACCGAAGGAAAACGCCTGCCCGGACCGTGGGGCAGGGATGTCCGGTTCGACAGGGTGGCGATCCTCGCAGAGGGATCCTTCGATGTCGAAGGAGCCAAGACGGCCGTGGGCGTCATCCGCTACGGCCGTTGCCGCACGGTGGCCGTCATCGATAGCCAGAACGCGGGACGGACCGCGAAGGATGTCATCGGGGTGGGAGAGCACGTGCCCGTGGTGGCCTCGCTTCAGGAGGCGCTGGCTTTCGACCCCCAGACCCTGGTCATCGGGATTGCCCCCAGGGGCGGGCTGCTGCCTGCGGAGTGGCGGCAGGTGATCCTGAACGCCCTGGAGGCGGGACTGGATGTCATCTCAGGGCTGCATGCGTTCCTGTCCGACGATCCCGAGATCGCCTTTGTGGCGGAGCGCCACCGTTGCGTCGTCGCGGATATCCGGCGTCCGCCGGACGCTCTGCCGGTCGCCGAGGGGCTCTGCCGGTCTCTGCCCGAGCAGACAGTGCTCACGGTGGGGACCGACTGCTGCGTGGGAAAGATGTCCGTGTCGCTGGAGCTCACGCTGGGGGCCAGGCGGCGGGGAATCGCGGCGGACTTCGTGGCGACGGGGCAGACCGGGATCATGATCTGGGGACGGGGAATCTCGGTGGATGCCTGCGTCGCGGACTTTATCGCGGGCGCCGCAGAGCGGATGGTGCTGGAAGCCTGCCGGGAGTCGGACTGGGTGTTCGTGGAGGGGCAGGGGTCGCTGTATCACCCCGGCTACTCGGGCGTCACGATGGGACTCCTCCACGGTACGGCTCCAAAACAGATGGTTCTCTGCCACCAGGTGTCGCGCCCGGAGATCCGGGGGTACGGGATTCCCATTCCTCCCCTGAACGAGGTGGTGGCCTACCACGAGGCGGTCTGCGCTCCCCTGTTCCCCACGAAGGTGACGGCCATCGCGCTCAACACCTATGACCTCAGCCCTGCTGAAGCCCGCCGGGCCATAGGCGAAGCCGAGGACCTGACGGGGCTGCCCGCCGATGACTGTGTGCGCAACGGCCCGGACAGGCTTCTGGACGCGGTCCTTTCCGCCGCGAATGTCCCGACGTCGTAAAGGCTGCGCGGCCCTGTGAAACCTGTTAGAAATACTTGAATTCCCGGGGCGCAGGGAGTTATACTTTATATCACGCATGCTGCGAGGCCGGATTTCCGGCCGTCACGGGCGCGGTGGCGATGCGGTCCTTCTTGCACGGCGGAGGACTCAGCTTTGGACAACGATATCCTGATTCCCGACGACGCATCCGGCGGACAGGAGCCGTGGCGCCTGATCCTGGAAACTTCGAGTCTTGCGCGGGCCCTTGCATCCGAAGACCCTGAGGAGGGTTTCAGGACAGCCCTGGATTTCGTCGAGACCCTGCTCAATGTGGACGCCGCGCAGATCGTCCTCCGCGAGCTGAACGGTCAGAAGCTTGCCACGGTCGCCGCGAGCCATATTCCTCCGGGGCCTCCCGTGTCCGGCCTTTGCCTGGGCGAAGGGCTGGCGCGCGCGGCCATGGAGTCCAGCGAGCTTCTTTGCGTTCCGGATCTCGCAACGGATGCGCGGGACGCCTTGGGGTCGCTCTGCAGCGCCGGGTACAGCTCCTCCCTGTGCGCTCCCATCCTGATCGGGGACAACCCGGCCGGGGCGCTGCTCGCCCTGACGAAGAAGCCGCGCACGTTCACCATCGGCGATATGGAGCTGCTCTGGGAGATCTCCAGGGCGGTGGCCGAAGGGTTGATGGCGCGCGGTCCCGGATGGATCATCGTGGTGCGGGAGCCGCGGGACGGCGAGGCGGAGGCGGCCGAGCAGAAGCTGGGGGACCTGCGGTTCTTCAACGAGCTGAGCGATGCCATCATCAGCTCCACGTCCCTGACAGAGCTTGCGGAGTCGGCGCTGCGCATCAGTATGCAGGCTGTGGAGGCGGGCATCGGCTCGCTGATGCTGTTCGATCCCCGCACGCGGCGGCTGACCATCGCCGCCGCGCGTGGGCTGCCGCAGAACCTGGTGAAGTCCATCAGCCAGGCGATCGGGGAGGGCATCGCGGGGTGGGTGGCCCAGCACCAGAAGCCCCTTCTGCTGCACAGTGTGGAGGACGATTTCCGCTTCCAGGCGCTTCATCCGCGCCGCGAGATCGCGTCCGCCCTCAGCATCCCGCTGCGCACGCGGGACCGGCTGATCGGGGTGCTCAACCTCGCCCGGATTACGGGCCAGCCCCATTTCACGGAGCGCCAGTCTCAGCTTCTGGAGACCGTCGCGAATCAGCTGGCCATCGCCATCGAGCGCATGCGCCTGCATCAGGAGATGAAGCGCCGTTCGCTGCAGCTCTCCACGCTCATCGAGGTGGGAAAGACGGTCACCTCGATGCTCGACCTTGGCGTGGTGTCCGAGCAGATCGCCGTACAGGCGCGGAATCTGGTGCGGGCGGCTTCCGCGTGGCTGTTCTATTACGATCCCATCAACGACCGGGTGCGTTTCGCCGCCCGCAGCGGCGGTGACGCCGGAAGCGCCGAGGAACGCCGCCGCCTCGCGAACGAACTCGCGCTTGCGGGCGCCCGGCTGAACCGGCTTGTGCGCGGCAGGGAGCTGCGGCAGGATCCGGGACGCTCGCTCGTGGCGAGTCTCGAAGCGGGCGACTGGTATGCGGTGCCGTTCCGGCACCGGGGGCACAGGGTCGCGGTGACCGTCATCGAGCCGCGGCCCGACCAGCCGCCGGACCCGGACTCCGATGAGCTGCTGGAGCAGTTCGGCAGCCTGGCCGGCGTGGCCATCCAGAATGCGCGGACTTACAACAGGCAGCGGGCCATCGCGTCCGTGATGCAGGAATCCATGCTCAACGTCGGGCCGGTGCGCTTCGAGGGCCTGGAGATCGCTCACAGGCTCATCCCGGAGCACGAGGTCGGCGGCGACTACTACGACTTCATCCCGCTGGACCGCGACCGGCTCGGCGTGGTGATGGCGGACGTGTCCGGCTCGAGCGTCCGGGCGGCGGCCTACACTGTCGTGGGGAAGCACGCCCTCAGGGCATACGCCCGCGAGTCGCTCTGCCCGGCGGAGGTGCTGCACCGGCTCAACCAGATGATCTGTGCGGAGGCCGACGCGGAGATGTTCATCAGCGTGTTCTACGGGGTGTTCGATCTCTCCCGGGGCACGCTGACCTATGCTATGGCAGGCCACGAGCCGCCGGTTCTGCTGAGGGCCGACACCGGCCGCACCGAGCTGCTCAGGGCAAACGGTCTTCTCCTGGGAGTGCAGGAAGAGGCGGAGTTCCAGCTCAGGCAGCGCCGGTTCGCTCCCGGGGACACACTGGTGCTCTACACGGACGGACTGACCGAGGGGCGCTACCGGCGTCGGCAGTTCGGCATCGAGCGGGTCCGGGAGTTCCTCAGAGCCAACCGGGGCCGCCCGGCCCAGGAACTGCTTGACGGCCTCGTGACCTCGCGGATGCGCTACACCGAGAACCGGATGACCGACGACACATCCATCGTCATCATCCGCGCCCGGCCGCGCTAGCTCGCCGGGGCTGTCTGCCTGCGGCGGAACGCCTCGCGCGCCATCTCCAGCTGCCGGCGGACTGCGGAGGGAGCGCACCCTCCGGTGTGGCTTCTGGAATGCAGGCTGGCCTCGATCTTGAGCGATTCGGCGGCATCCCCTGTCAGCGCGGGATGCGCCTGAGCCAGCTCCGCCGCGGTCAGCCGGTCCAGCCTTCCGCCTTCTTCCAGGCACCTGCGGACCAGGTTGCCCACCAGCTCGTGGGCTTCCCGGAACGGCACCCCTTTGCGGACGAGATACTCCGCCAGATCCGTGGCGACGGCGAACCCGTCATCCGCCGCCTGAGCCATCCGGTCTTTCCGGAACTCGCTCAGGGCAAGCAGGCGCTCCATGGCCCGCAGACAGGCGAGGGTGTTGTCCACCGCGTCAAACAGCGGGGGTTTGTCCTCCTGGAGGTCGCGCATGTACGTGAGCGGAAGGCCCTTAAGAACGGTCAGCAGCGCCACCAGCGCTCCGTGCACGCGCCCCGTCTTGCCGCGCGTGATCTCGGCAACGTCCGGATTCTTCTTCTGAGGCATGATGGACGATCCGGTGGCCACCGAGTCGTCCAGCTCCAGAAAGCCGAACTCCGCGCTGGACCAGATGACGGTCTCCTCCGCCAGCCGCGAAAGGTGGGTCATCACGGTCGAGCAGATGAACGCAAGCTCCAGCGCGAAATCGCGGTCGCTCACGGCGTCCATCGAGTTGGGGATCGGAGCGTCGAAGCCAAGCTCCCTCGCCGTCATCTCGCGGTCCACGGGCAGGGATGTCCCGGCCAGGGCTGCGGCTCCGAGCGGGCAGAGGTTGTTCCGGGTGTGCCAGTCCGTCAGACGGCTGCGGTCCCGCTCCAGCATCCAGAAGTACGCAAGCAGATGATGCCCCAGCGTCACCGGCTGCGCCCGCTGCAGATGGGTGTAGCCGGGAAGGACGGTCTCCACGTGCTGTTCCGCCAGGGAGAGCAGGGTGGCCTGAAGCCCGGCGATGGCCTCATCGAGCCTGAGCGCGGAGTCGCGGCACCAGAGGCGCAGGTCCAGGGCCACCTGGTCGTTCCGGCTGCGGGCGGTATGGAGCTTCCCGGCGGCCGCACCGATCCGCTCGTAGAGCCGCCTCTCCACCAGCATGTGGATGTCCTCGCAGGCGGGGTCCAGCTCCACCCGTCCAGAGCGGAAATCCTCCGCCAGATCCTGAAGCCCCCTGATGATGAGCTGCGCGTCCTCCTCCGGGATGATGCCGCAGGCGCCCAGCATCCGGGCGTGCGCAATGCTCCCCCGGATGTCCGCCTCGGCCAGCCGGCTGTCCACCTGGATGGACGCGGTGAACTCTTCGACCACCGGGTCCGTCTGCTTCTGGAATCGTCCGGCCCAGGCTTTTTTCGCCATCCGCGGCCTGCTCCCCGTCAGGCGTCCTCAGGGCGGGCGCGGCGGACCAGATGATACATCCGCGCCTGCAGCCCATGGACTTTGACCATACCCTCCATCTCGCGCTGGTCGAACGTCTTGGAATCGAAGGAGGCCAGATCCTCGGAATACAGCGCGAACGGGCTGCGGCGGCCGGTGACGGTACAGCTGCCGCGATACAGCCGGACCATGACCTCGCCGGTCACGCGGGCGTTGACGCGGTCGATGAACGCCTCCAGGTCCTCCTTCAGCGGGTCGTACCACAGTCCCTCGTAGGCGAGATCGGCCCACGTCCGGTCCACGGACTGCTTGAACGCCAGCTCCCTGCGGGTGGCCACCAGCGCCTCCAGCGCGCGATGCGCCGTCACCAGCACCACCGCGGCCGGGCACTCGTAGTTCTCCCGGACCTTCAGGCCCAGCATACGGTCTTCCATGATGTCAATGCGCCCCACGCCGTTCTCGCCCGCAAGCTTGTGCACGGTCCGGATCAGCTCCAGCGGGCCCATCCTGTCGCCGTCCAGCGAGACCGGAACGCCGTTCTCGAAGCCGATGACGACATCGGTGGGCTCGTCCGGGGCGTCCTGCGGGTTCACCGTCCACTGGAAGATCTCCTCGGGCGGGGCGAAGTCGGGCTCCTCCAGCCGTCCTCCCTCGATGGAGCGCCCCCAGAGGTTCTCATCGATGCTCCAGATCCTGTCGGCGGACTGTGAGATGGGGACGCCTTTCTCTCGCGCGTACTCGATCTCCTCGCTGCGCGTCAGGTTCTTCTCCCGCATGGGCGCGATGATGTCCATCTCCGGAGCAAGCGTTCGCATCACGAACTCGATGCGGAACTGGTCGTTGCCTTTGCCCGTGCAGCCGTGGCAGAACGCGCCCGCAGAGACCTTCCTTGCCACTTCCACCGCCTTCTCCGCGATGAGCGGGCGGGCGATGGCGGTGCTGAGGGGGTAGCCTTCATAGTCCCCGTTGGCCTTGACGGCGCGGAAGCAGTAGTCGCGGGCGAACTCATCCTTGGCGTCTACGGTGTAATGCTCGGTTCCCAGCGCCCGGGCCTTCTCCTCCGCCGTGCGGATGTCCTCCGCCGGCTGGCCGACGTCCACGGTCACCGTGACGACGCGCTCGTAACCGTAGTTCTCCCGCATCATCGGGATGCACACGGAGGTGTCCAGACCTCCCGAGTAAACCAGAACGACTGTCTTCAAAGCTCTCTCCTGAATGCTCTTTTGGAAATCTCTGCGGCGCCGGGCCGCGCGGCCCTTCAGAGAAGGAACGACAGAAGCCCCATCTGCGCGTGCAGGCGGTTCTCAGCCTGGTCGAACACCACGGACTGCGGGCCGTCGATGACCTCCGCGGCGATCTCCTCTCCCCGGTGGGCCGGCAGGCAATGCATCACGATGGCGTCCGGTTTCGCCAGCTGCATCAGCTCCGGTGTCACGCACCAGCCGCGGAACGCCTGCAGGCGCGTCTCGCGCTCCTCTTCCTGGCCCATGCTGGTCCACACGTCGGTATATACGACATCCGCGTCACGGACCGCCTCCCGCGGGTCGTCCGTCACCTGGATCCTGGCGCCCGTGCCCTCCGCCAGCGTCAGCGCTTCCCGCAGCGCCCCCTCGTCCGGGCCGTAGCCTTCCGGACGGGCCAGTGTCATGCTCATTCCCACCGTCGCGCTCGCCACCAGGAGGCTGTTGGCCACATTGTTCCCATCGCCCACGAACGCCAGCCTGACGGCGGAGAAATCCGGATCCTCGGTCGTTTTGCATCGGTGCTCGGCGATGGTCAGAAGATCCGCCAGCGCCTGACACGGATGCTCCAGATCCGACAAAGCGTTCACCACGGGGATGCTCCCGCTGTCCGCGAGCCGCACCACCGTGTCGTGGGCGAAGGTCCGCGCGGCGATGCCGTCCACCCAGCGCGACAGGCTCCGGGAGACATCCTCCACCGACTCACGCTTCCCCAGCTGGATGTCCGCCGGGGCGAGGTAGATGCTGCGTCCTCCAAGGCGGGTCATCGCCACCTCGAAGGTCACTCTGGTGCGCAGGCTTGGCTTCTCGAAGATGAGCGCCAGGGTCCGCCCTTCCAGGATGGGGGTGAGTTTTCCCTCCGCCGAGGCTCTCTTCAGCCGTCCGGCCTGAAGGAGGACGGTCCGAAGCTCGCCGGCGGACAGGTCCGACATCTTCAGCAGGCTGCGCCCCTTCAGGAGCGAACGCGCGCTTTGAATCGCGTCCGATGTATGCAAGAATTCACGCTCCGATCCGCGCGAACGCCCGTTTCAGAAGGTCCAGGCATTCGCCGATGTGGTTTTCGTTGATGATCAGCGGCGGCAGGAACCTGAGCACGTCCGTGCCGATGGCGTTGATCAGGAGCCCTTCCTCGAAGGCGGCGTTCAGGACGTCCCGCGCCACCGGCTGCTCCAGCACCATCGCCAGCATCAGCCCCCTGCCGCGCACCTCCCGCACCCCGCAGGAGGGGCTGAGGCCGCGAAGCCCCTCCTCCAGAAGCCGCCCCATCTCCCGGGCGTTGTCCGTCAGGCGTTCCTCTTCGATGGCCTGCAGCGCGGCCAGCGCGGCTGCGCAGGCCAGCGGCCCTCCTCCGTAGGTGGTGCCGTGGTCGCCCGGCTGGAAGACCTCCGCCGCCCGCCCCCGCGCAAGACACCCTCCAATCGGGAACCCGCCTCCCATCGCCTTCGCCACGGTCAGAATGTCCGGGGTCACCCCGTAGCCCTGAAACGCGAAGAAACTGCCCGTCCGGCCGCAGCCGGTCTGCACTTCGTCGAAGATCAGCAGGGCGTCGTAACGGTCGGCAAGCGAGCGGGCGGCTTCGAGATACTCCGGATCCGCAGGACGCACCCCGCCTTCTCCCTGGATCGGTTCCAGGACAATGCCGCAGGTCCGGTCGCTCACCGCCGCCTCCAGAGCGCCGATGTCGTTCCACGGCACGATGCTGCAGCCGGGCACCAGCGGCTCGTACGGCTTCTGATACTTCTCCTGCCCGGTCAGGGAGAGCGTCCCGAGCGTCCGGCCGTGGAACGATCCCTCGGCGCCCACCAGGGCCGTCTTGTCCTCCCGAATCGAGCGCCCCAGCTTCCGAGCGATCTTGATGGCCGCCTCGTTCGCCTCGGCCCCGCTGTTGGCGAAGAACGCCTTCTCCATGCCGGACAGCCGGCAGAGCGTCTGCGCCAGCTCCGCCTGCTGGGGGATATGGTACAGGTTGCTCACGTGGATCAGACGGGCGGCCTGTCTCTGGACGGCCTCGACCACCCGGGGGTGGCAATGTCCCACCGAGTTTACCGCGATCCCCGCCAGAAAGTCGAGATACCGCCGGCCGTCCGTGCTCCAGAGATAGGCCCCCTCGCCCCGCTCGAACGCGACAGGGAAGCGGGCGTAGGTGGCCATCACAGTCTGCCGGTAGGCTTCCTGCGTGGCTTCCAGACTGGTCTGTTCGAGAGCCGTCTCCTGCATGGTCTGCCGTTCCCCCGCGTTAAGCCGTGATCATCGTGCCGATGCCGGTGTCCGTGAAGATCTCCATCAGAAGCGCGCGCGGCCGGCGGCCATCGATGATGTGCGCGCGCTCGACCCCGCCCCGCACCGCCGCTACGCAGGCCTCGATCTTGGGGATCATCCCGCGCGAAGCGCTCCCGGAACGCACCATCTCCATGGCTTCGCCGGCTGTCATCGCGGAGATGAGACTGTCCGGGTCCTGCACGTCCCGGAGGATGCCGGGCACGTCGGTCATCAGGATCAGCTTTTCCGCTCCCAGCCGGGCTGCCATCTCTCCGGCGACGCTGTCGGCGTTGACGTTATAGGATTCCCCGTCTGGGCCGCACGCTACCGTCGAGATGACCGGGATGTAGCCTCCCGCCGCCAGCGTCTCCAGGATGCCCGGATTCACCTGCCGCACCCGGCCGACGAAGCCCAGGTCCACCTCCGCCCGGGCCTTCTCGGCGACGATCAGGTCCGCATCCCTGCCGGAGAGGCCCACCGCCTGCCCCCCCTGACGGTTGATGGCCCCGACGATGCTCTTGTTGGTCTTGCCCGCCAGCACCATCTCGACGATCTCCATGGTCTCCGCGTCCGTGACCCGCAGACCGTTCACGAACGCGGGCTCCTTGCCCAGCCGCCGCATCACCTCGCTCACTTCCGGGCCGCCGCCGTGAACCAGCACCGGACGCATCCCCACATAGTGCATGAGCACCACGTCCTGGCATACGCCTTCCTTGAGGCGGTCGTCCACCATCGCCGCCCCGCCGTATTTGATGACGATGGTCTTGCCGTAATAGCGGCGGATATAGGGCAATGCCTCGACGAGGATGCTCGCCTGTTCCTCGGTGTACTGAAGCGACATTGGTCTCGCGTCCCGCTCAGGTATGATACTCCGCGTTGATGCGGACATAATCGTAGGACAGGTCGCAGGTCCAGAACCTCGCGCTTCCCCGGCCCAGCCCCAGGTCCAGCCCGATGTCAACCTTCTCCGGTTCCAGCAGCCTCAGGCCCTCCTCCCCGGAAAGCTCCAGCGGGTGGCCCCTGCGCACGATCTCCCGGCCGTTGATGGCCAGAGACAGCATTTCCTGCTTCACCTCCGCTCCCGAGCGCCCGGCGGCGGCCAGAATCCGCCCCCAGTTGGGATCCCGGCCGAACAGCGCCGTCTTCACCAGCGGGGAGTTCGCGATCGTGCGGGCCGCGATCCGCGCATCAGCGTCCGAGGCGGCTCCCGTCACGCGGATCTCGACCAGTTTCGTCGCCCCTTCGCCGTCCGCTGCGATCGCCATCGCCATCTGCCGGCACATCCAGAAGAAGGTCTCCCGCAGAGCCCGCCAGTCCTCCGCCCCCGGAGCCACACCGCTCGCCCCGTTCGCGAACACCAGCACCATGTCGTTGGTGCTGGAATCCCCGTCCACCGTCACGCAGTTGAACGACTGTTCCACCGCCTCCCGCAACAGGTCCCGGAGGTCCGCCGGGGGGATTGCGGCGTCGGTCGTCGCGAAGCAGAACATCGTGGCCAGGTCCGGCTGGATCATGCCGCTGCCTTTCGCGGCCATCCCGATCCTGATGGGGCCGCCGGCCAGCTCCACCTCGCAGGCGATCTCCTTGGGGACGGTGTCGGTGGTCATGATGGCCCGCGCGAAGTCCGGCCCGGCTTCCCGGGACAGCCGCCGGGCCGCCTCGGGGATGCCCCTGCGCAGCAGCTCCATCGGCAGGATCTGTCCGATCACGCCCGTCGACGCTCCGCAGACCATCTCTTCAGGCAGCCCCAGCTCCCGCGCCGTGATGCGGCAGATCTCAAGGGCGTCCCGCCATCCCTGCTCGCCCGTGCAGCAGTTGGCGTTGCCGCTGTTGCAGATCAGCGCCTGCGCCGCGCCTTTCCCCAGACGCTCCCTGTTGATGTCCACGCACGCCGCGCGCACCCTGTTGGTGGTGAACACCCCGGCAGCGGAGCAGGGCCGGTCGCTGACCAGCAGTGCCAGATCCTCGCGGCCGCTCGGCTTGATGCCGCATCGCCAGGACGCCGCCGAAAAGCCCCGCGGCGCGGTGACGGAGCCGGGTATGATCCGGGCCCGGTCAAAAGGCTCGAAGGAGAAGCGCACCGGCATCGTCAGGGGTACACTGCCGGGGCCCGCAGTCCAGTGGTCTGGTCCAGGCCGAACATCAGGTTCATGTTCTGCACGGCCTGCCCGGCTGCTCCTTTCACCAGATTGTCTATCACGGAGGTGACCACCAGCTTCCCCGTGCGCTCCAGCACGGTCACACCGATCCGGCAGATGTTGGAGCCGGTCACCTGCTTGGTCGCGGGAAGCTCCCCGTCCTGGCAGACGTGGACGAACGGCGCGTCGCTGTAGAAGTCCTGGTAGGCCTGCAGGATCGCGTCACCGTCCGGAATGTCCGCAAGGTCTGCGTAGGCCGTCGTATGGATTCCGCGCACCATCGGGGCCAAGTGCGGGGTGAAGGTGACCTTCACCTCCTGTCCCGCCAGCCGGGAGAGCTCCTGCTCGATCTCCGGCGTGTGACGGTGCCTGGCCACATTGTAGGCCCGGAAGTTTCCCTCCATCTCCGAGAAGAGATAGGGTGTCTCGTTCCGGGAGCGTCCCGCCCCCGAGACGCCGGAAGCGCTCGAGATCACCACATCCGAGGGGTCGACCCACTGCCCGGCCACTGCCGGCGCAAGCGCCAGAATGGCCGAGGTGGGGTAGCAGCCCGGGTTGGCCACCAGCCGGGCCCGGCGTATGGCGTCCGCGTGAAGCTCCGGCAGACCGTAGACGGCTTCCTGCAGGAGCTCCTGCGCCGTATGCTCCACGCCGTAGTAATCCTTCCAGACAGCGGGGTCGGTCAGGCGGAAATCGGCTGCAATGTCGATCACCCGGCATCCGTTCTCCAGCAGCTCCGCTGCGTGCTCCATGGCCCATCCATTGCCGCGGGCCAGAAACACCACATCGCACTCCGAGCAGGCGCGGGCGGTGTCGAACGGCTCCAGCCGCATGTCCGCTGCGCCTTTCAGCCCGGGATAGATGGAGGAGATCAGCTCTCCGTCGCTTGACTCGCTGGAGAGCAGGGTGATCCTTGCGTCGGGGTGGGAGACCAGCAGACGCACCAGCTCGGCGCCAGCATACCCGGTTGCGCCTGCGATGCCGATGCGGATCTCCATTGTCCCCGAACTTCTCCTGCTGACGAGCGTTGTGCCTGCAAAAGCAGTATTATACCCGCAGCCCGCGGGCTCAGGCAATGCGCGGGCGGAACCCGGTCAGCGGGGAGGAAGGGAGAGGAGAGTCACAGGGACGCGGCGCGCGGGGGGCTCAGGACTTTTCTTCCAGCATCCTGCGCAGGCGCTGGATCTCGGCTTCGAACTCGGCCCTCATACGCTCCATCTTCTCCAGCAGGTCCAGTATGACCTCGACGCCGGCCAGGTTGACTCCCAGGTCCTGGGTGAGGCGGTGGATCTGCTGGAGACGCGCCAGGTCGTTCTCGGAATAGAGCCGGTTACGGCCGTTGCGGCGGGCGGGACGCACCAGTCCCAGCCGCTCGTACATCCTGAGCGTCTGAGGGTGCATCTTGCACAGCCTCGCCGCGATGCCGATCATGAACACCGGTTCGTCTTTCTTCCGCTCAGGCTGCCTCATCGTCTGCATCACCTCCTCTTTCCGCCGGCCGCAGCCAACGCGCGCCGCTCCGCCCGTCAGCGCTTCTCGGCCGCTATCTGCGTCAGCAGTTCCCGCTCCCTAGGGGTCAGCTGCTTCGGCACGGTGATCACGACCCGGGCCAGAAGGTCCCCGTGTCCTTCGCCCTTCAGCTTGGGCATTCCCTTGCCCGCCAGCCTCAGCGATTGTCCCGCCTGGACTCCCGCCGGCACCTTCATCTTCACGCGCCCCGTGAGCGTCGGGACGTAGACATCCCCGCCCAGGGCGGCGACATAATAGGGCACCTGCACATCCACCAGCAGGTTGTCTCCCTGGCGCTTGAAGACCGGGTGAGGGCGGACCGTGATGTTCAGGTAGACGTCCTGAGTCCGCCCGTCCGCGCCCTTCGCCCCCCCCGGGAGCCGGACCCGGGACCCGGTGTCCACGCCTCTGGGGATGCTGACCGTCAGCGGCCGTCCCCCCACGCGGATCTGCCGCTGCGTGCCGGAATACGCTTCCTCCAGCGAGACCTCCACATCGGCTTCCAGGGCGGCCGGCTGCGCGGCCGTGAACCCGCCCAGATCCACCCTCCCGGTGCGGACGTCGAATCCCGCGCCGCGGCCAAAGATGGTCTCGAAGATGCTCCCGAAATCCGAGCCGAAGTCCGACGCTCCTCCTCCGAAGTCGAAGTGGAACTCGGCCGGGTCGAAATCGGCCGTGGTCGCGTGCCCGCGCTGCTGCGCCTGCTGCCACTGCTGCCAGTTGGCGCCGAACCTGTCGTAGGCCGCCCGCTTCTCCGGGTCCTTCAGCACTTCGTAGGCTTCGCTGATCTGTTTGAAGCGTTCCTCGGCCTGCTTGTTGCCTGGATTCACGTCCGGATGGAGCTTGCGGGCCAGCTTGCGGTAGGCGGCCTTGATCTCCTTCTCCGTGGCATTGCGCGGAACGCCCAGGACCTCGTAATAGTCAACCGCCATCTTCGCCCGTCTGCTCCACCTATGTCAGAAAGTCATCATCGGAAGTGGCCGGGAAGCGGAGCGGGTGTGCGCTCCGGCGCATCCGCTCCCCGGCCGCCGGCGCGTCAGCCGGCCTGAACGTCGATCTTCTTGGGCTTCACCGTCTCGGATTTCGGAAGCGTCACCGTCAGGACGCCGTCCTTGTAGGTGGCCTTGACGTCCTGCACCTGCACCGGGACGCTGATGGAGAACGACCGCGAGAACTTCCCGTAAGGCCGCTCCACGCGGAGCCACTCCCGGTTCTCCCCGGCCTCCCAGGGCCGTTCGCCGTGGACGGTCAGGGCATCGGCCGTCACCTCCAGATTGATGTCCTCCATCTTGATGCCGGGCAGCTCCATCATCACGACGATCTGCCCCTCATCCTCGTAGACATCGCACGGAGGCGTCCAGCTCGCCGCGACGGGCTGCTCTCCGCCGCTGAAACGCTTGCGCAGGGCGTCGAACATTTGATCCATCCCTTCCTGTAGCTCGGTCAGCTCCCGGAAGGGATCCCATCGTCTGATGTCCATTCTCATCCTCCGTTCACCTCCTCATCGCCGGCCCCGCGGAGCGGCCCCCGCGGCCGGCACTGAGAATCAGTTCTCCTCTTTGTATTCCGCGTCGATGACCTCCTCGCCGCCCGTGCCGGACCCCGCGGCTGACGTCGCGCCGGCCTCGGAGGAACCTGAGGAGGCCGCCTGCTTGTAGAGCAGCTCGCTCAGCCTGTAAGAAGCATCCCGCAGCTCGTCAGCAGCCCGCCGGATCTGCTCGATGTCGCTGCCCTTCAGGGCATCGCGCAGCCGGTCGATGGCCGCCTGAGCCGCCTCGCGCTCGGCCGGCGGAGCGTTGTCGCCCAGGTCCTTCAGGGTCTTCTCGGCGGAGTAGGCCAGCTGCTCGGCTTTGTTGCGCTCTTCCGCCTCCTCGCGCGCCCTGCGGTCCTGCTCCGCGTACTGCTCCGCCTCGCGGACCATCCGCTCGATGTCCTCCTTGCTCAGGTTGCTCGAGCCCGTGATGGTGATGCTCTGCTCCCTTCCGGAGGCCCGGTCTCTGGCGCTGGCGTGCAGAATGCCGTTGGCGTCCAGATCGAAGGTCACTTCGATCTGCGGCACGCCGCGCGGCGCGGGCGGGATCCCGGTCAGGTGGAACATCCCGAGGCTCTTGTTGTCGCGCGCCATCTCGCGCTCGCCCTGCAACACGTGGACGGTCACCTCGGTCTGCCCGTCGGCCGCAGTGGTGAAGATCTCGGACTTGCGCGTCGGGATGGTGGTGTTCCTCGGGATCAGCTTGGTGAACACACCGCCCAGGGTCTCAATCCCCAGGGACAGCGGCGTCACGTCCAGCAGCACCACGTCCTTGACCTCTCCGGCCAGCACGCCGGCCTGGATGGCAGCGCCTACGGCCACCACCTCGTCCGGGTTGACGCCGCGGTGCGGCTCCTTGCCGGAGAGCTTCTTCACCAGCTCCTGCACCATCGGCATCCGGGTGCTTCCGCCCACCAGGATGACCTCGTCAATGTCGCCCTCTTTCAGACCGGCGTCCGCGATGGCCTGCCTGTAGGGCTCGATGCACCGGTCCAGCAGGTCGCGCGTCAGCTCCTCGAACTTGGCGCGCGTCAGCGTCACGTCCAGATGCTTGGGACCGTTGGCGTCCGCGGTGATGAAGGGCAGGTTGATGTTGGTCTGGACGACGTTCGAGAGCTCGATCTTGGCCTTCTCCGCCGCCTCGCGAAGGCGCTGAAGCGCCTGCCGGTCCTGCTTCAGGTCGATGCCGTGCTCCTTCTTGAACTCCGCGGCGACATAGTCCACGATGCGCTCGTCCCAGTCATCGCCGCCCAGGTGCGTGTCGCCGTGGGTGCTCTTGACTTCGAACACCCCGTCCCCGACCTCCAGGATGGAGACGTCGAACGTCCCGCCTCCCAGGTCCCAGACCAGAATGGTCTCGTTGGACTTCTTGTCCAGCCCGTAGGCCAGCGCGGCCGCCGTGGGCTCGTTGATGATGCGCAGGACCTTCAGTCCGGCGATCTCGCCCGCGTTCTTCGTGGCGGTGCGCTGCGCGTCGTTGAAGTAGGCGGGCACCGTGATGACGGCGCTGTCCACCGTGTCACCCAGATAGGCCTCCGCGTCCCTCTTGAGCTTCTGGAGGATCATGCTGGAGATCTCCTCCGGGCTGTACTGGCGGCCGTCGATGCTGATGCGCTCGTTCGTCCCCATCTTCCTCTTGATGGAGATGATGGTGCGCTCCGGGTTAACGATGGCCTGGCGCTTCGCCTGCGCGCCGACCAGCCGCTCCCCGGTCTTCGTGAAGCCCACCACGCTGGGTGTCAGGCGGGATCCTTCGGCGTTGGGGATGACCGTCGGCTCGCCGCCTTCCATCACCGCCACCACCGAGTTGGTAGTTCCCAGATCGATTCCTACTGTCTTAGCCAATGTTCGTCACCTCCGCCCGGCCGTGTTGCTGGTCTGTTCGCTGTGCCGCTCGCGTGCGGCGGGAAACCTTCGCGGGACCGGGCTGTAAAATGTCGTTGAGTCGTTCGATTCGGATTCAGGTCACCCGCAACCTGAGGGCCGGAGGCGTCCAGGTCCCTTTGACCGCAACGGATTTCCGGCCGATCTCAGCCTGTGCGTATTATGACATTTGAGTCCACCATTGTCAATGCGTTTCGCATCGAGATTGTTCCCTGTTTCTCCTGTTTTTATACCTCTTTCTTCGGCCGGACCGCGCAGGGGAGGATTGCGCGCGGACGCGGGGGAACGCTAAAGTCTACGTGATGCGGCGCTTGCCGCGTACTTCCTGCGTGCGATGGAGGGGAAAGTTCGATGTCATTACGCATTTCCCGCTTGCGGCCGGTGGCCGCATTGATCGGCGTCGGCCTGTCGCTGGCGGGCGGCCCGGGACGCTGCGCGGACGGGCCCGGCGGCACGGTCCAGCTCACCATCTACAACCAGAACTTCGGACTGGTCAAGCACACCCGCTCCGTCCAGCTTGCCGCGGGCCGCAACACGGTGGTCATCGACGACGTCGCCGCGCTCATCCAGCCCGAGACGGTCCACTTCGTCAGCCTCACTGCCCCGGATGCCGTGCGGATCCTGGAGCAGAACTACCAGTACGACCTTCTCGACCCCGTCGCCGTGTTGAACAAAAGCGTCGGAAAGAAAGTCATCGTCCGGCACCCGGAGTCCGGGCAGGTTGTCGAGGGGACCCTGCTCAACCCGGTCACCTGGGACGTCTCCGGCCCGGGAGGAAGGGGAGAGGGCGGATCCCGGGCGGCATCGCCTGCCGCGCTGGTCATCCAGACGGAGCGCGGCCCTGTGCTGAACACTGCCGGGCAGATCGAGCTCGCCGAACTGCCCGAGGGCCTCATTTCGAGGCCGCGCCTGCTCTGGCTCGTGGAATCGGACCGGCCGGGGACGCACAGCGCGGAGATCTCCTACCTGGCAAGGGGCCTGAACTGGTCCGCAGACTATGTGGCCGCAGTGTCGGCGGACGACAGTTCGCTCGATCTGCAGGGATGGGTGACGTTGACGAACACCTCGGGCGCCTCCTACCGGAACGCCTCGCTCCAGCTGGTCGCCGGTGACGTCCGGCGGGTCGAAGCGGGGAAGGGGGGTGTATATGCGGAGGAGCTGGGTGTGATGAGGGCGGCCGCGGCCCCGCCGCAGTTCGCGGAGGAAAAGTTCTTCGACTATCACCTCTACACCCTCCAGCGCCCGACCGACGTGCTCGACCGGGAGACCAAGCAGGTGTCTCTGCTGGAGTCCGCCGGTGTCAAGGTGGAGAAAAAATACTACTACGACGGCGCGCGGAACCAGTGGTGGTGGCGTTCGCCCGGATGGCGCCCCGCGGAGCAGTACGACACCAGCGACTACCGCAAGGTGAATGTGGTGCTGGAACTGAAGAACTCGAAAGAGGCCGGTCTCGGCCTGCCGCTGCCGAAAGGCATCATCCGGGTCTACAAGAAGGACAGCCGCGGCAACCAGCAGTTCGTCGGGGAGGATTCCATCGATCACACCCCGGTGGATGAGATCGTCCGCCTCTACGTCGGGGACGCCTTCGACGTGGTGGGGGAGCGCAAGAGGACGAAGTTCTCCCGCATCTCGGACCGCGAGGTGCAGGAGACCTTCGAGATCACCCTGCGCAATCATCAGGAAAAGCCGGTGCAGGTCACCGTGGTCGAGCACGTTTCGGGCGACTGGCAGGTGCTGGAAAGCTCGCACGCGTGGACCAATCCGGACGCCAGCACTCTGCACTTCGCTGCGGACGTGCCGGGCAAAGGGGAGACGCGGGTGACCTACCGGGTGCGCACCCGCTGGTAGCTCCTCGGTCATGCGGTGACTGCCGGGAAGGGGCCCTCCCTGAGCCAGGGGGAGGCCCTTTCGGCGAGAGCGGGAGGCGCTTGCCAGTCTGACGGTTTTCGCCCAAGAATGAGTAAAGGTACCATGATATGACCATTGCTGTCGTCGGTCTCGGGACAATGGGAGCTCCGATCGCCTGGAGGCTGCGGGAATGCGGCTTCCGGGTGGTCGTGTGGAACCGCTCCCCGGAGAAGGCCGGGCCCTTCCGGGCACAGGGAGTCGCCGTCGCGCCGACGCCGGCGGCGGCAGCCGCCGGCGCTGATGCCGTGATCTCCAGCGTGCTGGACGATGCAGCGCTGCGAAGCGTCGCAATGGGGCCGGAGGGGATCCTGGCCGGGCTCGGGGAGTCCGCGGTCCATTGCGACACCAGCACCATCTCTCCCGCCTGCGCCCGGGAGATGGTGGAGGCCTTCCGCAATGCGGGCCGTCAGTTCGTGCACGCTCCCGTGCTGGGGAGCAGGAAGCAGGTGTCGGCGGGTGAGCTGCTCATCTTCGCCGAGGGGCCGGTCGAGGCGGTGGACAGGGTGCGTCCGGCGCTGCAGGCCCTCGGGAAGAGGATCTGGGAGCTGCGGGAGCCGGGAAGCTCCGCCGTCCTGAAGCTGGCGTGCAACCTGATGATCGCCGGCATGATCACCACTCTCAGCCAGTCCCTCGTGTTCGTCCGGAAGCACGGGCTGGACCCGGCGGTGTTTCTGGATGTCATCCAGAGCTCGGCTCTGGCGGCGCCGATGTATGCCTCCAAGTCGCGGCAGATCCTGGAGCGGGACTGGAGCGCGAACTTCTTCGTGGACAACCTGATAAAGGACCTTGCTCTCGCCCGTCAGGCCGCGCTCGAGAGGGGGCTCGACTTGCCCCTGGCCGCTCTCCAGAGCCAGCTTTTCGAAGCGGCCAGCGCGGCCGGCTATGGCCGGGATGACTACTCGGCGGTCTACCGTGTGTTCGAGGAGATGGCCGGGCTGGAGGAGAAGCCCCGGCCGGAGGAGGGAGGCTGAGGGAAAGGAGAGGCGTTCTTTGGAATCCTGGCAGAGCCTGACCACATGCGCGGTCGTCGGGCTTGCGGCGGGGGTGCTTTCCGGGTTCTTCGGGATCGGCGGGGGAGTCATTATTGTGCCCGCGCTCGTTTTCATCCTCGGCCTGAGTCAGCATCAGGCGCAGGGGACCTCTCTGGCTGTCTTCGCTCTGCCGGTGGGGCTGATCGGAGCGTATACTTACTGGAAGGACGGAAGCGTCTACGTCCCCGGCGCCCTGATGCTTGCTGCGGGAATCTTTATCGGCAGTCATTTCGGGGCGGCCAGGGCGGTCGTGGTTCCCGATGACGTGCTTCGCAGGGCGTTTGCCATCGTCCTTGTCATCGTGGCCATCAGGATGTTCTTCAGCCGGAGCTGACCCGCACGGAGCGCCGCAGGCCCCGGCCGGAGAGGAGGCTCCCGATCTTGGTTTTTGATCCTGTCTGCGGAATGGAGGTGGATCCGGTGTCTGCGGCGGGCTCGTCCCGGGCCGGAGGGCAGATCTACTACTTCTGCTCGGAATCCTGCAAGCGGAAGTTTGACGCGGTCACTTGCCCCGCCGGAGGGGGCGCGGAAGGCTCCGGCGCCCGGCCGCTCGAGCTCCTGGCGGACCCTGACCATCGTCCGCGCCCCGTGAACCCTCCCGCCGAAGGCGGAGGGCAGACCGTTGTCCTGCGGATCGGGGGCATGCACTGCGCCTCATGCGTCGGGCGGGTCGAGAAAGCCCTCGAGGCCGTGCCCGGTGTCGTGGAGGCGGCCGTTGATCTGACGACGCGCTCCGCGACCGTCTCCTTCGACCCCTGCGCTGCGTCTCCGGAGCAGCTTGCGGCCGCCGTCCGGGCGGCCGGCTACGAGGCCGCGGCGGAGCCGGGTATCCGGGGCGGCATGGAGGACGAAGATGCGGAGGCGGGCGCCCTCCGGACCCGGCTGGGGGTGAGCGCTCTGCTGACGCTCCCCGTCTTCGTGCTCGAGATGTTCTTTATGGGCTGGATGCCGGGGCGCTGGATTTCGATGGCGCTGAGCGCTCCGGTGGTTTTCTGGGCCGGCCTCGAGTTCCACCGCGGCGCGCTGGCCTCGGTTCGCAGAAGAAGCGCGGACATGAACACGCTCATCTCCGTGGGGACTCTCGCCGCCTATCTCTACAGCGCCGCAGCGCTCCTGAGCGCGCCCCGCGCCCACACCCCTCACACATACTTCGAGACGGCCGCGGTCATCACCACGGTCATCCTGCTGGGACGGGCTCTGGAGGCGCGCGCCCGGAGCCGGGCTTCGGAGGCGGTGCGGGCGTTGATGGACCTGCAGCCCCAGAGCGCCTGCGTGATCCGGGATGGCGGGGAGGTGCGGATCCCGGTGCATCGCGTTTCACCCGGAGACATCCTGCTCGTGCGCCCCGGAGAGAGGATCCCCGTCGATGGGACCATAGTGTCGGGATCTTCGTCCGTCGACGAGTCCCTGATGACCGGCGAATCCGTCCCGGTCGAGCGGGGAGAGGGCGATCCCGTGCTGGGCGGCACGATGAACCTGCAGGGAGCCTTCAGGATGCGCGCGGAGAGGGTGGGGGAAGAGACCGCCCTCAGGCAGATCGTGCGCCTCGTCCGCGAGGCTCAGGCCGGGAAGGCCGCCGTCCAGCGGCTTGCCGACCGCGTCAGCGCCGTGTTTGTCCCCGCCGTCATCGCGGTCGCCCTTCTGTCTGCGGCTGCGTGGTCAGTGTTCGGGCCGGAAGGGTCCCGCGCGTCGCTGGCTTTCACGTCGTTCGTGTCGGTCCTGATCATCGCGTGCCCGTGCGCCCTGGGGCTGGCTACCCCGGCCGCCATCATCGCCGGGGTCGGGCGCGGAGCGGAGAAGGGGGTGTTGATCAGGGGAGGCGAGGTTCTGGAACGGTGCGGCAGGATCACCGCGGTGGTGCTGGACAAGACCGGCACGTTGACAACCGGAGCCTTGCGCGTGACGGACGTGATTTCGGTCTCGGAGGATCGCAGCCGCCTGCTGCGTCTGGCAGCCGCGGCGGAGAAGCATTCGGAGCATCCCCTCGCGTCGGCGATCGTGGACAGGGCCGTTTCGGAGGGGTTGTCCGTGCCCGAGCCCGGGGAGTTCCGCAGCGTCGCGGGCAGCGGAGTCATCGCCCGGGTGGAGGGCCGGGAGGTGCTGGTCGGGAGCCCGGCGTTCATTGCGGCCAGCGGCATCCCCGTCCAGGATGTGCGCAACCGTGTGGACGCCCTCGCGGCTGAAGGGAGGACACCGGTCCTGGTGGCTCTGGACGGCCGGGTGGCGGGTGTGCTCGGTCTTCGCGATTCGCTCAAGCCCGAAGCGCCCGCTGCTGTCCGCAGCCTGAAGGCGATGGGGTTCCGCGTGATGCTGGCGACCGGTGACAACAGGAAGGCCGCCGCCAGCATCGCCGCGGAAGCCGGGATCGAGACGGTGCTGGCCGAGGTTTCGCCTGCGGGCAAGTCCGATTGGATACGCGAGCTTCAGGAGCAAGGTGAGGTGGTCGCGATGGCAGGTGACGGCGTCAACGACGCTCCCGCCCTGGCGCAGGCCGATGTGGGGATCGCCATCGGCGCGGGCGCGGACGCGGCGAAAGAAGCCTCCGACATCACGCTCGTGGGCTCCAGTCTGGACGGCCTGCTGTTTGCGCTCCGCCTGACCCGTGCCACGCTGCGGGTCATCAAGCAGAACCTTTTCTTCGCGTTCGCCTACAATGCGGCCGCCATCCCGCTGGCGGCGGGCGTGTTCTATCCCTTCACGGGATGGAAGCTGGACCCGATGGTCGCCGCGTTCGCGATGGCCGCGAGCTCCGTCTCGGTGGTGACTAACAGCCTCCGGCTTCGCGGGTTCCGTTGAGAGGCGTTCAGACTTTCGGGGTCTCGTGCAGCATGAACGGGTTGCCCTCCGGGTCCACGAACCCCGCCGTCCGGCAGACAGGTGTCTCCTCTTCCCAGAAGGGTGTCAGTCCTCTGGACTTGAGCTCGGCCACGGCATCCGCTATCCGCGGCACGTTGAAGGCGATCGTGCCCGAGGGCTGGTGCTCCTCACCGCGGTAGAGGCCGAACGCCGTCCCGCCGACGTCGAACTCGGCATACACCCCTTCCACGCGGAACGGCTCCGGCAGTCCCAGAATATCTCGGTAGAAACGGATTGCCCGCTCCAGATCTTCCACGCTGTAAGCGACGAAATCCACGCCACGGATCTCCACGGTCGTCCTCCTTTTCCCGGCGCGCGAGAGTTTCCCGGTCCGCCGGACGCGACAGTGTACCCGTATCCGTGCGGGAGCGCGAGGGGGCGCGCCGGGGGGCCGCCCGGCCGCCCTGCCCGAGAAGGGGTCGCAGGCGCTTGCTCCGGTGTGGTTGTTCTGAAAGAGTGCGGCCGCGGCTCCCGCCGGGGAGAAGCTCAGGCTGCGTCCGCGGTGATGGTCGCCACGGCGTGTTTGAGCGCAGGGAGGATGACCTGCATCGCCTGCCTCGCGAAATCCGGATTGCCCTGCACGCTGACCACCAGAGTCCTGTTGCGGATTCCCGCGACGCTGCGGCTCAGCATGGCCCGCGGGGTCTTCTGGGTGCCCGCCTGCCGGATGGCCTCCGGAATGCCGGGGATCAGGGTCTGGAGGATGCCGGTGAGCGCCTCGGGAGTGACGTCGGTCTTGCCGATCCCGGTCCCCCCGGTGGTGATGACCAGCTGGATGTCCGACTCAGGCTTGCACCACTTTTCCACCACCGCCGAGATCAGCCCTTTGTCCTCCGGCACCACCTGGTGCTGTTTCACGGAGAAGGTGTCAGGAGGCAGACAGTCGCGGATGGCCGGCCCGCTGGTGTCGAAGGCAAGACCTTCCGCCGCGGGCCCGTTCACGGTCAGGATCGCTACGTTGATCATGGTGTGGCCACACCTCCGTCGTGCGATTTGCGCGGTCGGCCTCCGTGCCTCCGCGTTGACGTTGTTCCACAGTCCCCTCCCTTTTCAACAGAAAGGGGGCCCGCCCTGTAAGGCGGGCCCCCGCAACCGGAGAACCAGGTCTTGCCGGACAGTCCGGAGCGCCGGTCAGGCGGCCTCCTCGACCCCTCCCCGCTTGCTCCAGAGGGTCGCCCCCGCCAGAGCGATCACCGCCACGATCGCAACCGCGGCGCGCGCGCCGTTGGACAGATCGTCCAGCGCGATTGGCGCGATCAGCAGCGCCACCAGGTTCATCACCTTGATGAGGGGGTTCAGCGCGGGGCCGGCAGTGTCCTTGAACGGATCGCCGACGGTGTCGCAGACCACCGCGGCCTTGTGCTCGTCCGTTCCCTTGCCGCCGAACATCCCATCCTCGATCTTTTTCTTGGCGTTGTCCCAGAGGCCGCCCGTGTTGGACAGCAGTACGGCCAGCAGCTGGCCGGACAGGATGGCCCCCGCAAGGAACCCGCCCAGAGCCTCGAAGCCCAGCGCGAAGGCCACCATCACCGGAGCGAAGACAGCCAGAACGGCGGGGCTGAGCAGCTCCTTCTGGGCGGCGGCGGTGCAGATGGACACGCAGCGCTGATAGTCGGGCTTGCCTTCATCCGAGCCGCTGCGCGGGTCGTACTCCATGATCCCCTTGATCTCCCGGAACTGGCGCCGCACCTCTTCCACGAGCTGGAAGGCCGCCCGGCTGACCGCATTGATGGCAAAGGAGCTGAACAGGAACGGCACGGCGCCGCCGATCAGAAGCCCGACGAACACGTTGGTCAGGTTCACCCGGATCGCGGTCAGCCCGGTGTCCGCCATATAGCTTCCATAGAGCGCGGTGGCCGCCAGCACGGCGGTGGCGATGGCCAGCCCCTTGGTGAGAGCCTTCGTGGTGTTGCCCACCGCGTCCAGCTTGGCCACGATCTTGTGGGCGTTGCTGTCCGCCCCCGCGTCCTTCAGGGCGCCGGACATCTCGAATATGCCGTTCGCGTTGTCGGAGATCGGGCCGTAGGTGTCCATCGCCAGCATGAAGCCGGTGGTCGAGAGCAGGCCCAGCCCGGCCAGCGCCACACCGTAGGCCGCCATCTCAGGGATCCCGGCGAACAGCAGCGACGAACAGATCATGCTCACCGCGATAGCGGTGATGGCCCACACGGAGGACTCCATCCCGGAGGCAAACCCGCTGAGAATGACCGTCGCCGGGCCGGTGCGGGCCTGTTTGGCGGCCTCGGTGACCGGCTTGCGGTGCGTGGACGTGAAATACTCCGTCAGCCTTTCGATGACCAGCGCGAGCACCACCCCGACCAGGTTCGCCAGCGCGAACCTCCACCACTCCAGATGCACCCCGTCCACCGTCGTGATCGGCTGGAGGTGGAACACATACCAGGAGACTCCGAAGAAGCCCGCAATGGCCAGGATGGCGGCCACCCAGAAGCCCTGGCTGATCGGCCGCATCGGGTCCATGGAGAGGTCATCGGACCCCCGCACACTGTAGATGCCGATGATGCTGGCCACCACGCCCACCGCGCGGATGAGCAGCGGATAGACCACCAGCGCCAGCACCGAGGGACCTCCACCGACAACATGCAGCGCCGCGGCCCCCAGAATGATGGCCGCGACCAGAGTCACCTCGTAGCTTTCGAAGACATCCGCGGCCATACCGGCGCAGTCGCCGACATTGTCCCCAACGTTATCGGCGATGGTGGCGGCGTTGCGAGGGTCGTCCTCGGGGATGTTCTTCTCAACCTTCCCCACCAGGTCGGCGCCCACGTCCGCGGCCTTCGTGTAGATGCCGCCGCCGATCCTCATGAACAGGGCTGCCAGACATCCTCCGAACCCGAAGCCCACCAGCACCTTCATGGACTGGTTGCCGAAAATGAAGAAGATGATGCACGCCCCCAGCAGACCGAGTCCGACGGTGGCCATCCCGGACACGGACCCCGCCCGGAAGGCCACGTAAAGGGCGTGGCGGAAGCTGCTCAGCGCGGCGTGGGCCACCCGGCAGTTCGCCTTGACGGCCATCATCATCCCTACCAGCCCCGCGGTGTAGGATGCCGCGACGCCCAGCACGAACGCAACGGCCACCCCGATGTACAGCGGAATCGCCGCCCCCTCCACGTTGTAGAGCGGATTGTCCTTGTACAGGAAGATCAGGGCGATGAAGATGATGATCACGAACCAGATCATCGTGGCCATCTGCTTCTTCAGATACGCCCACGCCCCTTCCTGAACGGCCTGCGAAACCTTCACCATGCCGGTGCTGCCCGGGTCTTCTCTGGAGATCGAGAAGTACCACCACAGACCGAACAGCAGGCCGATGATGGCGACGATGAACACCAGCGTCACCACCGGCATCACGATGCTCAGTTCGCTGAAGGGGGGCAGCTCGATGGCCTCTGCAGCCAGGGCCGGGGTGGCTGTCAACGCTGCCAGGAGCCCCAGCGCAAAGACCGGGCCAAGAATTCTGCAGAGTCTAAACAATGATTCCGTCCTCTCCTTCCTGATCCCCGCCGCAGCCCCGCGCTTTGCGAGCTTCGCGCGGCGGCGCCGCAGGGATGGAAATGAATCGAAACAGGGTCTTGCCGCGGCGGGGGAAGCGGCCGTCCGGCAGTGTAGGGGGCCGTCCGGCGCCCGCGAGCCCGGCAGGGAGCCGCCGGGATTATGGTGCCTTTCACGTCCCTTGTCAACAACGCCCGGCCCGGAGCGGCCGGCGTTGTGTCCCCCTCTGCCGACGCCCGCGCATCGACGCCCCGGCGGCGCAGCTTGCGCAGGGAATGCAGCGGTGGCAAAATGCCCCGGGACGGTCCGGCCGTCCCGGCGACGAAGTCTTTCGAACCGGAACCAAGGAGAAACGATGCAGGACAGCGTTCGGAAAGTCACCATACTGGGAACGGGCCCGGCCGGCCTGACGGCCGCCATCTACACCGCGCGCGCGAACCTTCAGCCTCTGGTGGTCGCCGGCAACACTCCCGGAGGCCAGCTCACCATCACCACAGAAGTGGAAAATTACCCGGGATTCGAGCACGGCATCACCGGACCGGAGCTGATGGACATCATGCGCCGTCAGGCCGAGCGGTTCGGAGCCGAGGTGGTGACGGGAGACGCCGTCTCCGTGGATCTGCAGAACCGCCCGTTCCGGGTGCAGCTGGAGGACGGCCGCGCCGTTGGGACCCATTCGCTCATCATAGCGACCGGCGCGTCCGCCCGCTGGCTGGGTCTGGAATCGGAGTCCCGGTTGATGGGACGGGGCGTATCCGCCTGCGCCACCTGTGACGGTTTCTTCTTCCGCGACCAGCACGTGGTGGTCGTGGGCGGCGGCGACACGGCCATGGAGGAGGCGCTGTTTCTCACCAAGTTTGCCAGTAAGGTCACCGTGGTTCATCGCCGGGACCAGCTCCGGGCCTCGCGCATCATGCAGCAGCGGGCGTTCGACAATCCCAGAATCGAGTTCGTCTGGGACTCGGTGGTGGAAGAGATCCACGACGTGGAAGCCGGCCGCGTGACCGGCGTAACGCTGCGCAACGTCAAGAGCGGCGAAACGAGCCGCCTGGACTGCGGCGGAGTGTTCATCGCCATCGGCCACACTCCGAACACCGCGCTCTTTGCAGGCCAGCTTGAGACCGACGAGGCGGGCTACCTGAAGGTGGACGGCGTCCGGACGGGGATCGAAGGGGTCTACGCCGCCGGTGATGTGGCGGACCACGTCTACCGTCAGGCGGTGACGGCTGCGGGCACGGGCTGTCAGGCGGCCATCGAGGCCGAGCGCTGGCTGGCGGCGCAGGGTATCGAATAAAAGCGCCGGAGAGGAGCGAGGTGACCTCTCTCGCCGCCAGACACCGCGCCGCCGGAGCCGAGATGGGGGAGGTCTTCGGGAAAGAGTTCCCGAAACGCTACCGCGACCCCGCGGAGGAGTTCCGGGCGGCGGCCGAAGGAGCGGCGCTTTTCGATCTCTCATTGCGCGGCCGTCTGGACGTCGCGGGTCCCGACGCGGCATCCTTCCTGAACGGAGTGGTGTCCGCCGATACGGCCGGCCTTCCGGCGGGGCGCTGGTGCTTCGCCGCCATCCTGGGCACCCGCGGGCGCTACCGCGCAGACCTCCGCCTGTTCCGCGTGGACGGCCGTTTCTGGGTGGACACGCCGCCGTTCGCGCAAGACGACGTCCTGGCCATCCTGCGCGAGTTGCGTCTTCGCTCGCGGGTGGATATGCAGGATGCCACGGACCGCTCTGCCCTTCTCAGTCTCCAGGGGCCGGGCGCCGCGGGCGTCTGGGAGACGGCCGGGTTGGGGACGGCGCCGGAGGAGGGATCCGTGCTCGGCCTCGCTGAGGGGGAAGTGGCCGTCGCCGGATACTCCGAGACTCCAGCCGGAGGCCTGTGGCTCCGGGTCAGCGCCGCGAGGGCGGTGGAGCTCTGGGACAGGCTCGTGGAGGCGGGCGGCGTCCCGTGCGGACTGGAGACGCTCCGGGTATTGCGGATCGAGGCCGGCGTGCCGGCGTGGGGCGTGGATATCGGCCCGGAGGTCATTCCCATCGAAGCGGGGCAGAAGAGGGCGCTGTGCTTCAGCAAGTGCTATCCCGGGCAGGAAGTGGTGTCGCGCATCCATTTCCGCGGGCACGTCAACCGCTATCTGCAGATGCTGAGGGCAGAATCGGGAGTGCTGCTTCCTCCGGGGGCGCGCCTGATCTCGGGAGGAAGGGATGTGGGCGCCGTCACCTCCTCGGGCCGGAACGCCTGGACCGGACGGACGTCCGCGCTGGGCTACGTGCGCCGAATGACGTTGCTTCAGGGAGATCCGCTCGAGGCCGTCTGGGATGGCGGACGGGTTCCGGTCCGTGCGGAGCCTCTGCCCTACAGCCCCGTGGAGTGAATTTCGCCGGGCGGAAACCGCCCGAGCCTTGGCGAAGGCGTCGAAATCGGTCAACATACCCGCGGATCCGGTCCGCAGCCTGCGGAAAGCCGGCCGGAGAAGATTGCGCCAGAGATGCCTGACAGGATCATCACCATCGCCCACAGCCCGGATTCGGACGACGCGTTCATGTTCTGGGCCCTGACACACGGGAAGATCCCGACTCCCGGGTTCCAGCTGCGTTTCGTCCTCGCCGATATCGAGACGCTGAACCGCAGGGCCGAAGAGGGCACCTACGAGGTGACGGCCCTGTCCATCCACGCCTATGCCTACCTTGCCGGCCGCTACGCCCTGATGTCCTGCGGGGCCAGTATGGGGGACGGCTACGGCCCCACGCTGGTGGCGCCTCCGGAGAAGGCGGACATCCCTGTGGACAGGATGACCATCGCCGTGCCCGGCGAGCGCACGACCGCATTTCTCGCGCTGAAGCTCTTCCACCCTGAGTTCCGGCACATCGTGTGTCCTTTCGACGAAATCATTGACCGCGTCAGGGAGGGAGAGGCGGATGCCGGGCTGATCATCCACGAGGGACAGCTGACCTACGAGGACGAAGGCCTGGTCAAGGTCGTGGACCTCGGCGAGGAGTGGCTGGAGGAAACGGGACTTCCCATCCCGCTCGGCGGAAACGGGGTGCGCAGGGACATTCCTCCGGAGGACCAGCGCAGACTGACCGGGCTGCTGCGTGAGTCCATCCGGTATGCCCTGGCTCATCGCGAGGTGGCGATGCGCTACGCCGAGCAGTTCGGCAGGGGAATGGGCCTGGAGCGGGCGGACCGCTTCGTCGGAATGTACGTCAACGACCTGACTCTCGACTACGGCGAGCGTGGCAGGAAAGCCGTTGTGGAGCTCCTTACGCGCGCGGCGGAGCGGGGGCTCATACCGGGGGTGCCCGACATCACCTTCGTTTGACGGCGTGGCCGTTGCGCGGCCGCTACAGCACAGCGGCCCGGCCTTTTTGCAGGCCGGGCCGCTTTTGATCTGTTTCTCTGGAGCGCGTGTCAGGCTTTGCGGCGGAGCGCGGCGACGGCCGCAAGCCCCAGTCCGGCAAGCGTCATAGAGAGCGGTTCCGGAATGGGCGCCGGCACATGGGCCGTGGCCACCCCTCCGTCAATGATCTGCATGGAGACGTGGACCGCGGGCGGCCACGTGGAGACCACCCAGAGATAGGATGTCTCCCCGGCGAAGAGCCCGTTCCCGTTCGGCGTCGCGTCCCAGCTGATCTTGAGCGGAGTCGCCGTCTGAGCCACCAGACTCAGCGGACCGACGCCGTTGTTCTCATACTGTCCGAACTGTAGCACCGGCCCAACGCTTTTCACCAGAGCGGTGTTCAGGTTCACGGTGACCCGGCCGATACTGTCCGCCGGGAACACGAAGTTCTTGGCGTTGACGCGGTACCAGTAAAAGTAGTCTCCCGGAGCGCCCGCCGCCGTGGCGATCGCGTAGCTGACTCCGGCCGTGAAGATGGTGTTGCTGAAGTTGTCCACTCCCACCACCACCTGCTCCGGGCTGAACGCCAGAGCTGCAAAGTCCGCCGCGGTGAACCCGGCCGGCAGCGAGTTGGTCAAAACCTGACCGCTCGCCGATCCGGACACCAGCGCCGCCACCATTGCCGACAGCGCAACGATTCTGAACCCGGTCTTCATAAGCATTCCCTCCATCCCTCGCCGAATTGCAACCGGCACCTCCCGCCGGGGTGGGACCGGCACCGGACGGCGCACTCGCAAAGGGTCCGTCACTCTCCCGGGACAGTCTTCTGTTCGCGACAACGCCGGAGCGGCCTTGCGCAGAAGACCTCCCGCCTACGCCGACTGTATCCCTGCGAGCGGAAAATTTCAAGGGGTGAGGCCCAAAATTAGGTACAAATACCTGCGAGCACGCACACAGAAAAGCCCCCGGCCAGTCAGGCCGGGGGCCGCCATTATAAGCTCATCAACCGGGCCAGGCTGGCCTGACCCGGCAGGGATCAGGAGTTACGCCCTGCGGCGCAAACCTGCGATCGCCGTCAGTCCCAGGCCGGCCAGGACCATCGAGACGGGCTCGGGGGCGGGCGCCACCACGCGGGCGGTGCCGACACCGCCGTCGATCAGCTGCATCGAGACGGGGATGCCGCCCGGATACGTGCTGACCAGCCATAGATACGTGGTCTCTCCGCCGAACAGTCCGTCGCCGTTCGGCGTCGCGTCCCAGGACAGCTTCACCGGGGTGACGGGTCCCGCCACCAGGCTGTTTCCACCGATGCCGCCGTTCTCGTACTGCCCGAACTGCAGCACCGGTCCCACCGACTTCACCAGCGATGTGTCGAAGTTCACCGTTACCCGGCCGATGCTGTCGCCCGGTAAAGCGAACGACTGGGCGTTCACCTTGTAGAAGTATGCGTAGTCACCCGGATTGGCCGCGATCGATCCGATCGCGTAGCTCACACTCGCGGTGAACTTGGTGTTGTTGAAGTTGTCCAGGCCCAGAACCGTCTGACTCGGGCTCCAGACCAGCGCCGCGAACTCCGCCGGGGTCATCCCGGAAGGCAGCGAGTTCGTCAGAACCTGCGCGCCTGCCGGAGCGGCCATCACGGCCACCGCCAGGAGCGCCATCACCGTTCCTGCTGTTCGTAACCTCATGAAGATACCTCTTCCTCAGCCTGTCAGTCCGCCGTGAGATATATGCCCAGTCGGTGCGGTCTTTGCCCTGTCCGCTACCGGACTTCGGCGTGCCGCCTCTGGACGTCAGGGAAACCCCGTGATGGGAAAGAACCGCCCCGGCGCAAAGCTGGCCGGTTGGCCCGGCTAAAGGAAGGCTGAAAGCTCTCCTCCACTCCTCCAATCACAGGCTGCCCGACTTTCAGTCTACCAGCGGGAGCCCCTATTTGCAACTGATTTTCGACAATTCAGGTATTATTGCTGTGCTCCTTTCCGGACGGATGGGTCCGGAGGGCGGGCGACCACCAGCTCAGTCGTATTTTTCCACGCGGATCCTCTCCGGCGGCGCACCGATCTCCTTCAGATACGCCACCGTGCTGTCCACCATCTGTGGAGGCCCGCAGACGTAGTAAAGAGCCTCCGCGACACCCTCCGCTGGAACGCATTCCTGCAGCATCTGCTTGCTGATGCGGCCGCGGAACCCGTGCCACTCGTGCCCGTTCACCCGCGTCAGCGTGTGCATCACCCGGAGCGTCTTCAGCTCCTCGTGCAGCCCTTCCAGCTCGTCCCGGTAGATCACGTGATCCCACGTCTTGGAGCTGTAAAGAAGGGTGAGTTCGATATCCAGGTTGCGGTCGCGGGCGTAGCGCACCATGCACATCAGCGGGACCACGCCGCTGCCCGCCCCCACGAGCACCAGGCGCTGGGCCATTCCCTCCCTGAAGACGAACTTGCCGTAAGGCCCCATCATCTGCAGGGGCATCCCCTCCCAGGCCTGGTCGCAAAGGTAGCGCGACAGGCGTCCCTCCTCCATCTTGCGGATGGTGATGTCCACATACCCCTTCCGGGTGGGCGGATTGGCGATGGAGTAAGCTCTGCGGATGCGGCGGTCTCCGGGAATATCGCAGGCGATGGTGACGAACTGCCCGGGGTCGAAATCGAACGACTCCGGCACCGGACCGAGCCGGAAGGTCTTCACCTCCGGAGTCTCCCGTATGATTTTCTGGATGGTCACCTCGAATGACTGAGGCATCGCCTGTCCGGACACGTCTCCTTCTGCAATGCGCCGGCTGCCGCCGGATGGAATGTAGACTTATTATAGCGACTTAGTCGGATATACGCCATCGCCGGATGCCTACGGAGAGAAATAGTGCCCGTCGGGGTGATGAAACACCAGCGCGGACACCGACGACTCCGGCTGCATCATGCAGCCTTCCGTCAGAAGAACCCCGATCTTGCCCTCGGGACGCAGGATGCGGAACAGCTCCGTTTGGTTCTCGATCCGAGGGCAGGCCGGGTATCCGAAACTCAGCCGGATTCCGCGGTAGCGCGTCTTGAACAGATCCGCCTGCGTGAACTCCGGAGGATCCGGAAAGCCCCAGTCGGCGCGCATCCGCCGGTGCACCCACTCCGCTGTAGCCTCGGCCAGTTCAATGGCCACGGAAGAGAGAATGTGCGAGTCCAGCAGCCTGCCCTCCTCCTTCCAGCGCGCCGCCACCGGGGCCGGGTCCGGCCCGGCCGTCGTCACGAACAGTCCCAGGTGGTCGCCGCCGCGCTCCAGCGGCCGCAGCCAGTCTGCCGCGCAGGCGAACGGCTCCTTTTTCTGGCGCGGGAAATCCCAGCGCACCAGCACTCCGCGCGTGCGGGGGTCCAGGATCACGATGCTGTCCCCTTCGCCATAAGCGGGCAGCCATCGCCACAGCGCGCGCGGCCGCAGGATTCCCATCCGCGCCGCTTCCGCGATGACCGACTCGACCTGCGCTTTCAGCTCCTGAGCCCTCTCATCCGCCGGGTCCTCGAGCGCCCTCGCCGTGTTCTTCAGGCCCAGATATTTGCCGAACAGCATGATCCGGTTCAGAAGCGGTAGCACCTCTTCCAACGGAATTCCGTGCTCCACGTGCTCCTCAAGGTCCGGCGGATCCGGCACGTCCGTCTCGCGCCATCCGCCGGCCGGCGCCGGGGGCGCTTCCGCCGTCGCCGGGGCCTCTGCCGAGCCCGCGCGGGCGCGCTGCAGGTCCTGCTCGAGCTCGGCCAGCAGGACCGGCCTCTCCGCTTCGTCCATCAGCCGGTTTGCGATCTGAAGGCCGTGCATCGCCTCCCCCGCATAGAACACGGGCCCGTTGTAGCTCGGGGCGATCTTTGTCAGCGTGAAGTTCTTCGTCAGCGCCGCCCCTCCCACAAGGAGAGGAACGTCGATGCCGGCATCCCGGAGGTCTTCCGCCGTCACCACCATCTGCTGCGCGCTTCTCACCAGCAGCCCCGAAAGCCCGATGAAGTCGGGGTTGTGCTTCCGCGCCGCCTCGATCAGCGTCTCCGGGGGCACCTTGATGCCCAGGTTGATGACCTCGTAGCCGTTGTTCGAAAGGATCATGTCCACGAGGTTCTTGCCGATGTCGTGGACGTCACCCTTGACGGTGGCCAGAAGCATCTTGCCCTTGGATGCGGTCGCCGCCCCCGGCTCCATGAACTTGCGCAGATAGTCCACAGCGAACTTCATCGCCTCGGCGGACTCCAGAACCTCCGCGACGATCATCCGGTTGTCGGCGAACAGCCGGCCCACCTCGTCCATCCCCTTCATCAGAGGGCCGTTGATGATCTCCATCGGCGACATCCGCGTCAGAAGCTCATCCAGCGCCGCCTCCAGGCCGGTGCGGCGTCCGTCCAGAACAGCCCTGGCCACGCGCTCTTCGGCAGGGAGGGAGGCCAGATCGTCCTCCGGCCGGGCGACGCGGGCTTCGCGGAAAAAGGCGGCAAAGGCCGCCACGGCATCGGGCGTGCGCTCGTAGATCAGGTCCAGAGACAGACGGATCTCGTCTTCGCTGAGCTGGGCGTAGCGCTTCAGCCCCGCCGTGTTCACGATGGCCATATCCAGCCCGGCCTCCACGTTCTCGTGCAGGAACACCGAGTTCAGCACCTCGCGTCCGGCAGGCGGAAGCCCGAAGCTCACGTTGGAGATCCCCAGCACCGTGAACGTTCCCGGGAAGAGCTCCTTCAGCGCCCGGACGCCCTCCACGGTGGCCCTTGCCGCGCCGCGGTAGTTTGGGTCGCCGGTGCCGGCCGGGAACACCAGAGGATCGAAGATGATCTCGCCCGGGTCGATGTCGTACTTCTCCGTAAGCAGGCGGTAGGCGCGCCGGGCGATCTCAACCTTGCGCTCCAGCGTCACCGCCATTCCCGCCTCGCGGTCCTCGTCGATCAGTCCCACCACCAGCGCCGCGCCGTATCGCCTGGCCAGCGGGCACACCTGCTCGAACCGCTTCTCGCCCTCCTCCAGGTTGATGGAGTTGATGACCGGCTTGCCTCCGATCCTCTGCAGCGCCGCCAGGATGACGTCCGGGTCCGTGGAGTCGATCATCACCGGCACCCGCACCTTGCGCAGGAGCGGGTTCAGGACCATCAGCATGTCGTGCTTCTCGTCCCGGTCCGGGTCCGCGGTGCACACGTCCACCACGTGCGCCCCCCGGGCAACCTGTTCCTTGCCGATCTCCGCCGCCGCTTCGTACTGACCCTCCGCGATCAGCTGGCGGAACTTGCGGCTGCCGATGACGTTGGTGCGCTCCCCGACGAAGATGGGGCGCGTGATGTCGTCCAGCAGAAGCGGCTCCGCGCCGGCGAGCGCCGCCCGCATTGCCTTCGGCGCGGGCCTCCGGGGAGAATGCTCGGCCGCCACGTCCGCGATGGCCCGGATATGCTCCGGGGTGGTGCCGCAGCAGCCTCCGGCGAGGTTCAGGAAACCGTGGGATGCCAGACGCCGGAAGGCGGCCCGGAAATCCTCCGGGCCCTGGTCGTATTTGCCCTCGGTGTTCGGCAGACCGGCGTTCGGGACGCACGCGACCGGCAGATGGCAGACCGACGACAGCGTGCGGATGTGGTCGGTCATCAGGTCCGGCCCTGTGGCGCAGTTCATCCCCAGATACAGCAGATCCTGACCCGCCAGCGTGTAGTAGAGCGCCTCGATGTTCTGGCCGGCCAGCATGGTGCCGTTCATCTCGATGGTGACCGAGACGGCGATCGGCGCATCACGTCCGGCCTCCCTGCGGGCCTGGTCCAGTCCGATGAGGGCGGCCTTCACGTTCACGGTATCCTGCTGGGTCTCGAGCAGCAGATAGTCCGCCCCGCCCAGCAGCAAACCGAGCGCCTGCTGACGGTAGCAGTCCACCAGCTCATCGAACGTGACCCCGCCGGTCACGGTGATGGCGCGGTTTGTCGGGCCGATGGAGCCGGCCACCCAGACGCGTTCTGGGATGCCGCAGGATTCGATGGCCATCCGCGCGATCTCCGCCGCCCGGCGGTTCACCTCGACGGTCTCGCTCTCTAGACCGTACTCCGCCAGCACCAGCGGAGAGCCGTTGAAGCTGTTGGTCTCGATGATCCGGGCCCCTGCCAGCAGGAACGAGCGGTGGACCTGCTCCACCAGCTGAGGGGCGAAAAGGTTGAGCGCCTCGTTGCAGCCGACCCGCGACTCGCCTCCGAAATCCGCGGCCGACGGGCCGAGCGCTTCCAGAGATGTGCCCATGGCTCCATCCAGCACGACGATGGAGCGGGCGAGCTGCTCTTTCAGTTCGGTGATCGCGTCCAGTGCGTTCCTGTCTCCCTTTGTCCCCTCACAGGGACGCAGCCCGGTGGCAATGTTGTCTCAGTGGAGGGCCTGCATCACCGCTTCCGCGGTGGCGTGGTTCCCGAAAGGCGGCATCAGATAGACTCCCTGCGTCACGCTTCTGGCCCTGGCCAGGAACTCCTGAGCCGTCTCGATGCCGAACCTCCGGGCATCCTCGTCCGGCAGCTGCGCGATGGCCCGCCGGATCTCTTCCGGGATGGAAATTCCCGGCACCTCGTTCTGCATGAACTCTGCGTGCCGCGAGCTCCTCAGCGGAAGGATACCCACCAGGAGCGGCAGGCCGTAGCGTCCGACATCCCGGACGGCCACCTCGAGAGTCCGCTCGTCGAAAATGGGCTGGGTGTAGACGCACTGCGCCCCTTCGTCCACCTTGCGCGCCAGTCGCTCCCGCTCCAGTTCCCGGTCGGGAGCGAGCGGGTTGTACGCCACTGCGATCAGGAAGTGCGTCTTCTCCACGATGCTGTTGCCGCCGAGGTCCCGGCCCTGATTGAAAAGGCTGAGAATCCGTACAAGCCCGATGGAATCCACGTCGAACACCGAGCTGGCGGTGGGGTAGTCGCCGATCTGAGCCGGGTCGCCCGTGATGGCCAGGATGTTGCGCAGTCCGAGCGCGTGGCAGCCCAGCAGGTCCGCCTGGATGGCCAGCAGGTTCCGGTCGCGGCAGCAGAAATGCATCATCACATCGATGCCCACCCGCTCCTGGATAAGGTGCGATACGGCCATCGGGTTCATCCGCAGCCGGGCGCGGGCGCCGTCGGAGATGTCGATGCAGTCCGCTCCCGCATTCTTGAGGCTCTGGGCCCCCAGGAGCACTCTGGAGATGTCGGCGCCGCGCGGAAGGTCGAGCTCTACCGTCACCACGTACTTTAGCCCCAGCTTCTTCGCCAGGCTGGAGCGCTCGTCGATCTCCACCTCTTCCCGGACCGCCTCGCGCGCCGTCTCGCGGACTGCCGTCACGGCCGGCGAGGCGGGCTTCATGCCCTGCACGGCCTCCGCCACCGCGCGGATGTGTGCGGGAGTGGTGCCGCAACAGCCGCCGATGATCACGGCGCCGGCCTCGGCCAGCAGACGGCCGTAGCGCCCGAAGTAGGCTGGAGTCAGGTCGTAGTGGATCCGCCCGGCAATCAGCTGGGGAAGGCCGGCCGTCGGCATCGCACAGAGTTTGAGCCCTTCCACGGAGGCCATCTGGCGCACGATGCCGAGCATCCTCTGCGGGCCGACCGTGCAGTTGGATCCCGCAATATCGACGCCGAGCTCGCGGAGCCGCTGTGCCACGCGGGAGGGCAGTCCCTCCTCGAGGGTCTCGCCGTCCTCGATGAAGGTCTTGTTCGCGATGATAGGTGTGCCGGGCGCGAGCTCCCGGACGGCCTTCACGGCCAGCTCGAGCTCATCGAGATCCGCGAACGTCTCCAGCAGGAAAACGTCCACCCCCTCGTCCGCCAGCGCCGAGATCTGCTCCCGCAGAGACGCTTCGGCCTCCTGACGGGTGATCCGGCCGATGGGCGCAAGCGGCTTTCCCGCCGGCCCCACGGCTCCCGCCACCAGAGCCCTGCCACCGGCAGCCTCGCGCGCCAGACGCACGGCCGCGCGGTTGATCTCCTCCACGCGCTCCTCGAGCCCGAACTGCGAGAGCTTGAACCGGTTGGCGCCGTAGGTGTTGGTCTCGATGAGACCCGCTCCGGCGGCCACATACTCCCGGTGGATGGCGAGCACTTCGGCGGGGTGCGTCAGACAGGCGTAGTCATAGGAATGTTCAAACGTGATGCCGCGCTCCGACAGGAGCGTGCCCATCGCCCCGTCAGCGACGAGGATGCGCTCTTCCAGTATCTGCAAAAGGTCCATAGGGGAGGCTGACCGGGCGCCCCTCCCCGCGTCCGGCCTTCACAAAAGCGTATAGCCGATAGCGCGAGCCTCTCGCAATCCGAGGTTTGCCGCCCGGTCCGGAGAACACACGCGGCGGACGAACCGTGCCGTCCGCCGCGCGCGTGAACAGAGTCAGTCAGGCCTGCTTCTTGCGACGGCCTCCGCGTCGGGTGGGCCGAAGGGTGATCTTGGCAGCCTCATCCCTGTACACGTCCAGTTGAAGCCTGCCCAGCTGGGCTTCAACCTCTTCCCACTTCTTCGCGGGAACCCCATCCGCTTCCAGCAGTTTCTTCACCGCCTCCAGCGTCCTGCGCACGTTGCCCGATACAGAGTTCACGTACGCGTTGATCTTGCTGGACGGGGTGGCTTTCTTTTTCTTGATCTCGCGGGCCTTTTGAATCAACTCGCTCAATTCCGTTGCGCTCATCTGTTCAAGCTCAGCAGTATCGACTGGCAACACAGTTACCTCCTGGGACTGACGTGATTGCGTTTTTACACATCTGCGGGTGTCAGCCCTGTGCATTACACCCGGCACTTCATTATGACCGCAAATCTTCCGGACCGCATCACGGTGCCGGGTTTCGTTCTAACTTCGGGGGGAGCCCGCCGGGAAATCCAATCTTAACATCGTGCTCACAGACGGGAAAACAGGCGAGGGGATGATAGAGTCAGTCCGCGCGATTCTTCGCCATGCCGCCGCAACAGGCGGAGGCGCCGTGCGTGGCGATATCAACCTTCAGGAGCGCAAAACCGCTATGAGCAGACGAGCGAGATACATTGCAGGATGTGCGGCTCTCGCCCTGGGAGGGCTGGCGGGCCGCGCGTTCGCGGCCGAAGCGAAACCGGCGGAGTTGGCGGCGCAGATCGCGGAGAACAAAGCGATTCTGGACACAGTGTGGGTGATGCTGGCGGCGTTTCTGGTCTTCTGGATGCAGGCTGGTTTCGCCTACGTCGAGAGCGGTCTGACCCGCGCCAAGAACGCAAACAACATCATGATGAAGAACCTGATGGATTTCTGTATGGGGTCGCTGGCCTACTGGGCCGTCGGGTTCGGGATCATGTTCGGGGCGGGAAACGCATTCTTCGGCACCAGCGGATTTTTCGTCATCGAGTCCAGCGAGAAGACCTTCGAGAGCCTCTCGTGGACCAACGTCCCCCTGGCGGCCAAGTTCATGTTCCAGCTCGTGTTCGCCGCCACGGCTGCGACCATCGTCTCAGGGGCGATGGCCGAGCGGACGAAGTTCTCCTCCTACCTGATTTACAGCGTCGTCATCTCAGCCGTGATCTACCCGGTCATCGGTCACTGGACCTGGGGCGGCGGCTGGCTCGCTCAGCTCGGGTTCTGGGACTTTGCGGGCTCCACGGTGGTCCATTCCACCGGCGCGTGGATGGCCCTCGTCGGGGCGGCGCTGCTCGGACCGCGCATCGGGAAATACCGCCCGGACGGGAAGTCCAACGCCATCCCCGGCCACAACCTGCCGATGGCCGCGCTGGGTGTGTTCATCCTGTGGCTCGGCTGGTTCGGGTTCAATCCGGGCAGCACGATGGCGGCCGATCCTTCCATCGCCCATATTGCGATGACCACGAACCTGGCCGCGGCGATCGGCGGCATTCTGGCGATGCTGACCAGCTGGACCATCTTCAAAAAGCCGGACGTCTCGATGACCCTGAACGGCGTTCTCGCCGGACTGGTGGCCATCACCGCCCCCTGCGCCTTCGTGAGCCCTCTCAGCGCGGTCATCATCGGAGCGGGAGCGGGTATTCTGGTGGTCCTTGCGGTCCTTTTCTTCGACAGGGTCCATCTGGACGATCCGGTGGGTGCGATCTCGGTGCACGGGGTCTGCGGAGCCTACGGAACGCTCATGCTGGGCCTGTTCGCCCAGGACACCTTCGCGCCCGGCACCACCGGGAACGGCCTGCTGTTCGGCGGAGGGCTGACACTCCTGAAAGCCCAGTTCATCGGAGTGATCTCCGTTTTCGCTTTCGCTGTGGTGGCAGGCCTTCTGCTGTTCGGCATCCTGAAGGCCACCGTCGGGCTGCGGGTCTCCGAGCCCGAGGAGATCGAGGGCCTGGACATCGGCGAGCACGGCAACCTGGCCTATCCGGACTTCGAGATGGGCGAGCCCCATTCGGCCGGAGCGGGGACGTCGAAGATCGCGGGACTCTCGGGTGCTATGGGCACACCGTCTCCTCAGGCAGCGGACTGACGGACAGGTCTGCTTCAATGTCCCTCGCGAAGCAGGAAGCCGCAGCGGCCGCGGGATCCTCCCCGCGGCCGCCGGCCTTGACAACTGTGATTTTGCACGCTGTGTTTCGGCGCAGGCCGCTCACCTTGCAGCAGGTAGCCGTCAGGAGGCTCCCGCGACTCCTTCCCCGAGCCGGGCCGCTTCAGGGGTGTTGGCAACGGTGGCCTGGCTCCGGGAGATTGAGGACCAGTCCAGAGCGGGCAGCGGGGACACGAGGCAGCGTCCGTCCTCCATCTCGCGCGCGAACAGACGGGAGCGGGCAGGTCCCCACCACACGCAGCTGGTATGATCCAGCCATTGCCACAGACGGAACGCCTCCCTCTGAAGGAACTCGTATGCCGAGCGGCGGTCGGGAAACTCCATTTTTTCGGAAATCTGCATCGTTTCCTCCTGGACGCGGACTCCTGAACTTCTTCCGTCGAAAGCAACGCGTCCGGCGCCGAAGAGGGTTCCCGGCCACTTATCCGAAGAACAGAATGTCGGTGTTCACCGTCCACTCACGGGGGTCCACCGACGTGAGCGAACCGTCTTTGCAGCGGTACACGACTCGTTCGATGCCGCTGTTGAGGATCATCCGGGCGCACAGCTGGCAGGGGGATGCGTGCGCGTAGGGCAGCTCCTCCCAGCTTGCCTCGAGCTCCCTGAGTGGATAGCCCTGCTCGTCGAAGCCCACAAGCTCTTCCTTTTCGCGTCCGGCGATGTAGAGCGTGGCTCCGGTCATCTCCTCCATGCTGGCGGAGATGATGGCGTTCATCTCGGCGTGAGACGACCGGCAGGCCAGATAGCCGCCGCGCTGTCCATCCACGCCCTTCGCGACGCGGATGCGCCGGCACCATCCGGCCTGCAGGGAGTCCTCTACGCCGCGCGGCGCCCCGTTGAACCCGGTGGCGACGATGCGGTCGTTCTTCACGATGACCGCTCCGTAGCTTCGCCGCAGGCACGTGGAGCGGCGAGCGACGGAATCCGCAATATCAATATAATAGGTGTCCCGGTCCGGTTTGCGCATAATACCCCCGGAGGATATTTCCCGCGATGTCCGCCCGCAATCCTGCATTGCCGTCCGTGTTTCGGTGTGCCATCACAGTGGCCGGGGGCGCAAGCGTGCCGCCAAAAGCGGGCCGCTATACCGGGACAAGGGCGGGCTGCCCCACGGAACAAAGAATCTGAGGATGCCGTCAGTATGAGTGAAACTGCCCTGCGTCTGACGGGGAAGACCCGGGTCCTGGCTGTGTTCGGGTGTCCCGTGGAGCACAGCCTCTCGCCGGCCATGCACAATGCGGCGATCCGGGCGCTGGGCCTGGACCTGGTCTACGTGCCGTTCCGCGTGGAGCCGGAGCGCCTCCCGGATGCGGTGGCGGGGGTCCGCGCGATGGGGTTCCTGGGAGTGAACCTGACCATCCCGCTGAAGGAGCGGGCGGTTTCGCTGGTGGACGGCCTGACGGAGGCGGCCGCGAGGGTGGAGTCCGTGAACACCCTGTGGTGGAAGGAAGGCCTTCTGATGGGGGACTCCACGGACGGTCCGGGGTTCATCAGCTCGCTGGAGGAAGCAGGCGGCCTGCCGGAAACGGCGCTGGTGCTCGGAGCCGGAGGGTCCGGCAGGGCCATCTGTTTTGCTCTGGCGCAGCGGGGAGTCAGGATCATCCTGGCGAACAGGACGCCTGAGCGTGCCCGTAGGCTGGCCGCGGAGCTGGGAGAGGCGGGCGTCCGGGTCATTCCGATGGATGCGGACGCTCTGAAGGAAGCGTGCCGCGAGGCTGACCTGGTGGTGAACTGCACTTCTGTGGGGATGTCGCCGAATATTGGGGTCAGCCCGCTGCCTGAGGAGGCAATCCGCGGGGGGCAGACGGTCTACGACCTTGTCTACAATCCGCCGGAGACGCGTCTGCTGGCCGATGCCCGGGCGGCGGGAGCCCGGGCGATCAACGGGGTCCGGATGCTGGTGCATCAGGGAGCGTACTCGTTCCGATTGTGGACCGGGATCGAGCCGCCGCTGGATGTCATGGAGGCGGCGGTGATGGAGGGTCTTTTGCAGGGGGCGTAGGTTTGGTCCGGGGGGCCCGGTCCGGCTTCCCGCGGGGGCGCGGGGCGGAACCCGTATGGTATAATCGCTTGAGCCGCCGGACTCGTGCCGGGACTCCGGATGCCGGCGCTATGGACAGGCCGGTCTGAGAGGTATTGAGCATATCATGGTTATGACTCGCAAGGATCTTGGAGACATCCTTCTCTCCAAGGGGGCCATCACGGAGCAGCAGCTGCAGCAGGCCCGTGAAGCTGCGCGAGCCACCCGGGGAGCGGACCTGGGCCGCATCCTTGTGGATCTGGAGATGGCCAGCGAGGCTGAGGTGGCGGAGGCGCGCGCGGAGGAGCGCGGCATTCCGTTTGTAAGCCTTGCCAATACCCGGATCGACCCGAGCGCAGTCAACATCATCCCCGAGAGGCTCGCAAAGCGGCACAACGTCGTCCCGTTTGGCAAGATGGGCAACCAGCTGCTCATTGCGATGGCCGACCCGGACGACATCGTCGCGATGGACGATCTCCGCACCGCGGCGAAGGGCCTGCAGATCAAGCCGTTCATCGCCGCGCCCGAGGATATCACCAGCGCCCTGAGCAGGGCGTACGGCGGCGGCAACGGTGCGGAGGCGCCCGGCGGGGGAGGGGAGTCGGCGGCGGTTGTGCCCGCGCCGGGCGCGACGCAGCTGTCCGGAACGGCTTCCATCCGGGAGGCGATCGCTCAGTACGGCGGCGAGCAGGACATGGCGGGCGAGGATGAAGATGCCGATGCGCTTGCCAGGCAGTCGGAAGAAGCCCCCATCATCAAGATTGCGCACTCCATCATCCTGCAGGCCATTAAGGACGGCGCGAGCGATATCCACGTGGAGCCCGAGCGGCGCGGGGTGCGCGTGCGCTACCGCGTGGACGGCGTGCTCCACGAGACAATGACCGTTCCGAAGTATATTCAGGCTCCGCTGATCTCGCGCCTGAAGATCATGGCCAACATGAACATCGCGGAGCGGCGTGTTCCCCAGGACGGCGCCATTCCAATCCGGGCGGACGGCAAAGACTATGACCTGCGCGTGAGCTGCCTTCCCACCATCTACGGTGAGAAGATCGTCATGCGCATCCTGGACAAGACGAACGTCCTTATCGGACTGGCCAAGCTGGGCTTCCTGCCGCACACGCAGGCGAGGGTGGAGGAGCTGATCAGCCAGCCGAACGGCATGTTCCTGACCACCGGGCCGACCGGAAGCGGGAAGACCACCACACAGTATTCGGTGCTCCACAAGATCAACTCGGTGGACCGCAACATCATCACCATCGAGGACCCGGTGGAGTATCAGCTGGACGGCATCTCGCAGGTGCAGGTGCACAAGAAGGCCGGACTGACCTTCGCCTCCGCACTGCGCGCCTTCCTGCGCCAGGACCCGGATATCATCATGGTCGGTGAGATGCGCGACCTGGAGACCGCCGAGATCGCCATCGAGGCCGCCCTCACCGGGCACCTGGTGCTCTCCACGCTTCACACCAACGATGCCCCTTCGGCGGTCACCCGTATGGTGGACATGGGCGTTGAGCCCTATCTGATCTCCGCAACCGTCATCGGGTGTCTGGCCCAGCGCCTGGCCCGGCGGATCTGTCCCAAGTGCCGCGAGCCCTACGAGGTGGACGTCGAGGACCTCCGCCGCTTCGGATACCATCCGGAGAACCACGCGGAGATGGTCCGCATCCTGGGCGAGGAGAAGGCCGAAGAGCTTCGGGGTGTGCGCAAGGTCACTCTCTGGCGGGGCGCGGGGTGCGACAACTGCCGCCAGAGCGGCTTCCGGGGCAGGCTGGGGATCTACTCGTTGATGGAGGTCAACGACGAGATTCAGGATCTCATCGTCCGCCGCGCTCCCTTGAGCGACATCCGCGAGGCGGCGAAGGCGAACGGCATGCTGGAGCTTCGCGAGGACGGTCTGGTCAAGGTTCTGGAAGGTATCACCACGGCGGAAGAGGTCATGAGGGTCGTCTTCACGGCCGGGGTTTCCTGAAGGTTTTTGCGGTCCGCCGCACTGCGCCGGCCATCTGCCGGCAACACTTCCGGGAGGAGGATTCCGCTTGTCAGGCGCAACGGGGACAGTCAGCGAGGAGATGAAGGCTGCTGCATCGCAGCAGCAGCGCGGAAACGTTCAGAAGATCGAAGATACCCACGTCGATGAGCTTCTCCGGGCCATGGTGGCGCGGGGAGCCAGCGACCTCCATCTCTGCGTGGGCGTCCCGCCCATCGTCAGGGTGGACGGACAGCTCCAGCCTCTGCCGTTCACGAAGCTGACCCCTCCTGAGTCTCAGCGGATCGTCTACGATATCCTCACGGACGAACAGATCCGGCGCTTCGAGGAGGATCTGGAGCTGGACTGCTCCTACTCCGTGCGCGACCTTTCGCGGTTCCGCCTGAACGTCTACCGGGACAAGGGGGCGGTGGCTTCCGCGTTCCGGACCATCCCTGTGCGCATTCCCACGCTGAAGGATCTGGGGCTTCCGCGGGTGCTCGAGACTCTGACCCGGAAGCCGCGGGGGCTGATCCTGGTGACCGGGCCCACGGGTTCCGGAAAATCCACCACGCTCGCGGCGATGATCGGGCAGATCAACTCGGAGCAGAGTCTGCACATCATCACCATCGAGGACCCCATCGAGTATCTGCACGAGCATAAGTACAGTATCATCAACCAGCGCGAAGTTGGAACCGACACACGGGCGTTCAACAACGCCCTGCGGGCGAGCCTGCGGGAAGACCCGGATGTCATCCTGGTGGGCGAGATGCGCGACCTGGAGACCATCCAGATTGCCATCACCTGTGCGGAGACAGGCCACCTGGTCTTCGCCACGCTGCATACCAACAGCGCCGCCCAGACGGTGGACCGGATGGTGGACGTGTTCCCTCCGGGTCAGCAGGAGCAGATCCGCTTCCAGCTCTCCAACAACCTGGAGGCGGTCATCTGCCAGCAGCTGCTGCCGCGGCGGGGGATGAAGGGCAGGGTGTGCGCCATGGAAATCATGATCGCCACGCCGGCCATCCGGAACCTGATCCGCGAGGCCAAGAGCCACCAGATCCCGTCGGCCATCCAGACGGGCGCGCAGTTCGGGATGCAGACCATGGACCAGCACCTGCGCGATCTGTATCTGCAGGGAATCATCACTTACGATGACGCGATCAATCGCGCCATGAACCCGGACGAGTTGAAGAGGATGATCGAGTCGCCGCAGACGGCCGGTCCGGGAGGCGCGCCTGCGGGACGGGGAGCCTGAGAGATGCCAGCCTTCGAATACACCGTCGAGGACTCCGCTGGCGCCCGGCGGAAAGGGACGTCCGAGGCGGAGAACGAGGACATCCTCCGCAGGCGCCTGACGAATCAGGGCCTGCGCGTGCTGGAGGTCAAGCAGACCAAAGCCAGGAAAAAGCCGGCCACCAGCAACGTCAGGATAAAGCTGAACGAGCTGGCCATGTTCTGCCGGCAGTTCTCCACGATGATCGATGCCGGCGTGTCGCTGGTGCGCTGCCTCAGCGTCCTCCAGGAGCAGACGGTCAATCCCAAGTTCAAGCGGATGATTGCGGACATCCAGAGTGAGGTGGAGGCCGGGCAGAGCCTGTCCCGCGCGCTGGCGAAGTATCCCAACACGTTCAACAACCTCTTCATCGGCCTGGTGAACGCGGGCGAGGTGGGAGGAGTGCTGGAAGAGAGCCTTCAGCGCCTCTCCACGTTCCTCGAGAAGGACCAGGAGCTGCGGCGCAAGGTGAAGTCCGCGATGACGTACCCGGTCATCGTGATGATCGTGGCGGTGTCCATCGTCATCGGTCTCGTGACGTTCATCCTGCCCAAGTTCATGGACCTCTTCAAGGACCTGGGCGTCACCGAGTTTCCTCTGCCCACCACCATTCTGATGTCGTTCAGCAACTTCCTGACGCAGAAGTGGTACTTCGCGGTGCTCGGGCTGGTGATCTTCATCATCGCGTTCCGGGCGTTCGTGAAGACGGATGTGGGCAGGCGTTCGTACGACCGGTTCAAGCTCAAGGCTCCCGTGTTCGGCAAGCTGAACCACAAGATTGCGCTCGCGCGCTTCGCGCGGACGCTGGGAACGCTGCTCGCGAGCGGGGTGCCCATCCTCTCCGCGATGGAGACGGTGGCGGGAACCGTCTCCAATGAGATCATCTCGGAGGCCATTCTGAACGCCCGTGCGCGTATCAGGGAGGGCGACCGCATCGGGGATCCGCTGCAGAAGAGCAAGCTGTTCCCTCCGATGGTGGTGCAGATGATCACCATCGGCGAGGAGTCCGGGGCGCTCGATCCCATGCTGGCGAAGGTGGCGGACTTCTACGAGGCGGAGGTGGACGCCGCTCTGGACAGTCTGACGTCAGCCATCGAGCCCGTGCTGATCGTGTTTCTGGGCTTCGCGGTCGGGTTCATCGTCATCTCCATCTTCCTGCCGCTGGTCTCCGTGATCACGGCTCTGTCCGGAGGCGAAGGCGGAGGCGGCGGCGGTGGTGGAGGAGAGTGAGTCTTGCCCCACGAGCTCTCCGCGGCGATAGCCTTCGTCTACGGAGCGGTTGTCGGGAGTTTTCTGAATGTGCTGATCTGGCGGCTGCCGAGGGATGAGTCCATCGTGCGGCCGCCTTCGCACTGCCCGTCCTGCGGCTACATTCTGAAGCCTTGGGACAACATCCCCGTCCTCACCTGGCTGCTCTACCGCGGCCGCTGCCGGAAATGCTCCGCACGCATCTCCCCCCGGTATCTGGTCTTGGAGGCCGGGACGGGGTTGATGTGGGTGGCCCTGTTCTACCGTTTCGGGTGGAGCCTGGAGTTCTTCCAGTATGCGCTGCTCGTCTCCTCGCTCATCGCCGTTTTCGCGATAGACCTGGAGCATTACATCATCCCGGACCAGCTGTGGATCTTCGGAGCGGCTGTGGGGTTCATTGCGGACGCGGCGGGTCTGGTGACCGGCCTTCGAACGTTTCCCTGGAGGGATTTTCTGTGGCTGCCCCTTCCGTTCACGGGCGGTCTGGAGCTTCCGCTGCCCCACTCGCTGGTGGGGTTTTTCGCGTACGGGGCGCTGGTGCTGGTGGTGGGCATCTTCGGGGAATCGCTCTTCAAGAGGGAGGCGATGGGGGGCGGGGACGTCAAGTTGACGGCGGCCATCGGCGCGAACATCGGCGCAGGATACGGCATCATCTCCTTTTTCCTGGCGGCCGGAATCGGGGCCGTGGCGGGCATCATCCTGATGGCGGCCGGGCAGAAGCAGCGGTTCGACGAGATCCCGTTCGGGCCGATGCTGGTCACCGGGGCGGTGGTGATGATCTTCTTCGGGCCGCAGATCGTCGACTGGTGGCTGGGCTACGCCGGACTGAGGTAGAGGGAACACCACCGGCGGGACGCAAGTCAATGATATAGCCCTGGCGGGGCCGGAGGAGGCCGCGAGGAAGCGAGGGGGTGTGGTTCGCACGGGTCCAGGGCGTCTGAGAAGTCAGGAGAGTCCGGATGAGCAAAGTCGGCAGGGCCGGGTTCAGCATTATCGAGCTTCTTACGGTCATCGCCATCATCGGCATTCTGGCAGCGCTGATCTTTCCGGTCATGGGCACCGCGCGAAGGAAAGCCAGGGAGACTCAGTGCATCACCAACATGCAGGAGATCCACCGCGCCCTTAAGCTTTTCAAGAACGACAACGGCCGTTATCCGGCTGTCTTGCTCGGCTTTGCGGAAAGCGGCGTGACCGTGGACTCCATCAAGAACGGCACGCTCTTCAGCCGGGAGTACGTGTCCACCGCGAAGGTCTTCAGCTGTCCGGACAACCGGTTCACGGACCCCGCCGCCACCGTGCCGGATCCTCTGGCGGGACAGTCGCTCATCGGCCTGGACCGGCCGGCGGGCGCCAGACTCTACGCTTACGACAGCTACGATTCCCAGATGCTGGCCTATGCCGGCAACGCTCCGCAGCCTCGCTACACCCTCGCGTGGGCCAACACTCCGAATGATGTGCCGCTGAACGATCCGAATGCGAAGGAGGAGGCCTTCGAGAGGCAGCTGAAGTTCCGCAGCCCGCCGGACAACACGGTGGTCACCTGGTGCTCGTATCACCGGGGAGGCGACCAGCGGCCCCGATCCGGGGCGCATGATCTGGTGCTCTTCCTGGACGGGCACGTGGACCGCATCCCTTCGGACCAGCTGATGCCGGATGGTGCTCCCTGGAACTATCCGTACACGGTGAAGCCGAAGCTCTGAGCGCATTTTCCGGTTTTCCGGAACCGGACGGGATGGAGCGCACCTACCCGATGATCCTGGGACGCCTGCAAAACCGGAGAGGGACCTCCCTGATCGAGATCCTGACCACGCTGGTCATACTGGTGATCGGCATTCTTTCGGTCGCCAGGATGTTCTCGGGCGGCTTCGTGGTGATGAAGCGCAGCGAGAACATCACCCTGGCCTCGCGTCTGGCGGAGGGAGAGTTCGAGAGGCTGAGGGCGCGGGCCGAGAACCTGCCGCTGGGCATCACCACGGCATCTTCCCCGCCACCGGGGACGCCCAACGACGCGGCCTCCCCCAACATCCGCCAGATCGTGGGGGAGACGGTTCGCATCCCCGCCCCCGTGCTGGAAGCAAGGACCACCGGCCGCGTGATCGGTTCCGTGCACGAGCTTCTGTTTTCGCCCGTCTCGTCGGTGGATTCGGTCTATTCGGCCCGCCTGCAGCGGCGTATCCTGGACTCGGAGGACGCCGACAGCGAGCCGTGGCGCTGGCTGCGGCCCACGCAGTATGCCATCGATTACGATGCGGCTCGCATCTGCTTCCGCGCCGCGCCCTACGATAGAACGTTCTCCATCACTTATTCGTACTGGATCGAGACCGAGGATGAGCGCACGCTCCGCACTGTGACGGGCGAGGACATTGTGGTGCCCGCGGGGGCCGGCTGGCTGGACATCACCGCGGGCGGGATCCCCGTCCGCAACATCGAAGGATTTGCCGGGCTGGACGACCGCAGCGACCAGGCGTCGCGGGCCTTCCGGCTGCTGGACACGAACGCCGAGTGGTCCGCGGACGACCCCTATGAGTACAAGGTGGTGGACAGCCTGACCGGGCGGATCGCCTTCAATCCCAGGGGGTACTCATACAAAGAGTCCACCCCTCAGGGAGTGGTGGACCTGACGGCGCACGTTGACTACACGGTTTACGACTGGGGCATCATCAGCGAGACCCTGCAGGTTCCGCCCGCGCCGCCCTACCGCCTGCGGACCGCCCTGCGGGATATCAAGCAGGTCGGCGTCACCATCAACGATGACGGTTCGCCCTACACCGGCCTCACGCCGAACCATCCGGAGGATCTGCTGGTGGTGGATGAAGCCACCGGACAGTATATCCCCACGAGTGTTCTGTCCATCGACCACCGCAACGGCATCATCGTGGTGCCGGAGCAGCTCGCCATCGGGAGCGTTCTGGTTCCTTCCGCGGGGCGCACGCTCCGGGTGTATTACCGCTGCGAGGGCGACTGGCAGGTGCAGTATCGCAAGGCTTACGAGCGATATACGCCCCAGAACGACAGCGACGTCTCGTACCGCGAGTATTTCCACAACCGTGCCGACGGCCGGATCGTGCTGAACAGGAGCGAGGTGGGCAAATCGTTCTCCGTGGACTACGTCTATCTGGAGGAGGGCCGGGAACGTCTGGTCACCGGAGAGGTGGTTCGCGCCATCGCCTCGCCTAACGGGGAGCGTGCGTGGCTGATCCCTTCGAGGGTGCCCGAATATGTGAGGGCCATTCGCGGCCTCTCGTTCAAGGTGCGCGTGATGTGGAGCGAATCGAGCCGCCGCGACAGCGAGGGCCGTCTGGTGCCAAGGTTCCAGTATTTCGATCTCGACGGCGAGCTGACCCGCCAGCCGGCAGCGGGGCAGGGGTGAGGAGATGACGTCCTTTCGGCCATTGTCCCGAACTCCCGTCCGGAGCCGCGGAGGCTTCACCCTGATCGAGGTCCTCGTGGTGCTCGCCATCACGGCGATTCTCACGACGCTGCTCGTCACGCCGATGGTGCAGAGCTTCAACATCACCCGGCGGGCGCAGGCGACCATCCTTTCCCAGGAGTCGGGACGTCAGGCTCTGGAACAGCTCACGCGCGAGCTTCAGAGCGCGGTGTTCGTCTATGACAACACGGGGGAGGCCATCGACATCCCGGTGAAGGGGCGGGTGTTCAAGGTGCCGTACGCGCGGGTGGATCTGGTCCTGCCGAGGATGGTGATGCACTGCAACTCGCCGAACCATCCGGAAGGGGTTCCCCGGGACTACGACCGGGGACGGCTGGCCTGGCCTTCCTGCCCGGCCCAGCACAATCCGCCCGGCGGAAACGACGACGTGGAGGCCCGGGTCCTGACCCCCATCGAGCCGGACGGGATGATGGTCCGCTACTTCGTGGGACTGAAGGACCCGTCACGCCCGTACACCAACGTCCACGAAGACCGCCGCGCTCTCGCCACGGACGTGGAGAACACCTTCGTCCTGTACCGCGCGGAGTTCTCGCCCTACGACGAAAACCTGATCGACAACTCCGGCGGTGAGAACGGCCTGCTTCGGCCGGATTTCTTCTACAACCGGCGGAGGGCTCCCAACGGGCGGACGTTCTCGGAGAACTGGCGGAGGGTGTCGCATATCGTGGGACCCGCGTCCAATCTCGATCTGGTCAGCGTCGAATACGATGCGAACGGGGAGCCGGAGAGCGTCATGAGCTCGGTGCGCTTCGTCCCGCGCGCGGTCACGAACGACGTCCTGACCCCGACGGAGACCGGACGCCAGGAGTTTGGCGAGCCCGACAGCCCCCCGACGGTGTATCGCGCCAGCGCCGGCCAGTGGGCGCCGGATTACGAAGTGCGGGTGTTCCGGGAAGGCGCCACCGTGGTCTACTTCACCCGGCGCGACCCGGCCAGCGGGCACGTCTACATTTACCGCGCCGGGCGCAGCGAGCCGGTGTTCGACATCACCGCGTGGCAGCAGACGCGGCAGATCGGTCCCGGAAAGCCGGAGTTCATGTTCGATGTGGACCCGAACAGGGGCGAGGTGACCTTCGCCTTCCCGAGCGAAGCGTTGACGGAGTATGGCGACGATGTGTTCGACCCGGTTCTGATCAACCGGGCCTATTATGACAGCCTGGACAACCAGGGGGCGGGAGTCCGCTCCGTGACCTTGAACCGGTTCGCGGGACTGAAGGCCGACATTCCCGGCGCGCGCATCGTCCCCGGTTCCGAGCGCGTCACCGGCCCGAACTGGGTGGTGGGACCGGATTACGGAAAGCCGGTCCTCTACACACGGGTGGCTTATCTCACCGACGATCCGGGACCGAATCAGTACCGCATAGACTACCGGACGGGAACCATCTTCTTCTATTCGCTCCCGTCGCCCCCCATGCCTGAGCGGGACATCTCCGGCGCTCCGGCGGCGAAAGTGGAGGTGCGTTTCGACTTTCAGAACAACCAGGGGTTCGACCCCGACTCAGGGGACGTCTTGAGCGTGGATTACACCACGAAGAATGTGATGTCGGTGCAGGTGGGATACCGGCTCTACGATGACCGCGGTAAGCTCAGCGTGCTGCAGCTGTCCAGCAATGTCGTGATTCGGAACTTCCACAGGTAGCATGCGCATCGTGTCACACAGGTTCAGCCGGAAGGCGCTTTCTGGCAGCGTGCGTTCGAACCGCGGGCAGTCCCTGATCATCGCGCTGTCCGTGATGTTCATCGTGATGTTCATCGGGACGATCTTCGTCACGCTGGTGACGCGCAACCTCTCCTCGGCGGTCAGATCGGGCGACGTTCTGATCGCCCGTCAGATGGCCGAAGCGGGGATCCGCTACGCGGACAGCATGCTCACCTACAGCGATGACGGGGCCGACTGGCGTCCCGAGCCCGCCAACCTGGATCCTCAGACTAACGCGAAGCATCCGGACATCCGCTGGCTTCAGCCGTACGAGCCCACTCCCTCCGCCACCGGGGGGCCCACGGGAGGGTTCAGCAGCTTCACCAGCGGCAACGGCCGCTTCCTCATCCGGGTGAGCTACAACCCGGATCCCTCCGACCCGATGTCCCGCTATATCAAGATCGAGTCCATCGGGAGGGCCGGGTTTGTGGATTCCAACTTCCAGGGAAGCGGTACCCCGGACCCCACCACCTACGCCAACAGCGGACCGGTTCGCCTCCGGCACGAACTCACCGCCTACAAGCCGATCGGCATCACGGACTATGCCCGCTTCGTGACGAACAAAAGCAAGCGGACGGAGCCGGTCTCGCTCGGGAAGGCGTTCGGGCCGAAGCCGCTGGTGTGGGGCGGGACCATCATCGGTCAGGAGCGGACGGGGCCCATCCGGGTGAATGGCAATCTGGTCTGGCGGGGGAAGAACGAGGTTTACCTGCGCAGCGTACAGTCCCAGAGCGGCGCACGTCTGCCGGTGGACCGGGTGGAAGTGGCGGGCGAGATCCTGGAGTCCGGACCTGACGCGGAAGTGCTTGTGTTCAACAACGGGGTTCTGGAGGGCAGGGCCGAGCCGACGCGCCGGGGCGGCGATCTGAACCCCGGCTTCACCACGTTCCAGGGCCTCTACCGGGACGGGGTGGACCGCCCGGATGCCGCCGGGTTCGGGCGGGCCGTCAAACGTCTGGAGCCACCTCTGGTGGACCAGGAAGATCCCTCCTCCGGCGTCTCGCGCTACCGCCGGTTGACTCTGTATTCCGGTTTTTCGGCCCGGCTGAACGGCGGGCGCTACGTGAACAGCGCTCAGTACGGTTACGGCGAGGGGCTCTACATCGACAACCGCCGCGACGTTCAGCAAGAGGGCAGCTCCGTGTTCGGAGGGACGCAGACTCTGCTGGACGAGTGGGTGACTCCAAACAACCGTGGATACTGGAAAGGTTCCTTCTACGTGCCACCCGGCGTCGTCATCCGCGTCAATCCGGACGAGACGCTGACCATCACGAGGACGGATGCCGTGCGGCGCGGGCGGAAGTACGTCTGGCACACCTATGACGCTGCGTCCAACAATCTCGTGCCTCAGCCCGGGCTTGGCCCGACGATCACGCTTCCGTATCCCCGCAACGGCGTCATCTTCGCGGAGGGCAACATCCGCATATCCGGGATGGTGGCGGCGGGCCGGCAGCTGACGGTTGTCTCGAACGAGATCATCTACATCGAGGGCAGCGTCCTGAAGCAGGACATGGTGACCTCCGCCATCAGCCTTCTGGCGCGGAAGTATATCGTCGTCAACACCACCCAGTTCCTGAGCCTTCCGCCGCTGACATCCGCCCTGTTCGAGTCGGTGCCCGGGGGAGGACGTCCGCCGTACGCCTACCGGGTGACCACCAGCCCGGCATCCAACTTCGTGGCGGACTTCTCGCCGGGATACTGGTATGACCGCAACGCCCTCCGTCCGCCTTCCGCCTACCCGGTGTGGGGAGGGGGGCCGGCCCATCTGTTCATCCGGCACGCGTCGTCCGGCGCCACCGCAAGCATCAACCTGTTCATCAACGGCGCCGCCTATGACTTCGGCGGAGCCCCCAACTACCTGATGGCCAGCGCCGAGACGCAGTATGGCCCGATCTTCGAGGGACAGGTCTTTCCTCTGAATTTCGGTGGGCCGCCGGGGCTGTTCGGGTCGGCCGGGCAGTGGAACCGGATCGAGATCGGCCTCCACCAGACGGGGCTGGAGCAGTCGCGCGGCGACTACCTGCTGGAGGCTGTTGCCATCGTGCCGATGGATGTGAACATCCAGGCGCTCTGCTACGCCCAGGAGGGGAGTCTGTTCATCATTCCGGGCCCGTGGTTCAACAGCAACCCGGCGGACAACCCGTCGGCGCCCGCGCGCCCGCCGGAGATCAAGAACCCCGCATTCCCGTTCTACGGGGAGCCCCTGGACATCAAGATCACCTTCGACGGGGCGGTGGCGGAGAATCTGCCAGCGCCTCCGGCGCTGGTGGACGAGTGGATGCGTCACTGGAGCAACATCCCGGTGCGTTACGGCTCGAGCAATGAGCGCACCGCTCATCCGGAGGACGGCATCACGTTCGTCTACGACCCGCTCCTCGGGTTCCCGCTCCAGCCGAACGGCACGCCCATCCGCCGGGACGCCTACGGGCGGGCTTTGCCGGTCACTCCTAAGCTGCCCGTGTCGCCGGACCTGATCTATGTGGGGCGGTTGAGCAGCTGATGACGCTGTGCCAGCCGAACAAAGGCTGCGCGGAAGGAGTCATTCCAAAAAGAAGGCGCCTGCCTCCGGCCTTCGGAGCCGGCGGGGGCGCGAGGCGACGCGCCGCCGAAGGGGCGGCCGGGAAGTGGCGTGATCCGATGCGTTCTGGCAGTCTGAACATTCTTCTGGCGGCCACCGCCGCGGTGCTTGTGGCGGCGGGGGAGGCCCGGCCGGCCTACGTCTACTCCGAGAGCCTGCGCGTCATCCGCGCCTGCAATCTGCTCCTGCCGGGAGTGGACCCCAACAGCGACCCGTCTCAGGGTCCGGTCTCGCCGGGATACCGCTCGCGCCAGTGGAACGCCGGGCTCTTCGGCGTGCTGGAGCAGCGCCTGGACCTGAAGCCGCCGGGATGGACGTTCGTGAACCCGCTTGCGCCCGCGGTGGTCACTCCGGAGATCGCGGCGCGATACTCCGACACGCCTCTGCCGCTCACCGTCGGGCAGGTGGTCACGAAGGATATGCCCTGCTACTGGGATGTCAAGCTCGGGGAGGTGACGCTGTCCCGGCTGCTGCAGTTCGACGTGGTGTATCTGCACATTCCCGCGGGTGTGAAGGCGGAGTTGACCCCCGACGACCGGGAGCTGCTGCGCAAGCTGGTGGATTCCGGCGCGCAGCTCTGGATCGACTGGGGCGGCGGGGCGGCCAATCCCTTCACGGCCGGTCAGTGCGGCACCGGCTTCTTCCTGGATGATGTCAACTTCCAGCCGCAGCCGCGCCAGCCGGCCAACGTGGTCCACCGCCACCACGCCCTGCTCAGCTACCCGTACTGGCTCAGCCAGCCGGAGATCAACGCACTGGGGGCGAACGTGAGCGGAGGAGTGGCCTCCGATGGCAACAACGGGCCGCCGTTCCCAGCCGTATTCGCGCCCGTGGTGCTCAACGGCGGCGGGCTCCCGCAGATCGCGGCCGGCCGCTACGGTTCCGGGCACATCATCCTGACCGCGAACAATATCGGTGCGAACATCGTCCGGGCGGCCTTCGGGTCGCGGCCCGACCTCGCCTCTCCCGGCGACCTGAAGTTCGCCTATAACGTGGTGGCCTGGGCGTCCAACTACACCACCACGTATGCCAGTGCTGCCCGTTCGTCCTCTTCGTCCCAGGGTCCGGGCGCGCCGCTGGTGAAGCGCTGGAGCTTCCCGGTGGGCGGCGCTCCCGGGGCGTCTGCCGTCATCTACAAGGGCGTGGTCTTCCATTCCGGGGCCGACGGTGTGGTCTATGCGCTGGACGGAGTGCCGCAGCAGGATCTGGACAATGACGGCAGCCCCGATGACGGGGCGCCGGATTTCTCCGGCGGGGCGCCTTTCGATGTGCTCTGGTCGGCCAGCGCAGGCGGCGCCATCTCCGGCCCTTCGGTGTTCTCGTGGCCCGGCGGAGGGCCGTTCCCGGCGGGCGTCGATGTGGTGATGGTGATGAATGCGGGGGGCAGAGTGCTCGCCGCTCCGGCCTTCCCGCGGCCGCTGGGCGGCCAGCCGGGCTTCCAGGAGATCTTGTCGGTGCCGGGATGGGGCGGCACTCAGGTGCCTTCGCCCACTTACCACAACGGGATCGTCTATGCGGTGGGGGGCAACGGCTACCTGTACTGTCTTGACCTGGGCACGGGCGAGCAGTGGAACATTCCGGGCAATATGACCACGCCATACGGCATCGTCCCGCGGCCGGCCTCCCCCACAGTCGGCTGGGTGCAGGACGTCGGCACGAAAGCCCTGGATCTGATGGCCTACTGGCTGGCGGGCACGACCGGCGTGACGGTCCAGCCCAGCGACCGCATCTTCTCCGCCATCTTCAGCGTGCGCAACGAGCCGCTTGCCCGGCTGGGCGGCAACATCGTGGCCACGCGCTACAACAACTCGCGCACGGTGACAGACAGCCCGTACCGGCTCTGGGCGGTGCTGGGCTCTGGCGCCTGCCAGGATCTGACCACGGCGGTGGGGACGCCGACGGCAAAGGGCCAGTTCGTCCTGAGCAATCCGCCGTCCGGGGTCAACGCGGCCACGCCCGTATACGCGGATTATCAGCTCTCGCGCAATATGGCGCTCGCCACCACCGGGCAGGACCTGTCTCCGCGCAGCATTTACGCCCCGAAGCCGGACCCGCAGGCCGGCTCGAACGTCCAGGCGTGGAACACGTCCGGAAGTCCCACCGTCGCGATGGGGCCGGACGGCACGCTCTATGCGGTCGGGTCCCGCAACAACGGTTCGCAGCTCACCGCCGTGCAGGAGTTCGGGCCGCGCTTCAACCTGCTCCAGAACCGCCCCACGGTCCCGCAGCATATTGCCGACTGGCATTTCTGGTTCCGCAGCGTGCTGAACACCGCGGATCCCCTGATGGCCGACCGGTTCTACCCGGCCTATGACTACACGCTGGATTCTTCTCCGTCGGGGACGGGCGTTCCGCTGGACGACTTCGAGGTCATCGGTCCGCCCGCGGTGACCGCGGATGGCGTCTACGTGACCGCCATCGGGCGGGATGCCTCCGGCGCGCCCGCGGTGGCGCTGTTCGCGTTCGCGCGCAAGTGGGACTTCCGGGTGGACCTGCCGCCGGGCGTGGAGTATCGCGACCAGCAGGGCAACCTGCTGCCGGTGCGCATCTGGCAGCCGAACCCCTTCACGGAGCTGGGGACGGTGCGGTCTCCTCGCGAGGAGGCGGCCATCGTCCGCGATTACGCCATCGACCGCGCGCGGGGAACCATCACCATCAGCAACTTCGATGACGCGAACTTCCTGATGGGCCCGGAGAAGCGGCCCCTGTTTGCGGGTATCCCGGTCCGGGTGTGGGTGGGGGATGTCGAAGTGCCCGTCCAGATGGACCGCTTCAGCAATCTGCGGTGGTATTTCGTGGCCTACAGGCCGGACACCCTGCCGCCCGGCGCGGGCATCTACACTCCCGCGAACCGCGCCGCCGGGCGGCCGTCGCCCGCCAGCGTCCTGGGGGAGTATGTCTATTTCACCACAGCGGAGGGGATGATCTACGCCGTCCGTGCCGCGGCCACTCCGGACCGCGGAAAGCAGGTCTTCGGCGTGAAGCCGAACTATATGACGGAAGCGGAGTGGCGCGGCAGCTCGCGTGACGTCGTCTGGCAGGAGCTGATCGACGGCGGAGTGCCCCTCACCAACCCCATCGCCGGAGCGAACGGGCTGCTGGCGGTGTCCGGGGAGACCGGCCTTTACGTGTTCGACTCGCCCGGCACGATCATTGCGGACAGCAACCGTATCCTGGAGGTGGATGCCGGAGCCGGTGCCGTCTGGTCGGTGAGCGCCAGCACCCGGCTCAGTCTGCACGGGCGGGACTCGGCCACGGCGACCGGGATGTCCGTCAAGAAGACGCCGTTCAGCCGTCCGAGTGTGGTGCGGATGGTGGACTCGAACGACCTGGTGGTGTGCGATACGGGCAACAACCGTATCGTGAGGGTGGACCGTGCGGGCCAGGTGGTCTGGGAGATCACGTCCTTCGTGGATCCTCTGCGGCTGCTTCCGTCCGGAGAGCCTTTGAAGCTGGCCTCGCCGACCGACGTGCGGGTCTGGTCCGGCATCGAGATGGATCCTCTCCTGCGCATCCCTGCGCTGGTCTATCACTACCTGATCGCCGACCGGGACAACTTCCGGGTGCTTGACCTGATCGTCCGGTTCGATGTCAACGGCCGTCCTCTGCCGGTCTCCAACAGGCCGGAAGATGCCATCGCGCCCGGGCAGGACCCTCCCACAGTGCTGAACTGGGTCAGCGCCACGCGTTCCGAGGGGCGCCTGCTTCGCTTCGAGACGGCGCAGCTGTTCCCGCGCAGCGGTCCCGCCGGGACGATGGACGTGTGGGCGGCTGTGTCGAACTACTCCGTGGAGGACCCGGCCGCGGCGGTCCGGGTGGAGGATGCGCGGGGAGGCGCTGTGGTGCGGCTGGACTATGGCGATGTGACCGTCGGGGCTGACGGCGTCGCGAACTGGACGTATCGTCCCGGGCGCATCTCCTGGGCCACCAATCTGTTCACCGACGGCGGCGTCACGCGCCGGATGGCGAATCCGCGCTACTTCGAGCGCTACTGGACCGCAGGAGGAGTGAACAGCATCCTCTGCGACGGGGCGGGGGTGTGGGAGCTCACGCAGTCCGGGCCGGACGGGTCGTTCGTCGCGGTCTGGCGCCTGACCACCGAGGCCTACCAGAACGCGCTTCCGCGCCGGACGTCAGAAGGGGCCGTGATTACCGGCACGGGAGTTCCGCTTCGCGCCACGTCGGCCAGGGTCCTGCCCGGCGGGCGCATCCTGATCAGCAACTCCTACAGCGGTATTGGAGCCGGAGGCAACGAGTTCCGCGGCGAAGTTTTCGAGGTGGACAACAGGGACGGCCGCGGCAACCCGATCCCCGGGCCGACGGGGATCTACTGGAGCGCCCCGGCGGTGGTGAGCTACGAGATTGCGCCGGGGGTGCAGGGCCTTCGCCAGGAAATTCGAGGTAGCTATCTTGTTGAGCAGCCGACGTTCGTTGACCGCAGATAACCCGAAGGTGGAGCGGCACCTGCGGGCTGCCGTGCTCGCAGCGGCGCTTGCCGTTCTGGCCGCGGCGCTGGCCGGCCCGGCCGTAATGGCCGACGACTGGCAGAAGCGTCACCGCGACCCGCTGAACACCGGCTTCGCTTACCCGGACCCGACCGGGTCGCAGAGCCCGGGCCTCGCCGGGCTGGAGCTCGTCTGGACGTATCCCTGGCCGCTCCAGCAGACCAAGTGGATGGAGCAGGTGGTGGACGAGAAGGACGAGGGGAAGACCCCCCCGCTCTTCCAGAAAGGGCCCGCCTGGGAATGGTCGGAGACGCTGACGGGACCTGCGTCCAACGCCTACAACAACACCTATTACCTGGCGCCTGTCTGGACTCCGGACTCTGTGTTCGTCCCCAGAACCACAGCGCGCTGGACTCCCGACCTTGACGGACTGCCCTCGCCGCAGCGCTACCTGGTGTATGTCTGGTTCCCGTCGTCGACGGCCACCATCACCAACTCCTCGCACGTCACGTATACCATCCGCGAGGCGGACGGGACGATCTCCCGCGTCACCATCGATCAGGGCTCGGGAGGACAGTGGGTGCAGCTGGGCACCCGGTCCTATCTGCTGGATGGTTCGAGCTACATCGAAGTCTCCAACGTCTCGGAGGCGCGCCAGCAGGTCTCGGTCCCTATCCCCGGGGAGCCGGACAGCGGCTTCGTCTATGTGGACAAGGGCCGTTTCGTCGCGGCGGACGCCATCCGTATTGTTCTGGACGAGGGCTCCATCTACAGCTCGCCGGCGGTGTTTTCCGCTTCCGGGCTGCCGTACGGCGCGCGCAAAGGTGTCGTTTTCGGAGTCGTTGACCGCGACCCCGCCGGGCGAAGCGCGGACTCCGGGACCGGCGGAGAGGTGACCTTCGGCCGCGTCGTGTGCGTGGACGCCGAGGCGGGGCCGGGGAGACAGGGCAACCCGTCCAACCCGGTGCTGAACCGCCCTCTATGGGAGTATCCGCGCCCGCGCGCGGAGCGGCGCTCTCCGCTGGAAGGACCCATTGCGGGCGGCGTCTATTCCTCCCCGCTCGTGGTGAACACGCCGGACGGGCTGACCGTGTTCGTCGGGGCGGACGACGGGCAGATCTACGCTCTGAACGCCCGGACGGGCGACCTGCGCTGGATGGGGCCGGGAAAAACGCTGGACGACAGCTCACCCGGCGTGACGTCTTCCGGGTTCAGCCCGGTGGCCGCGTCGGACGATGATTTCTTCGGGCAGGGGTATCTGGCAGCCCCGGCCACCCCCAACGCGGACACTCACAGCATCACCTACGAGTTCCGGGATCTGGACCAGTATTACTACAACGTCTATGCCTGGATGCCGGCCGTCCGGCCGGACGAGGAGCGCCTGACGGCGGCGCGCTACCGGGTGGAGTCGGATTCCGGTGAGGCGACGGTGCAGGTCAACCAGGACGTCTGCGAGCGGGGCGACGCTCCGGCGTGCGACTGTCTGCCGTCCACGAACGGCGGCCGGTGGGTGCGGGTTGGAGGGACGGCTTATCTTCCGAAGAACGGGGTCATCAGGGTGACCCTGACGTCCCGCGCCATCGGATCGGCGTGCAACCCGTCGAAGACGAGGCAGGTGGTCGCCGACGCGGTCCGTCTTATCCCCGAGCATCTGGGGCCGTTCGGATACGCATCGCCCACCGCCGCATCTCTCGGAGGCACGGTGTCCCGGATCTTCTCGGCAAACTCCGCGGGGCGCATCATCGCCCTGGACGCGGCCGGCGCCCCGGACGCATCGACCCGGATGCGATGGATCTTTCCCGCGACACGCCGCTCTTCTTCCGAAATGGACGCCGAGCCGCTCGGCGGGATGGCGGGCACCGTGGCCATAGACGGCAGCCGTCTGTTCTACGGCTCGGTGACGGGCAAGGTGGGGATGCTGGAAGCCATCACGGCCAGCGAGTCTCCCCCGACGGTGGGCTGGCAGGGCCTGAAAGCGCAGGACGACTCGGACATCACGGACATCGGGGCCGTGACGGCGAGTCCCATGGTGGACGGCAACTTTGTGTATTTCGCCACCTCGCGGGGACGGCTTTACAAAGTCGAGAAGGCTTCGGGCAAGGTGGCCGACGGCTGGCCTTATCCCACGGCGCCGGGCTGGACCCCGCCTCCGGGCAATCCGGCCGCGACGGCGGGAGCGTTCCGTTACAGCTCTCCGGCCAAGGCGATCGTCGGCGGCACGCCTTACGTGGTCATCGGCTCGGCTGACGGGTTCCTGCACCGGGTGCCGATGAGCGGTCCCGCGCAGCAGGTCAAGCTCCAGGCGCCGGGGTCCATCTATTCGTCTCCGGCCACCGTGACGCGGGACGGCACCGTTCCCGAGGCCGCGTATTTTGGCACGCAGACCGGCGTGTTCGTGGGGATGTCGCTGGACACCGCCTCCCCGCAGGTGTGGGGCTGGAACACGCTATCGGATGCCGTGTTCTCTTCGCCCGCCGTCTCGGATCACTGGGTGTACGTGGGCGGAGACGACGGACGGATGTACGCGTTCATCAGCCGCGCGAACGGCGGTGCGGGGTGGCCCGTCGGGGATCCCAGCATACCGTCCGAGCCGCCGGGATCGGAATACGATGAGTCCCAGAGCGGCGGAAGCGCCTATTTCGATCTGGAAGTGGTCAGCCAGGAGGATTATAACGACCCGGAGGGTTATTTCGATCGGAGCGGCGTTTACAGCGAGGGCCGCACGAACCGGCATCCGCGCGGGACTCCTCCGCAGGCCTTCGAATGGGGAGAGACGATCTACGTCCTCGCCTGGACGTTCGAAAACCCTAACGCGCGCATCAGCTTCCGGATGCAGAACGTTGGGCAGGGCAGCGAAGCCGGAGCCCTGCTGACCGCCACCCAGACCGCCAGCGCGCAGTACTCGAAGCAGGTGGAGGTGGACGGCAAGACCGGCACGGTCTACTACGCCCGGTTTGCCTGGGTGCTGGACGCCACCAAGCTGATGACGCCGGGCGCATCCTACACCATCACCGGTCAGCTTCAGACACAGGCGCAGCAGGGGCAGAGGGGCCGGACCCTGACCGCGGCTGTGCCGAAGGACAATGACATCAGCAGCATCGACCCGGCCCGCCGCACGACGCCGCCTCGCCTGTTCACCATCAACAATCCTCTGGCCATCTCGATCCCGTCGATAGGGTTCGTGGGGCCGGGCTGGAAAGGGGTGGCCGGCAGGCCCTTCCAGCCGGGACGCGACGACTACGGGACGCGCTTCAACGGGATGTATGACGAGAGCTCCGGAGTGGTCCCGGCGAACGCCATCCCGGTGCTGCGCTCCGACCCGGCACGGCACGGGTCGAACAGCCGGCCGGAGCTGGTCTATCTGGCGGACCGCAGCATGCTGGGCTACACGCGGCCGAACAATCCTCAGTCGCTCATCAACAGTCTGAGGGTCGGGCGAAACGAGATGCGCTTCCCGGGGCCGCCGATCTTCCAGCTGCCGTGGGAGACAAGCGCCGTGCCCGGGTTCATCAACAGCAGCAAGTATTACCCGGACCTTCCGGCCAGCAGTCTGGTCGTCACCAAGAAGCTTGACGGCGCGGACCCCACACGCGGCGCGGCCTCCCTCCTGCCGAGCAGCGGGCCGGACACCGGTCCGCCGGATTCGCGGTGGGTGACCCCCGACCCGCTGGAGCTGGTCACCGAAGTGCCGAAATACCAGCCGCCGGGCTCCGCGCCCTACAGCACGCGCGTGAGGGCCTGGGTGGACGCGAACGCCTCCGGCACCGTCGCGGGACAGCTGGACCTTGCGGACGAGCGGGTGACGGGACGCCCTCTGGACGGCTCGGAGGTCTACCGGGAGTGGTTCTACGCGGTGGAGGTCCTTCCGGACTTCAACATGTATGCCGAAGAGCGCACCGTGGACATCGGCAAGCGGCCGGTGGGGTTCGGCATCTCCGCCCCGGCGGACGAGTTCATCCCGTTCCCCGGATTCCCGTCGGCTTCGCTGTTCCGGCCGTTCACCATCCGCAATGACGGCAACGTCAACCTGGTGGACCTGCGCATCCTGAACACGGTGCAGGCTCCCTGGGTCCCGCCGCAGCTCAGGCACCTGTTCAGCGAGCAGGTTCAGGCACTGGACTTTAACAACAACGGCGCGCTGGATCCGGGCGAGGGGTTTGCGCTGTCGGCTTTCAACATTGTGTCGTCGCTGGACCCGCGCTATCACGGCGCGGCCCCGAACTCGCTGCCGCTGTCGCAGAACGGCTACAACTACGTTCTGTCGAAGCCACTGGTGGGAGCGCTGGGTCCGACAACGCTGACGCTGCCGGATCAGTATCAGTACGAAGCGCTGGTGAACAGCAGTCCGCCGGGCACGAACATCCCCCGGCCGGTGCTCCCGCTCATCTCGGTGCGGGTGCCCATCGGGACGCCCTCCGGGACATACTCTCAGGTGGTGCCGGTGGTTGCGCGCAGGCCGGACGGAATGAACATTGCCAATCCCGTGACCTCGCCGTCGATGACGGTCACCGTCACGGTCCGCGAGGGGCGCCTGACCGGGGGGGTGACGGAAGGGTCTCTGCCGAACATCGACGTTCCGGACCCGGCGCAGCCGCGCTGGGGGAACGCGCAGCCCGCGGCGTACCGTGTGTGGAGCGGCGCGCCCGGATCGGTCAACACCGGCCCGCTTGCCCTGGTCTGGACCAGTAACCGCGAGACCGGTACCACGCCCGGGCAGCCGTGGCGCATCTTCCGGTCCGTTCTGCAGTTCGACCCGAACACGCGCGGGTTTGTCCCGCAGATCCCGGCCGGCGGCCCGGCCCGGTGGTGGACTCCGGTGGACGCCGGTACCGCGTGGCCCCAGCCCTCGCAGCTGGCGTCGCTGTTCCCCGGCGAGCCGGACGGACTGCCCGGCAACCTCGTTGCGAATACGGCGAAGTTCACGAGTCCCAGCGTGGGGCAGGACATCCTCTCGGGCGCGACCTGGTTTGTGTTCACCGGGCAGGTGGACAAGACCACCGGTCCGGGAGCTCCCGTGCGGACGGAGCACCGGCTCTTCTACGCTCGGGCCGATTCGCAGGGACTGCTGGACCCGGGCAGCATCCGGACGATCCCCACGCAGGACTACACCACTCCGAAGCTGTCTCCCCGCATACTGGTGCGGGGGCAGCGCCTGTTCGTGTTCTGGCACTCCAGCCTGGGAGGTCAGTACCGGCTCTTTTACACCGTGAACAGCAGCGCCGGGGCGCCGAACGCCTGGAGCCCGGATGCGCAGCTCGTGGTCCCCGCATCGGTGATGGCGGCGGCGGAGCCGGTGGGGATCTTCCGCCCGGGGCTGCGGCGTCCGGATCCGATGAACCCGGGAGCGCCCGAGCGGATGGACTGCGTGGACGTCGTCTACAGCGGGATCGTGCGCAATCGCGGGAACGCGTCCCTGCTGCTTTCCAGGTACAGGGTGTCGGGGAGTTCCCTGTCCATCCAGCCGCTGGCGCGCGTGTTCAACGAGGAGCTGGTCCGGGACACGGGTTCCATCGGCCTGTACCGCAGCGCGCATCTTGCCTGGCGGCGGCCGTCGGGCCCGAACACGGCGGAATACCCGGTGATCGCCGTATGGCGCTGGGATCCGGCGGCCAACACCTTCGCGGGGCCGGATGTCATCAGCGATGCTCCCCGGCAGGTGGACGACGAGACCGGGCTGGTGGTATACGATACCGCGCGGGTGAGTCAGGCCTTCGCCGAGCGCTACGGCAGGGTCGTGCTGGATGCGTCCGCGGGGACGGTGAAGTTCGAGAGGCCCCTGCCGGTGAAGGACCGCGTGGTGGCCGACTATACGCCGCAGACGTGGGTGCTCAGCAGCGGCTCCCAGACGGCTTCCGCTCCGTTTGCGTTTCTGGAGAAGACCCTGCGGCCGCTCCACGACGTGGATCGCAGCGTGTTCCCGGCCACCTACGGCGGGCCGCTGTCGTATGACAGGCTGTGGCTGTTCTGGCGGTCGGGTCAGGGGGCCCTTCCCGGCAATGCCATCTATTACCGCACGATGCGGCCGGGATTGCAGCTGAAGCGCCCGGTGGCGTTGGAGGCCGACGGAACGCCGACCAGCCTTGTCATCAACGACGGCGGTGGCGGGGCCTACACAGGGCCGTGGGAGTTCGACTGGGCGAACAACCGCATCCTGTTCACAGAGGAGGCGGAGAACGCCAACATCTGGGTCCAGTACCGCTCCTCCGACGGCAACACTTACATCGAGCCAGAGGGGCGCAGCACGCCGCCTTACGCGCCGCTCGGCTGGCTTGTGGAACGCGGGGACACGGCCATGCCCGTGGATTCGATGGTCAACGAGGGTCAGGTGTTCGCTTTTGCCGACCCTGACGGGCTGCGGAGCCCCTCGGATCCTCTGTACAAGCCGTCGCTCATCTGGGTGTTCTGGACGAGCACCAGGGCGGGAGCGACAGACCTGTATTATCAGACGCTCTCACCGCCTTTGCGCGCGGTGACCCGGCAGTAGCAGGGACAGGGAAAACGGAGCGGCCCGGGAGGATTTCCGGGGCAAAGGAAACAAGAAGGTCAGGGCGCGTTGACACGGGCCGGGGCGGGTGTTAGTATCATTCCCTGTGCCGGCTTTCCGGCGCGCCGCAGTGAATCTGACATCAAGGATGCACATTGGCTAAGAAGCGGAAGGCCGCAGGGCCTGTGATCGGCCTCGATATCGGTTCGCGATGGATCAAGGCGGTGGAGGTGCGGCCCGGGAAGGCCGGGCCGGTGGTGACCGGCATCGGTTATGAGCCCACTCCTCAGGGAGCCATCGTTGACGACATCATCCTGGACAGCGCGGCCATCAGCGAGGCCATCAAGCGTCTTTTCGCCGGGGGCGGCATCTCCGCAAGGAACGTCGTCAGCTGTGTCGCCGGCCAGTCCACGGTGGTCGTGCGGATCATCGAAGTCCCCAGAATGACCCGGGAGGAGCTCCGCGAGACCATGAAATGGGAGGTCGAGCGGCACATTCCGTTCCCCTCCAGCGAAGTGGTCATGGACTTCCAGCCGTTGAGCCGTCCTTCTCCGAGCGGGGACGACCAGACGATGGAGGTGCTTCTGGCCGTCTGTCAGGAGGATGTCGTCAAGAAGCACATGGAGGCGGTGCTGGGGGCGAAGCTGAAGCCCGAGGCCATCGAGGTAGAGCCGGTCGCCCTCCCGCGCTCGCTGGTGTACGGCGTCCCGGGAATGCAGGAGCGCCGGACGGTCGCCGTTGCGGACATCGGGTGGCAGACGACACAGGTCTGCATCTACGAGAATCTCGAGCCGGTCTTCCCGCGGAGCATCCCGATCGGCGGGCAGAGCCTTGCGCGGGCGGTCTCGGAGGCTCTGGGAGTGGACGAGGACGCCGCGGATCAGACGCTCCGCGAGCAGGGTTCGGTGGATCTTGAGGCGCTGGAGGCTCTGTCCCGCCCGGCTCCCCCTCCCGAAGAGGAGACGCAGATCGGCCTGGAAAGCCCCTTCGCCGCGGGCGGCTTCGAAAGTCCCTTCGCCGTTCCTCAGCCCCCTGCGGCAGAGCCTCCCGCCGCGGAGGAACCCGGCGTGCCGCCGCCCATCGGGTTCGATCTGGGCGATGAGTTCGTCCCTGCCGCGCCCCAGGCTCCATTCACTCTCGACGAAGAGGAGGCGCCTGCGCCCAGGAGCATCTTCGATCTGGACGAGCCGCTCGGAGTTCCGGAGGAAGAACCGGCGGAGCCGGTGTTCGACCTGGAAGAGATGGAGGAGCCCGGGGAGGCCGCGGAGCCTGCCTCAGCGTCCGGCGAGGACCGCAGCAAGGCGGTGGGAGCGGCCATCGCTCCGGTGCTGGTGGATCTGGCGGCGGAGCTGAGCAGGTCGCTGGATTACTATGCTTCCCGGAACCCCGCTCCGGCGGAGGTGCTGGTGCTGTGCGGGGGCGTGGCAAAGCTTCCCGGCCTGGCGGGCTATCTGGAGGGGGCTCTGGGGATGCCTGTGATGGTGGGGGACCCCCTGGGGCACCTTCAGCTGGCCGCCAAACGCTACTCGCCCGAGTTTCTGGCGGAGATCGGCCCGGTGTTTTCCATCTGCGTGGGGCTTGCCCTGCGGGATTTCGCGGGAGGTGAGGCCTGATGCTTTCGGTCAACCTCATCCCCCCTTCATACTTCGAGCAGCAGAGGGTCAGGCGGCTTGTCAGGGTGTTCAGTGCACTGCTGGCCGTGGTGATCGCCGGGATGCTCGCGGCGATGTTCTTCTTCATCGTGCAGACCAACCGGGCCAACGAGGAGCTGGCGCGGGTGGAACCGGTGGCGCAGGAAGTGGAGCGTCTGAAGTCCGAGGCGTCCAGCCTGCGTAGCGAGGTGGGCCCGATCCAGGCGCGCATCAAGTTCATCGAGGAGACGATGGACTACAACGTGGCCATCATCCCTCTTCTGGAAGAGCTGGCGAAATACACTTACAAGAAGATCACGTACACGCGCGTCGCGCTGTCCGAGGATCGCGGGACGCTCACGATCGACGGATGGGCGCCCGGCATCGTGGACGCCGGCCGGTATCTGATGAATCTCTACAGGGCGAAGCATCTGTTCTCTTCGGTGGCTTTCTCAGGGGTCCCAGGCTACCGCACGGGGGCTGCCGGGCAGCAGGGAGCCGGAGGCGAGCAGGTGTCCTCGTTTCTGCAGGGGACTCAGCTGGGATTTTCGTTCACGGCCACCTGCCGGCTGGTGAAGCCCCTGACGCCGCCCGCCCCGCCGGGCGGGGCCGGTGGCGGGGCCGCAGGCGGGGCGCCGGGAGCGGCGCCGGGAGCGGCTCCGCCTCCGGGCGCGGGACCGGACGCCTACATCCCGCCCCCGCCTCCACAGCGGTGACGCAGTGATACGGTCTTCCTGGTAGCAAGCGGATAGGGCTCAGGGTTTGGACAGACTAACCAGAGTTCAGGTCATCGTCATCGGGGTGCTGGTCTGCCTCATTGTTGGGGCGGGCATGTTCTTCCTGCTTGTGAGGCCAAAGATGCAGCAATACAAAGAGGTCAGCACTAAGCTGGAGGAGCGCAAGGCTGTCGCGGACCAGATAGATCAGGCCCGGAAGGATCTGGAGAAAGCCAGGCTGGAGAACCTCCAGGCGCGTCTGGACTACCGGCGCTACGAGGAGACCAAGATGCCGGTCATCTCCTTCAACGACCGGACGGCCGGGATGATCGCGCTGTGGAGGGAACGGGCCGAGGTGCTCGGACCGCTGGTGGAGAAGTGGCCGCGGCGGTTCGGCGTGGAGCTGCGCAACGACATCAGCATTCCCGCAGCCCCGACGAACCCGAACGCGATGACGGCGGACCTGCTCGAGATTCCCCTCGGGCAGATGACCGTGACCGGGTCATACCGGGCGATTCTGAACCATCTGAAGGGGTGGAACAAGTTCAACCGCCTGGTGCGGGTGGATCCGCCCACTCTGACCGGGCCGAGCCCAACCATGACCGCGACTTACAACCTGACGGTTCTGATCTTTCCGCGCGGCGGGCTGGGCCCGAACGTGGCCATCGCGGGAGAAGCGGCGGCTCAGCCGGGAGCGGGGGGCGGGCCCGGCATGGTTCCTCCTGCGGGAGGGCCTGTAATGCCGCCGCCAATGCCGGGCGGGCCCGGCGGGATCGAGGGTCCGCCTCCCCCGGCCGGGGGAGGAGCCGCGCCGATGGACGCTCCGCCGCCGCCGGCCCCGTAGAGCGGCACTGGCTGCATCGCGTTGTTGACAGGAAAGGGATAACGGACGGGCCGAGGTCGATGGAATCTCTGCAGACCTGGTTGAATGACAGGAAGAATCTGCCCATTGTGGTGGGCGCCCTCGTGGTCGTCCTGCTTGTGGCCGTCGTGGTCTGGCGGCTGACGGCGGGCGGAGGGGAAACGGAGGTCTCCACGGGAGAGGTCCCTTCCGCGGCTGACTCCACCGGAATGCCGCCGGGCACGCCTCCGGGGATGCCGGGAGACGCCGGGGTTCCGGGAGCGCCGGCGCCTGCGCCGGGCGCCGACCAGACGGGATCTGCGGCCGCCGCCGCGCCGTCCGGAGAGAAGGAGCCGCCCATCGAGGAGGCCCGGGCGGACCCGTTCCTGCCCTATTTCGGACCGAAACCCAGACGCACGAAGCTGACTTTCACGTCGCAACTGCCGAAACCGGAGATCCGCAGGGTCGCCCCGGTGAAGCTGGACCTGCCCGAGGAGGAAGAAGAGGAGCGTCAGCCTCCTCGAAGGATGGCCGGCATATTGAAGAACGGCCGGGTCTTTGCGATCATAGTGGAAGAAAGGGAAGACTCGCCCGTCACGACGATCGTCAAGCCGGGTGACCCGCTGGGGCAGGATCTCAAAGTGGAGCGCATCCTGCCGGACAAAGTGATCGTGCGCTCGGAGCGGACGGGGCGGACGATGGAGATTCCGAAATCCACCGGGCGTGTGCAGCCGCGCCAGCCGGCCGCTCCTGCCGCGCCCCGCGGCCGCCCCGGCGGGCTGCCGGGGCCGTTGCCGATGCCGCGCGGAGGCCCGGGTGGGCTGGAGGCGCCGCCTCCGCCTCGAGGGCCGTAACAGGCCGCGGTGGCAGGGGGTGGAACCCTTCGGACGGCGCATCCGTCCAATGCATGATGAGATGGTCACCTGCGGGTCAGGCAGCAGAAGAGGACTGGCGGCCCTGCAGTGTGGTCATCATCGCGGAGAGGTTTGCCTGAGGGACTTCCGGAACGGAGGTAACGATAAGATGAAAAGATTTGTGGTGTCTGTTCTGCTGGCTGCCATGACGGCGGGAGTGGCCGTTGCGCCCGTCCTCGCGCAGGGAGACAACGATCCCCGCAACACCAGGGTGACGCTGGAGCTGACGAACACCCCGGTCCGGGCGGCCATCCAGGCGCTGTTCCGGTTCGTCCCGTTCAACTACACCATCGGAACGAATGTGGACGGGATGATCAGTGTCTCCCTGAAGGACGTGCCGTTCGAGGTGGCGCTCAGGTCCATCACGCGCATCAACGAGCCGAAGCTGGTGTTCCGCCGGGCTGAGGGAAATGTCTACGAGATTGACGTGAAGCCGGAGGTGGATCCGACGCTGGCGGCTCAGCAGCAGCAGCCGGCAGTGGAGGAGGAGACGCCTGTGGAGGCGCGCAAGATCCCCCAGAAGATTCAGCTGAACTTCGGGCGCGTGGATCTCATCGGGCAGCTCTTCCCCGGCCGCGTCACGATCGTGCGTGACGAGGAGGAGGCCGGCGGCTATGGCGGTGGCTACGGCGGCTACGGTGGCGGCTACGGCGGCTTCGGCGGTGGCTACGGCGGCTTCGGCGGCGGTTACGGCGGTTTCGGAAGCTACGGCGGCTTCGGAGGCCGGACCGGCTACGGCGGTTTCGGGGGCATCGGCAGCTACGGCGGGTACGGCGGACGTTATTACGGCGGCGGTTACGGGGGGATCGGCTACGGCGGCCGCATCGGGGGCTTCTGAGCCCGCCTGACTGCCGCAGTGTGGAATTGATTTGCGGGCGGCGCCCGTCCTGCGCGCGCCGCCCTCTTTGACGGGTCGTGAAGACCGCGGCACCCGGCTCGCCGAAGATGTCCGGGGAAGGATGTTCCGCGGGCACGGTCGAAGCAGTGTGTCGCGGGACGTGAGAAGGGAAGGCCGGGAACGAACCGGTCCGGGAGTTTCTGAAGCGACTGCGCTGCGGGGAAGCGGCGGACCTGTGCGGGGTCCGGCCTTCCTGCGCAGGAGGAGGATGATCTCTTGCATCGTAAAGCTGCTTGCGCGATAGCGGTGTCTGTGTGCGCAGCCTTTCTGGCCGCCACGTTCACTGTGTGCCCCGCTCCGGCCGCGCGGGCCGCTGCCGCGCCCGCCGCTGACCTGTCCGATGCGGGCGGCGCCGGAGGCCTGACCATTGACGTCGCGGATGTGCCGCTCAAGAGCGTGATCCAGCTGCTGGTCCGCGAGAGCGGGGTGAACATCATCATGGCCGGCTCGGAGAAGATGGACACCCCCATCACAGCCACCCTGCGCAATCTCCCGCTGGAGACCATCCTTGAGAGCATCGTCACCACGGCGGGAGTGCGCTACGTCCGCCGCCCGGACGGGACATATCTCATCGGAAGCGATGTGGACCTGGCCGCCGCGGCTCAGCCCTCCCGGCGGGAAACGGCTGCGGCGCCTGCGCCTCAGCCTGTGTCACAGCCCGCGCCAGCCCCCGCGCCGCGGAAGCGGACCGAGGTCATCAAGCTGCAGAACATCAGCCCGAAGGATGCCATGGCGGCCATCGGCGCCATCACCGCGAGCGACGCTTTCGATGACAACCCCGCTCCGCAGTCCTGGGTACGGCCGGGAAAGTTTCTCAGGGTGGACCGCAACTTCCTGGGCCCGCAGGCGGATCTCATCGAGTATGACCCGCGGGACCCCTTCATCCGCCATTCCAACCAGCCGGTGATCAACGTGTATCCGGCCGCGCCGACATCGGACTCTCCGGCGCCCGGCGTTGCTCAGCGCTCGTCGGAGCCGGGAGCTTCCGTGCAGCAGTATGTCCCGCCGAGGGGGACCACCACGCGGCCCGGACAGGTGCCGGGCCAGCCGGGCACGACCGGCACGGCAACGGGCACGACGGCAACGGGCGACTCCACGGCGCTGCTCGGCGAGAGTATCGACGCCATCTTCGCGTATCCGGAGCAGAACGCCCTGCTGGTGCGCGGAGAGGATGAGGATATCGAGGACCTGAAGAACCTGATAAGCCTGATCGATATCCCGCCGAGGCAGGTCGTGATCAAGGCGGAGTTCGTGGAGGTCAGCACCTCAGTCACTCAGAGGCTGGGCATCGACTGGCTGCTCTCGCGGCCGAATTATGTGGTTCAGACCAATTTCCAGCCGGGCGGAAACGTGCTGGTCGGGGTTCAGACGGGCAACCTGACGGCCACCCTGCGCGCGGAGCTGACGCAGGGCGGCGGCAAGGTGGTGAACGCCCCGATTATCTCCACCCTGAACAACCGTAGGGCTTACATCACGGTTTCGCAGGGCGACTGGGTGTTCTCGCCGGTCATCGAGACCACCCAGACCGGGAACATCACCCGGTCCATCCCGCAGCCCATTCAGTTCGACAGCTCGCTGGAGGTGCTCCCGCAGATCAACGGGGACAACTCCATCACCCTGACCCTCCGCCCCCAGATTTCCGACCAGTCGGGAATCTCGCGAAGCCCGGACGGGCAGGAGCTGCCGAAGACCACCACCCAGTTCCTGTCCACCGCGCGGCGCGTGCAGAACGGAGAGACCATCGTGGTGGGCGGCTTCATCAAGAAGAACGACAACAAGAGCGGCACGAAGGTGCCGATCCTGGGAGACCTGCCGCTCATCGGCTCGCTGTTCCGGACCGGGTTCGACATCAAGCAGGACACGGAGACCCTGATCTTCATCACTCCCACCATCGTTGAGGAGCGGGCTTCGGGGACCGCCATCGGAGTGGTGTCGCCGTAGACGGCTGGGCGGCGCGCGGCGGCCCTTTTGCGTGAGAGCACGGCGGCCCGTCAGGACGGGCCGCCGTTTTTCTGCATCGATGTCCGGGTTTGGCTATACTCCCTTGAGGATGCGGCCGGCCGCGATTCCCGCCGCGGGATGACCGTGCCGCAGGCCGCTACGGGAGGACGGATTACCCGCATGCTTCGTTTTCTCACCGCGGGGGAGTCACACGGCCAGGCGCTGACCGCCATCGTGGATGGAGTGCCGGCCGGGCTGGAGTTGACCGCGGAGTTCATCAATCATCAGCTCTGGCGCCGCCAGCAGGGATACGGGCGGGGCGCCAGGATGAAGATAGAGACCGACACCGTCGAGATCCTCTCGGGTGTTCGCTTCGGCCGCACGACGGGCGCTCCCGTCTCCCTCCTGGTGCGCAACCGCGACTGGCAGAACTGGCAGGACAAAATGGCCGTGGAGCCCCGCCAGGAGCCCAACACCAGCCGCGTCGTCAGCGTTCCACGTCCCGGTCACGCGGACCTGGTGGGGCACATCAAGTACGGCTTCGACGACATGCGCGATGCCCTGGAGCGCTCCAGCGCGCGGGAGACCACGATGCGCGTGGCGGCGGGAGCGGTCGCGCGGAGGCTCCTCGAGGAGGCCGGAGTCAGGATCTTCAGCCACGTGGTCGGAATCGGCCCTGTGGAGGCCGCGGAGATCCCGAAGGATTATGCCGAGGTGGCCCGCAGGGCCGAAGAGAGCCCCGTCCGCTGCGCGGACCCGGAGGCCGAACGGCGGATGATGGAGCTGATCGACCGCGTACGCCAGGACAGGGACACGGTCGGAGGGGTGTTCGAGGTCGTCGCAACGGGGGTGCCGCCCGGTCTGGGGTCCTATGTTCAGTGGGACCGCAGACTGGATGGACGGATCGCGATGGCCATCATGAGCATCCAGGCCATCAAGGGGGTGGAGATCGGTGACGGGTTCCGGGCGGGGCGGTCGCTGGGCTCGGAGGTGATGGACTCCATCGGCTGGGACGGCAGGGGCTACACCCGCTCGTCCAATCATATGGGCGGTCTGGAAGGCGGGGTCACGAACGGCGAGCCGCTGGTCGTGAGGGTGGCCAAGAAGCCCATCTCCACGCTGATGCGTCCGCTGCCGAGCGTCAACATCCACACGAAGGAGCCATCACCGGCCCACGTGGAGCGCTCGGACGTCTGTGCGGTTCCGGCGGCGGCGGTCATCGCGGAGGCCATGCTGGCGCTGGTGCTGGCGGATGCGCTTCTAGAGCGGTTCGGCGGCGACAGCGTGGGAGACCTGCTCGCCGGAATGGAGGCGGTGCACGCCCGGCACCGCGAGAGCGGGCGCACCGTGTCTCCCGGGGGCGCGGCGCAGGATGCCGGTGAATACTGACGCGCCCGGCGGCGGGCGCTCGAAGGCGCCCCTGCGACCGTCTGTCTCCACGCTGCCCGTCAGCGGTGTGGAGCCCCCGCTTTCGCGGCGGCCCATCGTTCTGATCGGCTTCATGGGGGTGGGCAAGAGTGCTGTGGGAAAGAGGCTCGCCGGTCTGCTGGGATACGAGTTCGTCGACACGGACCTGCTGGTGGAGCGGGATGCCGGAAAGCCGATCGCGGCCATCTTTGCCGACGAGGGCGAAGAGCGCTTCCGCCAGATGGAGACCGCCGCCCTCCGGGAGGCTCTCGGGGAGCCGGCCAGAGTGGTTTCGGCGGGCGGGGGAGTCACCACCCGGCAGGAAAACCGCAGGATCCTCGCGGAGAAGGCGGCCGTTGTCCTGCTGACCGCCCGCCCCGAGGTGGTGCTGATGCGCGTCCGCCCGCTGGAAAAGCGCCCCATGCTGGCCGACTGGCCGGATCCGCTCGAGCGCATCCGGAGCCTGATGGAGGAGAGAGCCCCCTTCTATTCCGAATATCACAGCCGGTTCGACACGTCGCACTGCCCGCCCCGAGTGACAGCGGAGAAGATCGCCCGGTGGTTCGCCTCGCTGCATACGGAAGAGAACGATGCCCGCGGTTGAAGTGGCGCTCGGAGAGCGCAGTTACAGGATCGAGATAGAGCCGGGTCTGCTGGAGCGCGCGGGGGAGTGCCTTGCCTCTCTCTGCCGCTCTCCGCGGGTGGCGGTGGTGGCGCAGAGGCGTGTCTGGGACCGATGGGGGCGGGCGCTGGAGACGTCTCTGGAGAGGGCTGGCCTGACGCATTCGGTGCACCTGGTGCCCAACGGTGAAGGGGCCAAGCGGATGGTCTGGATCCAGCGCCTGTACGCGGCCTTCGCCGCGGCGGGCGTGGACCGTCAGGCCACCGTGGCCGCGTTCGGGGGAGGGGCGGCGGGCGATCTGGCCGGATTCGCGGCGGCCACCTGGCTGAGGGGTGTGGATTTCGTTCAGATTCCGACGACCCTGCTGGCGCAGGTGGATGCGAGCGTCGGAGGAAAGGTCGGAGTCAACCTCCCGTTCGGAAAGAATCTGGCGGGCGCGTTCTGGCAGCCCCGCTCGGTGCTCATCGATCCCCGGGCCCTGAGCACTCTGCCCCGGCGCGAGCTTCTGAGCGGGCTCGCGGAGGTCATCAAGTACGGTGTCATCCTGGACGGGGAGTTCTTCGATTGGGTGACTGAAAACCGCAGCGGTCTTCTCTCTCTCGACGGCGGTGCCCTCACCCACGCCATCCGGCGGTCGTGCGAGCTCAAGGCGTACGTCGTTCAGGCAGACGAGAGGGAGTCCGGGATGAGGGCCATCCTGAACTACGGCCACACCATCGGGCACCTGATCGAGAGGGAGGCGGGCTATTCGGGGATCCGCCACGGGGAGGCGGTCGCCATCGGAATGGTGCTGGCGGCCCGGCTCGCCGTCAGGCTGGGTATGCTCGATGCGGCAGCGGCGGAGCGCATCCGCGGGACCATCGGCGCGTTCGGCCTGCCCCTGGCGGTGCCGCAGCGCCTGGACCCTGACAGAATGGTGTCCGGACTGTCGCTGGACAAGAAATCGAGGGGCGGCAGGGCGCGATTCGTCCTCCCCGAGCGCATCGGGAAGGTGGTGGTCACCGATGCGGTCACGCCGGAGATGGTCCGGGAGGTCATCGTTGAGAGTCAGAGAGAGGCGGCTGCCGGACGCTGAGTCCGTAGCGGGGGCGATCGCCGGCCTGTGGATGCCGGTCGCCCTCCTCGCGTGGGCGGCAGTGGTGACGGGCGGCAGCCTGCCGTCAGCGCTGGGGGCGGCCGCAAGGTCTTGCCTGGCCTACGGGTGGGCGGCCTGGCTGGCGATCGTGGCGGCCGGGATCGTCCTGGGGGCCGTCCGGGTGCTTGAGCGGGGGAGGAGCCGCTGATGCAGTCGCTGGTGGGTCAGGTCATCAACTTCCGTTACGAGGTGCTGGAGAAGACGGGTGAAGGGGGGCTCTTCACCGTCTACCGGACGCGAGACCGGGTGATGAACCGCCTGGCCGCCGTCAAGGTGCTCCGGCCGGACTACGCTTCGGATCCCGAGATCACCCGGCGAATTCTGGAGCGCGCAAAGACGCTGGTTCCGCTCAGCCACCCTAACCTCACCCGCGTGTACGAAGCCGCCCGGACGGACGAGTGCGCCTACGTCTGCGAGGAGCACGTGCGGGGGATCGATCTGAAAGAGCGCATCCGGAGGATCGCCCCATTCACGGCGGCTGCCGCGGTGGACGTGGCATTGGCGGTGGCGCAGGCTCTGGACTACCTGCACCGGAACGGAATGGTTCACGGCGATCTGCGGCCTCACAAGGTGCTGGTCGGTCCGGAGGGGGAGATCAAGGTCACCGGCGCCGGTCTGGCGTTCGCTTTCGCGGATCAGGAAGAGAAGCGGACGCTGGCGCTGATGCGCGCGGCGCATTACGCGGCTCCCGAGACGTTCGAAGGCCGGACACCGGACGAGCGCTCGGACATCTACTCGCTGGGAGTCATCCTTTTCGAGATGCTGGCGGGCACCGTGCCGTTCACGGGGGACACTCCCATCGCCGTCGCCACGCGGCACGCGCGCGACCCGGTCCCCTCCGTGCGCGATTTGAACGCCGGGGTGCCCAGGACGGTGGAGGGCATCATCCGGAAGGCTCTCGCGAAGGACCCCGACGCGCGGTATCAGACGGCGCGCGAGATTCTGGCCGACCTGCGCAGCGTGCAGGAGGCTCTGCGGGTGGGGAAGCCCCTGACCTGGTCCCCGCTGGACCCTGCGCGCACGGAGGCGACGGCCGGGGAGCCCGCTCCGGCGGAAGAAAGCCTCTGGAAAAGCTTCGCGAAGGCTGCGCTGCTGGTAGTGCTGGTGGCTGCGGTGGTGTTCGGCGGGTTCCTGCTGCTGGTCCGGTCTTCGCCGCCGGATGTGGCCGTGCCGGACGTGGTGGGCAAGGATCTGGAGGAGGCGCGCAGGATCCTTTCGGACGCGGGCCTGACCCTCTCCATCGCGCGGGAGGATTTCCACGACCGGTATCCCGCGGGAGCCGTGTACTTCCAGGAGCCGCAGGCGGGTCAGGCGGTCAAGAAGAACGCCGTGGTGGAGGTCTACGTCAGCAAAGGCAGCAGGAACGTGCGGGTGCCCTCCGTGGTTGGAATGAGCGAGGCGAAGGCCCGGGAAGTCCTGAACGAGGAGGGGCTGGTGGTCGGGGAGGTCCGCTACGATTATTCTGCATCGGTGCCTGCCGGGGATGTCATGCGGCAGGATCCCAGGGCCGGGCTGAGTGTAGCGCGGGAGGCGGCGAAGGTGGACCTCACGGTGAGCCTGGGCCCGCCGCCCGGCCGCCCTGCGGAGCCCGCGCCGCCCGCTGAAGAGCCGCTCACGGCGGAGCCTTCCATCCCGCAGGACCAGTTGCGGCCCGCGCAGCCGGGCCCGGAGAAGCCCGCGGTGACACGGCAGCTCAGGATCCGGTTCACCGTGCCGGAAGGGCCGACGGTGCGGGTGCAGATCGTCGTGAAGGATGATACGGGCGAATGGGTGGCTCTGGACGACGTATACCGGGGCGGCTCGCCGGTCTCGGCGACCTTCTCCGTGACCGGCAGGAGTGCGGAGATCCGCACGTTGATCAACGGCAGGGAGGTTGACCGGCAGGTGCGATGAACGTCAGGATTGCTCCGTCACTGCTCTCGGCGGATTTCTCGCGGCTGGGGGAACACGCCCTCGAGGCCGTGCGGGCCGGGGCGCGGTGGCTCCACTTTGACGTCATGGACGGACGGTTCGTTCCGAATATCACCTTCGGCCCGATGGTGGTGGCCGCGCTGCGTCCGTTGACGGACGCCGGCTTCGATACGCATCTGATGATCGTGGAACCGGAGAAATACATCCGGCAGTTCGCCGAAGCCGGCTCGGACCGGATCCTGGTGCATCCTGAAGCCTGTCCGCACCTGCACCGGGTGCTTCAGCAGATCCGCGATCTGGGGAAGTCCCCGGGCGTCGCGCTGAACCCGTCCACGCCTCTGGAGAGCATCGAGTACGTGCTGGATCTGCTGGACTCCATCCTGATCATGACGGTGAACCCCGGGTTCGGGGGGCAGAGCTTCATCCCGTCGATGCTGCCGAAGATCCGCCGGGCGGCCGCCATGATCGCCTCCAGCGGCCGGGACATCGACCTTGCCGTTGACGGCGGGGTCGCCGGGGACACGATCGCTCCCATCGTGGAGGCGGGGGCGCGGTTTCTGGTCGCCGGTTCCAGTGTGTTCGGCGGCGATGGCTCCGTCCGGGAGCGCCTGGAACTGCTCAACCGGAGCATTCCGCCGCTGGCCGGCGTCCGCGGGGAGGCGTGCTGATGACGGCCGCGCGCGTCGCGCTGCTCGTCTTTTTCTTCGCCATCGTCACCCTGATGGTGCTGGAAACGGCGCGGCGCCGCCGGCTCTCCGCGCTTGTGCCAGCCGGTCAGTACAGGCTGCGCATGTTCATCGCGTCGCTTTTCCTGCTGGAGATCGGCCTGATGCTGGCGGCATCGTTCTGGTTTGCCGTCATGCAGCCACTGTCCCAGGTGCTTTTCCTTTCTATCTGCATCCTCATCGCGCTGATCATCGTGGTGGCCGCGCTGTTCGACCTGAGGCTGGTCATGGTGAACTATCTGATCGAGCGCCGGAACCTCTTCCGCTCCGGTGCCGCCGGGCGGAAGGATGGACGGTAGCCGCGGGGATCCCGCAGACCGGCGCTGGATGCGCCGTGCCATCCGCCTGGCGCGCCGCTCGAGGCCCAGTCCGAACCCCCGCGTGGGGGCCGTCGTCGTCCGTGACGGAGAGGCCGTGGGGGAAGGCTGGCACGAGGCCGCCGGGCAGCCCCATGCGGAGGTGGTTGCGCTGTCGCGGGCCGGCGAGGCGGCGCGCGGAGCCACCCTGTATGTGACGCTGGAGCCCTGCTGTCACACCGGCCGGACCGGGCCCTGCTCGGAGGCGGTGGTGAGGGCGGGCGTTTCGCGGGTCGTCGCGGGATGTGAGGACCCGAACCCGGCAGTCGCCGGGGGCGGACTGCGGCGGCTCCGGGATGCGGGAATCGAGGTGGACTGCGGCGTTCTGGAAGAGGAGGCCCGGGAGCTGATCGCCGGTCACGAGCGCTTTTGCCGGACGGGGCTTCCGCACGTTGTCTGGAAGTTTGCGATGACGCTGGACGGGCGCATCGCCACCTCGCAGGGCCGCTCGCGCTGGATCTCCGGGGAGGAGTCCCGCCGATACGTGCACCGTTTGCGGCGCGACAGCGACGCGGTGCTGGTCGGGATCGGCACCGTGCTCGCGGACGACCCGTCCCTGACGGCGCGCCCGCCGGGGTCTTATCCGCCGCCGCTGCGTGTGGTGGCGGACAGCTCCGCGCGCACTCCGCTCTCGGCCCGGGTTCTGGCTGGCCGTGACGGGAGGAGCGTGATCCTGACCGCGGAAGATGCGCCGCCGGATCGCGTGGAGGCCCTCGAAGCCGCCGGAGCGTCCGTCATCCGGGCCGGGAGGGGAAGAGTGGATCTGGAGAAGGCACTGCGTGAGCTGGCGGAGCGTTTCGGGGTGAGAAGCCTGCTTCTGGAGAGCGGTCCCTGCCTGGCCTCTTCCATGGTGCGCGCCGGCCTGGTCGGTGACATCGTCTGTTTCGTGGCGGGCAAGCTGTTCGGGGGAGGCCCGGGGCCGCTGGGCGGTCTGGATGTGCTGGATCCCGCCGAGGCGCCGCGGGCGCTTATCCGGAAGGTCCGCCGCTTCGGCCCGGATGTGGCGCTTTTCGCAAAGCTTGACGGCGCTTGTGTATAATCGATTGCGGGAGCACAGGCCATCCTCGCGGGGGAGCCAGCGCAGCCGTTGTTCACCGGCATCATCGTTGACGTGGGAACCGTGACGTCCGTCCGGACCGCCCCGTACGGGGCGCGCCTGTCGGTCAGGACCACGCGCGACCTGTCTGTGCGCGCCTCGGACAGCGTCAGCGTCAACGGCGTCTGCCTGACGGTCACGGCGGCGGAAGGGCCGGTTCTGCATTTCGACTGCGTCCGGGAGACCCTCAGGCGCTCCACGCTGGGCAGGATCGCCCCGGGCGGCCGGGTGAATCTTGAGCCGGCGCTCAGGGTCGGAGATCCTCTTGGCGGGCACTTCGTCCTGGGGCATGTGGACGCCACCGGCATCGTGACGGCTGTGCAGGCCGGGCCGGAAGACCGCACCGTGCGGGTGGAGGCGCCCCCGGAGTTCATGCGGTTCGTTGTCGAGAAGGGCTCCGTGGCGCTGGACGGCATCAGCCTGACTGTGGCGGAGGCGGGAGAAGGCTGGTTCACCGTGAAGGTCGTCCCATATACGTGGGATGCAACCAATCTGTCCGTTCGGAGGGTGGGGGACGAGGTGAACCTGGAGGCAGACATCCTGGGCAAGTATGTCCTGCGCCTGATGCGCGAGGGACGGTCTGCGGAGGGTCTCACACTGGAGGCGCTCCGAAACGCCGGATTCGCTTGAAGACGGGGCGGCGCGGGGTGTCGGCGCCCGCAGGGCGCCAGGAACGGGTTTTTTAATGCCTGAGACGGGGACACACATCTTCTGCAGCATCGAGGAAGCCCTCGAGGAGCTCCGGCAGGGCCGGATGCTCATTGTGGTGGATGACGAAGACCGCGAGAACGAGGGCGATTTCGTGATGGCTGCGGAGCATATCACCCCGGAGGCCGTGAACTTCATGGCCAAGCACGGCCGGGGGCTCATCTGCGTGCCCACCACGGCCGATCGCCTCCGCGAGCTCGGGCTCGGGATGATGGTGGAGGACAACACCTCGAAGCTCGGGACTCAGTTCGCGGTGTCGGTGGATGCCCGCCGCGGGACCACCACGGGCATCTCCGCCTTCGATCGCGCCGTCACGATCCGCCTGTTCGCCGACCCGGATGCCCGGCCGGAGGATTTCTGCGTGCCCGGCCATATATTCCCCCTGCGCGCCGAGGAGGGGGGAGTGCTGGTCCGGGCCGGGCACACCGAGGCTGTCGTGGACATGCTGCGCCTGGCGGGTCTCACGCAGGCGGGAGTGCTGTGCGAGATCCTGAGCGAGGACGGCGGTATGGCGCGCGTTCCGGAGCTGGCCGAGATCGCCCGGCGGCACGGGCTGAAGATGACCACCGTCGCCAGCCTGATCCGGTATCGCCGCCTGAACGAGAAGCTGGTCCGCAGGGTGGCGACCACGCATCTGCCGACGCAGTGGGGGCATTTCATCGCCCACGCTTACGAGGCGGACATCGAAGCCAACCCGTATGTCGCCCTGGTGATGGGCGATGTTACGACCGACGAGCCCGTCCTGGTCCGCATCCACTCCGGGTGTCTCACCGGAGACGTGCTCCGGTCCCTGCGATGCGACTGCGGAGAGCAGCTAGATCTGGCGATGCGCCGGATTGTGGAAGAGGGGCGCGGGGTGCTGCTGTACATTCAGCAGGAGGGGCGGGGCATCGGACTGGTCAACAAGTTGAAAGCGTATGTGCTCCAGGACCACGGGGCGGACACTGTGGAAGCGAACGAGCTGCTGGGGTTCCCGCCCGACATCCGGGACTACTCGCTCGGCGCGCAGGTGCTGGAGGACCTGGGGCTGCGGCGGATCAGGCTGATGACGAACAACCCGGCCAAGTTCGCCGCGCTGGAGGGATACGATCTGGAGATCGTGGAGAGGGTGCCGCTGATCGCGCGCAAGCGCCCCGAACGCAGGCGGTATCTGGAGGCAAAGCGGACGAAGCTGGGGCATCTGCTGGCGGAGGAAGAGGAGATTGCCGGCGACGGCCCCGTGCTGGATGAGGAGAAGACATCCATTGGCTGAGATCATCGAGGGCAGGCTGAACGCGGGCGGGATGCGGTTCGGCATCGTCGCCAGCCGGTTCAACGAGTTCATCACGGGACGGCTCCTGGAGGGGGCGCTGGATGCGCTCCGCCGGCACGGGGCCCCGGAGGACGGCATCACCATCGCCTGGGTGCCGGGCTCGTATGAGATTCCTCTGGCCGCGCGCCGTATGGCGAGCCGCCCGGTGGACGCGGTCATCTGTCTGGGGGCGCTCATTCGCGGGAGCACGCCGCACTTCGACTATATCGCCGCGGAGGTCTCGAAGGGGATCGCCCAGGTGGGGCTCGAGACCGGAAAACCCGTCATCTTCGGCGTCCTGACCTGTGACACCATCGAGCAGGCTGTCGAGCGGGCCGGGACCAAGGCGGGCAACAAGGGCGCCGATGCCGCCGTCGCGGCCATAGAGATGGCCGACCTGCTGAGACAACTGGGTTAGAGGGAAGACGGAGCCTTGAAGAAGTCGCTCGCGCTGCTGATCGCCGGTTGCGTTCTGGGCGTGCTCATCTACCTGAACGTCCAGAGAATGATGGGGAGCGGAGGGCTGCCGCTCGCGGGGGAGCAGGGGGATGTCCTGCCGCCGCCTTCGAACGCGCCCATCCCCTCGGGGCTGAAGGAGAGCCCCACGCGGATCGCTGCGGCAAAACTGGAGCGCGTGGTGGTCAACATTGACACGCTGGGCCGTCCCATCGGCATTCCGGACTGGTTCGGGATGGCCACCCGCTACGTGCAGCCTCAGGGAGCGGGCTCAGGGGTGATCATCCGGTCCGACGGCTTCATCGTGACCAACGATCACGTGGTGCGCGACGCTCAGACCATCGATGTCACGCTCTTCGACGGGCGCAAGGTCCGTGGTGAGCTTTGGGGGCGCGACCCGCAGTCGGACCTGGCCATCGTCAAGATCCCCCGCAAGAACCTGCCGGTGGCGCGACTTGGCGATTCGGACCAGATCGCCGTGGGCGACCCTGTCATCGCTGTGGGAAATGCCCTCGGCCTGGGGACCACGGTCACCACGGGAATCATCAGCGCGCGGGAGCGATCCGTTCAGGGCCCGGACGGGAGCCGCGCCCTGGAGAAGGCCATCCAGACCGACGCAGCCATCAACCGGGGGAACTCCGGCGGAGCGCTGGCGCTCCTGAACGGCGATGTGATCGGCATCAACACGGCCATCTTCTCCACGAACGAAGGCGGGGGCAACATCGGAATCGGCTTCGCCATCCCGTCCAACACCGTCCGCAAGATCGCCAACGCGCTGATCAAGAACCGGAAAGTCGAGCGGCCAGCGCCGGCGTGGGTGGGCATCTGGTATATCGGGATGTCCGCCGAAGTGGCTCAGGCGGTGGAGCTGGAGCTGGGGTTCCGGTATCCGGAGCCGGAGAAGGGGATTCTCGTGAGGCGCGTGGAGCCCGGCAGCCCGGCTGAGGCGGCGGGGATCAGACCCTGGGATCAGGTGCTGGAGGTGGACGGCAGGCCGTTGAAGAAGCAGGACGATTTCGCCGACGCCATCCACGAACGCAGACCGGGGGACACCGTGAAGCTGAAGATCTACCGGCCGGCCACGGGCGCCACCGTCACGGTAACGGTGCGTCTTGCCTCCGCACCGCGCAGCATGCCCGCCGCGGGTTCACCGGAAGGAATGCCCTCCCGGCCTAGAGGAGGTCTGCGGCTCCCCTTCTAGCGTTGGCTTCCACCAGACGCCATTCACGGACGGGGTAGATCAGAAGGCGCCGATGGTCCTCGCGTTGAAAGCGGAGTGTGGCGGAGGTCTCGAGATCCGTGGCCGTCCCGTCCTGACTGCGCAGCCGGACCCGGACCAGAGCCTCGGCGGCCGCGGAGTCTCCGGAAATGCTCAGTGATGTCAACTCGAAATCGGCGCGGATACCCGGGATGTCCCGGAATGCCTGGAGAAGCAGCAGCCGCACCTCGTTCTTCGACCCGCCTTCCCCGCGGTACTCCTCCGAGAGGACGGACAGAGCCAGGCCCAGGTTCTTCGAGGCTGCTGCGGATCGTGCCTGCTCCAGAAGCCGGCGGATCTGCTCCTCGTCGGTGCCGCGCGGACGGGTGGCGAACCAGCCCGCGGCAAGAGCCGCCGCAAGGACAAGCGACACGGTGAGAAACTTGAGCACGCGCGCCTCCTCCTTCCGCTCGAGGCTGGCGCTATTTTGCGCCCGCCCGTTTCAGGCCGTCAACTCCGCGGAGAGGTGACCTTGTGACGGGCGCTTTGCCGGAGGGATGGAGGAAGGCCATAGAAGAGCTGCGCGGGGAGGAGGGCGCGGTCGTGGTCCTTGGCGGGGTGGATGTCGGGAAGACCTCTTTCTGCCTGGCTCTCAGCCTGGCCGCCACCCTTGGCGGCAGGCAGTGCGGCGTGGTCGATGCGGACACCGGCCAGTCGGAGATCGGCCCTCCCACGACCGTGGGGTGCGCGCTCCTGCGGGGGACCCCTTCCTCGCTGTCCGAGGTGGCTCCGCTGTCGCTGTTCTTCGTGGGAAGCACATCACCGTCCGGGCACATCACACCGCTGGTGGTCGGGGTGCAGCGGATGGCTGACCGGCTGCGGGCGGAGGGGGCGGGCCTGATGGTGGTGGATCTCCCCGGGTTCGTGCAGGGACCGGCCGCCCGCGTGATGGTGGAGGGTGTCGTGGCGTCGGTCCGTCCTTCCACGGTGGTGGCGATCCAGTCCGGGGACGAGCTGGCTCCGCTGCTGGCCGGGATGCGCGGGATGGAGTCGCCCAGGCTCTTGACTCTGGGTCCCAGTCCTGCGGCGCGGCGGCGCAGCGCGGAGGAGCGGGCCGCCCGGCGCCGCCTGAAGTTCGCGGAGTATTTCGGGGGGGCCGGGTTGCTGGACGTGGATCTGCGCGCCTGCGCTCTGGCGGGCTCCTCTCCTTTCGGCGGAGTGCCTCTCAGGCCGAATCTCCGCCGCTTCATAGAACGCCAGAGCTCCAGCGGCGTGCTCTATGCGGAGCAGGGCGGGGGCAGGGTCGTGATCATCACGAGGACTCCGCTGGATGGTGCGGCGCGGGCACGGATCGAGCAGGGGCTGGACGGTCTGGACGTGGTCGCCGTGCACGCCGGCTGGCTCCAGAACCGGCTGGTGGGGCTTGTGGACGGAGCGGGTGAGCATCTGGCGGTGGGCATTCTGGAGCAGGTGGACCTGGCAACCCTGAAGGCGGCGGTGCGCGCTCCGCTTCGCTCCGCCGCCAGCATCAGGCAGGTCATTTTCGGGTCTCTTTGCGTCCGGGCGGATGGCACGGAGCTGGGATACTCGGGACAGCCCGAGCTCCGGCTGTTCGACAACGGACCCCGGGAGCCGGGAGCCTCGCGATGATGAGGTCTCTCACACTGGTGCGGCACGGGGAGAGCCTATGGAACGCGCTCCGGATCATCCAGGGGCATCTGGACTCCCCTCTCTCTGAAACCGGGCGGATGCAGGCCCGCGCGCTCGCAGCGGCGCTTCGCGGGGAGGAGCGGGGCGCGGTGTTCTCCAGCGACCTCTCGCGCGCGATGGAGACGGCCCGGCTGGCGCTGGGCGGGGCGGAGGGCGTCATCGCGGAGGAGCGCCTGCGCGAGCAGTGCTTCGGCCGCTGGCAGGGTCTGTCGCCGGAGGACGTCCGGCGGAGCTTCCCGGACGAGTGGAGCCGCTACCGGGCCGACCCGCTCACGGCGCGGCCGGGGGGTGGCGAGTGTGTGCTGGATCTGCGGGAAAGGGTCGCCGGACTTCTAGCCGAGTGGCACGAGCGGCTGGACGGGGCGCGTGTGCTGGTGTTCACGCACGGAGGGGTGGTGCGCGCGGCGGTGATGGCGGCGCTGGGGCTTCCCCTGGTCCCGTGGTGGCGTCTGAGGGTGCCGAACGCCTCCGTGACATCGCTCGAGTTCGGGGCGGACGGCGCAAGGCTGATCTGTTTCGGAAGCGTGGGGCATCTGGGGGAGGCGGCTGCCGGTGTCGCGGAGGAGGCCGGGGCGGATGGGCGGTAAGCTTCTCCGGCTGGCCAATCCGGTCACGCTGCTGCGGGCCGCCCTGTATGCCCCCCGGTTCCTGCGCGTGTTCCTGGGTTTGATGTCCGACCGGCGGGTGCCGGCCCTGGCACGGTTGATCCCGGTGCTGGTGGCGTTCTACTTTCTGTTCCCGCTGGATGTGGACTGGCTGCCGGTGCTGGGGTGGGTGGACGACCTCATCGTGCTGCTTGCGGGCGGCAGGCTGTTCGTGCGGTTCTGTCCGGCGGATGCGGTGGCCGATCACGTGGCGGCGGCTTCCGGGAACGGACGGGCGGACCGGCGAGGAGGATGAGAGAAGAGTCTCCTGCCGTCTGCAGGAGCAAAAGGTGCGGCGCTCCCTTGACGCCGGGGGATGCGGGATGTTAGAATCCTTTCAGTGGTGGGGTATAAGACCACAGTAGCGCTTTCGCGCTGGTTCACTTTCAGGAGTGTTCAACGGCTCTCGATGATGAGCGGTAGTGCGGCAGGATTCGGGGTCATTGTAGCGCGCGCGGCCCGGGAGGGCCGCGGGGTAGGCTAGCCGCCCGGCTGGCAGGCATCGTCCTGCGCCGGAGCGGCGAGCCGATGTCCTGCCAAACGAGAGTCAGCACTTTCCGAAAGCGAAGACAGAGTTCCCCTGCCGCCGCGGAGGCGGCGCCAGAAGGGAGCGCAGTAAGAAGTCCAGACCTCTCGTCCTCAGGCAGGACGAGGGGTTTTTTGATGCACGGATTGACCGGTATGCGCTGGAAAGTGTTTTTCCGGTATCCTGTGCAGCGGTGAGACGGTAAGCGGAGACGACAGTGGAAAAAGCGAAGAAGTCGCAGATAGAGAAGTACCAAGCCGGTCCGAAGAAGGGACCGGCATCGAAGGTTCAGGCCGGCCAGAAGGTCAGCGGGGCGCGAGCCCTGATGGAGTCCATCAAGCTGCACGGCGGGGAGGTGGTCTTCGGCCTTCCGGGCGGAGTCATGCTCCCGGCGTATGACGTGCTCTACGACGACGGAGGCATCAGCCATATTCTGGTGGGCCACGAGCAGGGCGGCTCTCACATGGCGGACGGATTCGCCCGCGCCACCGGGAAGGTGGGGGTGTGCTTCGCCACCTCGGGCCCCGGAGCCACCAACCTGGTGACGGGCCTGTGCACGGCCCATATGGATTCGGTCCCCGTGGTCGCCGTGACGGGCCAGGTCCGCACCACCGTACTGGGCAAGGACGCATTCCAGGAGGCGGACATCACCGGCATCACGATGCCCGTCACGAAGCACAACTACCTGGTCAGCGACCCGGCCAGCATCCCCCGCATCATCGCCGAGGCGTTCTACATCGCGCGGACCGGGCGTCCCGGGCCGGTGCTGGTGGACATCCCGATGGACGTGGCGCTCGCGCAGATCGAGTATCACCCGGTAACCGAGGTGAAGATGCGCTCCTACAACCCGGAGGTGGCGCCGCGTCTGGACAATCTGGACGATGCGGCCCGGCTCATCGCCGAAGCGAAGCGCGGCGTCATCTACGTGGGGCAGGGTGCAATCATCTCGGGGGCGTGGCGGGAGGTGCGGGAGCTTGCGCGCAAGACGCAGTTCCCGACCACCACGACGCTGCTTGCCAAGGGCACGATGGACGAGACGGACCCGCTGTCCCTGGGGATGCTGGGGATGCACGGGACCGCGTATGCCAACTTCGCCATCCGTGACTGCGACCTGCTCATCGCGGTGGGCGCCCGTTTTGACGACCGGGTGACGGGCAAGGTGGATGCCTGGGCCCCGGGCGCGAAGATCATTCACATCGACATCGACCCCGCGGAGATCGGCAAGATCTACATCCCGGATGTGGCCTTGAACGGCGACTGCCGCCAGGTGCTTCAGGCGCTGCTTCCTCTGATTGCGGAGCGCGGCCCGACGGAGTGGAACGAGCAGATCGAGCGCTGGAAGCAGGAGTTCCCGCTCTGGTATCCGAAGGGGGAGGACCGGGTGTACCCCCAGGCCGTCTGCGAGGAGCTCTGGAACGTGACGAAGGGCGAGGCGATCGTCACCACCGGGGTGGGGCAGCACCAGATGTGGGCGGCCCAGTTTTACCGCTGCAAGCACCCGCGCACCTTCATCACCAGCGGCGGGCTGGGGACGATGGGCTTCGGCCTGCCCGCGGCGATCGGATGCGCGGTGGGTGTTCCGGACCGGGCGGTCTGGTGTGTGGACGGCGACGGCAGCTTCATCATGACCAGCGAGGAGCTGATGCCGGCCGTGCAGCATCGGATCCCGGTGAAGGTGGCCATCATCAACAACTTCTGCCTGGGGATGGTGCGGCAGTGGCAGTCACTGTTCTGGGACGAGAGACTGAGCGCCATAGACCTGAGCTACCAGCCCGACTTCGTGAAGCTGGCGGAGGCCTACGGTGCGGTGGGGATCCGCGTGACCAGGCCGGAGGAGATCCGTCCGGCCATCGAGAAGGCCAGTGAGATCAACGACCGGCCTGTGGTCGTGGATTTCCATGTCGTCCGGGATGAGAACGTGCTGCCGATGATCCCTGCCGGTCAGACGATCGAGCAGATGATGGTGGAGAAGCCGCGCTGAAAGGAGCCGCGAAACAGATGCCAGTCACAAGAGGCGGTCTGCAGCAGAACGTGGGCACCCAGCACACCATCACCGTGCTTGTAGAGAACAAGCCGGGCGTGCTGACCCGTGTCGCCGGACTGTTTGCCAGACGCGGGTATAATATCGAGTCGCTGGCCGTGAGCATCACCGAGGATCCCACGGTCTCGCGGATGACGGTGGTGGCCAGCGGGGACGCTCAGGCGCTGGACCAGATCAACAAGCAGCTCGCCAAGTTGATCGATGTCATCCACGTGGCGGACTACACCGATCTGCCGATGGTGGAGCGCGAGCTGGCGCTGATCAAGGTGAACGCGGATACATCCGTGCGTGGAGAGGTGATGCAGCTTGTGGACATCTTCCGGGCGAAGATCATCGACATCAGCGACAGGACCTTCACCATCGAGGTGACGGGCGGGGTGGAGAAGATCAACGCGTTCGAGAAGATGCTGGAGCCCTACGGCATCCGGGAGATGGTCCGCACGGGGCGCATCGCGCTGGTCCGCGGAGCGAGGACGGCGGCCCAGACCTGAGGGCGAGGAGCGGACATTCGCGCGGCGGGCCGGGTGGCCCGCCGCTCCTTTGAAGGGTGAGGCCAAAACACAGTCAGGAGGAATGAGACGTTGCCGGCGAAAGTCTACTACGAATCGGATGCGAAGCTCGATGTTCTGAAGGGAAGCAAGATCGCCATCATCGGTTATGGCTCTCAGGGGCACGCCCAGGCGCAGAACCTGAAAGACAGCGGTCTGGACGTCATCGTGAGCGATCTGGAGGGGACGCCGAACTACGCTCTGGCCCTCGAGCACGGTTTCAAGCCCGTTTCGGCGGCAGAGGCGGCGAAGCAGGCCGATGTCATCCAGATGCTTGTGCCCGACGAGGTGCAGCCCGCGGTCTACCGCTCTGAGATCGCGCCGAACCTCAAGGCGGGGAAGAGCCTGCTTTTCTCACATGGATTCAACATCCACTTTGGACAGATCGTCCCGCCGAAGGATGTCGACGTCTTCATGGTGGCGCCCAAAGGCCCCGGGCATCTGGTGCGCCGCACGTTCGTGGAGGGCGCCGGGGTGCCCGCGCTCATCGCCGTGCATCAGGATGCCAGCGGAAAAGCGAAAGAGAAGGCCCTGGCCTACGCCTGCGGCATCGGCGCGGCCCGGGTGGGCATTCTGGAGACCACCTTTGCCGAGGAGACCGAGACCGACCTGTTCGGAGAGCAGGCGGTGCTGTGCGGAGGGTGCACCGAACTGGTGATGGCGGGCTTCGAGACGCTGGTGGAGGCCGGATATCAGCCGGAGATCGCGTATTTCGAGTGCCTGCACGAGTTGAAGCTCATTGTGGACCTGATGTACGAGGGGGGCATCAGCCGGATGCGGGACTCGATCAGCAATACGGCCGAATACGGCGACTATACCCGCGGCCCGCGCATCATCACGGAGGAAACCCGGGAGGAGATGCGCGAGATTCTGGCCGAGATCCGGAGCGGGGAGTTCGCGCGCGAGTGGATCCTGGAGAATCAGGCCAACCGGCCGGTTCTGAACGCGGCGCGGAGGCACTCGGCGGAGCATCCCATCGAGGAGGTGGGCGCGCGGCTGCGTGCCATGATGCCCTGGCTGCAGGGCGGGAAGGCCGCCGTCAAGGAGAAGAAGCAGGGCAAGAAGAAATAAGGCTAGCCGCAACCAGCCAGCTCTTGCTGCGGGGCCGGGCCCTGAAGGGCCCGGCCCCGTCTGCGGATCGGGACGGGCCCGGGATTGGCCCTCTTGCGCATCCGGGTAAGATGTGGTAGAAGAACAGTAACTGCAATGAAGCGCCAGAGCACGGTGACCGTTCACACGCTTCCGATGGAGTGCGGCCTGACGCCGGACTCCGCATCCGCGCGCGTTCTGGCCGCCATCATCATCCTCATCCTCGCGCTTATCTAGCCTGCGGTCCCGCCGTCACGCTGGGGTCGCGGGCTGGCCGGATGGCCACGGACTGAGCAGGCCGGAGGTCCCGGCAGGGTCTGCTCTTTTATCTCCCACAGAAAAGGCCGCAAAGGAGTCCCGGTGTACAGCGGCGGGCCGCCGGGAGCCCCGGGGAGGACTCCATCAGGATGATCGACACCGGAAACGGACGCGAGGAGCAAAAATGCAGCACAACGGCAATCGGGTCATCATTTTCGATACGACGCTGAGGGACGGGGAGCAGTCCCCCGGCGCCAGCATGAACATCGAGGAGAAGCTGGAAGCTGCGAGGCAGTTGGCCCGGCTGAACGTCGACGTCATCGAGGCCGGCTTCCCCATCGCCAGCGAAGGAGACTTTGAGGCGGTGCGGCAGGTGGCCCGGGAGATCCGGGGCGGGCCGGCGGTCGCGGGCCTGGCGAGGGCCGTCGACGCGGACATCGACCGTGCGGCCGAAGCGTTGAAGGAGGCGGAGCGGCCGCGTATCCATACCTTCATCGCCACCTCCGACGTTCACCTCCAGCACAAGCTGCGCATGACGCGGGAGCAGGTGCTGGAGCGCGCCGTGGAGGCCGTGAAACGGGCCCGCAACTACTGCGACGACGTGGAGTTCTCGCCGGAGGACGCAGCGCGTTCGGACATCGACTTCCTGTGCCGGGTTGTGGAAGCCGTCATCGACGCGGGCGCAGGCACCGTGAACATCCCGGACACGGTCGGTTATTCCACGCCGGCTGAGTTCGGAGCCATCATCCGGACTCTGAAGGAGCGCGTGCCGAACATCGACCGCGCCGTCATCAGCGTCCACTGCCATAACGATCTGGGGCTTGCGGTGGCGAACTCGCTCTCTGCGCTCCAGAACGGCGCGCGGCAGGTGGAGTGCACCATCAACGGCATCGGGGAGCGTGCCGGAAACGCGGCGCTGGAAGAGATCGTGATGGCGCTCGAGACCCGCAGGGATCTGTTCGGGCTGACGACGGGCGTCAACACCCGGGAGATCCTGCGCACCAGCCGGCTCATCTCGGAGCTGACCGGCATCGTCGTCCAGCCGAACAAGGCCGTGGTGGGCGCGAATGCGTTCGCGCACGAGGCGGGCATCCACCAGCACGGCATCCTGATGAACCGGGAGACCTACGAGATCATGTCTCCGGAGTCGGTGGGGATGCGCGAATCGAAGCTGGTTCTGGGCAAGCACTCCGGCAGGCACGCGTTCGCCGAGCGCCTCAAGCAGATGGGCTACGAGCTGTCGAAGGAGGAGCTGGACCGCTCGTTTGCCCGCTTCAAGGAGCTGGCCGACAAGAAGAAGGAGATCTTCGACGAGGATCTGGAGGCGATCGTCTCGGACGAGATCCACACCATCCCGGAGACCTACCGTGTGGAGTACCTCAACGTGATGAGCAGCCTGGACGGTATCCCGACGGCCACCATCCGGCTGCGGCGGGGCGACGAGGTGCGCCAGCACGCCGGCATTGGCGTCGGCTGCGTGGATGCCGTCTACAAGACCATCGACGCGATGATCGACGAAGAGCACAGTCTGGCCGACTATGTGGTGCGGGCCGTCACGGGGGGCACGGACGCCATCGCGGATGTGATGGTCAAAGTCTCCGACGGCGCCAATATCTACACCGGAAGGGCTGCGAGTCTGGACATCGTTCAGTCGAGCGCGCGCGCATACATCCAGGCCATCAACAAACTGGTGTACCACCAGAGCAAGAGAAAGGGCGCGCAGCTCGCAACGCCCTGAAAGGGAGATGGGCCGCAGGCCGGGACCGGGCTATGAAAGAGACGGGCTCTGATATGCGATATGTGGAGATATTCGACACCACCCTGAGGGACGGCTCTCAGGCGGAGGGGATCTCGTTCTCGGTGGAGGACAAGCTGCGGGTCGCCCAGAAGCTGGACCACCTCGGAGTGGCCTATATCGAGGGCGGGTGGCCGGTCTCGAACGATAAGGACCGCGAGTTCTTCCGCCGGGCGCGCGACCTGCAGTGGCGCAATGCCCTGATCACGGCTTTCGGCAGCACCCGCAGGGGAGGGATCCCCTGCGAGGAGGACGCCAACCTCCGGGCGCTGGTCGAAAGCGGAGCTCCTGCCGCAGCCATTTTCGGCAAGAGCTGGGACCTCCACGTCACGGAGGCGCTCCGCGTCCCTCTGGAGGAGAACCTGCGGATGATCGAGGAGTCCGTGGCCTATCTTGTGGCCGCCGGACAGCGGGTCATCTACGATGCCGAGCACTTCTTCGACGGATACAAGGCCAACCCGCAGTACGCCCTGGAGACGCTGGAGGCTGCCAGGCGGGGCGGGGCGCAGATCCTGGTTCTGTGCGACACGAACGGCGGGACGCTCCCTTCGGAGGTGTCCCGAATCGTAGGCGTGGTGCTGGAAAAGCTGCAGCATCCGGTCGGGATCCACGCCCACAACGATTCCGGGTGCGGTGTGGCCAACTCCATCGCGGCAGTGGAGGCCGGGGCCTCGCAGGTGCACGGCACCATCAACGGATACGGCGAGCGATGCGGGAACGCCAACCTGTGCTCCGTCATCCCGACCCTGGAGCTGAAACTGGGGATTCAGTGCCTTCCGGACGGCAGCCTGCAGCATCTGACCAATGTCTCCCGCTTCGTGGATGAGATCGCCAACGTCGTCCCGGACGACCGTCAGCCGTATGTGGGCAAGTCCGCGTTCGCTCACAAAGGGGGCATCCACGTGGACGCCATCCTGAAGCACGAGCGCACCTACGAGCATATCCGGCCTGAGCTGGTGGGAAACGAGCGCCGCGTGCTGATCAGCGAGCTCTCCGGCGCCTCCAATGTTGTGGCGAAGGCTCAGAAGCACGGACTGGACCTGACGAAGGGCTCGCCGGAGGCGCGGGCGGTTCTGCACGACGTCGTGCGCCTGGAGAACGAGGGCTATTCCTTCGAGAGCGCGGAAGGGTCCTTCGAACTGCTTCTGAAAAAGCATACCGGCGGATACCGGAAGCTGTTCGACCTGCTGAGCTTCCGGGTGATCATCGAGAAGCGCCATCCGGACGAGGAGCCCATCACGGAAGCGACCCTGAAGATCCGCGTGGGGGATGAGGTCCGCCACACGGTTGGCGAAGGGGACGGCCCGGTGCACGCGCTGGACACGGCGCTGCGCAAGGCCCTGCTGGTGTTCTATCCGGACCTCGATGAGATCAAGCTGACGGACTTCAAGGTGCGCGTGATCAACAGCGGGGCGGGCACCGCGGCCAAGGTTCGCACGGTGATCGACTCGCAGGACAGCGAGGGCCGGATGTGGAGCACGGTGGGCGTCTCCACCAACCTTATCGAGGCGAGCTGGCAGGCGCTGGTGGACAGCGTCGAGTACGGGCTGCTGCGCCAGCTGGACGAAGGGACGGCCGACGAGCGCTCCGTCTCGGTGGCCCGTTCGCTTCAGTAAGAAGGGAGCCGCGGCCGTTGCCCCTGTTCAGTGAAAGCGACGTGCTCCTGCGAATGCCACGCGATGGCGGCCACCGGCCGCAGCGGGCGGGCGTCATCCGGCGTTTGCTGCCGGGAAGCGCCGCGGAACGGGCGGGGGTGCGCCCGGGCGATCTGCTGCTCGAGGTGAACGGAGAGCCCGTCGAGGACGTCATTGACGTCCGCTTTCACGCGGCGGAGGACGAATGCGTCCTGACGCTGCTGCGCGAAGGCGTGCGGCTGAGCGTCGCGCTGGACAAAGGGATCGACGACCCGGTGGGGGTGGAGTTCGAGGACGATCTGTTCGACGGCATCCGCCTCTGCTCCAACCGGTGCGATTTCTGCTTCGTGGATCAGCAGCCGAAGGGGATGCGGGGGACGCTGCAGATCCGCGACGATGACTACCGGCTTTCGTTCCTCCACGGGAACTTTGTCACCCTGACCAATCTGACGGAGCGTGACTGGGAGCGCATTTTCCGGCAGAGGCTGTCACCGCTGTATGTCTCCGTTCACGCCACGGATGACGCGGTGCGCAGGAGGCTTCTGCGCAACAGGCATGCTTCTCCGATCCTGGACGATCTGCGGCGCCTGACCGCGGGGGGCATCCGCGTGCACACTCAGGTCGTCCTTTGCTCCGGTCTGAACGACGGGGCCGTTCTGGACCGCACCATCCGGGACCTGGCAGCCCTCTACCCGTTGGTGGAGACGCTTGCCGTGGTTCCGATGGGCGTTACAGACTACCGTCTGGAGCGCAACGAAAGCGAGCCCTTCGATGCCGCGGGCGCACGCAGGGTGCTCCGGCAGGTGAGGGCACATCAGCGCGCCTTCGAGCGGGAACTGGGGGTCCGGTTCGTTCATCCTTCGGACGAGTTCTATCTGCTGGCGGGCCGTCCGCTTCCGAAGGCCCATACCTATCAGGGGTTTCCCCAGCTCTCGAACGGGGTGGGGGGCAGCCGTCTCTTTCTGGACGAGCTGCGCTCGCTCAAGGATTTCCGGAAGCCGTGCGGCCGCGGGAGCGCAGTGCAGCTGGTCACGGGGGTGCTCGCCGCGCCGCTGGTGGAGAGGTTCGCGGCGCTGGCGGAGCAGGCTCTGGACGTCCGCGCGTCCGTGCTGCCGGTGCGCAACAACTGGTTCGGGCACACAGTCACCGTGGCGGGGCTTCTCACGGGCCGCGACGTGAAGGATGCCCTCCTCGCGGCAGGCAGGGCCGATGTGGCGCTGATCCCGGACGTGATGCTGCGGGACGATTCGGATGTGTTCCTGGACGATGTGACTGTGGAACAGCTTTCCTGGGAGACTGGGCGGCCGGTGCTCCCCGTCAGCGTCTGGCCCGGGGATGCTCTGCGCTCGCTCGCCCGCTGGCTCTCCGCATAGGGGTGTTCCGGCGCGGAATGCCGGCAGGCTGGAACATCGGGGCTTGACTTCGGCTCTAACTACACAGGGTGGCGGAAGAAGCGTATCACCGGTCAAGATAGCCGGGCGTTGTGCGGCGCGGAAGGCGCCGGGGCGCCGGTCCACGCGACGCAGGAGGTTATGCAATTTGTCATACTGGCGCAGGTTTCTCGGTGTTGCTCTGACGCTCCTCGTTGCCGCTGTTGCCGCCGGATGCGGCGGCGGTGGCGGAGGGGGAACCACTGACCCCGGCGGAGGCAGCGGTGGCGGGGGCGGCGGAGGAGGTGGCGGCGCCCCGGCACCTCCGGCCCCGCCGACCAACGTCCAGGCGGCGCGTCATCCCGTCCAGGTGACGCACGTGATCGTCACCTGGACTGCGAGCACCAGCACGAACGTGGTCGGCTACAACGTCTACCGCAAACTGGCGAACCAGTCCAGCTTCTCGCGGGTGGCCACGGTCACGGGGACGAGCTTCACGGACACCAACATCGACTCTTCCGTGGTCTTCGATCAGATCCAGTATTTCGTGCGGGCGGTGAACTCCAGCTCCCTGGAAAGCGCGAATTCCAACACGGCCACGGTGCCCGCCACCGTTCCGGGTGGCGGAGGACCGCCGCCACCGCCGCCGTTCTGAGACGGCCAGCGGATCCTGCTGTTCAGCCACAGGCCGGCGGCGCCCTCATCGTGAGAGGGCGCCGCCGGTTTTTGTCCGTGAGGCTGCCCGGGGTTCAGGCACGTCTTCGCGACTCCGCCGGGAGATGCCGGACGGCGTCCGGGCCGGTTGACGGCTGCCCGGCGCCGGGGGCTGACCGGCCCGCCTGTTCATCCCCTGGAATGCGCGGCGCGCGGCTACGCCTTGATCAGCTGCCGCAGGACATACTGAAGAATGCCGCCGTTGCGGTAGTAGTCAGCCTCCCGGGGGGTGTCGATCCGGATGGTTGCCTGAAACTCAATGACGCGGCCGTCCTCCCCGCGCGCCGTGATGCGTGCGGTCCGTCCGGAGGCGAACCCGGTGGAGATGGCTTCGGCCACCCCCTGGATGTCGAAGGTTTCCCTGCCCGTCAGACCCAGCGAGTCGGCGTTCTCCCCCGGAGCGAACTGGAGCGGCACGATCCCCATCCCGACGAGGTTGGAGCGGTGGATGCGCTCGAAGCTCTCGGCGATGACCGCCCTGACCCCCTGGAGGCGGGGTCCCTTGGCTGCCCAGTCCCGGCTGGAGCCGGAGCCGTATTCCTTGCCGGCCAGGACGATGAGCGGTATCCCCTCCTGCTGATAGCGAAGGGCCGCCTCGTAAATGGTCGTCACCTCCCCGGAGGGGATGTGGGTGGTGAAGCCTCCCTCTGTCCCGGGAGCCAGCCTGTTGCGGATGCGCACGTTGGCGAACGTTCCCCGCACCATCACCTCGTGATTGCCGCGCCGCGAGCCGTATGAGTTGAACTCCGCCGGAGGCACGCCCCGCTCCTGAAGATACCGGCCCGCCGGAGAATCCGGCCTGATGCTTCCCGCCGGGCTGATATGGTCCGTCGTGATGCTGTCGCCCAGGAAGGCAAGGACGCGCGCGCCGCGGATGTCTTCCACGCCTTGCGGCTCCTCCGGGCTCATCCCGTCAAAATAGGGTGGGCGGCGGATGTAGGTGGAGGATTCATCCCAGGCGAACCGCTCGCCCTCCGGGACCTGAATGGCGTTCCAGTTCGCGTCCCCCCGGAAGACCTCCGCGTAAGTCTCCTCGAAGAGCTCCCGCGTCACGCAGCGCTCGATGACCTGGTTGATCTCGGCCTGCGAGGGCCAGATGTCCCTGAGGTAGACGGGGTTGCCGTCCCGGTCCGTTCCGAGAGGCTCCGAGGCAAGGTTCACGTCGATGCGGCCTGCGAGCGCGAACGCGACAACGAGAGGAGGGCTCATCAGATAGTTCGCCCTCACTTCCGGGTTGATGCGTCCCTCGAAGTTCCGGTTGCCGGAAAGCACGGACGCCGTCACCAGTCCCCCCTCCGAGATGGCCCGGGAGACGGGCTCGGGCAGGGGCCCGCTGTTGCCGATGCACGTGGTGCACCCGTAGCCCACGGTGTTGAAGCCGATCTCGTCCAGGTAGCGGGAGAGGCCGGCCGCCTCCAGATAACGGGTCACCACCCGCGACCCTGGCGCAAGAGATGTCTTGACCCACGGACGGGAGCGAAGGCCCCGCTGGACGGCGTTGCGGGCAAGAAGCCCCGCGGCGATCATCACGGACGGGTTCGAGGTGTTCGTGCAGCTGGTGATGGCGGCGATCACCACGCTTCCGTGCGTCAGGTCGAACTCGTGCCCGTCCATCCTGACCCGCACGGCGGGCTGGCTTCCTGCGGCGGAGGAGGCCGAAGGTCCCATCAGCAAGGGCAGGTTCTCCCGGAAGGAATCCGCGGTCTTCGACAGAGGCACCCGGTCCTGGGGACGTCTGGGACCCGCGACGCTCGGTTCCACGGTGGAGAGATCCAGCTCGACCACGTCGCTGTAGACGGCCTCCGGGCTCTCCGGGGTGTGGAACAGGCCCTGCTCCCTGAAATAGGCCTCCACCAGCCGGACATGTTCCTCGGACCGGCCGGAGTGGCGCAGGTAGCGGAGCGTCTCGGAGTCCACCGGGAAGATGGCGCAGGTGGCCCCGTATTCCGGGCACATGTTGGAGATGGTGGCCCGGTCCGCAAGCGGCAGAGCGGCGAGCCCCGGCCCGAAGAACTCCACGAACTGGCCCACCACCCCCCTCTGACGGAGCATCTGGGTGACGGTCAGCACCAGATCGGTTGCCGTCGCCCCCTCTTTGAGGGCGCCCGTAAGCCGGAAACCAACGACGGAGGGGATGAGCATGCTGACGGGCTGGCCCAGCATCGCCGCCTCCGCCTCGATGCCGCCCACGCCCCATCCGAGCACGCCCAGCCCGTTGATCATCGTGGTGTGGGAGTCCGTCCCCACCAGAGTGTCGGGGTAGGCCGAGAGCGTGCCGTCACCGTCCTCGCGGGTGAAGACGACTCTCGCCAGGTATTCCAGGTTCACCTGGTGGACGATTCCGGTGCTGGGTGGCACGGCCCGGAAGTTGCGGAACGCGCTCTGCCCCCACTTCAGGAACGAGTATCGCTCCCGGTTCCGCTGGAACTCCCGCTCCACGTTGATCAGCAGAGCGTCGGGCCTTCCGAACGCATCCACCTGCACGGAGTGGTCGATGACAAGCTCGACCGGCTGAAGCGGGTTGATGCGCGAGGGGTCGCCCCCCAGCTCGGCCATCGCGTCCCGCATGGCGGCCAGATCCACGACGCAGGGCACCCCCGTGAAATCCTGCAGCAGCACCCGGGCCGGGGTGAACGCGATCTCCCGTCCGGCGGGAGCGGCCGGGTCCCAGGCCGCCAGCGCGGCGATGTCATCGGCGGTGACGGCCGAGCCGTCCTCGGTCCGCAGCAGGTTCTCCAGCAGGATCCGCAGACTGTACGGAAGCCGCTCGACGGGATACCCCGCGTCCTTGAGTGCGGACAGCCGGTAGATGGTGTATTTCTGGCCGCCTGCGGACAGCGTGCCCCTGGCGGAGTAAGAGTCGGTCACGTTGCAAGCCTCCTTCACGAATCGGGAGAAATGCCCTTCCCGCCCCCGGGACGGCCCTCTCCGGGGGATTATGGCACGGGAGCCGGCCGCCTGTCAGCGCGGGCGCCGGGGCGGTGCGGAGGGCTCTCTCAAGTTGACACGCCGGAAAGCCAATCGGTATAATACGTAGCTGTCTGTCTGCCTCTCAGGTGAGCCTACACGCACAGACAGAGCGTCCGGAGGAGGATGCGAATTGTCGCGTTACCGTCAGTTATTCTTCTTCATCCTTGTGCTTTGCGCCGTATCCGGGTGGATCGTGGCCACGAAGGAGATGCGCCGCGGTCTGGACCTGGCGGGCGGTATGCGGGTGGTCTACGAAGCGAGGCCCGGACCGGGGCAGGAGTTCAATAACCAGACCCTGCAGACTGTGGCCCGCATCCTCGAGCGGCGCGTGAACGCGACCGGCGTGGTCGAGCCGGTGGTTCAGCCGAAACCTCCCCGGCAGGTCATCGTCGAGATCCCGGACGTCAAGAACAAGGAAGAGCTGGCGGCGCGGCTGAGCCGGCCCACGAAGCTGGAGTTCCGCTACTTCAAGAACATCCAGAGCGACCGCAATCCCGGCGCCCCCATCCGAATGCAGATAGACCGGGAGAACGGGAACGAGAAGATCGTTTTCTACGATCCGGAAGGCAAGGAGGTGCCGCACAGCAAGATCCTGGCGGACTCCGAGCTCATCCTCACCGGCGCGGACCTGAAGGACAATGCCCGCGGGGACATCTCCGGAATGCGCTCGGTGGTGCGCATCGAGTTCAAGCCCGAGGGGAAGGAGAAGTTCGCCGAGTTCACCCGCCGCCACGTGGGTGACTATCTGGCCATCGTCCTGAACGACCAGATCCTGAGCGTGCCGGTCATCAACGAGGCCATCCTGGGCGGGAAGGCGGAGATCTCCGGCAACTTCACTCCGGAGGAGGCGCAGAATCTGGCCAACGATCTGAACGCGGGGGCGCTGCCGGTCCCGCTGGAGATCGTGGAGCAGAACATCGTGGAGGCATCCCTGGGAGCGCAGTATGTCTCCCAAAGCGTGAAGGCGGGCGTCTACGGGCTGGTGCTGGTCGTGCTGTTCATGATCGGCTACTACTGGCTGCCCGGCGTCATCGCCACCATCGCGCTGGCGATGTATGCGCTGTTCACGTTCGCCATCCTCAAGTGGATGGGCGTGACGATGACGCTGCCCGGCCTGGCGGCGTTCATCCTCTCGGTGGGGATGGCCGTCGACGCCAACATCCTCATCTTCGAGCGCCTGAAAGAGGAACTCCGGGCGGGCAAGACGCTGCATTCCGCAATCGACGCGGGATTCAACAGGGCATGGACGGCCATTCTGGACTCCAACGTCTGCACGCTCATCACCTGTCTTGTGCTGATAGCGCTCTCCAGCGGACCGGTCGTCGGTTTCGCCAAGACGCTGGCTATCGGCGTTCTGGTCAGCATGTTCACGGCCATCACGGTCAGCCGCACTCTGCTCCATCTGGTGAGCTCGTTCGGATTCGCGCAGAATGCGCGGCTCTACGGTCTGGGCCGCCAGTGGATGCAGCCCGCGGGCGGCAAGGGCTTCGACATCATCGGAAAGCGCGCCGCCTGGTTCACCTTCAGCGGAATCATCATCGCCATCGGTCTGGTGCTGCTGTTCATGCCGGGGGGAGGGCTCAGGAAAGGCATCGAGTTCACCGGCGGGAACATGATCCAGGCCTCGCTGCCCACGAGCGTCACGGCTCCGCAGATCCGGAGCGCCCTGAAGGACTTCTCGCCCCGCGTGCAGCTCTCCCGCGAGGTCGGCACGAACCGGACCACGGCCTACATCCGCACGAAAGAGCTCAAGCCCGAGGAGCTGGACCGCCTGAGGGAGACGCTGAAGGCCCGGTTCAGGGACGCGCAGGTCGTCAGCATCAGCAAGGTGGGGGCCAGCATCTCCCGGGAGATCACGGAGAAGGCCATCCTGTCGGTGGTGCTTGCGGGCATCGCGATCTGCATCTACCTGTCCATCCGGTTCGCGCAGCACGGCTTTGTGGAGGGCTTCAAATACGGAGCCTGCGCGCTTCTGGCGCTTGCGCACGACGTGCTGGTGGTTCTGGGAGCTTCCGCGCTGTTCGGGCGGCTGTTTGGCTGGGAGATCGACGGCGCGTATGTGACCGCCGTGCTGACGATGATCGGCTACAGCGTCCACGACACCATCGTGGTGTTTGACAGGGTGCGCGAGAATCAGAAGCTGCGGCTCAAGGGCGAGACCTTCGAGCAGATGGTCAACCGCAGCATCCTGCAGACCTTCGCACGGTCCATCAACACCTCCCTGACCGTCGTGCTGGTGCTGGTGCCGCTGCTGATGTTCGGCGGCTCGGTGCTGCACCACTTCAACTCGGTGCTGCTGGTCGGTATCGTCATCGGGACGTATTCCTCCATCTTCACGGCAAGCCCGCTTCTGGTCCTCTGGGAGCGGCAGGCGCGCAAGGCCACCGGCCAGCTGACGCCCGCCGAGATGAAACCCCTGGTGGAAAAGCCGTCGCGGGAGGCACTTCAGACGGTCGGGGCATCGTCGGACGGCGGCCGGGATGCGGCGGACGAGGATACGGAAGTGTCCCGCCCGGTTGCCGGCGCCGCGCCGAAGGCGAGGCCCCGCGCCCAGCAGGCGAAACGCCGCAAGCGCAGGTTCTGACGGACAGGTCATCGCGCGGCCGGGCCGGTCGCGCGGGCTGAAAACGGGCGGCCTGCGGTTTTCCCCGGCATGGGGAGGACTGCGGGCCGTCTGTCTTGAAACGGTAACAGGTGACAGGAGGAGTTTTCGAGCTGGCGCCAGGGATGGACGAAAGACCGGGACGCGCGGAGAAGGTCTGGATGCTTCTCGATCCTCCGGAGGACGGAGGAGAAGCCTTCTCGCAGGGGCTGGGCGTGCACCCGGTCACGGCTCTTCTGCTAGTCCGGAGGGGTATCCGGACCGTCTCCGCCGCAAACGAGTTCCTCAACCCTTCCACCGCCTCCGTTCCCGACCCCTTCCTTCTTCCCGATGCCCATGCTGCCGTGGACCGGATCCTGCGGGCCATAGAATCCGGCGAGCTGATCCTAGTTCACGGCGACTATGACGTGGACGGCGTGACAGCCGCGGCGCTGTTGACGCGTGTGCTGCGGAAGCTCGGAGCAAACGTGCGGCCCTTCGTTCCGTCCCGCTCCCGGGACGGCTATGGCATCAGCCGGGCGGCGCTGGAGATGGCCGCATCCGAGGGGGCTGGCCTCGTCCTGACGGCCGACTGCGGGATCACCGCCTTCGAAGCGTGCCGGAGGGCCCGGGAGCTCGGCCTGGACGTGGTGATCTCGGACCACCACGAGCCCGCCGACGCCCTGCCCGAGGCGGTCGCGGTGGTGGACCCGCTGGTTCCGGGAAGCTCCTATCCGTTCCGCGGGCTGGCGGGCGTGGGGGTGGCCTACAAGCTCTGCCAGGCTCTGTGCCTGCGGCGGGGGGTGGATGTGGATGCGCTTCACCGGCACTATCTCGACCTTGTCGCGCTGGGGACGGTGAGCGACTGTGTTCCGCTGCTGGAAGAGAACCGCGTCTATGTGCACCACGGGCTGCGCTCCATGGGCGCCTCGCAGAAGGAGGGCATCCGCGCGCTTCTGAGACTTTCGGGCATCAGCGAGGGGCCGGGGACTGAGGACGTCGGGTTCCGGCTGGGCCCGCGCATCAATGCCGCCGGGCGTCTGGCGGAGGCGGACGAGGCGCTGGAGCTTCTGCTGACGCGGGACTCCGCCCGGGCGGAGGAGCTGGCGGCCATCCTTTCGGAGCGGAACGCTGACAGGCAGCGGGAGCAGAGACGGATCCAGGCGGAGGCCATCCAAACCATCTTCGAGACCGGCATCAGCGACGATGCGGTGCTGGTGGTGGGACGCGAGGGGTGGCACCCGGGCGTCATCGGCATCGTCGCCGGCAAGCTGGTGGAGACCTTCTACCGCCCGGCCGTCGTGCTGACCCTCAGGGACGGCCACTGGCACGGTTCCGCGCGGGGCATCCCCGGGTTTCACTGGGCGCGCGCGCTGGAAGAGCTGGGGGACGATCTGGTCAAAGGCGGCGGGCACGCCATGGCGGCCGGCCTGTCCCTTCCGCGGGAACGCCTGTCTGAGTTCCGCGTTGCAGTCAATGAGCTGGCCAGGCGGTGGCTCCGGCCGTCCGACCTCCAGCCCCGGCTGGAAGTGGAGGCGCAGGTCCCGGCGGACCAGTTGACCTTCGAGCTTGCGAGCGAGATCGCCCGGCTTGCTCCCTTCGGTGAGGGCAATCCCGAGCCCCTGCTGATGTCGTCCGGCGTCCGGCTGAGCGGGGTCCGGTGTGTCGGCGAGGGAGGGCGGCACCTCCGTGCGGAACTGCGCGGCGCGCCGCAGCCCGTCAGCGTGATCGGGTTCGGAATGGGAGACGCTGTTTCGGCGCTTCCGGAAGACCGTTCGTTCAAAATCTGTTACAATCTTAGAGTAAACTCGTTTAATGGTTCCGGCCGTGCTGAGATCGTTCTCCGGGACCTTCCGGCGGTGCAAGAATGACAGCCCCCGTGCAGGCGGTGGCCAGCAAGGATTCCGGGCAGCCGGAACCGGCTGCCGGCCTGTATGAAGACAGACTGGAAGAGCTTCTCGAGCGGATCCGCCTCTACAATCCGGATGCCGATCTGGACATTGTGCGGCGGAGCTTCTATTTCGCGCGTGAGCGGCACGAGGGGCAGACCCGGCGCACCGGCGACCCTTACTTCACCCATCCCTTAGCGACCGCCTTTATCCTCGCTGATGTCCAGATGGACCCCGCATGCATCGCGGCGGGTCTGCTGCACGACGTGGTGGAGGACAGCGAGACCTCACTGGACGAGATCCGCGAGCGTTTCGGCGACGAGGTGGCGACCATGGTGGACGGCGTCACCAAGCTGAAGCTGGCGGACTTCGAGACGCGGGCCCAGGATTCGGACTCCCCCTCGCGCAAGAGCCGGGCGGAGATGCGGCGCAACGCGGAGAACCTGCGCAAGATCTTCCTTGCTGTGGCGCGCGACCTCCGCGTGATGATGATCAAGCTGGCGGACCGCCTGCACAACATGAGCACGCTCCACGGCCTGGAACGGGAGCGGCAGCTGAAGGTCGCCGAAGAGACCATGCAGATCTACGCCCCGCTGGCGCACCGGCTCGGGGTGTGGAAGATCAAGTGGCAGCTGGAGGATCTGGCCTTCAAGTACCGCGAGCCGGAGATGTACCAGAAGCTCGTGGACCTCATTGACCGGCGGCGCGCGGACCGGGAAGCGGACATCAAGAAGGCCATCGAGATGATCTCGCGCAGGCTCGAGCGGGCCGGCATCGAGGCGGAGATCCACGGACGCCCGAAGCACCTTTGGAGCATCTATCAGAAGATGCTCAAGGAGAACCTGCCGTTCGAGGAGATCTACGACCTCATCGCCGTGCGCATCATCGTGAACACCGTCCCGGAGTGCTACCACGCGCTGGGGATCGTTCACGACCTGTGGATTCCCATCCCCGAGCGGTTCGACGACTACATTGCCCGCGCCAAGCCGAACATGTATCAGTCACTGCATACGAAGGTGATCGGGCCGCACGGCGAGCCGCTGGAGATCCAGATCCGCACCTGGGAGATGCACCGCACGGCGGAGTTCGGGATCGCGGCGCACTGGCAGTATAAAGAGGGCACAGCCGGGTCCAACGGGTTCGACCGCAAGCTCTCCTGGCTCCGGCAGCAGCTGTTCGACTGGCAGGCCGACAGCAAGGACGCGACGGAGTTCCTCCGCTCCGTCATCAACGATCTGTTCACGGATCAGGTCTTCGTTTTCACCCCGAAGGGTGACGTCATCGACCTTCCCGCCGGCAGCACTCCCGTGGACTTCGCCTATCGCATCCACAGTGACCTGGGGCACCACTGCGTGGCCGCCAAGGTGAACGGCCGGATCGTGCCGCTTTCCTACAGGCTCACGAACGGCGCCGTGGTGGACATCGTCACCCGCAGCAGCGCGGCTCCCAGCCTGGACTGGCTGAACTTCGTCAAGACGGGACACGCGCGCAGCAAGATCAAGGCTTACTTCCGGAATCTGCAGTTCGCGGAGAGTGTGCAGCGCGGACGGGAGATGCTGGAGAAGGAGTGCGAGCGTCAGGGGCTGGACCGCAGCGTGCTGAAGTCGGAGAATCTGGCGAAGGTCCTCCAGACGTTCAACAAGCAGTCCGAGGACGATCTGCTCGCCGCTGTTGGTTTCGGGCATCTGGGGGCGCAGGCGGTTCTTCACCGGCTGGCGCCTCCGGAGCAGCATCAGCCCGTGCTCCCCGAGAGCCGCCGCCGGATCCGCGAGGGGCGGGTGGAGCTGGAGGGGGCGGAGCAGATGATGGTGGCGCGGGCAAAGTGCTGCCTTCCGCTTCCCGGGGACGAGGTCATCGGATTCGTCACACGGGGGAAGGGACTGGTGCTTCACCGCCAGACCTGCCCGAACGTCGCCGGCTACCGGGCGTCCGAGCCGGAGCGGCTGGTCGAGGTGGACTGGGGCGGAGAGCCCGGCGGAACCTATGTCGCGGACATCAGCATCGAGACTCTGGACCGGATGGGCCTGCTGTCGGACATCTCGGCCATTTTCAGCGAGGCGCGCATCAACATCCGCTCGGCGAACATCAGGGCTCTGCCCAACAAGATGGCGTCCTTCCATCTGCAGGTGGAGGTGGAGAGCCTCAGTCAGTTGAACCAGGTGATGGCAAACGTGGCCAACCTGAACGATGTTCTCCGCATTCACAGGCTGGGAGGGAAGGCCGCGCGGACGAGACGGGCAAAGTGAGGGCGGTCGTGCAGCGCGTCAGCGACGCGTGCGTTGATGTCGAGGGACGGAGGGTCGCCGGGATCGGGCGGGGGCTGCTGGTGCTCCTCGGAGTGGCGAGCGGGGACAGCAGCCGGGACGCGGCGTGGATGGCGGATCGGGTGGGGGGCCTGCGGATCTTCCCGGATTCGACAGGGAAGATGAACCTCTCCGTACGTGACGTGGGAGGGGAGGTGCTGGCGGTCTCGCAGTTCACCCTGCTGGGGGATGCCCGCCGGGGACGCCGTCCCGACTTCACGGGTGCCGCTCCTCCGGGCGAGGCCAGGGCCCTGTTCGATGAGTTCGTGCTGCGGCTGCGGGAGAGCGGCCTGCCCGTCTCGACCGGCGAGTTTCAGGCCCATATGCGGGTGGTGCTGACAAACGATGGTCCGGTGACCATAATCCTTGATAGCGGAGACAGGGGAGGGGACGGAAAGATCTCTTCAGGATGAGTTCGCCAGGCAACGGACAGCAGCATACGGGACGGCCTTCCGCTCCGGGAGCGGCGCGCCCCCGGACCACGGCCGACGAGAGCCAGTTCGCCGGCGACTGCCACCTGGCTGCGGGTGAACTGGACGCTGCCATCCGCGACTACCGGAAGGCGGTGGGGCAGGACCAGGGGAACCCCGACCGCCGGACCCGCCTGGGGGACGCTTACTGCCTCGCCGGCGAATCCGCCAAAGCTCTTTCACAGTACAAAGAAGCCATCCGCGCCAATCCCCGCAAAGCGGAGCCGCACTACAGCCTGGCCGAGCTTTACCGGAGCTACGGCAAATGGCAGGCCGCGGTGGTGGAATACCGCCGCGCCGTGGAGTACGACTCGGGAAACCCGCTGTACCGGTTCAAGCTCGGCAGGGCGCTCTGGGAATGCGGGCTGAAGCAGGCGGCGATCGCGGAGACGGAGAAGGCTGTCGAGCTCGCCCGCACGGAGAGCTTCTATCATTTCGGGCTCGCGGAGTTCTACAGCCGGGTGGGCCGCCTGGAGGAAGCCATCACCCACTTCCAGCACGCCACCATCTATGCCCCCGACGATCCCTATTATGCGATGCGTCTGGGAGCGCTGCTTCTGCGGTGCGGGCGCACCCACGAGGCCATCGACGTGCTCAACACGGCCGTCCGTCTGAAGAAGGATGACCCGGCCTACCACTGCCTGCTTGCCGACGCTTATCTGCGGGAGGGAATGGAGACTGAGGCGGTCATACACTACAGGCGGGCCGGAGTCCTGGACGATTACGATGCGGTGAATCTGAGCATGATCCGCCGCATGGTGGACGAAGAGTATTCCCGGACCCCCCGTTGACTGCGGCCGGGGCGGTCTTCCGGCCTGCCGGGAGGAGGATCGGCCATGTGGTTCAGAACGCTCGCTTGCGCGGTCTCTCTGCTCGTTGGTATCTCCGGCGCTTCGCCGTCCGCGGCGGGGATGAAGAGGATCGCCGTCGTCCCCTTCGAGTCCACGGCGGAGTTCCGCGGAACCCCCCTGAGCCGCGGGCTGACCGATATGATCATCACCGAGCTGGTGAAGCTTGGAGGAGTGCAGGTCATTGAGCGTGCCCAGCTCGAGCGCTTGATGGACGAGCACCGCTTGCGGGCGGACGGGCTGCTCGATCCCGCGACGGCCGTGGCCGCAGGCAGGGTGCTGGGGGTTGACTACCTCCTGGGCGGCAGGATCACGGAGTTCGGGGTCAAGGAGAACCGGACGCTTCTCGGCGGCGTGGCCGAGGCCGTGGCCGGCGCTCGCTACAAGCAGTCCACGGCGCGGGTCGTTCTGGACCTGCGGCTGGTGGATGCCTCGACGGGTCGCATTCTGCTGGCGCGAAGCGTGCAGGCGGAGGACCGCTCCGCGTCCGTGGGACTGGCCGGCGGACGCCTGCGGGACCTGGTGCTGATCGGCAACTTCGAGACCACGGAGTGGGCGGAAAGCCGCATCGGGCGCGCCACGCGCAAGGCCGTCAGCGAGGTTGTGCAGTCCCTGGCGCCGTATTTCCCGCCCGTCGGGCGGGTCTCCGCTGTCTACGAGCGGGACGGCACGCGCTACGCCATCCTGGACCTGGGGGCGTTCGCAGGCCTGGCTCCCGGAAGGGAGCTGAGGATCTATCGTGAAACGGTGGTCCGGGACAGCGAGGGGCGGGAGGTGTGGCGCGAGGCCCGCGATGTCGGCAGGGTCCGCGTTGAGGATGTCCGGAACGACAGCACCCGCGCCGTCATCGTGACGGAGGACCCCGCCGTGCAGGAGGGTGACGTGTTCACCTGGGAGCGGCAGCCGCAGCCGGCTGAGGAGAGGAAATAGCACTCCTTCGCCGATAATACGGTTGCCGGCCGCGCTCCTCCGGCAGCCGGGGCAAGGCCGGCTTTACCGGGCGGAAAGGGATGAGAGTCGCCCAGCTCATTCCTTTCCGCCGTCGTTGTCTTGTCCCCTGGAGAGGCGGCATGCACACGGTTAGGGAGGGAGGTGGAGCAGTCTGGAGCGAAGTTGTCCGCCGGACATCCTGCGGGAGGGATCACATCGATGCCGGATATGCTGGTGCGGCTTTACAGGCTCCCTTCTCTGGACGGGGCGATGGAGCGGATGCGGCAGGAGGGGATCACCCTGCGGCGGGCGCAGCCTTACGAGCGAAGGGTCGTGACGGGGTTCATCGAGAAGCATTTCCCGGCCGCCTGGGCGGATGAGACCTCGGTCGCCTTCGCGCATCAGCCGGTGACGGCGTTCATAGCGCTGTCGGACAATCGAATCGTGGGGTTCGGCGCCTACGAGTGCACGCGCAGGGGCTATTTCGGGCCGACTGGAGTCGCTGAGGAGTTCCGCGGGCGCGGGATCGGCTATGCCCTTCTCCTGGCCTGTCTGCACGGAATGTGGGAGATGGGGTATGCCTACGCCATCATCGGAGGGGCGGGGCCGGTGGATTTCTACCGGCGGGCGGTGAATGCGGAGCTCATCGAAGACAGCGTTCCCGGCATCTACACGCGCATTGCGGAAGAGTGACCGCTTCGGCGCGCCGCGCCGCAGGGGGCAGGCAAAAATACCGGATTTCGGGTCTTGCGGGAGAGTGGCACGGTCTGTGCGTGGTATACTGAGAGAGCGGGCAGAGGGGGAGGGCCGTGCGCTCTTGCGTGCCCGGCCTGCCGGGCAAAGGCTCTGAGTGGGGGGGTGCTCATTGAGCCGCGGGGGCGCAGCTTGTCACTTTCCCGGGAGAGAGGAGCTCCGCTGCTGATGCGAGTAAGGCGCAGCGGCGGACGGGATCGCTTTCGGCATGCTCGTTGACGCGGTGTTCAATCGCATAGTCTTCGCGCTCTGCGCGCTGGCCGTCGTTCTGCAGGCGGCTCCGCTGCTTGCCGGAGGCGAAGGCCCTTCCGCGGATCTCTTCCTCTCGAAGCCTGCCGTCCACGCCCCTGAGCCTGCCGCTGCGGCGCTTTCCGGCGTCGGGCTGGCCGGACTTGGCGGGTTCGGATTCATCTTCGGGCGCTGGCGCTCCCGCAGACGGTTTTTACAGCAGCTTGCGGCCCAGGGGGCCGCATCGGGCGGACTGGTCGTCGTCGCTCCGGCTGGCGTCAGTTTCGCGCACTGGCTGAATGACGCGCTTTACTCCTTCACGAAGCGCACCCTGGATATCGTGGTGTCGCTATGCGCGCTTATCCTGCTGACGCCGCTTTTTACCGTCATCGCCATTGCGATCTATCTGGATTCTCCGGGCCCCATCTTCTACCGGCAGGAGCGCCTGGGCCTCGGCCGGCGTCCCTTCCGGTTGATCAAGTTCCGCTCGATGTGCGTCAATGCCGATGAAGTGCTCAGGCGCGACGAGCATCTGCGCAAGGAGTTCGAAGAGCTGTATAAGCTCAAGCACGATCCCCGAGTGACTCGCGTGGGCGCGTTCCTCCGGAAGACAAGCCTGGACGAGCTGCCGCAGTTCATCAATGTGCTGCTGGGAGATATATCGCTCGTGGGGCCGAGGCCGATTGTTGAGCGGGAGGTGGAGAAATACTGGCCTTTCGAGGACCGGCTGTTCAGTGTGAAGCCGGGCCTCACGGGCCTGTGGCAGGTGAGCGGCCGGAACGATACCAGCTACGAGGAGCGGGTGCGCCTGGACATGCGCTATATCGCGGAGCGCTCCCTTCTGCTGGACCTGAAGATCATAGCCGCGACCGTCCCGGCTCTTCTGGGACGCTGCGAGGGGGCATACTGAACGGGTCCGGCCTCCGTTTGCCATGGGCAGCCTCCCTCCCTCTTTCCTTCTCCACCGTCCGTTGCGGATCGCCGGCCTTTGGGCGGGGAACTTCCGAAGCCCGGGTGCAGGTATACCCGCTGACACGGAGGAAATCTTCGGCAGGGATGTCAGAGCTCTGCGGCTGTCCTCGCCGGGGGCTGGCGCGGGCTGAGATTGTTCGTGCGGGTATACTGTCCGCATGTGGCAGGATTCCGGTGATGTGCGGAGCGGCTCGGGACGGTTTCGCCTGACTCCGCTGTAAAGTGCTGACCGAAAGAGGTTGCCGTTGGCTTCAGGCGTAGCTTCCACCGGGGGACGGGCCGGGCAGCGAAACGCTGCTGCGGTCTTCGAATACGGTATCGTCCTTGCGGTGCTTGCGGCGCTGTACTACTCCACCTTCGTCTGGCTGGTGGAGGCGTGGATGGTGCCGGATTCGAACTACTCTCACGGGTTCTGGGTGCCGCTGGTCATCGCCTATTTCCTCTGGGAGAAGCGGGCATCCCTCGCGGCTGTCCCGATAACGGGCTCGCCGGCCGGGATGAGGTGGATCGGGCTGGCGCTGGCGATGCACCTGGCCGGGCTGATCCTGGACGTCCATTTCCTCTCAGGGGTCTCGCTGCTGCCGATGGTCTGGGGGCTGGCGCTCTGGTATTTCGGGCCTCACGTTCAGAGCCTGGTCTTCTGGCCGTCGATGTTCCTGCTGTTCATGATCCCCCTGCCGTTCGTCTCCACCTGGCTGACGATTCGCCTGCAGCTGATCTCCGCGGTCGCCGCAACAGCCATACTGCAGCCGTTCTTCTACGACGTGAGCAGGGTGGGCACGATGGTGGCTCTTCCGAGCTTCACGTTGTTCGTGGAAGCTCCCTGCAGCGGCCTGAACACGCTGTTCAGCCTGATCTTTGTGGGCAGCGTGGTGGCGTATCTGGCGAAGGGGGTGTGGTGGCGGAAGCTGGTGCTGCTGCTGACGGCTCCGGTCATTGCCGTGGTGGCGAACATCTTCCGCATCATCCTGATCGCGCTGCTCGGGGAGTTCTACGGAGAGGATGTCGCGATGGGGGTTTTCCACAAGGGCTCCGGTGTGATCATGTATTCCATCGGGCTGGCCCTGTTCCTGCTGGAAGCCTGGATGCTGCGGATCCGCCTCGTGCCGGGGGAGGAGCGGGCCTGATATGGAGTTTGTGAGAAGGCACGGAGCGATTCTGGGAGGAGCTCTATTCGTGCTCGCGGCCGGGTGGCTGTTCGTGCAGCCGGAGCCGAAGCTGCAGAACAGACTGGACCTGAGCGTCATCCCGATGGAATACGGAGGCTACTACGGCCGCGATATCGACATCACGGACGTCCCCATCGAGGAGCAGCTGGCCCCGCAGGCCATTCTGTTCCGCGACTACGAGAAAGGCGGCGACCGGCCTGTCACGCTGTGCCTTGTGTACAACTATGCCCGGCGCTCCCGGAGTTTTCACGACCCCCACGTCTGCTATCCCGCTCAGGGCTTCAAGCTGCGCGAGCTTCCCTCGCGGCGGATCAACGTGGGGCGGATGGACGTCACGGCGCACGTCATGATCGCCGAGAAGAACCACCAGGCTTCCATGGTGGTGTACTGGTACATGTCCGGAGACAAACCGCTGGAGGAGCGCGGGGGGCGCGAGGGCTTTCTGAAGGCCGCCGTGATGAGCCGTCTCCGGCGGGATCTGGGAGTCTCCAACATGGTGAGGGTCTCCACGCCCATTCTCTACGGGGAAGAGGCGGCTTTCAGGCAGCTGCACGAGTTCCTGAAGGCGTACTTTCCGCACATCCGGAAGGTCCGGGCGGATGTGGCGAAGGAGCCGATGCCCGCCCGCAGGCTCTGGGCCAGCGGGCCGGCGGGCAAGGCCGGCGTTGCGCTGATGCTGATCCTGCCGTTGGCCCTGGCGGCAGTCTCCCTGGTAAGGCAGAGACAGTAGGGCGGCGCCGGGGGGACCGCGCCATCGGAACCCCTGAGGCGCTTCCGGCCGTATCATCAGGCGTGCGCGGCAGGATGCGGCCGCCTCTCCGCAATCAGTAACATCCCTTTGCCGGGTACGGCATAACAGAGGCGTGGGACGCGCGGACCGCGCCGCCCGGTCGAGGCCGGGGTCTTGGACGGAGGGTAAAGTGTTCGGCTATCTCAAGCTCCCAGTGTGCATCGCCGTCTTTGCGGCTCTTGCGGCCGCTGCCGGCTCCGGCCCTGCGGCTGCTGCCCCTCCTCTCAAGCCCGGGGACACCGTTGCGCTCGCTGTCAAAGGCGAAGAGGACATCAGCCGCTTCTACGTTCTGGACGAGCAGGGGCGCATCGACTTCGGCGAGATGGGTGCGGTCAAGGTGGGCGGTCTGTCGGTGGAGCAGGCCCGGCAGGAGATCGTCTCCTTCCTGAGCCGCTACATCCGCCAGCCGGAGGTGCAGTTCACCCTTGCGAAGCCCAAAGGGCACAGGATCACCATCACGGGGGACGTGAAGAGCCCGGGAACGGTGGAGGCGGTCACGGATGTCAGCATCCGCGACATTCTGGCGTTCGCGGGAGGAGCCCTGCCGACGGCGGACCTGTCGCAGGTCACTCTGGTGCGCGCAGGAGAGTTCATGCGCGTGAACCTCTCGGAGATCATGGCCAGCCCCGATCCCAGCAAAGACATCATCCTTCAGGATGGAGACCAGGTCAACGTTCCGTCTCGAGTCATCGGAGAGTTCACGTTCCTCGGGGCGGTGAAGTCCGTGGGCACGTATCCCCTCCTGAGGGGCACGAAAGTTCTGGATGCGCTGAAAATGGCTGGCGGTGTGGAGGAGGGCACCCGGGTCGAGACCATCCGCGTGGTGCGGCCCGGCCAGGACGAGATCGCCGTCAACCTGACCGCGCTGCTGGCCGGACGGGTGGAGGAGAATGTTGTCGTGCTTCCCGGCGACACCCTGGTGGCCACTTCGGATCAGATGGGCCCCACGTCCTACAGCGTCATCGGGGGGGTCTACAAGCCCGGGCGCTACGAGCTCAAACAGAAGCTCACCTGGACCGAGGCGCTGGCGACGGCGGGCGGGTTCAATCCGAACGCCCGTCCGGACAAGGTGGTGCTCATCCGCAAGCAGGCCGATGGAAAATATCAGTCCATCCCTGTGGACTTCAGCAAGATCCTCCAGGGTCAGGAGGATCCTGAGCTGTACGTGCAGGACGGCGATGTGCTGAACGTTCCCGAGAAGAGCCCGAGGAAGCGCAATCCTCTGGAATGGATTCCCATCCTGGCGCCGCTGCTCTACGTACTGTAGCCCGACCGTTCCCGAACAGGACGATTTGCAGCCATGGACTATGCACAGTATCTCGCCGCCGTCAGACGCCGCTGGCCGGTCATGCTGGCGAGTATCGTTGTCATCTGCGGGGCGGTGTTCGTGCATCATTTTCTGACCCCGCGCTTTTCCCAGTACAAGGCCACAGCGCGGATCCTGATGAGCCCCACCAGCCAGATCGCGGGCGATGACCTGGCACAGCTGGGTCTCAGCGACAGCGTCATGTTCGAGGTCTTCCGCACGGTGTACAGCGACGTGCTGGCCACCGCCGACCCGGAGCAGGCGCGGGAGCGCTTCATCCGGTTCCGGCAGGACATCCGCTGCGAGGCCGTGGGCGGGGGCGGAGGGCAGCGCAGCAACATCGTGCTCATCAGCGCGGTGGGCGATACGTCGGAGCGCGCGGTGAGGGCGGCGAACGCGCTGGCGGAGAAGGTGCAGCAGGCCGCAGCCGCGTCGTCGCTGGACCTCTACCGCACCCAGAAGGGCAGCACTGCGGAGGCCCTGGAGGAGGCCAGGCGAAACCTGGAAGCGCGCCTGAAAGAGCTGCGGGACTTCAAGGATGCCAACAGGGACCGCCTCCTGCCGCTGGACTTCAGCCAGGCGCAGGCACAGGTGAACATGCTGACCCGCGACGTGGAGGATGCGGACTCTGCGGTGCAGGAATATCAGCGCCGGGCCCGGGCGCTGCGGGAGACGCTCGGGAGGCGCAGCCAGCCCCGGAACTACGACGTGGATGCCGTCCCTTCCAGCGCGGTGATAGATCGCCTTCAGGCGCAGCTCGCCACCCAGGAAGTGGAGCTGATGAACCTGAAGATGCGCTACACCGAGGATCACCCGCGCGTCCGGGAGACCCGCCAGATGATCGAGAACACCAAGGCCCGGCTGAACGCGGAGGTGAACAAGTCGTTCAAGCTGGAGAACGCGCCCGCCAGCCTGGAGTATCAGTTCATCACGGGGGATATCTCCCGCTACGAGGCCGAGCGGATGGCTGCTGAGGCGCGCAAGCGCGCACTGGAGGGGCTTCTGCGCAGGGCGCGGGCGGAGCTGGCGGACGTCCCGGCCCGGGAGCTGAAACTGGCCGAGTTGAACAGCCGGGTGGCGGAGGCGCAGAAACGCTACGATGCCATCGCGGAGCGCCAGTTCCAGTCCGACTACGCCATCGCCGTCCTGGAGAAGCAGCGCCAGCTGGAGGTGCCTGCCTTCGGATCGCTCTTCAATGCGGCTTACGCGTCGGAAACGGCGGCGAGCAAGCTGGCGAAGCTGCGGTTCAAGCTGCCGATCGCCTTCCTGATCTCCATCATCGTGGGTCTCGGGATCGTGCTGTTCCTGGAAGGGCTGGACACCTCGATCCGGGACGTGGATCAGATCGAGGACCGGTATCAGTTGCCGGTGCTGGGAGTCGTGCCTGCGCTGAAGGAGGCGTCCCTGAAAGGCGGCAGCACGCTGGTCCTGAAGGATTCTCCGGACACCCCGTTCGCGGAGTCCTACCGCATCATGCGGGCTAACTTTCTGGCGCTCGCCCGGCAGGCGCAGGTGCGAAGCGTCATGATCACCAGCACGCTCCCGGGAGAGGGAAAGACCACCACGGCCGCGAACTTCGCCGCATCCCTGGCGGAAGGGCACAAGCGGGTGGTGCTCATCGATGCGGATATGCGCAATCCTTCGCTGCACCGGGCGTTCGGGGTCCGCAAGGAGCCCGGGCTCTCAAACTATCTTGCCGGTGAGGTGTCCCTGGCGGACATTCTCTTTCCCACCAGCGTGGAGAATCTTGTGCTCATCTCCGCCGGGAGCATCCCGGAGAACCCGGCTCGCCTTTTGACCGGCCCCCGCATGAAGGAGTTGCTGGAGCAGCTGGAGGCCGAGGCGGACTACGTGGTGATCGACACCCCGCCGGCGGTGGCGTTCAGTGACGCGATGGAGCTGGGATCCATCGCCGACTCCATGATCGTGGTGGTCGGGGCGGGATCGCGCCTGGAGTCGGCCCACTTCCGGGCGCGCACCCAGCTCGCCAACGTCCAGGCCATCATCGTGGGGACGGTGCTCAACCGGGTCCAGCCTTCCGACGTGGACAGCTATCGCTACTCCGCCCGCTACTATCCGCGGACGGACGGCAGGGGCAAGCTTCCGGCGCCCGGGCAGGAGCCGGCCGCGCTGCCGGACGGGAGCTCCTGAAAGGGATGCCGGTCTGCACAGAGGCGGTGAGTCCCCGGGCCGCAATCTACACGGAAGACTGGGCCAGTCCCCTGGTCTGCCGCACGCTGGGCATTCTGGCGTGGGGTCTGCTGCGGGCCGGGTGGCGGGTGGAACTGGTGGGCCTCCGGCGCCCGGATCCTCTGGAGGTGGGTTCCGTTTGCGGACGGGACCTGAGGTGGTGCTCGGCTGCGGGTGTCGCAGGATTGCCGGCCTTTCTTCCCGCCCTGGCCAGGTTCCTGGGCCAGAGGGCGGCCCGGTTTCTTGCGGGCAGGATGAGCCTGTCCTTCGCGCGGGGAAGCGACCTGCTGATCTGCTGGAGCGAGCGGATCCCTCCCTACTGCCCGGCCGTGCGCGGCTGGCTCATAGTTCCGCACGTGGACCGCAGCGAAGCGGAGATCCTGACCGACGTGGATGGATGCGGCCTCAGGGTTTCGGATCGCGAGAAGCAGCGCAGACTCGAGAGCTGGCAGCGCATCTTCACCCCTCTGGACTGCGTAGCGGACGAGGTCCGGCGCAGGTGGAAAGTGGACCCGCAGGAGCTGCCGCTGCCCTTCATCCCCTCAGGCGGGACTGCTTCCGGTGCTCCGGAGGAGCCCGAGGTCCGCGGGCTGTGCGGCGGCGGGGTTGATCGAAGGAGCGAGTGCCTCTCCCTGATGGCGGGGATGTTCCGGGAGGCCTGCGCGCGCGGCCTGAGAGGATGGATCTTCCGGGCGCCGCAGGATGAAAGATGCCCCGCCATCGCGGGGAGCACGGACGCCGGCGATCTCCCGAAGGCACCCGGCATCGTCTGGTTCCGGTGTTCCGGGGGAGGGGACTGCGGACTTTGCGATGCCCGTTGGACCGCATGTGTCTCCGATCTGGCAGGAGCAATGCTGGAGGGACTTGTCCCCGTGGTGGATGCCGGCCCTGCGGTCCGGGAAGTCGTGCGCAGGTGCGGCAGCGGGTTCGTCTGCCAGAGCGGCGCCGAGATGGTCAGCAGGACCCTGGCGCTTGCGGGCAGCCCGGATGTGCTGGCAGACTACAGCCGCAAGGCCTGGCAGGCCGCCCGGGAGCTGACGGAGAGCCGCTTCGAGGAGCGGGTCGCCTCGCTTATCGCCGCGCTTGACAGGAGGCAGGCCGCTTGAGCCGCCGCCCTGGCGTGGTGGTCCCGAACTACAACGGAGCGGACCTGCTTCCCCGCTACCTTCCCGGGGTGCTGCGGTCGCTGGAGCGGGCCGGCGGAGGCGAGGCGGTCGTGGTGGACGATGCGAGCTCGGACGGAAGCGTGGCCCTTCTCCGCGAGCGCTTCCCGGATGTGCGGTTGATCGTCAGGTCCGCGAACGGCGGCTTTGGAGAAGCGGTAAACCAGGGTGTGCGGGAGCTGGACGCTGACCTGGTGGCGGTCTGCATGACCGACATGGAGCTTCACCCGGACGCCCTGACCGAGGCGTGCCGCATGTTTGACCGTGACGACGTGTTCGCGGTGGCGTTCCGGCTGATGGAAAACGAGGGGGCGGGCAGCGGGGGCGTGACCTCCCTTGTGTTCTCCCGCGGAATGTTCCACACCGTGTTCCCGGACGCGGAGCGGCCCGGACTCTGGGGAGACCTGCCCGTGAACGTGGCGTTTGCGACCGGCGGGGCCATGGTGGTGCGCCGCGATCTGTTCCTTTCTCTGGGCGGCTTCGACCCGGCCTATGCCCCTTTTAACTGGGAGGACGTGGATCTGTGCTGGCGGGCGTGGCGCCGGAGGTGGCGCAGCGTCCACTGCCCGGACGCCCGGGCCTGGCACCGTCACCCGCATCTCACGGTCCAGCGTTCGTCATCCGGCGAGACTGTCCGGCGCATCCTCTGGCGCAACCGCATCCTGTTCGTCCGCAAGAACATCCGGGATCCCTCGACGCTGCTCCGGCATCGCTTCTGGCTGACGCTCATCAAGGCGAAAGCGTTCGCGCGGCGCGACGGCACAGTTGCGCAGGCGGAGCGCGAGGCGGAGCGGCTGCTCCGGAGGACCTGCGGACCGCGGGAGAGGGGGCCTGTGTCCGATCGTGCCCTGATGGAGTATCTCTCCCGCCCGCGCCGGCCGGAGGAGGCTTTGCCGTGACCGGGGCTCCGGCGGCAGGACGCCCGCTCAGGGTGGCCTACATCTCGACCACCAGTGAGCCCGGCGGAGCTGAGATCTCCCTGGCGACGCTGATCAGGGGGCTCGACAGGAGAGAGGTCGAGCCCCGGGCCTTGCTGCCCGGTCCCGGCCCTCTTGCGGAGAAGCTTCGGGCGCTCGACGTGCCCGTCTCCTTCGTGCCGATGGAGACGCGCAGGTGCCGCCGCCCGCTCGGGTTCTGGAGGTCGCAGAGGGCGATCGGTAACTGGCTTCGCCAGCAAGGTCCCGACCTGGTGCACGTGAACTCCTTCTGGGCGCCGGAGCTTGTCATCCCGGCCGCAAGGCGCGCCGGCTTCCCCGTCGTGTATCACTGCCGCGACCTCTATGACCGTGTGGATCCCGCCCGGGCGTCGGCGTTGCGGATGTGCAGCGCCGTCGTCGCCATCACCCGCTGCGTGGCGCACCGGCTGGAGGCCCTCCTGCCGGGCCTTCCGGTAACCGTCATCTACAACGATGTGGACCAGGCGGAGCTGGAGGCGGCCGCCCCGGACAGCTCGCTGCGGCCGTCGCTGGGGTGGGAGGAGTGCTTCGTTGTGGGCATCGCCAGCCGGATCTCGCCCGACAAGGGACAGCTGGATTTCATCCGGGCCGCAGCGATCGTCAGCGAGTGCTGCCCGTCAGCGCGGTTCCTGGTGGTGGGGAGCCCGCTCTTCACGCACGACCGGGGATATCCCGCGCGCCTGGATTCCGAGATCCTGTCCCTGGGGCTGCAGGGGCGTGTCCATTTCACGGGCTTCGTGGAGAGCGTCGCATCGGTGTACAAGACGATGGACGTCTGCGTGCTGGCCTCCCGGAGCGAGCCGTTCGGACTGGTGGTGGTGGAGGCGATGGCGTGCGGCATCCCGGTGGTGGCCACCCGGTCCGGCGGTCCGGAAGAGGTCATCCGCCACGGAGAGACCGGCCTGCTGGTGGACGTGGAGCGCCCCGATCAGATGGCGGAGGCCATCATCCGGTTGATGGAAGACGCGGGGCTGAGGGCCCGCCTGGCGGCGGCGGGCAGGGAGGATGTTGCGCGCCGTTTCCGGAACCAGGAATCCCGGAGGGTGACCGAACTGTATCGTGAGCTGCTGGGGGACGCATGACGGCGGCGCGGAAGACGTTCCGGCGGATTCTGCTGACGCGCATCCAGAAGCTGGGTGACTGCGTGCTGTTCGTCCCGGTGGTGCGGGCGTTCCGGCGGGCGTTGCCCGATGCCCAGATTCACGTGCTCGCCGGGACGGCGGTGGGAGAGGCCGTGTTCCGGATGTGCCCGGGCGTGGACCGCATCGTCCGGACCCGGTGGCCCGCGCCCCGGGATGTCCGCGCGAAGCTGCGGGATGTGCTGAAGCTGCGGGCGGGGCGCTACGATGCGGTGTTCCTCTCCACCCAGGAGACCGGAATGGCTCTGAAAGTGTGGCTGGCGGGCATACCGTTCCGGGCCGGGTTCGGGTGCGTCCGTCACGCCGGAGCGCAGTACCGGGAGCGCTTTCCGTTCCTGCTCACGCGGGTGCTGGAGCAGGGGGAGGGTGAGCATGAGGTCCCCGTGAACCTCCAGCTTGCGGCGCTCGCCGGAGCGGATCCCGCCGAGGCGGAGTTCGACCTCAGACCGGGCGAGACGGCAAGCCTGAAGGCGGCCGGCTTGCTGCGGGAGGCCGGAGTGCAGGGACGGCCGTTTGCCTGCGTGCATCCCGGAGCCAGCTCTGACGACCGGGCGTGGGATGCCGGCCACTTTGCGGAAGTCTGCGACCGTCTGGCGGATGCCGGCCTCAGGGTGGTTCTGATCGGCACGGAGGAGGAGCGCGAGCGGACGCTCACCGTCCGGCGGGCGATGCGTAGGCAGGCGGAGGCCGCGAGCCTGGCGGGGCGTACGGCTCTTCCCGAGCTTGCGGCAGTCCTGGGGGAGTGCGCCGTCTTCACCGGGAACGACAGCGGTCCGATGCATCTGGCTGCCGCGATGGGCGCTCCGGTGGCGGCGGTGTTCGTGACGGGAGATCCCCGCGTCTGGGCTCCCTGGGCCCCTCCGGAGCGCAGGAGGATCTTTACGGCCCGGGATGCGGTTCCGCAGTCGCTTGCGGACGCCGCGCTGGAGCTGGCGGAAAAAGTGGGCCGTTGGCGTTGAGAGTGGACATCGTCTGCGGGACCTATCCCCCCGACCGGTGCGGCGTGGCGGACTACACACGCCGTCTTTGCTCCGGACTTCGGGAACTGGGCGTGGACGCGCGGGTGGTCACGACTTGCGGACTGGACGCGGCGGCCGATCCGGACGTGCCCGCCGACGCTCTGGCCTGGGACTGGCGGCTGCGCTCAGCGCTGCTCCTTGCTCGCGATCTGGGCAGCCGCGGCGCCGATCTGGTCCACATCCAGTTTCCCTCATTCCGCTATCACGGTCACTGGGGGGTCCACGTGCTTCCTGCCCTTCTGAGGGCGCGGGGCATCCCTGTGGTCACGACGCTGCACGAATACTGCATGGCTCCCTGGGGAGGGCGGGCGAAGCAGCTTCTGAACGTCGCGTTTTCGAAACGGGTCATCGTCACGAACGGCCAGGACTTTGAACTGGTGTCGCGTTGGGCATCTGCCGAGCGGCTGGACCTTGTTCCGATCGGCAGCAACATCCCGCTGACGGGCAGCCGTGAGCTCGGCCGGGACATCCTCGCCTCAGCCGGCGTCCCGGCGGGCAGCGAGGTGGCGCTCTTCTTCGGGTTCGTGAGGCCGGGCAAAGGGGTGGAGACCCTTCTTCGTGCCTGCGCGGCTGTGATGCGGTCCCGCCCGCTCAGCCTCGCCATCGTTTGCCCGGATCCTGAGGAGGGCTACCGGCGATCTCTCCACGATCTGATGGCGGAGCTCGGGATCGAAAGGCGTGTCTTCTGGGCGGGTTACCGGGAAGGCGCGGAAGCATCTTCCCTGATTCTCGCGGCGGACGCTGTCGTGCTGCCGTTCGAGGACGGCGCCACGATGCGGCGGGGGTCGCTGCTGGCGGCCCTGACCCACGGACTGCCGGTCGTGACCACCCGGACCTCCGCCACCCCCGGGGAGTTCCGGCACGCGGCGAACATGATGCTCGCCTCTCCCGGCGACAGCGCGGCCATCGCCGGGCATCTGCAGGCCGTCCTGGAGGACGATGTCCTCCGGGACCGTCTCGCTGCCGGTGCCCGGGAGCTGGGGCGCCGCTTTGACTGGCGCAGCATCTGTTCCGCCACCGTTCAGGTCTACGAAAGGGTGCTGGCGCAGCCGCGCGAGGGGCAGGCGCCCGGTTCCGGCCGTGCGGGAGGACGGCGGTGAGGATCGGGTATTTCGGGCGGCCGATCGGGGCCATCGGGGGTATCGCCCGGCATACGGCGGAGCTGCTCGCGGCGCTGGGGAGGGTTGCGCCGGAGAACGAGTACTTCGTCTACACCAACCGGCCGGGCGCCGTTCCTCCGCTGGCCGGCGCGGTCGTCCGCCGCGGTCCCGCGCGGATCGGCCGCGTGCTCTGGGAGCAGATCGTGGTGGCCGCGCAGCTGCGGCGCGACCGGCCCGCAGTGTACCATTCGCCGGATTTCACCCTTCCGCTGGCCGCCGGTGTGCCGATGATTGTGACGGTGCACGACCTGATCTACCTCAGGCAGCCGCAGGGGACTTCCCTGAGGGCGGCGGCGCTTTACCGGCTCTTGACGGGGGCGAGCGTGAGGAAGGCGAAAAGAGTTCTGACCGTGTCCCGGCACGCCGCCGTGGAGGTCCGTTCCGCTTTCGGGCTCGAAGAGGCACGCGTGACCGTGGTGCCTTCGGGCGTGAGCGAGGCCCTCCGGAGGCTGGCCGGGGACATTCCGCCGGGAAGCGCTCCGGAATCGGCGGGCGTTCCCGGACCGTATGTCCTGTATGTCGGCCTTTTGACGGCACGCAAGGGCGTGCTGACACTGGTGGAGTCCTTCGAACGCTTGCAGGAGTCCGGCCGGGCCGGGTTTCTGGTGTTGACGGGTCTGCAGGGGAGCGACTATGCGGCGGTGGCAACGAGGATTCAGGCATCCGCGGTCCGGGAGCGGATCATCCTGAAGGGGGCGGTGGACGATGTCTGCCTGGCGCGGCTTTATGCTTCGGCCGGCGCGTTCTGCCTTCCCAGTGTGCACGAAGGCTTCGGGCTCACCGTGCTGGAGGCCATGATGTTCGGGTGTCCCGTGGTGGCGTCGGATTGCTCGGCTTTGCCGGAGGCCGTCGGGGACTGCGGGCTGCTGGTCCCGCCGGAGGACCCGGACGCGCTGGCGTCCGCGCTCGCGAGAGTGCTGGAGGACTGTGAGCTGGCTGCGGACCTGCGCGAGCGGGGACGCGAGCGGGCGCGCCGGTTCACCTGGGACGAGTCCGCCCGGCGGACTTTCGCCGTCTACCGGGAAGTGGCGGAGGGGCATCGATGAGAGCGTTGGCCGCACGCGGGCGGTCCGTGCGGGATGCCCGGCCAGGGCTGGCCCGCGCCGCAGCTTACCTTCTGGCGGTGCTTGTGCTGGCGGCCTGCGCGGCCGGGGTCTGGTATGCCGCCGAGCAGAGGCGGATGGCGGAGGCGGCGTATTCGGCCCTCGCGGTGGCGGCCGTCTTCGCGCTGCTGCGCCGGGCGGAGAACGGGGTGCTGCTGGTCATCATGACCATGCCTCTGATGGACCTGTTCGTGCTGCCCCTCCTGGGCGTCAACGTCAAGGCCAGCGACTGGCTGGCCTTCATGGCTATCGGTGTCTTCCTGATGCGCGTCCCCTTCGACCGCACCCTCAGCATCCGGGAGGATCTCCTCAAGTGGCCGGTGCTGCTGTATCTGCTGACCGGAGTGTTCTCCACGGTCATGACATACGGGGCCCTGGCTGCCGCGAAGGAGGTGGAGGGCGCGACCGGGCTGAACTCCATGACTCTGCGCACGTGGACCCAGACCTTCTGGGGGGTCTACAGCCTGATGCTCTACCTGATGGTCTTCGCCGTCATCCGGACGCGGGCGCTCCTGAAGACCGCTGTCAATGTGCTGCTGCTGACATCGGCGGCGGTTGGTGGGTATGCGCTGAGCGGCCACCGCTACTGGACGGGTGGAGGCTACCGCGTGCTCGGGACTTTTTCGGAGCCCTCCTACTACGCCGAGTGGCTCATCCTCACCCTGCCGCTGGCTGTGACGCTGACGATGGCGAACGGCATCCGCGGCGGCAAGCTGGTGCAGGCCGGGCTCATCCTGCTGCTCGCCGCGAACCTGTTCCTCACTTTCTCGACCGGCGGGTACGCCAGCGCGATCCTTTCCGCTGTCGTTCTTCTGTTCCTCTCCTACCGCTGCGGCCTGATCCGGCGCATGGGCCTGTCGAAGTTCGCTGTGATGGGGCTTGCGGTCTGGGGGGTGGCTGTGGTCCTGGTGTTCGCCTTCGTGCCGACCGCCCGCACGTCGCTGCAGATTGTCGTGGACAAGGTGGTCAATCCTGAGCGCAGCGAACACTCCGCCCTGCTCCGGGAGCGCGCCCGCTTCGCCGCGAAGTGCATCTTTGCGGAGAATCCGGTCTGGGGCGTTGGGCCCGGCAACTATCCGTTCTACCGTCCGCAGTACGTGCAGGACGATCCGACCGCAGTGGACTACGAACGGGTGGGCCGGTGGGACCCGAACAATCTGTATCTGGAAGTGCTCAGCGAGCGGGGCGTCGTGGGGGGCGTGGCGTTCTCGCTCATCTGGCTGGTTTTCTTCACGCAGCTGCTGATGTCGCTCAAGAAGGCCCGGGACGACTATTCCCGCGCGCTGCTGGTGGCCTTCGCCGCCGCTTTCGCGGGGGTTCTGCTGGGCTACTACGCGCATGCGAACTTTTTCCGGATCTATATCTGGGTGTTGATGGGGCTTGCCATGGCGGCCGCGCGCTTGGCTCACGAACCGGCACCCGAAACCGAGATCGCAAGCCCGGAGCCTTATTCGTGGCGGCGCGCGACGCCTGCGCGCGTCCTGCCCGGGGGCGTCCGGCCGGAGACGGGGGCGTCGCCATGAGCCGGACCGGCCCGGACGGGCCCTCCCCGGACGTCAGTGTCGTCATCCCGCTCTATAACTCCAGCTCGCTCGTGCGGGCGTGCCTGACAAGGCTCTGCTCCCAGACGCTTGCGCCGGAGCGGTTCGAGGTCATCGTGGCGGACGACTGCAGCACGGACGGGTCGGCCGATGCCGTGGAAGCGATCGCCCCCGGATTGCCGTTCCGCCTTACTCTCGTGCGCCGCAGCGAAAACGGCGGACCGGGAGCGGCCCGCAACTCCGGAATCGAAGCGGCCCGCGCACCGGTCATAGCCCTGCTGGACGCCGATACGGAGCCGCAGCCGGAGTGGCTGGAGGAGGGCCTGGCGGCGCTGGAAGGCTTTGATGCGGTGGAGGGCTTCACGGAGATCGGCGATCCGGAGCGCATCACGCCGTTCACGCATCAGACGGAGAACACGTCCGGGGGAACCTTCCCCACCTGCAACATGTTCGTGCGCCGGTCGGTCTTCGAGCGTATCGGGGGCTTCGATCCCCGGTTTTACGACCGGCGGGCCCGCGTGCACTACCGCGAGGATACCGACTTCGCCCTGAGGATGCTGGAGCACGGGATGCGCCTGGGCTTCGCGGAGAAGGCGAAGGTCATCCATCGGCCCCTCTCGCCAGGCTGGAAGCGCCCTTTGCAGCTTGCCCGCCGATACCGGCACGACCGGCTGCTTCGGCGCAAGCATCCCGGCACGTTCCATCGGTGGACGGATGTCTACACGATCTGCGGGCGGCGGTTCGGCCGCCTCCGGCAGAAGCTCTACTGGTCGTATCTGGCGGGGCTTGCCGCCCTCCTGGTGGCTGCGGTGTCCGGGCTGCCCGTCTGGATCCCCGGGGCGTGGAGCCTGCTGTGTCTGGGCGGGATCTGGTGGCTCCACGTCCGCCGGATGGGACGTAGAGCGTTCACCTCGCTTTCGTCGCTCGCCGTTGTCCCGGTGTGCGCGGTGGTTCCATTCGTGTATGCGGCTTCCGTGGTGCGCGGCGTGTTTTTGCACCCGGGAGGTGAAGGCCCGCAGCGGAAGTGATACAGTCGACGGGAGAGCAGTCTTACCTGCGGGGCGTTCCCGGAATGCCCGCTGAAGCCTTCGGGTGTGGAACAATCCAGGGAGAGGGACTGCGTCCAGCGCATCTGTGAGCCGGGGGGAGGGGCGCCTGGAACGCGACGACCTGTGAAGCCCGAGGTGATACCCCGATGAAATATGCTCCGTGGATGCTGCTTCTGCTGCTGGTGCCCGGCGCTCCCCTGAGCGCGGACAGCGGCAACGCGCGCGCCCACACCATCCTGACGGACGGGGCGCGCGCTTCCTCCGACCCCGGGGACCCGGCCTGGCTGACCCTGTATTCGGATTCCACGGAGCTCCCGAAGACGTCCTTTCAGCCCGGAGAATACTGCTTCTGGGGGGTCAACGGCCCGCAGGGCATAAACCCCGTCAAGACGCCGGACCTGTTCCAGATGCTGAAGCAGGGGAACATCCGCGGGGTCCGCTACGAGATTCCCTGGAACGGTCTGCAGCAGTATGTGACCACCAATTTCTCCTGGGGGGAGGTGGAGGAGGCGATCACCCGTTACGCTCAGGAGGGCTTCACGGTCATCGGGCTGCTCTCCTATGTGCCGGCCTGGGCGAACGGGCATCGCGACCGGACTGCCCCCCCGGTAAAGCCTGTGATCGGCGAGGAGCTGGATCTCTCCGCAGGGAGCGCCACCCTGGCGCACGCGCCGGTGGTCCACACGCCTTACGTCGTTCCCTCCGGCGCCGTCCCCGTCCGTATCGAGGAGGAGCTCGTCACGGCGAACTTCACCGCCGGGCAGGTTCCCGTCACCTCGCGGCAGCCCGTGGTCCCCTCCTCGGTGCGGGTATGGGTGGACGAAAACGACGGGCAGGGATGGCGTGAATGGCAGCGCGTGGAGCGGCTCATCGAGTCCCCGGACGGCGCGACGCACTTCATGGCCGACTTCCGGGGCCGCCTCATGTTCCGCAACAACAACCTGTTCTGGCTTCACGGCAAGACCCCGGCCAACGGCTCCAGGATCAAGGTCAGCTACGACGCCTACGACACGGTCTACAGCCTGAACACGGATTACACCTACGATCACGTGACCGGGGTGATCACCGCGCGGATCGCGAGCATCGAGGGGAGCATCGAGCGGGAGACGTTCGAGTCGTCCACGCTGGATCCGCGGTGGCAGTGGATGGGCGCGCCGGGATCCTGGGATGTCAACCAGTCCGCTCCCGGCCACCTGCGGGTGGATTCCTCCGCCGCGCTTCTGACGCGCGGGCACTTCCTGTATCAGACCCTGACCGGAAACGGGGACTTCACCGTGCAGATGCGCGTGACGGCGATGCCAGGCGGGCACTGCGGGGTGATGATCTATCAGGACGAGCAGAACTGGTTCCGCTACTGCCTGACGTCGGATCAGGGCCGGCCGTATCTGGTCCAGTGCCGCAACGGCGAGATCACGCGGCTGGGTATGAGCGGGGAGCTGGGCTGGATGGTCCTCGCCCCGCGCTGGATCGTCGTCCGCAAACAGGGCTCCTCCTTCACCTGCTTCACCTCCTCCAACAGCCTGAGCGGACCGGACGGGGGATATCAGTGGACCTACACATTCGAGCGCGACCTCTCGTTTCCCCTGAAAGTTGGCATCTCCATGTCGGGCTCTTCGGCGGGGCATCAGGTGGACGAGTTCCGGGTGGTGCTGCCCGCGATGTCCGCGAGTCCCCTGGTGAAAGTCTTCTACGACTACCTGGACACCGAGCCCTGGGCCAACTACGTCCGGGATGTGGTGTCGCATTTCCGGGACCGCATCAAGCACTGGGAGCTCTGGAACGAACCGGACCAGAACTGGTGCTGGTCGGGGACGCAGGAGCAGATGGCCTTCATGCTGCGCGCCGGATATCTGGCCGCGAAGGAGGCGGATCCGCAGGCGGTGGTCATCGGGCCGGGATACGCCAACGGCGCGAACCGTCATTACGCCACGATCTACCGGACCATCGGAAACCAGTTCATGGACGCGCTGGCGTGGCATCCCTATCTTTTCACCAACCGGCCGCCGGATGCCGTCAACTGGAAGGTGAATCCGCACGCGGACGGCCGGTCGGCCATGATCGCCAACGGCGATGAGAACAAGAAGGTCTACTTTACGGAGATGTCAAGCACCAGCGGTGTGACCTGCTGGGGAGGAGGAAACAACGACCGCAAACAGGCGGACTACGGGCTCAGGCTGGCGATGATGGCGCGCGGGCTGGACTATGCGGGCGGCATCTCGTGGTGGCCGGCCGTGGACGAAGACCCGGTCGGCAGCCGCGAAGACCACGGTTTCGGGGGCCACGACGGCCTGTTCTACTTCCACCGCGCCCGGATCCAGAATGCCTCCCGCGCAAACAACATCGTGACCGTCACGACCGTGGACCCGCATCCGTACCGGCCGGGCGACCTTGTCTATTTTGAGGCGAAGACGGCGTTCGGTGTCACGGCATACGAGGTTTTGAGCGTCCCCGGGCCTCAGACGTTCACGTTCCGGCACGCCGGCCCGGATACCGCTTCGGTCTGGACGGAGGAGAAGACCATCAACGGCATCTTTCCGAAGCCGGTATACTGGGCCTATCGTAACGCCGCCACCAACCGGGGCGTCTTGATGGACCTGATCTCCTACGATGCGTCCGACAACCCCGTTCCGGCGAGCGGCAGGCACTCTGTCAGGCGGGTGGTGGTGGGTGTTCAGGACCGCTCCCGACTGTCCGCCATCCGGGTTCTGACGTCCCTCACGGCCACCGACTCATCGGCGCGGCCGCGCCGTGTGGCCGCCCGGCATATCGGGCAGGCCGGTGTCGCGCCGTTCGCGGTGAAGGTCCTGGAGACTTCCTCGAACCTGAAGACCGAGCGCTGGACGGTCACCGCCACCGGACCCAACTCGTTCACCGTCAGCGGCTCGCTCTCGGGCGCACAGGGCACCGCCGTGCCGGGGGTGGAGTTCACCTCGGCGAACGGTGTGGTGAGTTTCACGGTTCCGGCGGCCACTTATGTGGCGGGTGACCGGTTCGAGTTCGAGACCTTCGCGGGCGACGGATTTACGGAGCGGGCGGTCTGGACCAATCCCGGCCTCACCGGGCCCGGCGACATCGCCATCGAGTTGCCGTCCGCCGTGGATGCCCGTTATGTGGCCGTGCATTTCGTGCGGGCTGCCGGGGCTTCGAGCATCAAGGTGGACGAGATCGGCGTCTACGATGCCTCCGGCGCCAACATCAGCCAGGGGAAGCTGTATCTGGTGGAGGGGTATCAGGGAGGGCCGGCCGCGCCCGATGACACGGAGCCCCCGGTCACGTCCATCTCCCTCAGTCCCGACCCGGGCGGCGGCTGGAGCTCTCAGGCGGTGACCGTCACCCTGTCCGCGGTCGATAACCCGGGAGGGAGCGGGGTCCAGGCCATTCACTATTCGCTGAACGCGTTCGCCACGTCCACGGTCTACACCGGGCCGTTCACGCTCGGAGAGGGGATCCATGCCCTGCAGTTCAGGGCGGTGGACCGGCTCGGCAACCAGGAGCCGGTGCGCTCGGCGGTGGTGCGGGTGGACCTGACACCTCCGTCGGGCACCCTGAGCATACAGGGCGGCGGGCAGTATACCTCCTCCCGCAACGTGACCCTCCTCCTGTCGGCATCGGACGCGCTGAGCGGTGTCACGGCGGTGGCTTTCTCCACGAACGGGAGCTCCTGGTCGGCGGATGAGCCGTTCGCCTCATCCCGGGACTGGACTCTGTCCGCCGGCGACGGCCCGAAGACGGTTTTTGCCCGCTTCCGCGACGCGGCCGGCAACTGGTCGGCGCCAGTCTCTGCCTCGGTCACGCTGGACCAGACTGCTCCTGCCGTTCCGCAGGGGTTGGCCGCAATCGTCAGGCCGAATGGCGGCGTCCGTCTGGAGTGGCAGCCATCCTCCGATGCGGTCGGAGTGGCGGGGTACCGCGTCTACCGGGGCGGACAGCTGCTCGGCACAGTCTCCGGGACCGGGTTCATCGATGAGACTGTCAGGACCGGGGAGACATACTCCTACACGGTCCGGGCGTTCGACCTTGCCGGGAACACCTCGGACCCGTCGGCGCCGGTGACCGTCGCGCTTCAGCAGGTGTCTCCGGCGCTCGATCTCGCTATCGCGGGAAGCCTGGCGGACCCGCGTCCCGGAGACCGCGTCACCATCACGGTCACCTACACGAACCGGGGAGAGGCTGCTGCCGTGGACGTTGCGGTCAGCTGCCCGCTGCCGGAGCATACGTCCTTCGTCGCCGGCAGCGCGAGCGGCGGGGGCGAGCTCGACCCCTCCGGCCGGTTGGTGCGCTGGCGCCTTGCCTCGGTGCCTCCGGGAGGCTCGGGAACGTTCACGTTCGACGTGATCGTAGACTGACCGCATACCGCTCCAGACGCGGAGCCGTCCGCCCGCGCAGGACCCGCCCTATCCAGCCCGGCCGCGTGGGTGCCGATAATAACAGACCGGAAGCCCCTGTTTGACCGGCCTCCCGTCCGACGCATCCGGGAGGCTCCGGTGGAGGAGCGGATGGTCAACGAGACAGATTTCTCCGAGTTTTTGGACGTCTACATCCAGGAGGCCAACGAGCAGATCGAAAAGCTCGACGACGGCCTGCTCCGTCTGGAGAAAGAGCCTTCGGACACGGATATCCTGAACGCCATCTTTCGCGCCGCGCACACCCTGAAGGGTTCGTCGGCGACGATGGGGTTCACCCACATCAAAGATCTGACGCACGATGCGGAGAACCTCCTGGACGCTCTCCGTTCTGCCCCCCCCGAGGCCCGAAGCGCGGCGGTGGACAGTCTGCTGGCGACGACCGCCGTCCTGAGAGCGTTCGTGGATGGCCTGCAGGCGGGGGACTCATCGGGCACGGGGCTCGAGCAGGAGGTCGCAGAGGTCAGGGCCCGTCTGGCAGAGGCCATGCCTTCGCGCTCCGCCTCCAGCGAGAGCGCCCCCAGGCAGGCTCGCAGGGCGGCCGAAGGCCCCGGAACCCGCTTCGAGATCCGTTTCCGCCCGGACTGCCAGATGCCCGCGGTGAGGGCTTTCATGGCCACTCAGCTGCTGGAGAGCACGGGGAACGTGCTGTGGACCGACCCGGCGGGCGAGGCGCTGGACAACCTCCAGGCCACGGACGTCCTGACCGTGGGCGTGGACCTGCCTGAGGACGCCGACGCGGACGCTCTGGCCGCGCGCGTGGCGGATATCCCCGAGATCCAGTCCTGCAGCGCTCTGAAGGCGACGGATGCCTCGAAGGCATCGGCCGAGCCTTCGCCGTCCCGGGCGCCGGCCGCGAAGAAGGGTGCGGCCGATTCGCAGGAAGGGATGCAGACGGTCCGGGTGGCCGTCGAGCTGCTGGACAGGCTGGTCAATCTGGTGGGCGAGCTCGTAGTGGACCGCACCGGGCTTGCCCTGATCGAGGGCAATCTGGCCGGCAAGTTCGAGTCCGACGAGTCCGTCCAGAGCCTGCGTGCCATCAACAGCCATCTCGGCCGCATCGTCTCGGACATCCACGACGAGATCATGCGCATGAGGATGCTGCCTGTCGGGCAGGTCTTCCGCCGCTACCCGCGGATGGTCAGGGATCTGTGCCAGAAGCTGGGCAAGAAGGCGGACCTCATCCTGGAGGGCGAGGAGACCGGGCTGGACCGCTCCATTCTGGAAGACATCGTGGACCCGCTGACCCACCTGCTGCGCAACGCCGTGGATCACGGCATCGAGAAGCCTCAGGAGCGCCTGGAAAAGGGCAAGCCGGAGACGGGGCGCGTGGTGCTGTCCGCCCGCCACGAGGAAGGGCATGTGGTCATTGAGATCGAGGACGACGGCAAGGGCATCGATGCGGCCAGAGTCCGCGACGCGGCCGTGGCGCGGGGGGTGATCACCGCGGAGGCGGCCTCCAAGCTGGACGAGCGCGACAGCCTGATGCTGCTTTTCGCCTCCGGCGTGAGTACTGCCGAGAAGGTGACGGAGATCTCGGGCAGAGGCGTCGGAATGGACGTGGTGAAGAACAACATCGAGAAGCTGCACGGGCAGATCGAGGTGTCCTCAACCCCCGGGCAGGGGTCGCGCTTCACTGTGCGGCTTCCGCTGACGCTGGCGATCGTGCCCGCGTTGATCGTCCGGTCCAGCGGCCGTCTTTTCGCCATTCCGCTGGCTTCCGTCGTCTCCACCACCATCGAGCAGTCCGGCCGCGTGCACACCATCGAGGGGATTCCGTGCGTGGTCGTCCGGAACCAGACGCTTCCTCTCATCAGCGCGGCGTCGGTGTTCGAGGGGCGCGACCGGTTCGTGCCCCGGCAGGAGGAGTTCACCGTCGTCATCGTGCAGAGCCGCGGAAAGAACGCGGCCTTTGCGGTCGACGAGATGGTGGGCAAGATGGAGATCGTCGTCAAGTCGCTCGGCTCCTATCTCGGGGATATTCCCGGCTTTTCGGGAGCGGCGATCCTGGGCGACGGCCACATCGCGCTGATCGTGGACGTCGCTTCCATGCTGGAGATGCTCAGGCGACGGCGGGCGATGGCGGCCTAGAGGTTTCGTCCGAAGAAGGGGGATCGGGGACTTGAGACAGCCGGATCTGACGTACGAGGAGTTCATCGCCCAGATCAAGCAGCGCACCGGCATCGATCTTGCGCTCTACAAGCAGGAGCAGATGCAGCGCAGGCTCAAAGGCTCCATGGAGCGTGCCGGTGCCGATGGCTACGGCGCCTATCTGCGCCTTCTGGACACGAACCCCGCCGTCAGACAGGTGTTTCTGGACCGGCTGACCATCAACGTCTCGGAGCTCTTCCGCAATCCCGAGCACTTCGGCACGCTGGCGGAGCGTGTGCTGCCGGAGATCGCCGAGGGGAAGCGCAGCCTGAAGATCTGGAGCGCCGGCTGTTCGTACGGGGCGGAGCCGGTCTCGCTGGCGGTGCTGGCGCTGGAGAAGCTTCCCAGAGTGTCCTGCGAGATTCTGGCGACGGACATTGACGAGAGCATCCTGAAAGCCGCCGGAAAGGGCGAGTTTCAGGATCCGGACATGAAAAACGTGAGCCCGCAACGGCGCGCGCAGTGGTTCCAGCGGGACGGAGCGGCCTGGCGCGCAAAGCCGGAAGTGATGCGCCTGATCCGCTTCATGAAGCACAACCTGCTGGCGGACTCCGCTCCGGGGACCTTCGATCTCATTGTGTGCCGCAACGTGGTCATCTACTTTGGGGACGAAGCGAAGGACCGTGTGAACCGGATGTTCTTCCAGGCGCTGCGTCCGGGCGGCTATCTGTTCGTCGGGGGCACGGAGCGTGTCGCGGACAGCGAACTGATCGGATACGAGAACCCGATGCCGTTTTTCTATCGCAAGCCCCGTTGAGCTTGGCCCGGGAGGACTCCCGGGCGTGCGTGTGGAACCCTGCCGGGGCCGGACGCGGATGCGCCGGCCCCGGAGGTCTTTCATGCGTCTGGCGCGCTGTGCGGCCGCGGCGCTCCTTGCGCTCTGCCTGCCTTCGAGCAGCCCGGCCAACAATCCCTGCGGAATGACGGCGCTGACCGGCGGAGGCGATCCAGGTTCGCCCTGCGTGCTGTGGACGCCCGCCCGTCCCGGCCACAGGTCGTGGTCCCGGCTGGCCCTGCGCGTGCGCCCGGCCGGTCCCCGCAAGGCCGTTTTTTTCTGCACCACGTTCAGGTGCACGGGCTGACATTCAACTGCAACCTGTTCGACGACGTAGAGGTCCGGAAGATTGGCCCGCCGGAGCCGTCTCTGGCCGCGCCGGTCGAACAGCAGTGAGGGGAGACACGCGAAAGCATGCTGGAGATTGACAGGGACATCCGCCCTGCGGACCTGCTGCCGGGCATCGAACGGATGTGGGAGCTCTCCGCCGGGAAGGTGCTGGACATCGAAGAGTCCTGGCGTCCGGACGACGGGGCGCCCGTCTTCACCGTCAGGGGACGCTACACCGCGAGGGGCTGGACGGAGTGGACCCAGGGGTTCCAGTTCGGTTCGGCCATCCTTCAGTTCGATGCCACCGGCGACGAGCGCTTCCTGCGCATCGGACGGGAAAGCACGCTGCGCCGGATGGCAGGCCACGTCACGCACACCGGGGTGCACGACCACGGCTTCAACAATATCAGCACCTACGGCAACCTGCTCCGGCTGATGCGGGAGGGGCGGCTCCCGGACGACGCCTGGGAGCGCGAGTTCTACGTGCTCGCGTTGAAATGCAGCGGAGCAGTCCAGGCTCGCCGCTGGACGCCGGTGTCGGGGGGCGGGGGGTTCATCTATTCCTTCAACGGTCCGCACTCCCTGTTCGCGGACACCATCCGCTCCCTGCGCTCTCTGGCCGTCGCCCACGCCCTGGGGCATGAGTTGCTGGGCGAGAAGGATGTCCGCATCTCGTTGCTGGGACGTCTGGTGGAACACGCGCGGACAACGGCGGCCTACACCGTCTACTATGGCACCGGGCGGGACGCCTATGACGTCCGCGGCCGCGTGGCCCACGAAAGCATCTTCAACACGAACGATGGCAGTTACCGCTGTCCGAACAGCCAGCAGGGCTACTCGCCGTTCACCACATGGACCCGGGGGCTCGCATGGGTGATGTGCGGATGCGCGGAACAGCTCGAGTTTCTCGCGCAGATACCGGACGAAGCCCTGGATCCGTACGGGGGGCGCGCGGAGGTCGAGGGCTTCCTGCTGGAGGCCGCCCTTGCCACCTGCGACTTCTACATTCAGAACACGCCCACCGACGGGGTTCCCTACTGGGACACCGGGGCTCCCGGGCTTCGGGAGCTGGGGGACTATCTTTCTTGCCCGGCTGACCCGTTCAACGACTTCGAGCCGGTGGACTCATCGGCCGCTGCCATCGCCGCCCAGGGGCTGATGCGCCTCGGGAGCTGGCTGGAGCGGCGCGGACGTCTGGAGGAGGGCGGACACTACCTGCAGGCGGGCCTGACAGTCCTCCGGAGGCTGCTGGAGGAGCCGTATCTCAGCGTGGAACCCTCTCACCAGGGGCTCCTGCTTCACAGTGTCTATCACCGTCCCAACGGTTGGGACTACGTGCCTGAGGGGCGCAGGGTGCCGTGCGGGGAGTCCAGCATGTGGGGAGACTATCACCTTCGCGAGGCGGCCCTGCTGGTGCAGCGGATGGCTGCCGGAGGGCCGGATCTGACGTTCTACGGGGGCGTCCCGGAGGAGCTGCTGGCAGATGGATAAGGTCGCGATCGTCACAGGGGGTTCGCGGGGAATCGGGCTGGGCATAGCGCGGGCGCTGGCCAGGGAAGGCTGGTCTCTGGTGGTGAACGGGCGCCGGCCGGAAAGCGGGGCCGCGGAGGCGCTCGAGGCCCTCGGGAGCCTTGCTCCCGCCGTTCTCTACGTGCAGGCCGATATCAGCGACCCGGCAGGGCGCGCGCGCATCCTGGAGGCGGCGCGCGGGCGGTTCGGGCGGCTGGATGCGCTGGTGAACAATGCCGGCGTGGCCCCCGATGTCCGGGCGGACATTCTGGACGCGACGGAGGAGAGCTTCGACCGCCTGATCTCCATCAACCTGAAGGGACCGTATTTCCTCACCCAGGCGGCAGCACGCTGGATGCTGGCGCAGAGGGACGCCGATCCCTCCTGGGAAGGGACAATCGTCAACATCACATCCATCTCCGCCACGACGGCATCCGTGAACCGCGGCGACTATTGCATCACCAAGGCCGGGCTGGCCATGGCGAGCAGGCTCTGGGCCGTGCGGCTGGCAGAGCACGGCATCCGGGTCTACGAGGTCCGGCCCGGCATCATCGAGACCGATATGACGTCCGGCGTGCGCGAAAAGTATGACCGTCTCATCGCCGGGGGCCTTCTGCTTCAGCGCCGCTGGGGCACCCCGGACGACGTCGGCCGGGCGGTGGCTGCCCTGCTGCGCGGTGACTTCCCGTATTCCACCGGCAGCGTCATCATGGTGGACGGCGGGTTTTCGGTGGAGCGCCTCTGAGGCAGGGCCGGGCGCGTTAGCGCTGGACCCGCCCGCTGGCGTCGCCTCCCATCAACTTTTCCACCTCGCCGACGGAGACCCGGTTGAAGTCTCCGGGGATAGAGTGCTTCAGGCAGCTGGCGGCCACTGCGAACTCCAGCGCTTCCCGCGAGGTCGGGTAGCGGTGCATCCCAAAGATCAGTCCGGCCGCGAAAGCGTCTCCGCCGCCCACGCGGTCCACGATGTCCGTGATCTCGTATTTCCGGCTCACGTGGAAGTCCTGGCGGTCGTTCAGGCAGGCCGACCACCCGTTGATGTCCGCCCCCCGGCTTTCCCGCAGGGTGATCGCCATGGCCCGCACGTTCGGGAATTCGGCCAGAACCCGCTCAGTCAGAGTTCTGTAGGCTTCGGCCTCGAGATGGCCCGACTCGACCGAAACGTTCACCTGGATTCCGAGCGACTTCTGACAATCCTCCTCGTTCGCGATACCGACATCCACGAACTCCATCAGCATGCGCATAACTTCCGGCGCGCTCTTGCCGTATTTCCAGAGTTTCGCCCGGTAGTTGAGGTCGCAGGAGACCGTCAGTCCGCGCTCCTTCGCCGCCTGCACGCCCTCCAGCGCCAGGTTGGCTGCCGAAGCCGACAGGGCGGGGGTGATCCCCGTCAGGTGGAACCAGTGCGCGCCCTCCAGCGCCTTCTCCCAGTCGACGTCGCCGGGGCCCGCCTTGGCCATGCAAGATCCCGCCCGGTCGTACACCACGACGGAGGGCCGCTGGTTGGCGCCGTTCTCCAGAAAATAGATCCCCATCCGTCCATCGGCGCGGGCGATGTGCGACGTGTCCACACCGAAGCGGCGCAGCTCCCCGAGGCAGGCGTCTCCGATGGGGCCTTCGGGAAGCACCGTGACGAACGCCGCGCTCGCGCCGAAGTTGGCGAGCGACACCGCGACGTTCGCCTCTCCTCCGCCGAATGTCGCCTCCAGAACAGGCGACTGGAACAGCCTCTCGTGTCCCGGCGATTTCAGCCGGAGCATGATCTCTCCGAAAGTGACGACTCTGAAGCTCAAGT